>Ga0075431_100008859_pt1 | contig 10081 bp, 7 predicted proteins | sample RhiMetdeltSRZDD5_FD_75297 | JGI IMG/M metagenome (GOLD analysis project Ga0075431, IMG submission 75297) | Populus rhizosphere microbial communities from Tennessee, USA - Rhizosphere MetaG P. deltoides SRZDD5 | ecosystem: Host-associated > Plants > Roots > Rhizosphere > Soil | place: USA...
TTGAATCGCGACAGGCAGTCCGTGCCCCATTCCTCATAGCCGTGCAGGATCACTTCCGAATCGGTGCGCGACTTGAACCGGTGCCCACGCGCTTCGAGGTCGGCGCGAACGTCTTGAAAGTTGTAGATCTCGCCGTTGTAGATCACGTGGACGGTGTCGTCCTCGTTCGACATCGGCTGGCTGGCCGCGACGCTCAGGTCGATGATCGACAGCCGCCGATGCCCCAGTCCGACCGGACCCGTCACCAGGAAACCCTCTCCATCGGGCCCGCGATGCGCGATCGCGTCGGTCATCCGCTTGACGATCGATCGATCGGCCGGTTGGCCGTCGAACCGGAGGAGTCCCGCGATGCCGCACATCTACTCGAAGCGTTCCAGGCGGAGTTGAGAGATCTGGTCGCAGAGCAGGCCAAGCGCGAACAGGATGACGGCGGTGACGATGGCCAGCATCGAGCCGACGCTGACACCGCGCCCAGCAAGCGCGATGGGGACCCCCCAGACGATTCCCACCCCCGCCGTGAGCGCAGCCACAGGCACGAACACCCGGAGGGGGTTGAACAGCGACAGGACTCGCAAGATGAGAATGATCGTCTCCAAGCCAGTGACGAGGGTCACCGTGCTGCGGCCAGTACGCGGCCTGACCGCGATTGGCGCATAGACGACACGCCATCCGCGGCTGAGGAGAGCGAGGGTGATGGTCGTGGTCAACGAGAAGCCGGACGGACAGAGGTGGAGATAACGCGTGAGCACATCCCGACGATACACGCGCAGGCCGGAGTTCAAGTCAGGAATGGGCTGGCGGCTGAGATATCGGGCCATCGCGCCCAGACACCACTTTCCGGGCATGCGCCACAGCGGCGCATGGAGTCCCGAACGCGCACCGACGACCATGTCCGCGTCGTGACGGCGAGCCCACACCGCTGCGAGCGCTTCCACCGTGTGCTGGCCGTCTGCATCCATGGTGGCGACAAACGGCGTCTCCGCGCATCGAAAGCCGCTCTTGAGCGCGGCCCCGTAGCCCAGATTCCTGGCGTGCCTGATGACCGTCGCGCCGTGCTGCCCGGCCACCCTCGCCGTGTCGTCCGACGATCCGTCGTCGACGACGATGACTCTGGCGCTCGCGCCATCGACATCGAATGTGCGAAGGGAATCCAACACCGCGGGGAGACCCGATGCCTCGTTGTAGGCCGGAATGACGATCGTCAGTGAGTGGTTCACCAGGTGAAGGTCGCGTTACAAATCGAGCACACGCTCACGGGTTTGTCAACGCACGCTGCGGCCAGGCCAGCACGGTGAGCGCGATCATCACCAGCGACAGATAGCGCCACGTCTCGGAGTAGCGCGGATCGAACCCCTGTGAAAAGTTGGTGATGATGAAGGCGCCGATGACGAACAGGCACGCCGTCAGGCAGGGCGCGCAGTGCTGGCGAGCGAACGCGATCGAGACGGCTGTCGCCGCCAATCCGCAGACCAGCAGCACTCCCGGCAGCCGCAGCAGCATGGACCAGGACGGCAGCCACGAGCGGAGCCAGACGACCATGGATACATGGCGGTCGGCCAGCGTCTCGGTGCGCCACCATGCGTCGTTGCCGAAGCCGGCGCTCGTCTGCTCGCGGCGCTGATCCAGGTCGCGTAGACGGTCACGCATGAAGCGCCATCGGGCGTCCCAGGGATCCGTGCTGCGTTCGACGGTCAACCCTGGCCGCCGCAGATACTGGACGCCCTCGCGGCCGAACATGGCAAGCAGTCGACCGGCTTTCGCGGTCAGGAGCTCGAGCCCGGCACGCGCGATGAGACGATCCGTCTCTTTCACGGCGTGGGCTTTCGCACCTGCCGCCATCACCGGAAACAGTCCGATGAAATCGCTCGTCAGCGGGAGACCGGCGCTTTCTTCCAAACGCGCGAGCGCCGCCGTTGCCGGGCCGTCGCCCGGTTCCGCGTGGTAGTACATCGGCAGGTAGAAGAGAAAGGCGGCGGAGTATGTCGGCGGTTTGGGTGCGGGAATCCACACATGCCAGGCGGCACTCTGCACCGCGTACCCGACCGCGAATGCCGCCAGAACGGTGGCGCCCTCGCGTGCCCACGACCGGATGCCCTGCCAATACGCCACCGCGCCAGCAAGCATTACCGCGATGAGCAGGACGAGGGTCTCAGGACGAACGCCGTATCCCAGACCGCAGATCGCGCCGAGCACGGCAATCATCCACCACCGGCTTCGGACCCGCGGCCACCACGCGACCCCGTTGAGCACGAACAGCACGAGCACCAGCAGCAGGGGATCGGTCAACATCGAATTCCAGATCGGGATGACGGCGAGCACCAGGACGAGACCGGCCGCTGTCAGCGCCGGCAGCCACACGCCGGTGCCAACCTGGAAGCAGAGGCCAACGACGAGACCGGCCGCGATGGCAAAGGTGAATGCCAGCGCGATCGCGACGGAGTCGGCCGACGATCCAAAGACACTCTGGAAAAGCTGGTAGTAGCCAATCGCCACATGTCGATCGCCGACGAGATGGCCGGCGAATGTCACGTTGCCCTGGTGGAACAGCCGCCCGGCCTGCACATAGTACTGGGCGTCGGCGAACCACGCGGGCACGGACGCGGCCCGGGCAATCGCGAGCAGTGCGGCGAGACCCAGCACGTATCCTGCGGCTCTGCGCCGAGTCATCCGCACGACCAGATAATCCCGAACGGTTCGGCGCTTTGTCAACGCACGGCCGGACACCTATCCGCCAGCTCACTTGTGTTGGAGGCTCCTGCGCGAGCCGGTCGTTGAAACATCGTTCGTCCCCGCTGGAAAGGCGTGGGCCACACCACCAAACACAAGTGAGTTCTGGGTTTATACTGCCTATTCGTTGAATGAGCTGTTCCTGTCGGTAGTCGTACCGACGTTCAATGAAGAGTCGCGCATCGGGTCATGCGTGGCGCGGATGCAGCAGGCGCTGCCCACGCTCGTCCCTTCCTGGGAGATCGTGGTCGCCGACGACGGCAGTCACGATCGGACGCGCGAGATCGTCACGGCGATTGCCGCCGAGGAGCCACGGGTACGGCTGCTGGCGCTTCCGCATGGCGGCAAAGGACAGGCGGTGAGCCGCGGACTGCTCGCGGCGCGCGGCACCTGGCGCTTCATGGCCGACGCCGACCTGGCGATGCCGCCGGACAACCTTCAACGCTTCCTCGACCGGCTGCGCGAGGGCGGCACGCACGCGCTGCTCATCGGATCCCGGGAAGCCCCGGGGTCGCGGCGCATCGGCGAACCGTGGATCCGCCACGCGATCGGACGTGTCTTCAATCTCTTCGCACAGGCGCTGGTGACGCGCGGCATCTCGGATACGCAGTGCGGGTTCAAGCTGTTGAGCGCCGCTGCCGTGGACGCGATTTGTCCGCACCTGACGATCAACGGCTTTGCTTTTGACGTGGAGATGCTGGCGCTGGCGAGACGTGCCGGGCTGCCGATCCGCGAGGTCGGCATTACCTGGAACGGGAATCAGGACAGCCGCGTCGCCATAGCACGCGGTGCATCGGCATTCGTCGACGTCGTCCGGATCTGGTGGCGTCTGCGGCGCGGTGTGTACGCCGTTACACCTGAGCGCGCTTTCAGATCGATGTAGCCCCGCGGCTTGGTCCTTGGTTCTTCGTTCTTGGTCCTTGGTCCGTCCTTGGTTCTCGGTCCGTCCTTGGTCCGTCGTCCGTCCTTGGTCCGTCGTCCGTCCTTGGTCCAAGGTCCAGTGGTCCGAGGCCCACAAGGACCCGGGCGCGTCTAGCGCCGCCGCTCTTTGATGGCGGCGCGTGTCTCGCGATCGACTTCGCGTTTCCTGATCGTCTCGCGTTTGTCGTGCGCCTGTTTACCCTTGACGAGCGCGAGGGCGACCTTCACCCGGCCGTTCTTGAAGTACATCCGCAGGGGCACGAGCGTCAGCCCTTTTTCGGCCACCTTGCCCGTCAGCTTCAGGATCTCGTGCCGGTGTAACAGGAGTTTGCGCTGCCGCCGCTCGTCAGTCCGGACGTAGTCGGCGTGACTGTAGACACTGATGTGGACGTTGGTCAACCAGACTTCTCCCTTGTCGAGACGGGCGTAGCTGTCGCGCAGGTTGACGCGGCCTTCGCGAATGGCCTTCACCTCGGTTCCGAGAAGGGCGACACCGGCCTCCCATTCATCGAGGATGTGATAGTCGTGCAGCGCCTTGCGGTTGTCCGCAATGACCTTCTGCGCCTTTTCCCGCTCGCTCTTTGCACTCATGTCCGTCAGCGCGCGACCAGGCGCAAGCGGCCCTTTTCATCGTACTCGGCCACGCCGGCCGCCACGGCTCGTTCGACTGCTCCCGGCCACTCGCCCGCCACGCGACCGCGCAGCTGTTCGTCGACGCCGAGCACGGCACGATCGAACGCCTGCCGGTAGGCTTCGACACGGACGTCCCGCTGCGCCGCTGTCATCGGGCGCATCGACGGCCGCGAGTCGGCCAGACGCGCGAGCACCAGGTGGTGAAGGTTGCGTCCCTTGATGAACACCGTCTCGAAGCCGTTTGCCGCAAGGGCCCGGACGACTGACGCCTGATCGAAGGCCTGCATGTGCAGTGGATTGAGCGTGGCGAACATCGACTGATTGCCGGCCAGGTACTCGGCGTCGTCCGGCTCATGGTACAGGTAGATGTGGCCACCGGGATTCAGCTTGCGGCGCAGCTCACCGAAGAAGTCCTGCGGGCGCAGCGCATGCGTGAACATGTGATTGCAGACGATGAGATCGAAGGTGCCGTCGAACGGAATCTGGAAGTTCTCGAAGTCGATCAGCGGTGACGTCGTGATCTGAAAGAGCTCTCGCAGGAGAAACTGCTGACTCTCCCAGATCGGCATCGCGAAGACTGTCGCGCCCCACGCGCGGCGGAGACCGTCGAGAATCGTGCCCGCGCGCGATCGCACCTCGAGGACGCGGGCGCCGCGCGGCTCGAGCAGCGATCCAAGGATGTCGGTATGAATGCTGTTCTCGAGACGATCGCGCAGCAGAGGCGCCAGATATTGCTTGCCCGTCAGGCCGAGATGATCGGAGACGAACACGCCGTGTGCCGCCAAGCGTCGCAGCTCCTCGCGGTCCTGATCGGTCAGCGGATACGGATTGAGCAGCCGGTTCGTAATTTGACCGGTGCCACCGGCTCCGCGCTTGGCGACCACTTCACCAAAGTGGGCGAGCAGGAAGCGGTACCGGCCGCCAATCGGGCGACGGCTTGCGAACAACACACCGCAGGTGTGGCAGACGGAATAGTCGTAGCGCGCTGATGTCTGGTCAGGCGCCTTCGCGATCAGAATCAACTTGTTCCAGGGATTGACCAGCGTTCGGTCGGCTCCGCCGCACACCGGACAGGCGTCGAGCTCGAACCATTCGCGACCGTCAGGATCGGGAAATGGACCCTCGTCGGTGATTTCCTCCCACGTCTGTATCTGTGGTTCCTCCGCGTCGACCGGCAGGGCACGACCCGAGAGCCGCCGCTCGGACGCTTCGTGACCGTTGGCCGTCTTCGAGAGACGACCGAGCTGGTGGTTGTATTGGAGCATGCGCGAATGCATCTCCTTCCGCAGCTCACGGACCTCCTGCTGCAGGACACGCAGCTCGCTGTCGAGCGGACGCCGCCATGCGACGAGCGCGGCGCGCAGCCGGCTTGTCATTCGGCCGAACGGTGACGACCCCTGATCGCCCATCAGCTCGCTTCTCTCCGCGTGGCACGCGTTTCCCGCTGCACGGCACCGCCTGCATAACACGGCCACCCCAACGGTTGCCAGACCGATGTCGGCTTCAGCTCCCGCCGCGTGTACAGGGTCAGCCCGAATCGGCCGTCGAACTCGTGGGTCGCCGTGGCGTCGTAATGCGCGTCGATATGGCTCATGACGAGCGGAAACGACTTGCGAAAGTTCCTGAGCGACGTATCGGTGTCGAGCAGGATGATCGGCACCGACTGGCGCTGCAGACGCGCGACGGTCAATTGCTGCGCCTCCTCGGTCTCGAAGAATCCTGGACGAAGATCGGCATGCCCTCCTGCAAACGCGCGACGCGCCAACGCCAGCACCTGCGGCAGATACGACTGCACCAGGACCCGATCGGTTGGTGCGGTGCAGGCGTTGATGTAGAGCGACAACGTGATCAGCTCGGGTCGATCCGGTCGTGTCATCCAGCTCGACAAGTCCGAGTCGATGCGCAGCTGCCCAGCGATCGCGTCCGCCCGTTCGAACATTTTGCCAAACCGATCGGTCATCGACGCCTTGTCGAGGCGTTCAGCAAAGTCGCCGCTCACGATGACCGCGAGCATCAGTACAACAGGAATCCAGACAATCGACACGACACTGGCCAGCGCCCAGCGAAACGGACGAACGATCGGGCGGAGCACTTCCGGCCGGGCGATCATCTGCGGCACCACGATCATCAGCCACGACACCAGGATGGCCAGCGGCACCGAGGTATCCGCCAGCCGCGCTTCCAACGGGCTACGCAGGAAACCGGCGTCGAGCGCCGCCATCAACACCGCCACCATTCCCAGCTTCGCCCGCGCTTCTGGCCACGCTGGCCTGAACGCCGTCTCTGATGCCGCGAGCACGCCAAGCGCGAAGAACGGGATCAGGATCTCGAAGTAGTAAAGCCAGGCAATCCGGTTGTCACGAAGCACGGCGACGGCCTTGGCGACGCCCGTCCCGTCCCGCGCCTCGTCAGATATGCCGTCGGGATTGTCGAAGAGTCCTGGCCACACCACCGGCTCTCGTTCCCGATCGCGCTCGGCCCACGCCGAGGCTTGCCGCAGATACGAGGGGACGCCGCCGTTCCATTGAATGAACGCCAGATACGGCGCCGCGAACGCGAGCGCCAGCAGCGCATAGATCGCGAAATGACGGAGGCGCTCGGACCAGGTGAGGCCATTCATGAACAGCAGCAGCGCACCCATCGCCAGCGCGATGAACGCACCGTGATCGTGTCTGAAGAGAAAGCCGACGACGGTGACGACCGCCAGCCAGAGACGCGGCCGCGCGCCCGGCCGCTCAGCGAACCACCACAACAGCGGAATCGCGGCGGTATAGACCAGGATTTTTGGATAGTTATAGAAACGCGGGCCGAGCCAGATGTGCAGCACGCATCCTGCCAGCCCCGCCCAGATCGAACCGGACGCCCTGGTCGCGAGCCAGAACGTCAATGCGGCACCGAGTGACAGTGCCGTGGTGCAGAAGATCAGCTCTGATGCCGTGCCGCGACCGAGCACGAGCTGCACCGCCGCTCCGATGTAGTAGAAAAGCGGCGCCCCATGATCGACGAAGTCACGGACCGGGAGATCGCCAAACAGGATCTGCCAGCCGCGGACCAGATAGAAGAAGTGATCGTCGGTCAATCCCGCGAAGGAGCCGCCGGGATCGTTGAAGCGGAAGGGCCAGGAAAACGCGAACACACAAGCGGCGACGATGCCGACCAACACGGTGCGCCAGCGCAACGCGCCGCCGGTCATCAGCGACGCTCGCTCGCCTGCGCGGCCGCCATTGGCTCACGACACAACAGCATGTGAGCCCGGCCGCGCGAAATCGGAATATTTCGCGCGATCGTCCACTTGCGTATCGCCAGCGGCGCGATCACCGCATCCGCGTCGCCGGCCGGCACCGTGAAAAAGATCGTCTTGAGCGACTCGAGTTCCAGCACACGCGCCGCACCAGCCAGGACGCTCGCCACCGATGCAGACGCACCAAGGCGAAGATGATTCGGCGCCGGCAGGCCATATCGCCGCATCGCCTCGTCGAGCGTCATCGCACACACGGTGTGGCGCACAGTGCCTTCGTCGCCCGCGGCGCGACGAACGCGCCACTCGGTCGGCCGCAGCGTATGTTTCGACTGGCCCGCCATACCCGACGGAAACTTCAGCTCGCCGAGACCGTCCCAATCGGCAAGAGCCACGGGAAGCGGCAGCACCGATCCGTCGCATCCGTTGACCCGGACGTTGTCGCAGAGATCCTTGAACGCCGTAAACCCCGGCTCGAACGACACGATCACGGCGCCGTGATATCTGGCCGCCAGCACGGAGTAGACGCCCAGTCCCGCATCGATGTCGTAGAGCACGTCGCCGATGCCGACGCTCTCTCGAATCCAGTCGATCGTGACTTTGTCCAGGCGCGGGCGCGCGTCACCGCCGGGATCACCAGAGACTTGGATCTGAACGGCGTATCCGTGTCTGGCCATCGACAAGTCCACGACGGACGAGGGCGGTGCGGCCTCGTGAGCGGCCCCAATCGGTGCGGCCGGATCGGAAGTGCCGCGCTCGCCGGCAGCCGTCTCAGGGCCTCGCCGAGCGCCGCGGTCGATCGTGTGCTCGATCGCTTCGGCAAGGAGCGGCGCCACCGGACGCTCAATCCCATGAGGCCGCAGAAACGCACCCGCAAACCGCCGGATCGCCGCTTCATCCGGCGGCGAGATCAATCCCGTTTCGAGCTGCGCCGTGTGCTCGCTCAGATCACGCGAGACGCGCACGCATCCTCCCCGCTCCTCGAGCAGGTAATGGAAGTGAAGCGTGCTGCTCTGACCGTCCGCATCATCGCTGCCTGCCACGATCGTGTAGACCGGCCTGCCAACGATCGCAGCCTCGAGCTCGGCGGTCGTATTCAGCCCGACGACGCCAGCACTCTGATAGATGCACTCGAAGAAACCCTGCTGCGCGCGGTCCGACGTCCGCAGCACGATCGCGCGCGCGTCGTCGAACGGCCGCGATAGAAACGCCTTGGCGCCACGCAATGCCGGCCACCGTACTTCCTCGACCGGAACGGACGCATCGAGCAACGCAATGTCGGGATGCGGGCGCACGACGATGTTGCACGCACGTAGATGCGTCGCAGACGACGCGCGGATCGCGTCGATCCACTTGCGGACGAAGCCAAGCTCCGCCGCCGAGACGAGCTGAGACGAACAGACGTAGAGAAATGTCGGCTGGGCCGGATCGAGACCCAGCGGCTCGTGAAAGTCGGCGCGCGACATTCGCGAGCTGAGCTCGAAGAATGCGTCGAACCTCGGTGCGCCGACGACCACGACGCGGTCCTGAGGATATCCATGCAGCGCCTGCGCCTCGCGGCGCTGTTCGTCGTTCCACACGAACATGCGATCCGGAGTCCGATGCAGACAGCCCTTCGTGCTGAGATTGTCCCAGCTGTAGAGCAACATGCCCACGGGGATGCCAAGCGCACGGGCGCTCGTCACCAGATCGGCTTGCGCCGAGCCGAAGTGCACGAGCGGCGAGAGGAGCAGCAGATCCGGCGCCTGTTCCCGGAGGAACTGCTCATGCAGCGGATCGCTGGGCAGCTGCCGTTCCGCGAGCTCGAAAATCGACTCGAGACGGCGCATGTGTTGTGGCGGGACTCGGCGGAGGACCGCGGCGGCGGCATGGTCGTCGACTGGCAGCCGCAGTTCCTCGCGCAGCTTGTGAATCGACCGCGCCTGCAGCTTCGCGGCGTCCTTGAGGGCGGGCTGCTGGTAGTGGGCGCAATCGCGCAGGCTGCGCAGCAAAGAGGCGACGTCGGCCCATTGATCCGCACGATCGGTCGGACATCGGACGACCGAGAACCGTGGCGACGACACCTCCGTCCGGTACGCCTCGTCTCGAGAGTCGCTCCATTCCTGCACGGCGAGCCCGACGCTGTGCCCCCGGTCGAGCAGCACGCGTATCGTCGGCAAGAACGTATCGACGTTCTTCTTCTGTTTGAGGACGAACAGGATCTTCATGCGTCGGCGCGTCGCCGGGCAAGCCGGCGCTCGCGCCACGCCGTCACCGATCGGGACGGCGCGACGTCATAGCCGAAGAGGCGGGCCAGCGCCGGGTCATCGGCATATCGCCCGCCCAGCGCATCCGGGAGCGAAATCTGCTGGGCGATGATCGGTGTCGTGAACACGTGATTCACGCCACGCCGCGGACGGCCGGAGCGGTTCTCGCCGGCACGGTGGAACACCATCGAGTCGAAGACGATGAACGAGCCGGGATCGGCGCTGACCGCCGTGTCGAGCTCGGCGGCGACGGCGTCCGAGGGAAACTGCTCCATCCGGTGCGATCCCGGGATCATCGTCGTGGCACCAGTGACCG
>Ga0075431_100008861_pt1 | contig 10081 bp, 10 predicted proteins | sample RhiMetdeltSRZDD5_FD_75297 | JGI IMG/M metagenome (GOLD analysis project Ga0075431, IMG submission 75297) | Populus rhizosphere microbial communities from Tennessee, USA - Rhizosphere MetaG P. deltoides SRZDD5 | ecosystem: Host-associated > Plants > Roots > Rhizosphere > Soil | place: USA...
GGCCTGCTCGCTGGCCTGCCGCCGAGCGTCCCCGGCGTGACGGTGAACAGGTTGTGCGCCTCGGGCGGCGAGGCCATCACGCAGGCGGCGCGGGCAGTCGCGGCGGGTGACGCCGACCTCATCGTGGCGGGCGGCGTGGAGAGCATGACCCGGGCCCCGTTCGTGCTGCCCAAGCCCGACGTTCCGTTCCCGACCGAGGCCCGCCTGTGGCACACACAGGTCGGCTGGCGCATGGTGAACCCGCAGTTCTCCGCGGAGTGGACCGCGAGCCTGGGCGCCTGCGCCGAGCAGGTCGCGCTCGAGCTCGGGGTGGGCCGCGCCGAGCAGGACGAGTGGGCGCTGCAGTCACACACGAGAGCCGCGGCCGCGTGGGATGCCGGGCTCCACGACGACTACGTGATGCCGGTGACCGGCGCTGCCGGAGTGGTCAAGCGGGACGAATCGATCCGGGCGGACACCAGCGCGGCGAAGCTGGCCGCGCTCAAGCCGGCCTTCACTCCAAACGGGACGGTCACCGCCGGCAACGCGTCGCCGGTCAACGACGGCGCCATCGCGGTGCTCGTTGGTGGTGCGGACGTGGCGGACGAGTTCGGCGTCGTCCCGTTAGGACAGATCGTCGCCAGCGTCACCGTCGCCGTTGAGCCGCAGCGGTTCTCGGTGGGGCCGGTGCCGGCGGTCCGCAAGGTGCTCGACCGTGCGGGGCTGTCTATCTCGGACATCGCCGTGTGGGAGATCAACGAGGCGTTCGCCGCGATGGTGCTCTCGTGCCTACGGGGCCTGCCCGAGATCGACCCGGAGCGGGTGAACCCGCATGGAGGGGCCATCGCGATCGGGCACCCGCTCGGTGCCTCGGTGCCACGGGTCGTCGTCGATGCCTGCCGCGAGCTGCGCCGGCGTGGGGGTGGTTACGCCGTCGCGGCCGCCTGTGTCGGGGTCGGGCAGGGCACGGCGATGGTGGTGAAGGTGTGACTAACCGGGAGTGGCCGGTGCCGCCGTGGCTCGCGGAGGACGCGCGCCGGTTCGCCGAGTCGGGGCAGGAGCCGGCGGCTGCGCGCCGGGCGGCCACGGTGGTCCTGTTGCGGCCGTCGCCGGAGACAGGTTTTGAGGTGTACGCGCAGCGGCGCGCCGCCACGATGGCGTTCGCCCCGAACCTCTATGTGTTCCCTGGCGGCACCGTCGACCCACGGGACACATCGGCCGACGTGGCCTGGTTCGGCCCCGAACCGGGGGAGTGGGCGGCGCGTCTCGGGCTGCCCGAGGCCGAGGCGCGGGCGGTGCTGTGCGCCGCGGTGCGCGAGGTGTTCGAGGAGTGCGGCGTGCTCCTCGCGGGGCCCGATGCGGGCACGGTCGTCGGGGACGTCTCCGGTGACGACTGGGAGGCGGCCCGGCTTGCGCTGCTCGCCCGCGACGTCGGTCTCGCCGAGCTGCTCGCCGACCGGGGTCTTGCGGTGCGCTCCGATCTGCTGACCGCGTGGTCGCGGTGGCTCACTCCGGAGTTCGAGCCGCGCCGCTACGACACGTTCTTCTTCCTGGCCCGGCTGCCGGCGGCGCAGCGCACCCGCGATGTCGGTGGCGAGGCCGAGCACACGGTGTGGTTGCAGCCGGCCGAGGCGGCGCGCCTGCCCATGCTGCCGCCGACGGCGTACACGCTCAGGCAGCTCGGCGCGTACTCCACAATAGACAGTGCCCTGGCCGCGGGCGGCGACCATGACCTCACCGCGGCGGTGATGCCGTGGATCCGGCTCGACCCCGACGGAGCCCGACTCGTGGTCGAACTCTAGAGGCGCAACAGATCCGCGACCGACACCCGGACGTCGGCGTTGACCTGGGTCACGGAGCGCACGTCGCCGGAGTGGGTGTCCCATGAGACTACCCACGTGCGGCTCGACTTCGACAGGCTGACCAGCAGAGTCTGCGGGTCGAGGAAGCCCAGGGCGTCGAGGCGGACTCCACCCTCGACGGTGGCGAGGGTCCGGCTGTAGAGGCCGTTGCCGTCGACCGCTCCTACCGCCTCCCGCACCACTCCGACGTTCTCCGGCAACGCCAGTGTGCTGGGGTCGCACGGCCGGGCGAACACCTTCTCGTTGCCCCAGCCGGCGCCTCCCCAGCGACCGATCCAGGGCGGCCCGAAGATGGGCCGGTCCTCGACGGCGTTGGTGTCGGCGGTCGGGCTGGCGCCGGCGCTAGGTGTGGACGTCGGCGGAGTGGACGCCGGGGCCGACGCCGGCGGGGTGGTTGTCGCCGCGGTCGGCGTCGGGGTGGCGGTCGGCGCGACCGGCGCGAGGCCGTTGGGGCCGGGGGTGCCGGACGGTTCGGCGCGCCAGATGCGGATGCGCGCCGGCTGCGCCCCGCTCGGGTTCGACGGCACCAGCTCCACCGGCGTCGTCGGGGTGCCGGCGCCCTGCATCGTGATGACGTTCGTGCCCGACAGGCCGGACAGGTTCGTGGTCTGTCCGGTGTCGACATTCACCACTTGGGCCCCGGTGCGGGCCGGCACGAGCACCGTACGGTTGGTCCGCCACACGAGCGTGCCGATCGACGATCCGGCGGCCGAGGCCAGCCGGATGGGGCGCACGGCGGCCGTGCTCAGGTCGACAACGAGCAGCCCGGTAGTGGTGGCCAACGCGACCCGTGACCCGTCGGGCGACAGCGACGTGCTGACTAGCTCGGCCCCACTGAGCTGGGAATCGTCGACCTTCCGGGTGATGCCGTCGTCGCCCGCGATGATCAGCGGACCGGTCTCCAACTGGGCGACGGCTCGGGCCCGTGGAATGGGCGACTCGATCAGCGGCGTGGCGAGGTTGGCGTCCATGTTGAGCGTGGGCGGCAGCGGGGTCGACCTGGTCGGCAGGGTGCTCAGCTCATCGAACGGGCGCGCGATGTCGACGCTCGCCGGCACCGCGGTCGGCAGCGGCGACTCCTCGGTTGTGACGTCCGGGTTCTGGCGGCCGGCACTGGTACGGGGCAGGGCGATCGCCGCGATCGCGATCGCCACCAGCGCGATCACGCCCACCCGGCGGCGGCGGATGCGAATGCGGTGCGCCTTGTCCCATGCGTTGGTCGCGAGCTCGGCGATCGCCTGAGTACGAGGGACGGATTCGCCACGGCGCAGCCCCACCGTCAGGTCAGGGGCGGGGGCGCGCACGTCCTCGGGGCGCCAGTTGGCGGCCTCGCGGCGTAGCTGACGCTGCAGATAGGCGGCGGCGGCGCCGGGGCGGGCGAGCGGCTTCGGCGGCTGGCGACGCAGCCACCACCAGCGCAGCGCCACCGAGGCGAACAGTTCCTGCTGGACGGTTGCGGCCAGGCGGTCGTTGCCGGTCAGCGTGGCGCATGCGGCTCGCACCCGCTCGGCGTACTGGGCGACGAACGAGGCAAAGTCATCCGGAGCCTGCACCGGTGCGTCCACGCCACCTCACCCTCGGGTCGCAGCCTCATCGGGGGTACGGCCACCATCGTGGCTCCCGCCCCGGGCGCGTGGGAAGGACCCACCGGAACCGTTTCGATATCAAGCCCTAACCCAGCCCCGCCGCGCGAAGCGGAGCGAGCGCCAACCAGCTCAGCCCGGCCGGCGGAACGAGACGTCCGTTGACCAGCGGGCGAAGCCGAGCCGGGTGTAGAGGGCGATCGCGGTCGGGTTGGTCTCCTCGACGTAGAGCATGACCTGGTCGAGGCCGTCGGCGCGCAGGTGGCGCAGGCCGGCGAGGGTGAGCGCCGTGCCGAGCCCTAGGCCCTGGGCCGCCGGGTCGACCCCGAGCACGTAGACCTCGCCGATGGGGTCGTGGTCGTGGCCGTCGGAGTGGAGGTGGCCGTCGTCGGAGTGGACGTGGGCGTCGGAGTGGACGTGGGCGTCGGAGGTGCGGGCGTGGCCGGGTCGGGTGGCCCCGTGCACCTTGGTCCAGTGGAAACCGAGCAGGGCGCCGTCGGAGGCCCGTTCGGCGAGGAGGAAGCCACCGGGGTCGAACCACTGTTCGGCCAGCCGTACCTGAAGGTCGTTGGCGGTCCACCGCCCCTGGTCGGGATGGTCGGCGAAGGCCCGGGCGTTGAGGGCGAGCCAGGCCTCGTCGTCCTCGCCCGGTCGGAACAGGCGCACCGCCACGCCATCCGGCAGCTCCGGCGCCGGTACGGGGGCGTAGAGGGAGCGTCGCATCTGCCACAGCACCCGGGCCCGCACGAAGCCGAGCGAGAGGGCCAGCGCGTTGGCCGACGGATGGTCGCCGTGGGCCCACAGCCGCAGGCGGCCGTTCGGGTCGCGCTCCTCGGCCGCCTCGATCGCACCGAGCACCAGCGCCCGGCCCAGACCCTGCCGCCGGTGCAGCGGGTGCACGCACAGCTCAGCGGAGGCGCCCTCGACCGCGTCGGTGGTGTCGATGTGGGCGTATCCGACCAGCTCATCGCCGTCGCGGGCGAGCAGGTGCACCGCCGGGGCGTCACCGCCGTGGCGCAGGTGCAACATCACGTGCTCGGAGAGTGGGTACGCGCCGTCGGCGTCGCCGGCCGCCCGGGTCAGCGCGAGCACGTCCACCACGTCGGCCGGGCGGAGATGGTCCACCCGGACGACATCCGTTCGTGCGCGCCTCACGCGAGCAACGGTAGTCGCTGTGACTGCTCCACGAGCTTGTGAACGGAAGACCGCATTGATGCGCGACACTTGCGCCAACCCCACGACCACCTTGAAGATCGCTGATTTCCGTGCGTTTGTGCAGTGGCGCTGCGCGTTTCGCACGAAAACCGCGATCACGGTGCGCGGCGATCAGGGCGAGTTGATCACGGTCCGTTCGCGGACCGGGCGGATCCCGGATGCGGGCTCGGTGTCGGGCAGCGAACGCGCGGGCGGCACCACGAACTTGTAGCCGACCTGGCGCACGGTGCCGATCATCGACTCGTACTCCGAGCCGAGCTTGGCCCGCAGCCGCCGAACGTGCACGTCGACCGTTCGCGTGCCGCCGAAGTAGTCGTAGCCCCACACCTCGCGCAGCAGCTGGTCGCGGGTGAAGACCCGGCCCGGGTGCTGGGCGAGGAACTTGAGCAGCTCGAACTCCTTGTACGTGAGGTCGAGCGGGCGGCCCTTGAGCTTCGCCGCGTAGGTGTCCGGGTCGATCGTCAGCTCCCCCGCGCGGATCAGGCCGCTGCCGACGGCCGTCGCGTTGGTCAGGCGCCCCACCGCGAGCCGCAGCCGGGCCTCCGCCTCGGCGGGCCCGGCCGTGGCGAGGATCACGTCATCGACGCCCCAGTCGGCGTTGAGCGCCACGAGACCCGCCTCGGTCACCACCGCGAGCAGCGGCACGCCCAGGCCGGTCGCGTGCAGCATCCGGGCGGTGGCCCGGGCCTCCGCGAGCTCGGTGCGCGCGTCGACGATCACGACATCGGGGCTGCTGCCGGCGACCAGCGCACGGACATCGCGGGGAGCGGAGCGGACGGTGTGCGGCAGCAGGTCCAACGCGGGCAGCACCGCGGCCGCACCGGTGGCCGCGGTCAGGAGCAGGATCTCCACGGGCACCTCCGTCGTGAGCGCCGAGGCCCGCGACCGGCCGGTCACGGGAACGAGTGCGCTCGCTGGTTCGCGAACGAGCCCCGGCGTCGCTGACGGGCGGATCATCTCACCCTAACTGAGATCGACTGAACGCCGACTCGCCCGTTCAGCCCTTGGGAAGACCCCAAACCGGAATTCGGATCCGGGTCCGTGGGTGGCCGCTACCACTCCTCCTCGATCCGGCGCTCTCACCCGGGCCCCAGTCGGCGGCGGGCGGTGGGTCGAGATGGATCGGGGCGACATGGCACGATCGTGACGTGTTTTCCAGCAGCGCCGCGGACGACCGCTTCCGGGACGAGCGCGTCCGCGATCCCCGCTCGGGCGGCCGCATGCCGGCCGCGGCCGGGGCGGCGCGGCGCGGGGGTACGGGCGGCCGTCCGGGCCGGCCCGGCGAGCCGGGTCGGGGCGAGCCGGGTCGGGGCCGCGGCATCCGCTCCGGGCGGGAGCCACTCGAGCCGCTCGAGCCGGAGGTCCCGGTTCGGCGGCTGCTGTCGATCGCCGTCGCCGGGTTCTCGCTGCTGCTGGCCTTCGGGCTGCTCGTCGGGTCGCAGGCGACCACGACCGCGTTCTCGGTGGTGGTCTTCGGAGCCCAGGTGCTGTTCGTCCTGGCCTGGACGGTGGCGAGCCGGCCGTCGGCCGCGCGGATCGTCGCCGGGGTCGGCGTGCTCACCGCCGCCGCCGCGACGATCTCGATGAATCTCCCGGTCGAGGCGACCCTGACCCCACTTGCCTACGTGCTGGCCGGCGGCTTCGTGGCGGGCGTGGTCGGCCAGCTGTTCCGGCGCGGCGGCCGCGCCGGAGTCACCGAGTCCCTGGCGGTCACGGCGATGGTCGTGGTGGGCGTGACCTCGTTCGCGTCACTGATCGTGCTGGACCGCCGACCGGTGGGTAACCAGGTGCTCATGGCCGGGCTCGTCGCGGCCGGCGTCGCGCTCGCCACCGCTCGGATCTGCGACATCCTCGTGCCGTCGCCCCGGCTCGCGCCGCAGGTGCCCCGTGGGTCGACCGGCGTCGTCGCGGGGGCGATGGCCGGCACCGCTGCGGCGGCCGCCGTGGGCTACGCGGTGCTCGGCCTGACCACGCTGACCGGCGCCCTGGCGGGGATGGTCGCGGCGCTGGTCGCGATTGTCGTCGACCTCGGCACGGGCTACGCCGAGGCGGGCCGGCGGCTGGAGGGCGAGGCGCCGTCCATGTGGCTCGCCCGGCACATGCAGGGTCCGGTCGGCGCGTTCGCGTTCGCCGCCCCGGCCTGCTATGTGATGGGTGTGATTGTGGGCTGAACGGGTTACTTATGGGGCATGGCTGACACGAGGATCGAGGAGTGGCCGGTGGCGGAGCGGACGCGGGTTGCGTACCGACGCAGGAGCCGGGCCCTGCCACTGCTCGCCATCACGCTGATCGTCCTGCTCGGGTTGGGAGTCGTGGCCGACCGGGTGGCGGCGAACGCGGCCGCCGAGCGCATCCGTACCGAGCTCGTGGCGGAACTCAACGAACGCGGCGTGCGGCCGGCCTCGACCAACGTGACCGTAGGCGGCTTCCCGTTCCTGTTCCAGGTGGCCGACGGGCACTACGAGAAGATCACCATCGACATGCGTGAGGTCGACATCAGCGGTACGACGCTGCCTAGCCTGCTGGTCGTCGCGCACGACGTGGACGCCGACACGGCCGACCTCATCGACGGCAAGGCCACCGTGACGGCCGAGCGCGTCACCGGGACCGCGGTGATCGACTGGACGACCTTGGCCAACCTCGTGGACTTCGCCCGCCTGGGCCTGTCCGGCGTCACGTTCGGCCCGAGCGACAGCGGGCTGCAGGTGCGCGGCACGGCCAACCTGGCGGGCCTGCAGGTGCCGATGTCGGCCACCGCCGACCTCAGCGTCGACGCCGGCGTGGTGCAGATCCGGGTGCGCAACGCCCGGGTCGAGGACGGCTCGCTCAGCGGTCCTGCCCAGACCCAGCTCGACGCGCTCGCGCAGCGGTTGTCGGTGGACATCCGGATCCCGCCGCTGCCGTTCCGCCTCTCCATCGACGATGTCCGCCCGGAAGACCCGGGGCTCAGCATCACCGCCACGGCGCGTGCTGTTCCACTCGTGTCCTGATCTGGGGCATCATGACCGCAAGGTGATGCGCCTGTCCGTCCCTCGGTCTGGAGGCGTCCATGAACCGCCGTACGTTCGACGTGCTACTGCCGATCGTCTACGTCATCGCGATCGTGCTCGCCGGGTTCATCGCGAACGAGACGTGGATGGGTGGGGTGGCCACGATCGGGGCGCTGCTGCTGGGCGCCTACTATGCCGCCCTCCGGAAGAACATCCCGGCCGGCCCGCCGAAGTCCTGATCCCCGACCGTGGGAGCGCATTCCCACGATCCGGTAGCGCGCGTGGGGGCGTCCCCGCCGCGATGGTAATCTCGCTCCCTATGGGCATCATGCTCACCAAGCGGCGCGCGGTCGACCTGTGCCGTGTGGCCACCTGCCTCTGTCGTCGCTGCCCCTAGAGGCGCAGCGCCGCCGAGCGCGGCCCGTGAGCGGTCATGAGAGCCGAATGTCCCAGCCGGACGTTCGCGGCCCCGCACCGGTTCTGTCTTTGGCGCTGTGATCTCCCGCCGCCCGCCATGCCGGCCAACCTCACATCGTCTTTCGCGCGCTGGCGCCCGGACCCGGCCGCCGCGCCCACACCAACGAGGAGTAACCCAATGAGTCGCGACAGCGTGCTCGTCTCCGCGGATTGGGCCGAGAAGAACCTCGGCTCGGCCGGGACCGTCTTCGTCGAGGTCGACGAGGACACCACCGCCTACGACGGTGGCCATATCCCCGGCGCCATCAAGCTCGACTGGAAGTCCGACCTCCAGGACCCGATCCGCCGGGACTTCGTGAACAAGCAGCAGTTCGAGGCCCTGCTCGCCGGGCGGGGCGTCGGCAATGACGACACCGTCATCCTCTACGGCGGCAACAACAACTGGTTCGCCGCCTACGCCTACTGGTACTTCAAGCTCTATGGCCACGAGAACGTGAAGCTGCTCGACGGCGGTCGCAAGAAGTGGGAGCTCGACAACCGTCCACTGGTGACGGACGTCGTCTCCCGGCCTGCCACCAGCTACCAGGCCAAGGAACAGGACCTGTCCATCCGCGCCTTCCGCGACGAGGTCGTCGGAGCCATCGGCGCCAAGAACCTCGTCGATGTCCGCTCGCCCGACGAGTACGCGGGTCGCCTGCTCGCCCCGGCGCATCTGCCGCAGGAGCAGGCGCAGCGCCCCGGCCACGTGCCGACCGCGCTCTCCGTGCCGTGGTCGAAGGCGGCCAACGAAGACGGCACCTTCAAGTCCGACGCCGAACTGACCACTTTGTACGGCGACGCCGGCCTCGACGGGTCGAAGGCGACCATCGCCTACTGCCGCATCGGCGAGCGCTCCTCGCACACGTGGTTCGTGCTGCGGGAGCTGCTCGGGCACAGCGACGTGAAGAACTACGACGGTTCGTGGACCGAGTACGGGTCGCTGGTCGGCGTACCGGTGGCGGTCGGCGACGAGCCCGGCCAGGCGTGAGGAGGCCGCGATGGGTACCGAGGCAGTAGCGGGTTGCGGCGCACCCGAACAGTCGGCGCCGCTGCCGGCCAGTGTGGACATCGAAAAGGAGACCGTGATCACGGGTGTGGTCCGCTCCGATGCCGGCGAGCCGGTGGGCGGCGCGTACGTGCGGCTGCTCGACGCGACGGGTGAGTTCACGGCCGAGGTCGTGACGTCACCGGCCGGGCAGTTCCGGTTCTTCGCGGCGCCGGGCACGTGGACGCTGCGGGCGCTCTCGCGCCACGGCAACGGCGACACCGAAGTGACGGCCTCACGCGGCATCAACGAGGTCGGCGTCTCGGTCAGGTCCTGACTCAAGGTCCCGTTCCGTCAACAGGCACACAGGCGCTCCGGTGGGGTCAGGGCCACCGGAGCGCCTGTGCGAGCATGGTCGGCGTGTCCGAGCCCCCAAAGCCCCGCCAGCGCTGGATCGCGGTGCTGGCCGTGGTGTGGGGGCTGGTCCTGGCCGGCGGTGCGGCGTGGGCGGTCGGTCACGGGCGCCCCACGGCCCGGGAGCAGACGACCACCGCGCAAGCCCGACCGACGGTGGATCAGGCGATCGCGGTGCTCGCGTCGGCGGCCGCCGGCGACGACCAGTCGGTCCTCTCGATCTCCGGGTACGAGCCGATGGGCGACTGCAGGGTCACCACGTTCCGGCGGGGTGCGCGGTTTGAGCGCTCGCTGACCGTCCTTGTCCCCGAGGGGCAGGAGCAGGCTCTGCTCGACCGGGTCGGCGCCGCGCTACCCGCGACCTACCGCGCGCGGGTATACGAAGGCGGGGCCCCGCGGCTCGTGGCGGATCCGGGCAACTACGTCAAGGTGACCGGTCGCCCCCAGAGCCCGGGCGAGGTCCGGTTCGTGGCCGACACCGGTTGCCGGCCCGACGCACCCGCGGCGGCCGCCTCGGACCAGCCGGACGGCACCAACGGCGACACGTCCGGTGCCGGCGGGGTCGCGGCGGAGCGCGCCCAGGCGCTGCTGGCCGTC
>Ga0075431_100008862_pt1 | contig 10080 bp, 17 predicted proteins | sample RhiMetdeltSRZDD5_FD_75297 | JGI IMG/M metagenome (GOLD analysis project Ga0075431, IMG submission 75297) | Populus rhizosphere microbial communities from Tennessee, USA - Rhizosphere MetaG P. deltoides SRZDD5 | ecosystem: Host-associated > Plants > Roots > Rhizosphere > Soil | place: USA...
CCCCGGCCTGAATCGAACAGGCGACCCACAGTTTAGGAAACTGTTGCTCTATCCAACTGAGCTACGGGGGCGTGCCCAGATTCCACGGACTTGCGAGGCGCTCTCTCGCCGCCGGGGCTGATTCTAGCACTTTGTGCCCATGTGGCATCGGCGGGCTTCCGCACCCTGCCGTGCTCGGCATCCTTCAGCCGGTTTGCGGAGCGCGTTGCCCGCCAAGCCGCGGAAGGGCGCTCCCAGGCCTGACGACTCCGCACGACGCTTCCCTTTCTCGGTTGAGCTGAAAGAGGCCGACTAGCTGCTCCTCCTCAAGCACGCGCGCGCCCAGTCTCCGGCGGCACGACGATTGACCGGGGCGGAGCCGATCGGGAAAGACGGAGCCCACGTCGTCACCGGCTACGCGACCGACGGCCTCGCACTCCGCGCCCTGGCCGTCGCGCATGCGCCGAAGTCGCTCCCGGCCATCGATGCGGCCCTGAAACGCGCCCGCGAGAAGAAGTAGGGGCGTCATGGTCGCCTCCCGTACTCTCGGCCCGTCATCGCGCTTGCTCCTCCAGGAAGGCCGCCAACATCACACGGACGAGGTTCGGGAGCAGCTCGTCGCGCTGCGCGTCGGTCAACGCCGCCACGCTGTGGACGATGGGTGTGGCGGCGCGGAAGATGAGGCGCTCGAGCTGGTCCTCGTTCATCGGGCCGGCCTGCGCCTCGAGCCGGGCGGTCTCGAGCAGCTCGCGCACGCTCGCGGTGGTGAAGCGCGCGGGCGTCGGGGGTCAGGTCACCGTGCGGCCTCCCTACGCCAGATGACGTGACAGATGTCGTGAAGGGCGATGTCTCTCTTCTCCCCCTTTCTCCTTCGAAAGCCTTTCTCTTTCGAAAGCCAAGCGGGGATTGCGGTCGCTGGTCCAATGATTGGAACGTCGCAGGCCGCGCATTGCACGTACACGTCGGGAAGCGCGTTGCCTAGCGGCCGCACTTCGCGCTGGGAGTAGTACGGGAGGAGGCGACGGCGGAGCCTATCGCGAATCTTGGCGCGTATTCCTGCGCATCGTACGAGACATGCGCCCTCAAAATCGAACGGCTCGCTATTCTCACAGAAGGTGCAGGTTGACATTCACCCGATTCCCCCGAGGGCCTTGGTGAGTTTGCGCGACCGCGGGTGGGAGCGTGCTCCGTCGCGGTCGCCATTGATTCTCGCCTAGCCAGTTAGGGTTAATCGGCCAAGCCCTCGTCGGTGTTCGCGCGCCAGCGGGGGCGTCTTGCATCTAGTCGGGGCGGTCCAGGCGGTCCATCACCATCGTCAGCTGCCTCTCAATCTCGTCGCGGCCGGACCGACAGCGCCCACCCGGGGTATTCGAGCAGCCGCGCCCCGGCCTCGAGCGGGGTCATCGCCGGCCGCCGAGCCACCCCCACCAGACGGAACCAGCGATGAGGAAGAGCGCGAGCCAGGCCTCCAACTCGGACCACGACGGGCAGGCGGTCTTGTGCCCTCAGTCACTCGATCACCTGATCCGCCCGCGCCAGCAGCGACGGCGGGATCGTCAGGCCGAGGGCCTTGGCGGCTTTGAGGTTGATGGCCAGGTCGAACTTGGTGGGTTGCTCCACGGGCAGGTCCGCAGGTCTAGCGCCCTTGAGGATCTTGTCCACGTAGGTCGCGGCGCGCCGGAAGCTCTCGCCAAGATTGACCCCGTATGCCATGAGACCACCGGCCTCCGCATAGTCCTGCACCGAATAGATCGCCGGCAGGCGGCTCCGGACTGCAAGCTCAGCGATCCGTCTTCGCTGGTCATAGAACATCGAGGAAGCGAGGATGATGACTCCGCCCGCCCGCTCTTTCGTCATCGCCGAGAAGGCACCGGTAAAGTCGCTGGGAGCTCGCGCTTCCAGGACTTGGAGATGCACCTTCAACGAACGCGCCGCTACCTGTACCTCTCTCAACAGACGCGCCTGGGTCGTATCGGTCGGGTTCGAAAGCACGGCCACGCGGGAGATTCCAGGAATCGCCTCCTTGAGCAGCTGCAGCCGCTTGCCGGCCATCTCCGGTCCGAGAGTGCACACTCCCGTGACGTTCTTCCCCGGGTTCGCTAGGCTGGCCACGAGCCCGCTCCCGATCGGATCGGTATGAATCGCCATGACGATGGGGATCTTCGACGTGGCGCGTTGGGCCGCCTCGGGAGCGGGTGCGGCCCCCGCGACGATGACGTCCACTTTGAGCTGAACAAGCTCGGCCGCCAGGGCGGGAAGTCGTTCAGTGTAGTCCCCGTAGAATCGGCCCTCGATGAGGATGTTCTGGCCCTCGACGTATCCCAGCTCCCGCATCCCTTGGAAGAAACCGTCCCAGGCGCGCCGGCCACCCGGGCTGTTCGGCGGGGAACCCCCGAGTAGGCCTATCCGATTCACTTTCGCCGCCTGCTGCGCCTCGGCACCGAGCGGTGCGGCCAGGGCACCAGCGAGCGAGGTCAGCAGGAAGCGGCGGCGGTCCACTACTCGATCACCTGATCCGCCCGCGCCAACAGCGACGGCGGGATCGTGAGGCCGAGCGCCTTCGCGGTCTTGAGGTTGATGACCAGCTCGAACGTCGTCGGCTGCTCCACGGGGAGGTCACCGGGCTTAGCGCCCTTGAGGATCTTGTCCACGTAGGTGGCGGCACGCCGTACCTGGTCGTAGAAGTTCACCGCATAAGACATGAGACCGCCAGCCTCGACAAACTGACGATGGCCCCACATCGTCGGCATCCGATGCTTGGCCGCAAGGTCCACGATGGTTTTACGATGCTCAAAGGTCAAAACACCCGGAGCCCCGAACAACGCGTGGGCACGCTCCCGGGTCATCGCGACAAAGGCGCTGTCGAACTCCCCAGGCCCTCGCACCTCAACCGGTTGCAGTGTTAGGGCCAGTGCCGGGGCCGACTCCTGCAGTTGCTTGAGGATCAGCACATTCGCTTGGTCGGCCGGATTATAGAGGACGGCCACGCGGGATGCTTTGGGGGTAACTTCCTTGAGGAGTCCCAGCCGCTTCCCGCCTAATTCGGCACTGATGCTTGCCACCCCCGTGATGTTCCCGCCCGGTCGCGCGAAGTTGGTGATGAGCCCGGCGCCAACCGGATCGGCAATGCCCGCGAAGACAATGGGAATCGTCCGCGTCGCCTGCTTCGCGGAAAGAGACGGTGGCGTAGCTGGGGTGACGATAACGTCCGGCTTAAGACGGACTAACTCAGCCGCAAGCTCGGGCAATCGCTCGACCCACCCGCTCGCGAACCGGACTTCCAGGGCAATGTTCTGCCCCTCGATGTAGCCGAGCTCGCGCAACCCTTGCCGGAATGCGTCGACCTCTACCGAAGGTCCGGGAGAGCTGAAATGCAGGAACCCGATCCGGGGAATGCTCCCCTGCTCCGCCTCGGCAGCCAGCGGCGCGGCGAGCAGACTCGCTGGAACCATCGCTAGGAAGGTGCGGCGCTCCATCACGGGCCCTCCCTTAGCTTTTCCAGTGCCGCCGCGAGCAGCGCCCGACTCTCCGCGTCGCGCTCCCGCCGGGCCTCGGCCTGCCGCTGCCGGCTCCGGGCGGCCCGACAGCGGCCGCTGCATACCTCCTGGCCAGTGTGGATCGGAGCCTTCTGGCAGATCGGGCACAGCCGCGAGGCTAGCACGGCCCCTCTAGCGGGCGCACGTGCGGCTTCTGAGCCGGTTGGCGGCGTGGATTCGATGGAAGACATGTCCGACCCTACTCTTGGCCTTGGAAGGGCTGGAATCGAACCAGAACGGCACCGCGCGGAGTCACAGCAGCCACGCCACCGGCCAGGTGACCTCGCCCCGGTTCCAATGCAGGAGCCTCAAGGCCATCACGAGGGTGGTGACGACGGCAATCGCGATACCGGAAGCAGCCATTACGCAGCCCCTCCGCGCGCGGCGCGCATCAGGCAGCGATGGAGCAGGCGACCGACCAGCGCTCCCGGGTGCGGAACCGCTCGTCGTCATGCACGCCATGCGCGCGCAAGAGCACCACGTTGCCCGCCGAGTCGATCAACTCGAGCTCGTCGGCCGACTCGCCCCGTCTGACTTCGCGTAAAGCGGGCGGAGCTGCTGCTGCTGCACCCTTGCCGTTCACGCCGCGCCCTGCTCGCGGATGAAGCGTTCGAGATCCTCTAGACGCCACCGCGGCCGACCACCGACGCGGATGGGCGCTGGGATGTGGTGGCGTCGTCGCCACGAGACGGAATAGAGCGTTGCGGGAGCGAGCTTCAGATAGGCGGCGACGTCGGTCAGTCGGAGGAGGGGTGCGGGCCCTGAAACAACAATGCCTGAATCCATGCGACACCTCGAGACGACAAACGTAAGTTCACGTCAGTCGCCGGGGTGTCTGAGGACTCAGGCTCAGGCCCGACTTGGGCGCGGCGGGTCTAGTGTTCCTAGGCAGTCCGCACGCGGAGGCCCATTTTCTGCTTACGCGCGCGCCGCTCTTGTAGCTCCATCCACCTGAGCTACGGGGGCATACTCAGGACCGCGACGGTGCATGGCCAGTGTAGTCCCTCCCCTACGGCGCCTTCCAGGTGTTGTTCCCCGCGGCATCGAGAAAATAGGCGAAGGGGGCGCCGTCCGAGGAGGCACCGACGAGGCTGCGCGTCTTCCCTGCCCGGTCCCGGAAGACGAGCGTCGGAGTGCCGTCGCGGTAGAGGGTGAGCTCGGTCACGGTGCGGCCGGCGGGGTTGCCCAGGAAGAGGCTGGCAGAGCCGTCGGGCATGACGGCGAGGCCGGCCTGGTGCACGCCGGGAGGACCGTAGAGGAGGAGGCTGGTCGCGCCGTCAGCGCTCGAGCCGAGGACGCCGCGCAGGTTGCCGGCCGCGTCCCGGAGATTGAACCGTTCGGCGTCCAGCGCCTTGGCGGTGCCCAGCCCGGGCGCCTGCCCGAGGACGCCCATGGCGGCGAGAAGCACGAGCCCGAGCCCGGTCGCGCGCTTCCACCACCGGGTCTCGCGCTCGAGCCGGTCGATCCGGCGGACGAGGGCCTCCATGGTGGGCTCGCTCATGGCGACCTCCTAGCGTGGGGGCGCGGGTGGGATCTTTACCGTGCGGACGAGCGACCAGCCGAGCTGCTTGAGCTGGCGCTCCACGTCGGGCCGCTTCCGCCGATCCTCTTTCCGCCGGTCCACCGGCGTCGCCACATCGCGCTGCCGCCGCGGCTTCCGACGTCGATCCGTGATCAGCTCCACGTTCTTGAGCTTGGCGATCTCCTGCTCCAGATGCTGGTACACGCGCAGCTGGTCCACCGCCACGATGAACAGGACATTGGGCGCGGGCCCGCCCTTCTTGGCGATGCGAGTGGGGCCGGCCGCGCGCGGCTTCGACGTCATGGGCTTGGACGGCAGCGGCGGCTTGGACGGCACGACCTTCTTCTTGACCATGGTCTCCCCTTAGAAAAGGTCCGAGGGATCAACGCCCCGTGCGGCCAGCAACACGCCGAGGCGCTTGAGGGCGGCGGCCTCGATCTGGCGCACCCGCTCGCGAGTCACACCCATCTGCTTGCCGATGGCCTCCAGCGTCATGGGCTCCTCGCCCCCGAGGCCGAAGCGTCCGGTGATGACCCGGCGCTCCGGGTCCGACAGGTCTTGCAGGACGCCGGCGAGGTCGGCTCGGGCCCGGAGGGCGGAGGCGAGGCCTGTGCCCGGCGGGCCCTCCGGATCCGGGATCACGTCCTGGAGACTGCCGGTGCCCGCGTGGCCGGCGGGGGCATCCAGGGACAGCGTCCGCTGCTGACGGAGATGCTCGAGGTTCTCGATCTCTTCCACCGTGCGACCGAGGCGGGCGGCCACCTCGGCGGCGGTGGGCGCCCGTCCGAGCTCCTGCGCGAGCGCGCGCTGCGCCTTGGCATGCTGCGACAGCAAGAGCTCGACGTGCACGGGCAGACGCACCATGCGCGCCTGATTGGCGAGGGCGCGCACGATCGCCTGCCGGATCCACCACGTGGCGTAGGTCGAGAAGCGGGTGCCCCGGTCGGGATCGAACTTGCGGACGGCGTGGAGCAGCCCCACGTTGCCCTCCTCGATGAGGTCGAGGAGCGACAGCCCGCGGTGCACGTAACGACGGGCGAGGCTGATCACGAGGCGGAGGTTTGCCTCGATGAGCTGCCGCTCGGCCTCCGCGTCGCCCGCGCGGGCGCGGCGGGCCAGCGCCTGCTCCCCGGCGGCGTCGAGGAGCTTGATGCGCCGTATCTCGTCGAGGTACACCCCGAGCAGCGCGCGCTGCTTCTCGGCCGCTTCGGGGGTGGCGCGGGGCCCGGCGAGGTCCTCATCGCGCGCGGCGAGGAGGCCTTCCAGTGAGGACGCCACGTCCTCGACGCCTTCGGGCTCCTCGGCCTCAGTCGTTCTCATCGTCTTCGGCCGCCGCGTCCTGTTGCATCTCGTCGGTCTGGGCCACGACCGCGTCGCGACGCGGGAGCAGGAAGAGGGGGTTGTAGGCCGCACCGTCCCGACGGATCTCGAAGTGCAGATGGGTGGCGACGCTACGCAGGCTCCGTCCCACGGTGGCGATCACGGCGCCCGTCTCCACCCGGTCTCCTACATTGACCAGGTTCTGAAGGTTATGGGCATAAATGCTCATGAATCCATTCATATGTTCGATCTTGACGACGCGCCCATAACCGCGCGCCGATCCACTGAAGTATACGCTCCCCGGCGCGGCCGCATAGACGGGGGTGCCGATGTCGGCGCGAATGTCGATGCCGGCGTGCCACACGCGTCGGCGTGGACCCATGGCCGAGACGACCGGTCCCATCACGGGCCATACGAAGTCCACGGCCTCATCGGCGGTGAACTCTGGCGCGTTCATGAAGAGACGCGTGGGAATGCGACGCGGGCCCACCACCGCGAGCACGGAGCCGTCCGGCTGCGTGACCGGCGTAGTGATCGCCACCACCGCGGCCGCGCGGCCGGGATCGCAGCCGGGGACGATCAGCCGCTGGCCGACGCGCAGCACCTCGGGCCGCTCCAGCCGATTGGCGTCGATGATGCGCTTGCGGGGCACCCGGTAACGCGCGGCGAGGCGGCTCACCGAGTCCCCGCTGCGCACGACGTGCACGCAGGGCTCGGCGGCGGCCGGCGCGGCGGCCTTCTTCTCCGCCGTGCGCGGCTTCGGGTCCGGACGCTTCGCCGCGGGCTTCGAGGCGGTTTCCGCAGCCTCGGCGGGCGGCGTGAGGATGAGGCCCGGCAGGAGCAGGCCCACGCCGAGCACGTGCCGAGCCTGCCGCCGGCGCCAGCTCACGCGTCGAACTCCGCGTAGCGGATGCCGAAGGAGTGGAAACGCCCCGTGAGGGGTCGCCAGGTGACTTCCACGTGCTCCACCCGGCTCAACGGCGGGCCCTTCTCCAGCTCGTGGGCCAGTTCTTCGATGAGGCCGCGATGGCCCTCCACCCGGACCCGAACGCGGCCATCCTTGAGGTTCATGACGAAGCCGGCGAGGCCGAGCTGACAAGCCTTCCGCTCGACGAAGTTTCGATAGCCCACGCCCTGGACGCGGCCGTCGACGAAGATCTCGGCGGCAGTGCGCAGCTCGCGGCTCATCGCGCACCGACCGCGTGGGGAATGGTGGCGGGGACTCGGGACGTCCCCTCCGGCGGGAAAATGGTCGGGGCGACTGGATTTGAACCAGCGACCTCCTGCTCCCGAAGCAGGCGCGCTACCAAGCTGCGCTACGCCCCGTCCTCGCGTGGGGGAGCTTCATCCCTGCCACGCGTGCTTTCCGATCAGGGGCACGAACACGCATCCCGAGTCCTCGGTGACGCGCATCTCGCCCCGTACCTTCTCGATGAGCTGGAGCTTCTGACCGTCCGCTCCGCCCACCGGCATGATCATCAACCCGCCCTCGATCAGCTGCTCGAACAACGGCGGGGGCACCGTGGGCCCGCCCGCCGCCACCAGGATCCGGTCGAACGGCGCCTCGTCGGGCCAGCCGAACGTCCCGTTGGCGGTGCGGACCCACACGTTCGAGTAGCTCAGCTCCTCGAGCGTCTGCCGTGCCCGCGCCGCCAGCCGCGGCAGCCTCTCCACCGTGCACACCCGCGCCACGCTCAGCGAGAGCACCGCCGCCTGATACCCCGAGCCGGTGCCGATCTCCAGCACCTTCTCCCGCCCGGTGAGCCGCAAGAGCTCCGTCATCCGGCCCACCATGAAGGGCTGCGAGATCGTCTGCCCTTCCCCGATGGGCAGCGGGTAATCACCGTACGCCCGCTCGCGGAGGGCTTCCTCCACGAAGCGGTGCCGCGGCACCCGCCGCATCGCGTCGAGCACGCGCGCGTCCGTCACCCCCCGCGCCGCCACCTGTTCCATCACCATACGCTCGCGCGCGGCCGCCGTCCGGTCGTGCGTGTCCGGCGCCGACGCCGACTGACGCCAGATCATCGCCCACGCCGCCGTAGCAGCGCGTTCAGGCTCGACTCCCAGCCGGCCATGCCGCGCAGCGCCCCGTGATGCGTGAGGTCCAGGTGCAGCGGGGTCACCGCCGCCCAGCCCGCGTGCACCGCCGTGATGTCCGTCCCTTCGTCCTCCGCCCACTCCGCGGCGCCCGTTCCGATCCAGTAGTACGGCCGGCCCCGCGGATCCACCTCGCGAATCGCCTTCGCGCTGTACACGCGATGGCCCAGCCGCGTGAGCCGGATACCGTGCGGCTTGCCCGGCGGCACGTTCACGTTCAGGAGAGTCTGCCGGGGCAGCCCCTCCACCAGCACCCGCGTGGCCACCGCGCGGGCAACCTCCCCCGCCGCGTCGAAGCCGTCCGCCACCGGCTCCGCCTGTGACACCGCCATGGAGGCGACGCCCAGGAGCGTGCCCTCCATCGCCGCCGACACCGTGCCGGAGTACGTGACGTCGTCGCCGAGATTCGAGCCGTGGTTGATGCCCGACACGACGAGCACGGGCGGCTCGGGCAAGAGCCCGAGGATGCCCAGGTTCACGCAATCCGACGGCGTGCCGTTCACCGCGAAGCGCCGCTCGCCCACCTGCTCCACCCGAAGCGGCCGATGCAGCGTGAGCGCGTGGCCGACCGCGCTCTGCTCGCGATCGGGCGCGATCACGTGGACTTCGCCCAGCGCCTCCAGTGCCCTCGCGAGGGCGGCGAGCCCCGCGGCGTGCACCCCGTCATCGTTGGTAACGAGGATCACACCCGCCATGAACGTCTCTGAAAATGGTCGGGGCGACTGGATTTGAACCAGCGACCCCTTGACCCCCAGTCAAGTGCGCTACCGGGCTGCGCCACGCCCCGACCCACGTCGCATTGTACGGAGACAGCGGGAAAAACTCAAGGCCGGCGCTCACTTTCGCTCGGGTACCAGGCGATCACGAAGGGCGCGGAGGCGATCCCGCGTGCGGCGGAGCGTGTCTTCCATGGTCATGCCTTTGAGCCCGAGGTCCATCTGGTGCGTGCCGCGCGCCTCGGCGAGGAGCCGCTTCTTGGCGCCCTCGAGGGTGAGGCGCTCCGTGTAGAGCAGGTGCTTGATGCGCAGCACCAGCTCGAGGTCCCGCTTCCGATACAGCCGCTGCCCGGCGGGGTTCTTCTTCGGGCGCAGGAGCTTGAACTCCGACTCCCAGTACCGCAGCACGTACGCCGGAACCTCCGTGATCGACTCGACCTCGCCGATCCGGTAGTAGAGCTTGTCTGGGATCGTCTCCGTCACGCGTCCCCCGGGGCCTACTGGTTGAGCCGCAGCTTGAGCCCCTTGCTCGGCTTGAACGTGAGCACCTTGCGCGCGGTGATCTCGATGCTGTCGCCCGTCTGCGGGTTGCGCCCGCGGCGGGAGGCCTTCCGGCGGATCCGGAAATGCCCGAAGCCGACGATCTTGACGTCCTCGCCGCGCTCGAAGCAGTTGAAGATGATGTCGAACAGCGACTCGACCACCGAGGCCGATTGACGCTTCGACAGCCCGTGCGCGGCCACCGCATTGATCAGATCGTTCTTGGTCAGCGTCGTCACCTCCTCTCGATCGCCACCGAGTCTCTGAGCCATTCCACGTAGGCGGGCGCACCCCGCTCGACCGGCAGCGCGAGCACCTCCGGAATCGTGTAGGGATGTAGCTCGAGCACCCGCCGCTCCAGCTCGGCATA
>Ga0075431_100008865_pt1 | contig 10080 bp, 8 predicted proteins | sample RhiMetdeltSRZDD5_FD_75297 | JGI IMG/M metagenome (GOLD analysis project Ga0075431, IMG submission 75297) | Populus rhizosphere microbial communities from Tennessee, USA - Rhizosphere MetaG P. deltoides SRZDD5 | ecosystem: Host-associated > Plants > Roots > Rhizosphere > Soil | place: USA...
GAGCAGATCCGAGCCGAGCGCCTGGTAGCTGTTCCGCTGAAACGCTACGGGACACCGGAAGAATTCGGCGCGGCGGTGGCGTTTTTGGCGTCTGAGCGGGCGTCGTATTTAACAGGGTCGCTACTGCGGGTCGACGGCGGAGCGATATCGGCTTTATGAAGCTACTCACATTTGAATATCAAGGCAAGAAACATGCCGGGGTGCTCGCCGGAGATGGCGTCGCCCCGATTGAAGAGATCAACGCGAAGCATGGAACTCGTGTGCCCGACAATCTGCTCGCCATCATACAGACCGGTGTCGACGGGATCGATACTGCAGGTGTCGCGACTCTGCCGCTCACGGAAGTGACGCCGCGGTTGCCTTATGAAACGCCGCCGAAGATCTGGTGTATCGGGCTCAACTACCTGTCACACGCCGAAGACATCAATGCCGTACAGCCGGAGGAGCCGGGCAGTTTCATGAAGCCTGCGTCCTGCATGTTCCAGCCGGGCGGTAAAATTGTATTGCCGCCTGCAGACATCTCCGCCGATGTTGACGCCGAGGGTGAGCTGGGGGTAATCATCGGCAAGAAGTGCAAATTCGTGCCCGCCGGAGATATTCGTAGCGTCATTTTTGGATACACCACCACGATGGATCTCACCGCACTCGACATCCTGCGCAAGAATCCGCGATACTTGACGCGCTGTAAGAGCATCGACACGTTTTTCAGCTTCGGACCTGTGATTGTTACGGCAGATGAAATCCCCGATGTCGAAGCGCTCGAAGTCGTCACCGAGCACAATGACGGCATCTGCTCCCGCGATTTTGTGCGGCACATGCGGAATCGTCCGTTCGAGCTGGTGCGGTTCCATAGTGATCACATGACGCTCAACCCCGGCGATCTATTTTCGACCGGATGCCCGAAGGGCGCGCGGATCAAAGCCGGCGACCGTGTTCGCGCCCGTATCGACGGCGTCGGAACGCTGTCGGCGACCGTAACGCAGGGCAGCCGGCCATGATCCTTTTGGCGCTCCTTTTTGTGGCGCTATGCGGCGCGGCTGAGCCTGCGAAGTCGGGACCCGCGGTTGGCGCGCGCATTCCGGACTTCGCGGCCGTCGATCAGGATGGAAGCCGCCAGACGTTCGAGTCGCTGCGGGGACCGAAGGGACTAGTGCTGCTATTTTCGCGCTCGGCTGACTGGTGTCCCTTCTGCAAGGCGCAGCTTCAGGATTTGAACCAGCGGCTTGAGGAGTATCGCAGCCGTGGACTTGGGGTCGCGTCGGTTACCGCCGACAGCGTTGCGATATTGAAGAACTACGCGACGCGCAAAGGAATCAAGTTTCCGATGCTCGCCGACTCCGATGCGAACGTCATCCGCGCGTTCGGCATCCTGAACGACACTGTTCCGAAGAATACACCGTTCTATGGCGCTCCCTATCCTGGGACTTACATTATCAACGAGCGCGGCCTCGTCAAATCGAAATACTTCCAGGCTGATTCCCGGGAAAGCTCCACCGCCGCAAGTATCCTGACTCATGAATTTGGCGCCGATGGAAAGGGAAAAACGACCGTAGAAACGCCGCACTTGAAATTGAGCTATTCGGCGAGCGACGCGGTCCTGACTCCCGGACGGCGCGCCTCGCTGATCGTGGACGTCGAGTTAAAGCCGAAAATGCACGTCTACGCGCCAGGTATCGAGGGCAGCTACAAGCCAGTCGAGTGGATTATGCCGGAGTCGAAATCATGGTCGGTTGTTCCTGTCGTGTTCCCGCCCTCGCGGAAGCTGCGGCTGGAAGCGATCGACGAGACGGTTCCTGTTTACGAAGGCAACGCTCGCTTCGTCCGCGACCTGCTTCTGGGACCCGTGTCGGTCGTCAAGCCGGGGGAATTAACGGTGAACGGGACCTTTCGCTATCAGGCTTGTGACGATCGCATGTGCTACGTTCCGCGCTCGATTCCGCTGAAGTGGACCTTCCGGATCGCCCAGCTCGATTCCGAGCGCGTTCCCGAAGAGCTGCAGCGAAAGGCGCAGTAACGATGCAGCCGCAGATCGGCCGGTCGGTTCCACGCAAAGAAGGCCGCGATAAAGTCACGGGCAAAGCCACCTACGTCGATGATTTCTCGCTTGACGGGATGCTGTACGGGGTGACGATTCGCACGCCTGTCGCGCGAGGCCGCATTCGGGGTATCACGTTCGCGCCGCACATTCGATGGGAGGAGTTCGTCATCGTTACGGCGAAAGACATCCCGGGCCACAACGGAGTTGCCTTAATCGACGAGGAGCAACCCTATCTGGCCGAACACGTGTTCCATCACGCCGAAGAACCGGTGGCGCTGTTGGCGCATCCGGATAAGCATCTCCTTGAAGAGGCACGGCGCGCGGTGACCGTCAATGTCGAGCCGCTGCCCCCGGTTTTGAAGATGGAAGATGCAAGCCGTGTCTTCAAGTCGTTTCTCGTGCAGAAAGGTGATGTGGACAGCGTCTGGTCTGGCGCTGATTTTGTTGTCGAGGGCGAGTATTCGACGGGCGCGCAGGAGCAACTGTACATCGAAAACAACGGCATGGTGGCGGTTGCGAACGCGAATGACGGAGTGACCGTGTGGGGATCGATGCAGTGTCCCTACTACGTCCACAAAGCGTTGCGGCGGTTGTTCGATTTGCCGGATCACAAGGTGCGAGTTGTTCAACTGGAAACCGGCGGCGGATTCGGAGGCAAGGAAGAGTATCCCTCGATGATTGCCGGCCATGCGGCGCTGCTGGCCTGGAAATCCGGCAAGCCGGTGAAGATCATGTACGACCGCGCCGAGGACATGGTTGCCACCACGAAGCGCCATCCGTCCGTGACGCGGCATCGCACCGCAGTCTCGAAAGACGGCAGGCTGCTCGGCATGGAAATCGACTTCGCTATCGACGGCGGCGCCTACATGACGCTGTCGCCCGTCGTGCTGTCGCGGGGCACAATCCACGCGGCGGGCCCGTACTATTGTCCGAATGTTCGGGTGAAGAGCCGCGCGGTGGCGACGAATCATCCGCCACACGGAGCGTTCCGAGGCTTCGGCGCGCCGCAAAGCATCTTCGCGTTGGAGCGACACATGAATCGCGTGGCCGAAGCTGTCGGACTCAGCCCCGAAGAATTTCGCCGACGCAATTTCATCCGGCAGGGCGAGACTACAGCCACAGGCCAGACTATCAACGAGGAAGTTGATTTGAGTGGCTTGATGGAGACGGCGTTCAGACGCTCTGATTACTACGTCAAGCGCGAGCGTTTCTCAAAAACGAACAACGAGACAACATCCAAAAAGGGAATTGGTTTCGCGGCCTTTATGCACGGCGCTGGCTTCACAGGGTCCGGCGAGGATTATCTGAAGTCGATGGTCGGCGTGGAGGCAACGGCGGATGGGCGCTTCCGCGTGCTGGTTTCGAGCACGGAAATCGGGCAGGGCACAAACACGATCCTGTGCCAGATCGCCGCCGAGACGCTGGGCGCGGATTACGATGCGGTTGAGATTGCGAAACCAGACACGTCGTCGGCGCCGAACAGCGGGCCGACGGTTGCATCGCGAACCTGCATGATTGTCGGCAAGCTGGTCGAATCCGCGGCGCTTGGGTTGAAGCAGATGATGGCGCAGTCTGATGCGCGCCCGCTCCGCGCGTTCAGTCAATACACGGCGCCTCCAGGAGTCCGCTGGGATGACGAAAAGTACCAGGGAGACGCGTACGGCGCCTACGGTTGGGCGGTTTATGTCGCGGAAGTGACGGTTGACATGCTGACCTGGGAGACCCAAGTCGACGATTTCGTCGCGGTGCAGGAGGTCGGCAAAGTGATCCATCCTGTCCTGGCAGCCGGACAGATCGAAGGCGGGGTGGCGCAGGGAATTGGCTTCGCCCTTTACGAGAACGTGGTATGGCGCGATGGCCGCATGGCCAATAACCAGATGACGAATTACATCATGCCCACTGCGGCCGACCTGCCGCCGATCCGCGTCTACTTCGCGGAAACACCCTACGCGTACGGGCCGTCGGGAGCAAAGGGAATCGGCGAGCTTCCCATGGACGGCCCCGCGCCTGCCATCCTCAACGCTGTCGAGCACGCGACTGGACTGCGCGTCGACCACGCGCCGTTAACGCCGGAACTGCTATGCGCATCGAGCTGAACTGTACGGTGAACGGCGTTGCTCGGACAACGCAGGTCTATCCGATGGCGCGACTGCTGGACGTCCTGCGCGAGAAACTGCGGCTTACCGGGACCAAGGAGGGATGCGGAGAAGGAGAGTGCGGAGCGTGCTCGGTCCTGATCGACGGGGCGCTGGTGAATAGCTGTCTTCTTCCGGCGCTACAGGCGGAGGGCGCAAAGATCACGACCATCGAAGGTGTTGCCGCGGGCGAGAAACTTCATGCCGTGCAGGAAGCGTTTCTGCGATATGGCGGCGCGCAGTGTGGAATGTGCACGCCGGGAATGATTCTGGCTGCGGTGAACCTGCTCGAGCGCACGCCGCATCCGACCGAAGCGGAAGTCCGCAACGGCCTTGCCGGCAATCTGTGCCGATGCACCGGCTACACCAAGATTTTTGAAGCGGTCGTGAAGGCCTGCGAGTCATGAGAAGTTACGTCCCGGCGTACGATCTCATCGCCGCGCGGAACCTGGAGCACGCGCTGTCGATGATCGGGGACGAGTGGAAGCCCTTCGCCGGTGGCACGGATCTGATGGTCCTGTACGAAGCTGGCAAGCTGCCCCACAAAAAATTCATCAGTATCCGGGCACTCCCCGAGCTGCGGGGCATTGCAGTAGCTCCGGACCACGTCACGCTCGGCGCCCTGACCACCTACACGGAAGTCCAAAACCATCCTGTCCTGCGTTCCGAGTTCCCTCTGCTGCCGCGGGCGGCGAGCGAGACTGGCGGCATCGCTACACAGAATCGAGGCACGCTGGGTGGAAACATCGTCAACGCGTCACCAGCCGCCGACACGCCACCGACGCTGCTGGTTTACGACGCCGACCTCGAGCTGATATCGAAATCCGGCTCGCGATGGGTTCCGTACGCGACATTTCACACCGGATACAAGCAGATGGACCTGCGGCCCGACGAGCTGGTCGCCAGGATACGGCTGCCGCGCGGCCGCCAAGGCTGGGCGCACTACTACCGAAAAGTGGGAACCCGTCGCGCGCAGGCGATCTCGAAAGTCTGCTTTGCCGGCGCGCTGCGCAAGGAGGGCGGGCAGATCGTAGATGTGCGGATCGCGCTGGGAAGCGTCGCCCCGACGGTCATCCGCTGCTACCGAACTGAAGTAGCTCTGAAACAGGAACCCTCCGTCGCTGACGTCACGCTTGCTCAAGAGATCGCGCCCATCGACGATATTCGATCGAGCGCCGTCTACAGGCTGCGTGTCGCCCAGAATTTGCTGGCTGAGTTTCAGAGCCTGCTATCATCATCTTGATCCAGCGATGACCGGAACCACAATCGGCCATTACGAAATTCAGGAAAAACTCGGCGAAGGCGGAATGGGCATGGTCTTCAAGGCCCGCGACGTGCTTCTGAACCGTCCTGCCGCGCTGAAGTTCCTTCCCCCGGAAAGCTGCGCGACGGAAGATAAGCGGCGGCGGTTTATCCAGGAAGCGCAATCGGCCTCGGCTCTGAACCATCCCAACATCATCACCATTTACGAAATCGCCCAGTCGGAAAATCGCGACTTCATCGCCATGGAACTGATCAAGGGGCGCACGCTGGATCAGGTGATGGGTGGCAAAGGCCTTCGCCTGAGCGAAGCGCTTTCCTACGCGATTCAAATCGCCGATGCCCTCGCGGTCGCCCACTCTGCCGGTATCGTCCACCGCGATTTGAAGCCGGGCAACATCATGGTTTGCGATACCGGATTGGTGAAGGTGCTCGATTTCGGCCTCGCCAAATTGATGCCGGGATCGGACAGCAGCGATTCGGCCGTGACCAGGACCATTCTGGCTAATGAGAGTCCTAAGACGGCGGAAGGCTCCATTGTCGGTACCGTTTCCTACATGTCTCCCGAGCAGGCGGAGGGCAAACGGGTAGACCATCGGTCCGACATTTTCTCCTTTGGGGCCGTTCTCTATGAAATGTTGACGGGGCGGCGCGCGTTTCAGGGGGAATCGGCGGTTTCGACGATGGCCGCCATCTTGACCGCCGAGCCAGCCGAGATGTCGCGCGAAGCGGGAAATATCCCCAAAGACCTTACGCGTATCGTCAATCGCTGTCTGAGAAAGGCGCCGGAGAAGCGTTGGCAGAGCATGGCCGACGTCAAGATCGCGCTCGAAGAGTTCAAGCAGGAACTGGATTCCGGGCAGTTAGCGAACGCCTCGGCCCCTCACACAGTCCCGCGCGGCCGGTGGATACAACTCGTCGGCGCGGCAGTTCTGGCTGCTGCAGTGACTGGATTGGTTGCCTGGCGACTGCGACCCGCGCCCGTTTCGCCTGATCACTGGCGAATGCGCCGCCTGACCGCGGATTCCGGCGCGAGCCTATTCCCGGTGATCTCGCCTGACGGCAAATTAGTCGCATACACTTCGGACCGGGCCGCGACGGAGCACATGGATCTTTGGGTCCAACAGATTGAAAGCGGCGACCCCGTGCAACTCACACGCGGTCTCGGCTCCTGGTGTCGAAATCCGGCGTTTTCTCCAGACAGCAGCAAGATCGTGCTCGAGTGCGGCGTTGAGCCAGCCAGCATCTATATCGTCTCGACGTTCGGCGGGCTACCGAAGAAGCTAACGGAGGGGGGTTCGCCGCAATTCTCCCCGGACGGATCGCAAATCTCCTACATCCCGCACAATCGCGGTGCCACTGGGCCGGCGCGATCCATCTGGGTCATGCCTGCGGGCGGCGGGACGGCAAAAGAGCTGAAGACCAACAAAGGTCTGAACGGCGCGCCGGTGTGGAGTCCAGACGGCAAAGGCCTGCTATTCATCGGCACTGGCGGGGAGGGTGATGATGGGCGCGCCGATCGCGACTGGTACTACATCTCGGCCGACGGCGCCTCGGTCGCGCCGACCGGCGCGATGCGGCGATTGCAGGCGGCCGGCTTGGGGCTCGGCCGCAATCTGGGCGTGGCGCCGGGTGGTCTCTTGTTTGCGGAGGGCAATCTCGATAGCACGAACATCTATCGAATGCCGTTCGACGCGAAGTCCCAAAAGGTGTCCGGTGATCCTATTCCGATTATTGTAGGCGCGGGTTTCAATTTCTCGCCGACGGCTTCGCAGGACGGCCACCGGATTGCCTTCGCGGTAGGAAATAACCTGTCGACCAACATATGGCGGGCTCCGGTCGACCCGAACACGGGTAAGGTCGCTGGGGAGCCTGCCCGCGTCACTAGCGGCATCGATCCGAGCCTGGGCGTCTCGCCATCGCACGACGGCAGGCGCCTCGCTTATGTGGGCGGTTCCTCAAAAGTGCGGGAGATCCGGATTCGTGACATGGCAAGCGGGAAGGATCTTCGACTGGCCGAAGCCAAGGAGTGGACCTATGTCGTCCTTTCACAGGATGGCTCGCTGGTCGCTTTCAACTCCGATCAGCGCAACAACAGCCCAATTTATTCCGTCTCGGCGGCCGGAGGGATTCCGAAAAGAATCTGCGCCGCCTGCGGACGGCCAGTCGAATGGACCGGAGATGGGGCCAGGCTTCTCTATGACTATGCCGGGCCGCAGCGCCGCGAGATTCATATTCTCGACGTGGCGAGCGGCCAGAGTAAGGCTTTACTGCGTCACGCGGAGCATCCGCTGAACATGCCGCGCGTCTCGCCGGATGGCAGGCTCCTGTGCTTCTCGTCGCAGCGGGGTGGCCGCGCGCGCCGCATTTACCTCGCGCCGTTTACAGGAGAGCCGGTTCCGGAGAAAGATTGGACCGTCTTGATCGAAGGCTCGGAGCTCGACCGCCAGCCGTTCTGGGCGCCCACGGGCAACTTGGTTTATTTCCTTTCGGACCGGGATGGCTCACGGTGCATCTGGGCGCAGCGGGTGGACATGGCCACGCGCCAGCCAGTCGGAGCGCCTTTCGCCGCTCACCATATGCACCAGGTCCGCTACAACCTAATCGATGTCGGCGACCCCGCAATGGTCGGGCTGTCGGTAGCCAATGGGCAGATGTTCTTCGCGAGCTTCGAGCTGAATTCGAATGTGTGGATGGCTGAGAAGCAGCAGGTCGGCTCCAAATAGCAATTCGCCGCCAACTCATTTATAATAAAAGACTGCTCGTAACGCCCGAACGTCGAGTCTATCTCGCCGGTAAGCCTAGAGTAGTTCATGTTCGACAATTTATCCGATAAGCTCCAGCGGGTATTTAAGAACCTGCGCGGTGAAGGCAAACTCACGGCGGAGAACATGGAAGCCGCCTTGCGCGAAATCCGCGTGGCGTTACTCGAGGCCGATGTCAACTTCAAAGTTGTCAAGCAACTCATTGAAGCGGTCAAGGAAAAAGCGATGGGGGAAGAAGTGCTCTCGGCGCTCTCTCCCAGCCAGCAGGTCATCAAAATTGTCCGCGACGAGCTGACACGGATTCTCGGCAGCCATCAATCCAAGCTCCGTTTCGCCAACGAGCCGCCCAGCGTCATCATGATCGTCGGGCTGCAGGGGTCGGGTAAGACCACCTCGACCGGCAAGCTTGCCCGCTGGCTTTCGAAGAACGGCCACAGCCCCATGATGGTGTCGGTCGATGTCTATCGACCCGCCGCCCGGGAGCAATTGCGCGTGGTCGCCAAGGACGTCGGTCTGCCGATCTATCCGGGCACACCGGAAGAGACGAAGCCCCTGGACCTGGCGCGGTCGGCGCGACGGGAAGCCGTGAACAACGGTCGGGACGTGCTCCTGGTCGACACAGCCGGCCGGCTCCACATCGACGAGGATCTCATGACGGAGCTGCAGCAGCTCAAGGATCAGCTCAATCCAGTCGAGATTCTGTTCGTCGCCGACGCCATGACCGGGCAGGACGCCGTCAAAAGCGCTGACGAATTCCACAAAAGGCTCGCCATCACCGGCGTGATCCTCACGAAGATGGATGGCGACGCCCGCGGCGGCGCAGCGCTCTCGATCCGCCATGTGACCGGGCAGCCGCTCAAGTTTGTCGGTGTGGGCGAGAAATCGGACGCGCTCGAGCCGTTCTATCCGGATCGCGCCGCCTCCCGCATTCTCGGAATGGGCGACATGTTGTCGTTCATCGAAAAGGCCGAAGAGGCCATCGACAAGAAGCAGGCCGTCGAGATGCAGCGCAAGCTCATCGAGAACGAGTTCACGCTCGAAGACTTTCGCGACCAGTTGCGGCAGCTCCGCAAGCTGGGTCCGCTCGAAGGAATGCTCTCGATGATGCCGCAGGTCGGCATGCTCAAAGATCTGAAGAACGTCAAGGTGGATGAGAACGAAATCACGCGCGTCGTGGCGATCATCGATTCGATGACGCCCAAAGAGCGCAATAATCACATGCTGATCAATGGCAGCCGCCGCCGTCGGATCGCGATGGGCAGTGGCACCAGCGTGCAAGAGGTTAACCAGCTCCTGAAGCAGTACGGGCAGGCTAAGAAGATGATGAAAACCTTCTCCGGCGGTATGCTGGGGAAGAAGCTCGGCAAGATGAAGTTGCCGTTTATGTAGTAATTTCCGGGATCCTTTAGAGAGTAGAGAGACACATGCTAATGATTCGTTTGGCGCGATTCGGCGCCAAGAAGAAGCCGTTTTACCGAGTAGTCGTGATTGAAAAAGAGAAGGCCCGTAACGGCCGGAATATCGAGGTAGTCGGACATTACAATCCGCTGACCGATCCGGCCAAGGTGCACCTCGTGCATGAGCGGATCGCCTACTGGACCAAGTCGGGCGCGCAGCTCTCCGACACGGTGGCCCGGTTGCTCGAGAAGAATCCAGCGCCGGCGCCCGTGGCCTAAGCGTAACCATTGGTGGCGCTTGTTGCTACCATTACTGAGAGGAGGCGCCGGGTGAAGGAGTTGGTCGAGGATATCGCGAAAGCTCTTGTTGACGCCCCAGAGGGAGTTTCCGTGCATGCCGTTGAGGGTGAACAGGTGACCGTACTGGAATTGCGAGTGGCGCCTGGCGATTTGGGGAAAGTGATCGGGAAGCAGGGCCGCACGGC
>Ga0075431_100008866_pt1 | contig 10080 bp, 8 predicted proteins | sample RhiMetdeltSRZDD5_FD_75297 | JGI IMG/M metagenome (GOLD analysis project Ga0075431, IMG submission 75297) | Populus rhizosphere microbial communities from Tennessee, USA - Rhizosphere MetaG P. deltoides SRZDD5 | ecosystem: Host-associated > Plants > Roots > Rhizosphere > Soil | place: USA...
GCGCCCGACTTGCAGGAAACTTCGCGCCCGTTCGCGAACACCGCGTTCGACATCAGGCTGCCTTTCCTTCCGACCAGCGCAGGACCACCGCTGCGCGCTCCCCGTCTTCATTCCCGAAATGGCACAGTACGCCCCGGCCGGGCGCATAGCCCTTGCGCGCGGCGTGAAGCGCGACTCCGAGGATCAACGGGCCGACGGCCGCGCCGACGTCGCCCACGCAATCGGCGGGATGCCACAGGTCGAAGAAGGGCTTGGTCTTCCGCATCGCGCGTCCGACCACGAGCGCCGCCTCGCGGAATCCATACTGCTTCCCACTGACGTCCGCGATTCGGTAATCAATCTGCTCGAAGCCCCCGCCGCCGTCCGCGAACGCCGCGCGGTAAGCCTGCACGAGCCCGTCGCCTCTCAAGGGTTCTTCCGAATCCACCGTCGACTTCTCCACCGACATTCCGATGCCCACGCAGTGGAGCTCCGGATCGCGCGACCGCCCGGGAGCCGTCACGAGGACCGCCGCGCCCGCTTCTCCCGGGATGCAACCGTCCGAGTTCTCCGCGGTCAGCAGCAGCCGCCGCTTCAGGAACGTCTCGATCGTCGCCCCCACGAGCAGGGTGTCGACCGAGGCGATCACACAGGCCGGAAGGCGCTTCTCGTGCACCATCCGCTCGGCGGTCTTCAGCGCCAAGGCGATGCTCACCTGCCCTTTGAAGCCCAGGGCCGACTCCGGGTGGAACTTCACCTCAAGGTGTCTTTCGATGCCGACCAGGAGCTCCGATTCCAAATCCTCGAATCGACCCGGCCGGTCCTTGGCGGCGCCGCACAGGAGCAGCGGAATGTCCTGCGCCCGAAGAGGAGTGGCGGCCGCAAGGCATTCCTGGATCGCCGGGGCTACCAGCCGGATCAGCCGCGTCGGGCCTGTTACAGGGGGATCGAGCCGCACCTGGCATCCCATCAGCCATTCCCCTTCGGCGGCCATGAACCGGGTTTCGGCGGCCGTGTTGATCCCGCAGCGAATGGCCGCGCAGCTCGACGCCGCGTCGAAGCCGACCGGCGTCACCATGCCCGCCGCCCGGATGGCGATGGGTTTCATGTCGTGGCCACCCCGCGTGTCCGGAGCCCGGGATTCCGGATGGCCGATTCCAGGGAATCGCAGTAGACCTTGCCGAGGCGGCGGGCCGTGTACCAGGCGTTCGACATCCGCCCGACCACGATCTGCCGGATCTCGAAGACGTCTTTCTTGAGGGGCAGCAAGGTCCGCCAGGTCATCGAGAACCGGGCCAGGTCCGGCTCGACCAGGATCGTGTCGATCACGGGAGCCGTCTCGACGGGTTCGCCCGTCCGCGGAAAAAAAGTCACCGGCACCTGGAGCGTGGGAAGCCGGAATCTGCGCTGACCGTCCGGCGTCAGGTTGAGGAGCGTCACCTCTTCGCCGCCCTTCGGGTAGGGAATCTGCTGGTCCGGCGGCGCGGACTGGTAGTACTCGTCCTTGAAGTCGGCGGGCAGGAACGGCGCCACGTTGTCGAGCCATTTCTGGTCATAAGTCCCGCCGAGCGGGGCCCGCGTCCTCCACGCGCGCCCGATCGCGCCGAAGGCCATGGGACGATAGCCCCCCTTCGGACTCGTCACTTCCACCCCGGCCTCCTGCGTGTTCGGCAGCAGCTTTCCCGTGATGGCCTCCGCCGAGAGGTTGGCATAGAAGCCCCGCCCCGCGAAATTGAGCGGATAGAACTGGGGCGGATCGAGCGTCGCGTCGATGCCCCCGAACGCCGTGTCGTATGAAATCCTCTTGGATTTGAAGGGGATCGGGCGCGTGGCGGTGAACATCATCAGGCCCTTGACCCACGCGCGGTCGCCCACGACCTCCAGGACCTTCCGCATGGAACCGACCTGGAGCATCGCCTGCACGCGGACCGCGGGGACTCCGCCGGGCGCATGGGCGCTCCCGTTCAGGAGCACGTCGCACTTCGGCTTTCGCGGCGCGAAATCCGATTCATAAAGCGCCGCCGACTTCCCGGGCTCGCCCGTGAACACGTCGGCCTCCACGAGGGGCGCCTGGACGGGGGCCGTCTCGGGCTCCCCGCCGGCAGCCGGGATCGTAAACGTCCCCTTCACGACCACCACGAGCAGCTGCCGGCCGTCCGGCTGCATGCCCATGGTCTGTCGCGCAAGGAAACGCGTCGTGTTGATGAGGTTCATCAGTTGATCTGTACGGATCCGCCCTTGATCCGGTTCACGCCGGAGGAGCGGCTGAGGACGTACGCGCCGCGGATCAGGACTTTTCCCACGCGCGTCAGCGTGATGCTGGCTTTCCCACAGCGCAGGACGACTTCCTTCCGGCCCTCGATCGTCAGCCGGTCGCCGTCGACTTCCGCCTGGATCCCCGACTCGGGTTCCGGCACCTGGATGACGCCGAGGACGACGGGCTTCGAGGGGTCGCCCTCCTCGAAAGCCAGCACGACGTCGCGGCCCACGTGGGACGGCTTGAGGAGCGCCGCGCTCCGGGCCCGGCGCGGCGTCTCATCTCCCGGCACCGTGACCCGGATACGCCCCGACGCGTCGATGCCGGCCAGCACGCCGATCGCGACGCCTTCTGCCTTGGCCGTGAATTGCATGGTGGAGCCCCTGGTTCGTTCAGTTCTGGAGAATGTTCTTTCCCTTGAGCGTCATGTCCTTCGAAGCCTGGGCCAGGATCTCGCCCGATCCCTTGATCTGCACATCCTTCCCCTCGATCACGATCGTCCCGTCCTTCTTCATCGTGATCGAGGCCTTGCCGGTCTTGATCACGATGTCCTTCTGGGACTCGATCGCCAGGCTGTCCTTGACGACGAGCGAGTACTTCTCGGTCACGGTTTCCGAGTGGTTCTTCTTGATCGACTCCGTGAGATTCCCCCCCACCGCCACCTGCTTGTCCTTGTTGATGTTCTCGTTGCGGCCCCCCCCGACCGTTTCCGAGAAAGATCCCCCGACCTCCACCGCCTTGGCGAGTCCCACCGTCTCGTTCATGGCGGCGCCGACCGTGATCTGCAGGGCCGCCCCCACCGTCACCGCCTTCGCGGCCCCCACCGTCTCCGTCGCGGCGACGGCCACCGACTCGGTCTTGTTCGAGCCGATCGTGATGTCCTGGTTCGCCCCGACCGAGACGGTTTGATTCGCCCCGACCGTCTCCTGGTGGTCGGCCCCCACCTTCGTGGTCTTGTTGTTTCCAATCTCCACCTTCTGGTCGTGCCCGATCGTCTTCGTCCGGTCGTTGCCGATCTCCATCGTCTCGTCGTGGCCGACGTTCTGGCTCTTGTCGTTCTCGATCTTGATCATCCAGTCCTTCTGGCCGTGCAGGAAGACGTGCTCGCTCCCCTCCGTGTCGTCGTACCGCAGCTCGTTGTTCCCCGCGCTCTTCCAGAAGTGCTGCGCCTGGTTGGCGCTGGTCGTCGGACTCGGGTTGTCGGTGTTGTACACGCACCCCACGATGAACGGCCGGTGCGGATCGCCGTTCTCGAAGGCGACCAGCACCTCGTGCCCCTTGAGCAGCGGCGAGTGGAACCCGTACGCCGCCCCCGCGTACGGCTCGGCGAGCCGCATCCAGCACGAGGCCTTGTCGTCGTCCTCCTTGTGGTCGATGTCGAACAGGAACTTGACCTTGTACCGGCCGCGGTCGTCCATGTGGGCGTACTGCCCGCCTCCCGACGCGGCGCACACCTTCGCGTGGACCACGCCGGCGATCCGCGGCCACTCCGTGCGCCGCTCCGGACGGAATTCGAGCTTGTCCGGGATGCACGTGAACCGGTTCTCGTAACTCCAGCCCTCCTCCGCGCTTCCATGCTCGACCGGCTGCGTGCCCTCCGAGGTCATCTCCGTGATGACGTACCCCTGCGAGAGCTCGGTGTCGACCTCGCTGAGCCCCGTCAGCGAGAAACGCCCGCCGGGATAGAAGCGGCGGACCGTGCCCGCGCCGAAGAACACGCGGCGCCGCGCCAGGATCTCCTCCGCGCGGAGCGTCCGCAGCGCCTTCCCCTCCTCGGGCAGCAGGTAGTGGTCGCCGTATTCGTACTGGAACCCGACCAGCGCCTTGGCGTCCTTGATCGGCTCCTCCGACAGGAGATCCAGCTTCGGCTTCTGGAAGTTGTAGTCCTTCAGGATCACCTTCCCCGGGACGACGCCCTGGCGGCTCTGGAACCGGGTGGCGGTCTGCTCGTAGCCCCAGGACCCGACGCCCGTCTCGCCGATCGTGGGATCGGGCTTGCCGAGGCGGACCACGGGATCGTCGGGGATGTCCTCGAACGCGGCCTTGGAGTCGGCGAGGATCATCTTTTCCGCATCTTCCCCGTGCTGGAAGAAGTAGAAGATCCCCTCCTGCTCCATCAGCCGGTGGATGAAGTGCAGGTCCGTCTCCTGGTACTGCAGCACGAACTCGTGCTTCGGGTGGGCGCCGGAAATCTTCCAATCCGCGTCGCCCACGATCCCCGCGTCGGTGAGGACCTTCTTGACGATGTCGGGAACGGTCATCTCCTGGAAGATCTTCGTCCGGGTCGTCAAGGAGAGCGCCCAGAGCGTCGGGACGAGCACGACTTCGAACCGCGTGAGCGTCCCCGCGTCCGGCTCCCAGGCGCCGTCGTACCCCTGCTGGATCGACGACAGGAGGCCGCGAATGTTCACGGCGGGACTCCCGAGCTGGAGGTGGGCCTTCGCCTCCAGCAAGCCGTCGAAGTCCTGCGAGGGCGACTTGGAGCCCAGCGTGACCACGTACCGGAAGGGGGTCGATATCGACTCTTCTCCGCGGAAGGAGAGGACTTCGAACCCGGGGTCCTCGAATCCCTCGAGCGTGATGTTCATCACCTTGGCCATGGAGTGCTCCTTGGGCGGGTCCGGGGGGCTCCGGGGGCGCCCATCAAGGTGATGTAAGGCGCGACGGGGATTCCGGCCGGAAACATCAAAACCGGAGGGTTGGGGGGGAACGGCCGGGGCCGAGAATAGAGGAACATCCGCAACCCTCTAACTGCCCCTACGCGGAAAGGAGATTATCCGGAGGATGTGCGGTTATCAAACTATTTCGAACTCGGCGCGGGGATCATCGCTGACCGCTCGCCCCCCACGGCTTCACTCGACCTTCACCTCGACATACTCCTCTGCGGCATTGCCCGCGAAATCAATCACGACGAAGCCGATTTGGTAGGTGCCTTCTTCCACCTCTTCCCACCCTACCTTGAGTCCTTGCTTACCCACCTTGAGATAGTCCTCTGCGTCTTCGGCGGTTTCTGTCTTCTGCGAGCCATCCGCCGCGATCTTCAGGTAGACCGGACGCACGGTGTCGCCCTCTTCCAGATCGATTTCCAACGAACCGCCCTCGGTGTCCGCGAAAGCGTAGACCAATTCGCCCTCGATGCCGTCTTCCTTGAATTTCAGGAGGAAGTGCAGCGTGATGTCGAGCCATTCATCGCCATCGGCCGCCCGCACCTGGGCCGGAACCTGCGCCAGGTAGGTGTTCTCGTCCAACTTCTCGAAGTCCGTGATGGGAGCTTCCACGTACCCGTCATCGTCCTCGATCGTGAACCAGTGTCCGTCCCACTCCTCCTTGAGCTCGCCCTTCTCGTCGGGCTCAATGGGAATGGCTCCCATCACCAGCACATCGTCGCCGTCTTTCGTCGCGAGGACGAAGTACACCTCATCGATGTCGTCGGCCGTGATCGAGCCCGTGATCGTGACCGAGTCTTCGTCCCCGAGTTCGGCGTCGTCGGTCTTCGCCGGTTTCAACTCGGGCTTCTTCGTGTCCGCCGACGACGTGTCCGTGTAGGCGGCGAGGAAACGCGCCCACTTCCCCCCGGCGCCCACCGTGTCGAGGTACCTCGAACTCTTGAGCGCTTCGCTATCCGGTGGAAAGTACACGCTTAGGCCGTGAGCATTCGGACAGGCCTTGCCGCGGACGTTGTAGAGCACGGCCTCCTTGGCGGCCTTCTCGAGCGCCTCGGCCGCAACGCCGGGCGCCTCCTTCTTCAGGCGTTGGGCCAGGTGCACGATGTTGAACACGTGCGTGCCTTCTTCCGTCGGATCTCCGCCGCGCCCGTATTCCTGCGTGCCCGAGCGGGCGCGAGCAATCCGGAGCCACGAGGCGCGCCGATCGGCCTTCACCAGGGAGGAGGCCTTGTCACCGAGCTCGCCGAGGGCCTGGACGACCGCCTCGATCCTGTCGAGCGAGATGACGGACAGGGTTATGCCCTCGCCTTCATGACGGACCTGTTGGGCTTTCGATTTGGTAAAGAAAGCTCTGTACTCGTCGGCAATGACGCGGCCGAGCTCCGCTCCCTCCATGGCAGGCTTGGTGGCCAGCGCGGTCAACGTCGGCGTGTACGCCCAGCCACTGCCGGGTTCCAATTCCTCGCTCGCAACCATCACCTTGGCGAACGGGGCTACGGCCTGCGCCACTTCCAGGTTGGCCATGAGGCAGGCGTCGAAGCCCAGCAGTTCCAGACGTCCCGTCGCGCCCCTGAGCTCCTCCAGGGTTCCCCGGAGCTCCGCAAGAGTCAGGGAATCTCCTTTGTCGGTATCATCAATACAAATCCCCGGCCAGCTCTCCCCGTGATTGGAGAGGATCAGCGCGAACTTCTTGGCGGGAAAGTCCGTAGCGGCTCGGCGCACGAAGTCGCGCAGTACGGTCGGATCCCCGAGATTCTTCTCGCCCAAGTCGGCCAACTCGCGCAGCTTGCGCTTCTCCACGTAAAGGAGCTTCGTAGTGGTCCAGTTCCGAAGGTTGGCTATCCCGGCGTTCGTGTACTGTCCCTTGGGCTTCCCTTTGGGGTGGCGGTCGGCCAGCACGACGATGTTCATGTCGGGAGTGCTCCCGCAGGCGATCATCTCCTCCAGATCCTTGAGCATGGGGGCTTCAAGGTCGCAGTCTGCGTCCAGGTAGATCATTACGGTCCATTGGGCTTTGGAGTCCTGAGGACCCGCAACGACCGTAAGGAACATCAGGGCAAGCAGCGCGCGAGGCATCATCCTCTCCGATCCTGAATCAAGCATTCGGCCCCTCCTCCGATGCCACCCCCCATCTCATGATATTCCAAATATTCTAAACACACGCCTCGCCAGGCGGATCCACAGATTCGCGAAGGCGGGCTCGCCCTCCGTAGCCCCACGAGAAGCCCCAAAACAGGAACGGGACGGAGGGGGGCCCCGCTGTGTTAAGATGGTGGGAGCTACGGAGGGCATCGATGATCATCAACGCGGGTGCGGTCCCCTTCACGTACGGCGAACTCTTCGCGATCACCGCCGACGGACCGCGGGTGTACTTCTGGTTCACCAACCGCGAAGGCGTCATCCGCGGGCTCCCCCTCGACACCCGCGATCCCAACTGCGCCCTCCGCATCGGCCAGAACGAGATCATCGTCAAGCGCGGCGGCGCCGTGGACACCGCCTCCCGCTCCGCCATGAAAGGCGCGTGACAACGGGCGCCGGGCGTCGTACAACCCCGTGATGGACTCCGCGCCCGTTCCCGAAGCCCCGCCTCGCCGGTCCCGCCTCCGCCGCATCCTGATCTGGACCGGCGCCTCGCTCGCCGTCCTGGTCCTCGCCGTCTTCTTCGGCGCGCCCCCGATCATTGCGTCCGTCGTCCGCTCGAGACTGCAGGCGACGCTCAACGACCGCATCGACGGCTCCGCCACCGTCGGCGACGTCTCCTTCTCCTGGTTCGGCGGCGCCGGGATCCACAACGTCGAAATCAAGGACCGCCGCGGAGCCCGCGTCGCCTCCGTGAAGTCGATCAGCGCCGGCCTCAGCCTTCGCGCGATCTTCGGCGGCCGCATCGTCGCCGCCGTGCGCGTCGAGAACCCGCACCTCGAGATTCGCACCACCGACGGGCGCCTCAACCTGACGGCGATCCTGAAGCCGGACCCGGGGGCCGGCGCTCCCGAGACGGCGTCGCGAAAGCCGTCCGGCCCGCCCGACCTTCCCCCCCTCGACGTGACGCTCACGGTCAGCAACGTGGCTATCGTGGTCGCGGGCGAGAAAGAGTCCTTCGGGTTCGACGCGTCGGGCGAGTACCGCCTCACGCACGAAGCCGGCCGCGTCTCGCTCGCCGGGAAAACCACCGCCGGGGACGGGTCGGTCACCCTCTCGATCGACGCCGACCTCCGCGGCGCCGCGAGCGCCGACGTGAAGATCGACCGCGTCCCGCTCGACGCGCGCCTGGGTCCGATCCTGGAGCTCTTCCATCCCGTCTTCGCCAAGGCCCGGGGCCAGCTCGACGGCGCCATGGACGGAAGCGTCGCGCTCCGCCATGAGAAGCCGTTCACCGCCACGGACGACGAGCTGCTCAAGGGGCTGGGCGGCCGCGGACGACTCGAGATCCGCGACTGTTCGTTCACGGGCTCCCAGCTCCTCGGCGAGCTGATGGCCGCCCTCTCGACGGCGAAGCGCGAGGTCAAACTCAAACCCGTGGAATTCCGGATCGCCGACGGACGTATCGTCTACGACCAGCCCTGGCAATGGACGATCTCCGGCTCCGAGACGACGTTCACCGGATCCATCGGCCTCGACCGCACGCTCGACCTGGTGTGGCGCATCCCGGTGACCGACGAGCTCGCGTCGCGCGTCCCCGCGCTGAAGTCCTCGCGGGGGAAGACCTTCCAGGCCCCGATCAAGGGCACGGTGACCAGCCCGCGCCTCGACTTGAAAGGCGTCGTCTCGCAGGCCGCCGGGGACCGGCTGGAGGAGGAGGCGAAGAAAGGGATCGACGACCTGCTCGGCGGGAAGGACGAGAAGAAGGCGAAGAAGCTCCTCGAGGAGGCGGACCAGCTCTACACCGCGGGGAAGAAGGCCGAGGCGGCGGAGAAATATCGCAAAATCAAGGACGACCTCGACCGGACGCGCGTCTATAAGGAAAACAAGGACCGCATCAAGCAGCGGATGAACGAGAGATGAATTCCAGGCTCGCCCTGCTCGCCGCCGCCGCGCTTTCCCTCGCCTCATGCGGCCGCGAGCCCGGCCTCCGCGGCCAGATCACGCAGCTTCGGGCGGAGATCCAGGACCTGGAGCGCGAGGTCTCGATCGAAGCGCCCCTCTGGCCCGACCAGGGCGAGAACGCCTTCAACCGGTACATCGAGGACTACACGCCGCGCATCCCCGACTTCATCTACAACCACGTCAACGCCAAGCTCGCCGCCATGACCGAGGCGGATTTCGATGCCGCCGTCCAGCCGGCGACCGACCTCAAGGAGCTGATCGCCCATCCGATCCCCGCCCGGGGAAAGCTGTGGCGCGTGTCGGGTCGCATCGGGCACCTGGCGCCGGAGCGTCACTCCCTGGTGGGCACGACGAAGAGTCGCGAGGTCTTCGCGGGGACGCTCTTCGCGGGGGACCAGCCGGTCCATTTCCACGTCGTCTTGAAACCGGACGTGGTCTACCTCGGCAGCGACGAAGTGGACTTCATCGGCGTGTTCGTCAAGGTGCTCGGCTACCCCAAGCCGGGCGAGCCGACGGTCTCGGCCCCGTTCTTCATGGCCAAGACGGTCCGGAAGTACTATTGACCCCGGACAGTGTCTTTCTGAAGTCTGATGTCTGAAGTCTGACAACTGCTTAATGCCGCGTCGCGACCGCCAGGGCGACGCACCCCCCCAATCTCACGAACTTCGGTTTCGAGAAGCCTCTCGGCAACTTCAATTCCGATCTCCGCATGAAACGGACCCCCTGCAACGCCTGGTCCAGCTGCATCGCGAAGAGCACCGATTCCATCGGCCGCGACGACACGCGCTCGGGCATGAACCCCTCGAGGACGAGCAGCTTCCCCCCCGGCCTCAGCACGCGCGCGCAGTTCTTGAGCGTCCGCTTCCGATCCGTGAGGTGGAGCACCTCTCCGAGGTAGATGACGTCCGCGCCCGCCGTCCGGCCCGCGGTCTCCGCGCGACCCGGCGGAGCCCCCGACTCGGGATCCGGATCGACGCCCGAGAACTGCGACTTCGGGAACGCGCGCCTCATCGCCTTGAGCCACGCCCCCGTGCCGCAGCCCAGTTCGAAGACGTCGCACCCGCGCCGCATCATCCGGCGCACGTCGGCCGGCAGCCGCTTGAGGAACATCACGTGATCCCACGCCGTCGCCTC
>Ga0075431_100008868_pt1 | contig 10079 bp, 9 predicted proteins | sample RhiMetdeltSRZDD5_FD_75297 | JGI IMG/M metagenome (GOLD analysis project Ga0075431, IMG submission 75297) | Populus rhizosphere microbial communities from Tennessee, USA - Rhizosphere MetaG P. deltoides SRZDD5 | ecosystem: Host-associated > Plants > Roots > Rhizosphere > Soil | place: USA...
GCGCGGCCTGGGCCGTCTGCCTGGACGTCGGCAGGAAATACGCCGGGGTCGTGACCGGGTGCATGAACACCGTGGGCAACGTCGGCGGGGCGATTGCGCCTCTGGTCGTGGGCTACACGGTCAAAAGTTGGGAATCGTGGACGGCGCCGTTTTACGTGATGGCCGCCGTGTTTGTCTTCGGCGTGGCGATGTGGCTGCTTCTTGACCCGCGAAAGTCCGTGCTGTTAGAAAATGGGAGTCTCCCCGATGTCGTTGGCGGATGATTTTCCGTCAAATGTTTGCAACTTTACTTTGCGCCTTCGCGCCTTCGCGAGAGACAGTGTTCTCCGTTGTCGAGTGATTTATGGGCTGGTTCTCGCAAAGGCCCAAAGAGCGCAAAGAAAGAATGCTTAACGAAACTATCGGTCCTAGTAAGCCCTGCAAGGAGGTTTAATGCTGAAAATGCAAATTCTTCTTTATGCCGCGATGATCTGTCTGCCGGTTGTGATCAATGCCATTGCCGCCGAGACAGGGCATCGCACAGTGATCTACGATAATCGGACGACCGAAGTCGGCCCGGGGCCGGCGACGCTCGGCGACGATGCTTTGTGGGTCACGTTGGCCGACCTGAAGCTCGCGACGGGCTTTGTGATCAAACCGCAAGGCGTCTGCCGCGACGAACTCTGTTTCCCGATTCCGAAAGCGCGCCGTTCGGCCTTTCTCTTCAAACAGAAGACAACCACGTGGTTTAATCTGAGCGAATTCGCGCGGCTGCTGCGACAACCGATCGCCCGCGAAAAAGAAGTATGGTATATCGGCCCTCGGCCCGATCAGCAGAACGCGTTTATCAGCTCGCTCGTCGCGCCGGATTTCAAGCTGCCTGACATGAACGGCAAGTCGCATTCGCTCTCGGAGTTTCGCGGCAAGAAAGTTTTACTGTTGACCTGGGCGTCGTGGTGAGGCTGTCGATTCGATCTGCCAGGATGGCAGAAGCTTTACAGCGAACTGAAGGACAAGAATTTCGAGATCGTCTCCGTCGCGCAGGACACCGGCGGGGTCAAAGACGCAGGCAAATGGATCGAAGCCGCCAAGCCTGAATACACTGTCCTGATCGACACTCAGCACCTGGTCACGCGCCTCTATGACATGGTCAACGTGCCGACCGCCGTTTGGATCAATGAACAAGGGCGCATCGTGCGACCAAACGAGGTCGCCTACGTGGACAACCGCTACAAAGGGATGCACGGGATTGAAGCCTCGGAATACCTGGACGCCATCCGCGATTGGGCGGCTAATGGCGAACGCAGCGCCTTCGCCCTGAGCGAAAAGGAATTGAAAGAACGCCTCACGCCTCAAAATCCCGATTGGGCGCTGGCGGCGGCCGAATTCGCTCTGGCCGAACATCTTTATCACGCCGGTCAAAGCGAATCATCGATCCGCCATTACAAAGAGGCGCAGCGGCTCAACCCCGAAAGCTGGAACTATAAACGCCAGGCGTGGGCGCTCTCGGACGCCGAACGCGATTACGGGACGAGCTTCATGAAAGAGGTGCAGAAGCTGAACGGCAAACCTTACTATGCGCCACGCCGGTTGCCGAAAGCGAAGGAGCAGAAATAAGCCTGCGTCGTGACGGCAGACACAGGCGGCGCATGAAATGCCAGTAAACAGTGGGAGGAGGAATGCGATTATGGAAAAGGCTATGAAGACGGCTAAAAGCCTTCTTTGGCCTTGCGCCGTTTTGCTTTTCATAGTTCTGCCCGCCCGCGCTCAGGAAATTGGGCAATCGGCGCCGGCGCCAGAGCTAAAGTACCGGATGGAATTGGCCTACATCTATGACACTGATTCCCCGGAATACGTCTTCGTGATAAACGGCGTCATTGGATGTAAGTCGGTCGCCTCGCTGAAGAAGTATCTGAGTCTCCTACCCCCTGGCTCTATTCTTCAGTGGGCGCCTGGCTGTAGACGAAGGGGCGACGAACCGCTGCTTTCATCAGAACAGGAGATGGAAGACTTCAAAGCTTTTTGCGCCGAGAAGAATATCAACTTTATCTTGGGTCCAACTGGCTGAAGAACTCGCGCCTGAATCGAACCACTCGGGATTGGGACCCTGGTAAAGTACCGCGCGTAATCAAGCGGGTTCACGCAATGGCGCCCGCTTGATTACGCGCGGTACTTTACCGACTGACAAAAAAATAGACAGGATTTGCAGATTTATTCTGGACCTATTTCGCTCAAAATAGATCCCTGATGAATGCGGCAGATCCTGTCTATTTTTGCTATGGGTTTTTACCTGTACCGCCAGTAACTATCACGATCCTGGCGATCATGCTTCTCACGATATATGTCGCGGTTGGATCGATCCAACATCTGATCGAGGCGCCGGCGCTCTCGATAATCCAACCTGCCATCGTCCAGCCGTGAGCGACGTTCATAGGCTTCGATTCTGCGCTGCTCATTAATGAGTCTATATGCTTCCCCCCTCGTCAGCTCTCCGCTGCGAATGCCGTCTCGAATACGATCCCGTTGGTAATATTCACGTCGATTGATATTGTCATAACGTCTGGCATTGTCATAACGGCGGCATCGGTTGCCCTGCGCCAAACCAGTCATCGGAAGTATTCCGGCGACCGCCACTGCGGCGATAAATAATCTAAACAGGGTTTTCTTCATAATGTGATCTCCTTTTGCTCCAGTTTGAATGTTCCCTTCTGCTCCAATCCGCTTGAAAACTTACCGTTTCTCGTTTTCACACTGCTTTAGTCCGTGTGTGGAATCCACATATGACATTGGCAACTGTTGGGCCAAGACAGTTCTAATGTTCGGATATGAACCGATTCGATTGATCGACCGCTGCGACGAAACCGTAAGTCCTTCAAATTCCTACATTATTGAAAATCGCTTGCTCTATTATTGATTTGTTTACGCATTGATTCAGACCATGTTTTTTACCGGACTGTGATCAACAGACTAATTCGTCGGTTTGGGTAAACGAAATCGTATGCGGGTTTCAATATTTTGCGCTCTTCGTGTCGCAGCGTCATTTCACCGCGATACAACCGACGCGCAAAGGAATTTTCCGTAGCGTTTTGCGGCCTCGGCGATGGCGCGGGTCTCGGCGCGCTTGAGTTTCGTGAAGGGGGTTGGGGAAATGGCAAGAGTGTCTTTTTTGAGAGTTCGCTTCCAGGTTCCGACGACCTGGCCGTCTACGACAATCGTCGGGTTAAAGATGCCATGTCCGTAATTCGGCAGTTTTGAGTACTTCGGGTTGAGCGCGGCGCTGCGGTCTTTATAGGCGACCGTGTACTCGTCGTAAGCCGGCAGCAAGTGGGCGGTCGGCGACGAATCTTTTGTAGTGGGCGTTGACGACGCGAGCCAATAGGTCTGGCCGTTGATAGTTTCTTCCGCAAGAGACCGCTTCCCCATTTCAAGGCCGGACGTCGCGTCAGCCGTCGTCAGCCCCGACCACCAAGTAAAATCCTGCAACGTAGCAGGGCCGTGGCTCGTGAAATAGCGCTTTGCGAGTTCGGCTAACGACTCGTCGCGCCCCATCCGCTTCGCCTTCGGCGCCCATTCGTCAAGCAACGCGAAGGTTTGTTGCTTGCCTTCGCGCGCTCCGAAGCAGATGACGCCGTCTTGAGCCAGCCGCCACAAAATATGCAGGCCGCGTTGGTTTGCTGTTGAAACGCCTCCCGCTTCTAAAACCTCATACATTGCGTTTCGCGTCATTTGTTTGCCGCCTTGCAGCGCGCGCGCGAACAAATCTTTACTGCGCGCAAAGGCGGCTTCGTCGAGGCCAAACTGTCGGAGGAGGCGTTGCGCATTGTTCGCCACTATGCGCGGCGTCAGCAGTTCGAGCATCCACCGTATGTCCGCCGCCGCCACAAAATGCAACGTGCCTCGCATCGGCCAGGTACGAATGATCGTTCGATTGGCGAGCGCCTGCTCGATGTCGGCTTCGACCGCGCGCCGCATGCGCAACCCGACTGCCCAGAGCGCGCCTAGGTAGTCTTGAGCCTGGACGGAGCCAAGCCAGGCCACCACTTCGACCGGCGTCTCGAACGTGGCCCCTGCAATACGCTGATTGTGTAGCCTCAAGCGCGCAACATCCATCACTTCAGTCCGATATTGAGCTTGCCCTGTTTCTGCTTCTCTGCCAGGGCTTTTTGCTTATCGATGGGAAAAACATCAGGCTCGCGCCATTTGTCGGTCGGCAGGAATTCCAAGCGCGTCGCGTCTAAATTGCACGTCACTGAATCGACCTTCCGCATAATTCATCTTTACGCCTTCGCATTGACGAAATGGCTCGCCCCACGAGGCGAAGTCTCCACTCGGAACACACGTCACCAGTCCGGATTCAATAATCCTCCCATGCGAGATCACAAGCACGTTTCCGTTTGCCGGCGTCGATTCCAGCGCATTCATCCACGCTTCCTGCTGACGCTTTCCCATTCGCGCCGTCGGACCGCCACGGTCAACGAGCAGGGCGAACGTCGAGAAAGGATATTCCCAGTCCCATCGCTCATGATGACCGATCTCTTCAATCACTTCCGGGGGAAAATCGCCGAGCGATTCGAGTTGTTCATCGACTGCGAACCCCATGGCGATGGCGGTTTCCAACGCGCGTGGAATATGGCTTGTGAGTACTAGGTCGAAAGGGCCTATGTGATTGCCAATCTCGCGCGCCAAAGCGACGCCCTGGGCAGAGATGTGTGAGCCTTTGCCTCGCGCATCGCCTTTTTTCGTGTACGAATGGCGTCTGATTTCTATTGTACGCATCGCTATCAACCCCCTCTGCCTTTGGCGATTATCAGAGTGATATCGTCGCTCTGTTCGTAAGGGCTGAACCGTCGAAGTTCGGCGACAATCGCCGCGATCAAGGCCTGTGAAGACAGTCCACGCCGCCGCCGCAACACTTCGACCAGCCGCTCTTCTCCGAATTCCTCCCCCGCGTCGTTGAACGATTCGGTCACGCCGTCGGTGTAAAGAGCGAGCGTGTCCCCCGCGAAGAGCCGGCTTTCTCCCATCCGGCAATCCCATTCACTGAAGAGTCCGAGCACGGTGGAAGTCGAATCGAGCCGTTCGAGGGCGCCGTCGCTCCGAAGGAGAAGGGCGGAGAGATGGCCGCAGTTCGCATAACGCAGGCGCTTTGCGCCGTCATCATACTCGGCGAAAAAGAGCGTGGCGTAGGCGTTGTCAGTCGTATTCTCGTAAAAGAGCCGGTTCACTGATCGCATCAATCCCCGCGGATGATCTATTGCGATTGCGCACTGGCTGCGCAAATTGGCCTGGAGGTTAGCCATCATAAGAGCGGCGGCGATTCCTTTCCCTGAGACGTCGCCGATCACCATCCCGAGCCGATCCCGGCCCAGGTTGAGGAAGTCATAGTAATCGCCGCCGACCTGGCGAGCCTGGATGCACAAACCGGCGTAGTCCAGCGTCCGAAGGGGTGGCAGCGTTTGGGGGAAGAGCCTGGCCTGCACCTGTTTTGCGATCTCCATTTCTTGGGCGGCGCGGCGTTCGGATTCCAGCTTCTCCGCGGCGGCGCGGCGCTGCGCTTCGATTTCCCGGCTCACCTCGTCCCAGCCCACAAGCGCGAAAGTGTTCCCATCCACGTCTTCGAAACCGGTGAATATTCCGCCCCAATTAGGGGTTTGCGGAGGATGATGAAAACGAACCCCGCGCTTGAGCCACTCCTCATAAACGGCATTGACGTCTTCGGTGATGAAAACAATCTGCCTCGCCTGGCCAATCAGCTTATATTCTTCGGAGCCGGGGGACGGAGCGACGAGCGAAAGGATCGCGTTGCCGTCCGGCGGCGCGACCGCTACCCAGCGGCCACCGCCTTCAAAGCGGTTATCAGCGACCAGACTGAATCCGAGTTGGTCCAGGTAGAATTGCAGGCTTCGATCCTGGTCGCGAACGAAAACCGTGGAGAAAAAAATGCGCAGGTAGGGCGCCTGGCGATCCAGGCGCATAGTTGTCCGCTCCCACCAAGGAGATGAAGGAGAGTCGCTCATAGGGGGATTATAAATACGGGAACCGTTTCGGTACAGGTTTTTAGATTGACTGCTTTCTTTGTCTGCGTTAAATTCCCGCCGTCTTAGTCAGTCAATTTTTCGGCTAGTTCTTCGGTCAGTTTCGCCGATTCAAATTCAAAGACGCAGTGGCGCCTGCCGCGGAGAGTTTGCCAAACAACGCCAGGCAATTCGGCAGTTCAGCCTGACAACGCCAGCAATAGAATTTCCCACGAAATGGCGCATCAACTGCGGTCTCTATTGATCAATGTTCACGGCAAGCCATTGCCGCCTATTCAAGAAGGAGTTGCCCTATGTCCACTAAACCCAGGCCCAAAACAGATGAACCCCCGCCCAAAATAATCGCTGCCGTACACGGCGTCGGCGATCAGGTTATGTCAGAAACCGTTCAGAAGGTAATCGACCGCTTTTGCCGTTATCACGGCGAGACAATGGGCGTGCCACTCGGCAAGATCAAAACTATCTCGGTCCGGAAACACCCGTACGAGCAGAAAAACCGTTTCGAGCAAACAAGCCCGCATGATTGCTCTTGTGAGCCTTTCAAGATGTCGGAGCTTGGTTATGACGGGGAACTCGGGAAGCTCTCTTTCGTCGAGGTCCACTGGGCGGACCTGGCGCGCGAGGTGGACGAAAACCGCTTCCTGCTCGAAGAGCCAAAGAGCTGGTCGAAGACAATCGTTGAACGCCTGCCAAAGCGCTATAACGAAGCTGCGCAACTCAGCCCCAAAGAATTCGATGGGCTTCGATTGCTCTTGGGCGAAATGCTGGAAACACTACAAACGCTGGAAAACCTCTTAAAAGTCTCGGAGCAGGCGGGGATCTTCAAGTTCGATCTGGCTAAGGTTCTCAATGCTTATCTGGGCGACGTGCAGATTGTGACCGAATTTGATGACGTCAGAAAGAAGATTCTGGACAGATTTAAAAATACAATGAAGAACCTCCCCGACGACTCGGACATTTACATTGTCGCTCACAGCGAGGGAACAGTAGTCACTTTACTCGGCCTGCTGGAAGAGATGGCCAGCCATCAGCCTCCCAAATGGCTCGATCAAGTGCGTGGACTGATGACCATCGGCTCACCACTGGACAAACATCTGTTGCTGTGGCGGGAACTGTTTGAGCCAGATGGGAAGCCTTTGACACAGAAATGGGAATTATCCGACCAGGGACAGATTGAATGGCGGAATTATTACGATAACGGCGATCCTATAGGTTTCGAGCTTGAGGGCTTGCGCCGTTGGCTGAACGAGAATAAATGGAAGGCTTTCCACTTCAAGGGAACGGAAGATCTGATGGAAACCGAAGAGAGCGGAGCGGAAAAGTCGTTTTATCGCAAATGTAAGGATCAGGTGAAAAAGACATTGGCGCCGCCGATCCATGACTTCGGTTTCTCCCGCTATTACTTTCCAGGCAAGGCGCACAACGATTATTGGAGTGATAGCCATACCTTCGGCCACTTCATTCAAACCGTCGTCTACCAGAAGGAGATAGAGGCCAGTACTGGAGAGGGAAAAGACAAATTCATGCCGAAAGATGCTCGGTCCGGAAAGAAACATTCCGAGAATGCCGGATCGAACCCCGAAAAGAATAAGCTCGATTACAGCAATCCGCCCCCAACCAAAAGACATGCGAGGTTACTCAGCTACTGCGCGCCTTATCTTTTATTGATGACGCTCATGTACATAGCTGTCTATGTGCTTTACAAAGCGATCAAAGGTTGCCTCGATGGCGATGATGCGACAACGGCGCGCGAACTGATCAAAAGCGGCCAACAGGGAACCGATCTCATCGTTTTAAGGAACGTTCTCGGAATCTCATCGGTGTTGGCAGGGGTGACAGTTCTGTCTCGTATCCCACGACTGACTGTCGCAAGGCTTTGGAGAGTATTGGGCGCGCTGGTCTGTATCGCGCTGGGCTGGCTTGGCTACCTTGTAGCGGAGCCGACCGAGCGTGATTTTCCGGGCGAGAGATTGTATCTGGCCTTATCCGAAATCGGCGCCAAGGTCAGCGTCAATTTACCGGAAAACTCGACCACAGGAGCGGCCCTGGCAATGATTGCGGCGCTTCTGATCGTAGTCTCGCTGAGCTGGCTGGCCGAGCGATTATTTCCTAAATGGGGATTACGAATGCTGATGATATTGGGCGGAGTGGCGATAGCCATGATTCTAGTTGGCCCAATCTACCATCGGTCGGATCGGGGACCATTGTGGCCAGTTTTGTTGGCGACGGCTTTCGCGCTCTATCTTTGGCAAACGGTGATACTGACTTTTGATCTGGTCTTCGTATGGCATCGCTACATTCGCCACTGGCGCGAGCTAGGGTTTTCAAACTGGAAACCCTTCCGCGCACAAAATTCAACATAAGATTATGGAGAGTTGTTTCGGCGCAGGCCGAGGTCAAGGTGGTTGCTCCGTACACTGTTAACAATGAGATTTAGTGTTTTGCCTGAAAAACCGTAACTGCTCAGGTCTTCCTGCCGCGGTAGCGGCATTTGAATTTAGCCGTGGGTTTCAACCCACGGGAGGTGTGTGTACGGCTCTGCGTCGCGTCAGCGACGCTTGATTTCAGGCGTCGCTGACGCGACGCGAGGTGTTCCCAAAATCTTACCCGGCATTGAAACGCCGGGCTAAATTCAAATGCCGCTACCGCGGCATAGGATCTGATTGTCCACAGAAATGCCAAAAAACTTGGTTAACGCTGTGCTCAGTTCATCATCATCATGATGACTTCTTCCCCCATCTCCACTGTCGAACTGCTTCCGCCAAGATCGGGCGTCCGCGAACGCCCCGATTCCAGCGCGCGCTCCAACGCGTTCATCACGAGCTGAGCGGCGTCATTGGCGCCGAGATGTTCCAGCATCATCGCGCCGGCCCAGATCGCCGCGGTCGGGTTGGCGACGCCGCGTCCGGCGATGTCGGGCGCGCTGCCGTGGACCGGCTCGAAGAGTGAAGGGAAGCGGCGTTCTGGATTGAGATTGGCGCTGGCGGGGATGCCCAGACTGCCCTGCAAGGCCCCGCCCAGATCGGTCAGGATGTCGCCGAAGAGATTCGAGCCGACCACCACGTCGAGGCTCTCGGGCTGCAGCACGAAGCGGGCCGCCAGCGCGTCAACATGGTATGGGGTCACGGCCACGTCCGGATAATCGCGCGCGACTTCGCGGCAGATGTCGTCCCACATCACCATCGTGTATTGCATCGCATTCGATTTGGTCGCGCTCGCCAATCGTTTGCGCCTTTGCCGCGCTAAATCGAAGGCGAAACGCAATACGCGCTCGACGCCGCGCCGTGTGAAGACGACGGTCTGCTCGGCGACCTCGTCAGGCGCGCCTTGCTTGAGGCGTCCGCCCCAGCCGCAGTATTCGCCTTCGGAATTTTCGCGCACACAGACGAAATCGATCTCGCGACGGCCTTTGTCGCGAAGCGGGCTTTGCGTCCCGGCGAGCAGCTTGATCGGACGCAGGTTGATGTATTGGTCGAAGCTTTGGCGGATTTTGATCAGCAGGTCGCGCAGGCTGATGTGATCGGGCACGCGCGCCGGATCTCCGACTGCGCCGAGGTAGATCGCGGAGAAATCCTGCAAACGTCGCAACCCGTCATCGTCCATCATCCGCCCGGTTTGCAGGTAATAATCGCAGCCCCAGTTGAATTCTTCGGTATCGATCTCAAAGCCGCAGGCGCCGGCGGCCGCGCGCAGCGCGCTCAAACCCGCGGGGATGACTTCCTTGCCGATGCCGTCGCCGGCGATGACGGCTATGCGGTGTTTCTTCATGAATCATCAGAAAATCATCCACCAAGCTACACGAAGGATCACGAAGTTGAAATCTATCCTTAGTGTCTCTTCGTGTGGCTTGGTGGATGAGATTTTCGCGGAGTCTACTTCAGCACGATGTTGAACTTGCCCTGCTTCTGCTTTGCGGCCAGGGCTTTTTGCTTCTCGTTCGGAAATACGTCAGGCTCGCGCCATTTGTTGGCCAGCAGGAATTCTTTGTCTTTGACCATCTCGCCGGGCGTGTAGACGGCCCACTCGAAATTGTGGCCATGGATGATGGCGTCGGTCGGGCATGCG
>Ga0075431_100008870_pt1 | contig 10078 bp, 7 predicted proteins | sample RhiMetdeltSRZDD5_FD_75297 | JGI IMG/M metagenome (GOLD analysis project Ga0075431, IMG submission 75297) | Populus rhizosphere microbial communities from Tennessee, USA - Rhizosphere MetaG P. deltoides SRZDD5 | ecosystem: Host-associated > Plants > Roots > Rhizosphere > Soil | place: USA...
CCCGCCATATAGTGTAAAGTCGCCCCGGTCGGGAGGACCAGCCGTCTACGAGGCTGATTCAAGGACTCGCCAGTAGCCATGCGCCGAAAGACGGCCTCCATCAATTCAATGGCTTTGTCGATTGGTAGACATTCACGGACATCCGACTCAGTAAGGTAGAGCATTCCTCATTCTAGGCAATAATCCGGCGCCTAGCTTTCCTAACAAAACAATACCCGTAGATTCAGCTACTTGCAATGAAATCGGCCGGAAAATGCGCAATGAGGTCCAGCAATTGCATCATGATAGTAGCAGGATAAGAAAATCAGCGCCCGAGGAGCGTGCAGTGGGATAAACGAAAGTACAAAGCAAACCCATTTTCGTAAAGGCTTTAGTTTCAGCACATATCCAATCTCCACACCCCTAAAATTTTCTTATAAAGATACTTGACAAGAAGTCACTAAGATTTTATGATTGTGTCAGGAGGATGATGATAAAGCCTATGTCACTTTCCCAATATGATCCGCTAAGCAATTTCCCCGCGACCTTCCGTACGTTTGAGGATGCCGTCGCACGTATGTTGAACGAACCCCGTGGCGCCCGTCCATGGTCGCCGCCGGTTGACATTTACGAGACCGAAAATGAGCTCATCCTGAAGGCCGATCTGCCCGATGTGAAGCTCGAAGACATCGAAGTCCGCGTTGAAAACCAGACCCTCACCTTGAAGGGCGAGCGCAAATTTGAGAAGGACGAATCGAATAGTGGTTTCCATCGCATTGAGCGCCAATACGGCACTTTCGTGCGCACCTTCACGGTTCCCACCTCGGTTGACCCGGAAAGAGTCGCCGCCGAGTACAAAAACGGCGTCCTTACCGTAAGGCTTCCAAAGAAGGAAGCAGCGAAACCTCGTCAGGTGAAGATCCTAGCCAAGGACTAACCCGCTTTTCGCAACCGGGGCGGGGAATACCCGTCCCGGTTTTTGTTTTGATGGAGAGAAGAAATGATTCGGTTTGACAAATTCACACAGAAAGCTCAGGAAGCGATTCAGGAAGCCCAATCGCTCGCCGAGAAAAGTCAGAGTCAGGCAATCCAGCCGATCCATCTTCTCATTGCCTTGGCCAGCGAGCGCGAAGGAGTAGTCCGTCCCGTGCTCGAAAAGAGCGGCGTCCAACCAGAAGCGATTCTGCAGGAAGCGCAGCGCGCCATGGATACTCTGCCCAAAGTGACGGGAACGCAAACCGGCACATACGTCTCGCCTTCCCTGAACGAATTAATCGACCGCGCATCGGAAGAGGCAGAGCGGTTCAAGGACGAGTTTGTCTCCACGGAGCACTTGCTGCTCTCCTTGTCCAAGCAGAAGCACGATCCGGCCGGAGCGATCCTCAACAAGGCCGGCGCCACTCACGAAAAGATTCTTACCGCGCTGGCATCTGTCCGCGGCACGCAGCGGATCACCGATCCTAATCCGGAAACCAAGTATCAGGCCCTTGAGCGCTACGCCGTGAACCTGACCGATCTGGCCAAGAAGGGCAAGCTCGATCCGGTGATCGGACGCGACGACGAGATCCGTCGCGTGATGCAAGTCTTAAGCAGGCGCACCAAGAACAATCCGGTCCTGATCGGCGAGCCCGGCGTCGGTAAGACGGCGATCGTCGAAGGCCTCGCCCAGCGCATCACGCGCGGCGACGTCCCTGATCAACTGCGAAACAAGCGCCTGGTCTCGATCGACCTGGCTTCCATGGTTGCCGGTACCAAGTTTCGCGGTGAGTTCGAGGACCGCCTGAAAGCAGTCTTAAAAGAGATCAGCGAGTCAGCCGGCGAGATTATCTGCTTCATCGACGAGCTGCATACTCTAGTCGGAGCCGGCGGCGCGGAAGGCGCGATCGATGCCGCGAACATGCTCAAACCCGCTCTCGCCAGGGGAGAGCTGCATTGCATCGGCGCCACGACGCTCGTCGAGTACAAAAAGTACATCGAAAAGGACGCCGCTCTGGCGCGCCGTTTTCAGACCGTGCAGGTCGGCGAGCCGACCGTCGAGGACACCATCGCCATCCTACGAGGTCTTAAAGAGCGCTTCGAAATCCACCACGGCGTTCGCATCAAGGACGCCGCCATCGTTGCCGCCGCCACGCTCTCGCACCGCTACATCAGCGATCGTTTCCTTCCCGACAAAGCCATCGACCTCATCGACGAAGCCGGCGCAGCTCTTGGGATACAGATCGGCTCCATGCCGATCGAGATCGATCAACTAGAGAGGCGCATCACGCAACTCGAAATCGAACGCCAGACTCTCGTCCGCGAGAGCGACAAAGCGTCCCGCGAACGCCTCCGATCCGTTGAAAGCGAGCTCGAACGCCTCCGCGCCGACGCCGCCGTCCTGAAAGAACGTTGGAACAAGGAGAAATCGGCCATCACCCGCGTCCAGCAGCTCAAGGAAGAGCAGGAGCAGCTACGCCAGGAAGAGGAAAGAGCCACGCGCGCCGGTGATTGGGAAAAGGCCGCCAAGTTGCGCTACGGCCGCCTGGCGGAGATCGAGAAGAAGATCGAAGAAGCCAGTCGCGAGACCGAAAGCGTCAAGGGCACGGCGCTGCTCAAGGAAGAGATCGATGAAGAGGACATCGCCCGCATTGTCGCCAAGTGGACGGGTATCCCCGTCTCGCGCATGCTGGAAGGCGAGATCCAGAAACTGGTTCACATGGAAGAGCGCCTGAAGGAGCGCGTCATTGGCCAGGATGAAGCTGTCACGTTCGTTTCCAATGCCATCCGGCGCAACCGGGCGGGCTTGGGCGATCCCAACCGGCCCATCGGCAGCTTCCTGCTCCTCGGCCCGACCGGCGTCGGAAAGACCGAGCTGGCGCGAGCCCTTGCTGAGTTTCTATTCGACGACGAACGCGCCATGGTTCGCATCGACATGTCCGAGTACATGGAGAAGCACTCCGTCGCGCGCATGATCGGCGCCCCTCCAGGCTACATCGGCTACGAAGAGGGTGGCCAGCTTACCGAGCACCTGCGCCGCAAGCCCTACTCTGTCGTCTTATTCGATGAGATCGAAAAAGCGCATCCCGACGTTTTCAATGCCCTGCTTCAGATTCTGGAAGACGGACGCCTCACTGATGGCCAGGGCCGCACGGTGAGCTTCCGCAACGCCGTGATCGTGATGACGTCGAACGTCGGCTCGAGCTCGATGAGGGAGTTCCATATCGGCTTCTCCGTGCATGCCCGCGGGACCAACAACGAGGAAGCGAGAAAGACGATTCTCGACGCCTTGCGGTCTACTTTCCGGCCGGAATTTTTGAACCGGATCGACGATATCATCGTCTTTAATACTCTGAGCCGAAAACATCTGGAGCAGATTATCCAGATCCAGCTCAAGCGGGTTGTCGCCATGCTGGCAGAGCGCGGATTGAAGCTGGAGCTGAGCCCGGCGGCCATTGAGCTGGTACTCGCCGAGGGCTACGATCCGAATTACGGCGCCCGTCCGATGAGGCGGGCGATCCAGCGAATGATTCAGGATCCGCTTGCGATGCAATTGCTGAGCGGCGCGTTCGGGGAAGGCGATACAGTTGTCGTCGACGTCGATCCGGCCACTCATACGCTGCGTTTTGAGAAGCAGCGGGAGCTGGTCGCCAAGTAATGGGACAATAAAGATATGACTACAACTAATACTCTCAAGACCGTCTTTTTGCTCGGTCTGATGAGCGCTATTCTGCTTCTTGGCGGACAGGCGCTCGGCGGACGGGGCGGGATGTATATTGGGCTGATGTTGGCAGTGGTCATGAATTTCGGAAGCTACTTTTTTTCCGAAAAGATCGCCCTGTCCATGTACCACGCCCAGCCAGTCACACCGACGGAGAACCCGGAAGTGTACCGGCGCGTCTACCCGATGGCTGCGAATATCTGCCAGCGAATGGGAATTCCCGTGCCCAAGCTCTGGATTATCCCAGAGGAGTCGCCCAACGCTTTCGCCACCGGCCGCAACCCGTCGCACTCGTCGGTGGCTTTTACCGCCGGCCTACTGCAACTGATGGATGACCGGGAAGTTGAGGGAGTATTGGCGCACGAGCTGGCCCACGTGCTGCACCGGGATATCCTGACCAGCTCGGTGGCAGCGACGATTGGCGCGGCTATTACGCAGTTGTCGTATATGGCCATGTTCTTTGGTGGACGGAGGGACGACGAAGACCACGGCGGCGGAATGGGCGGCCTTCTCATGTTGATTCTCGGGCCGATCGCCGCCACGATTATCCAACTTTGGATTTCTCGTACCCGCGAATTCGCCGCCGACGCCGGGGCCGCTAAGTACACGGGCACGCCGTACGGGCTGATCTCCGGACTGCAGAAACTGGAGACCTATTCAAAGCGGATACCGATGGAAGCGTCGCCTGCTACCGCGCACATGTTCATCATTATGCCCTTCGGCGCTGGTGGCGTCATGTCAAAGCTGTTCTCGACGCACCCGTCGACGGCTGATCGAATTGCCAAGCTCCAGGCGATTCGTTGATCGAAGTTCGCGTCAACCGTAAAGGCGCCAATCGCGTCGCGTCCGGCCATCCCTGGATCTTTTCAAGCGATGTCACCAGCCGTGGGGAGGCCGTCCCCGGTTCGGTGGTGCAGGTCGTGGACCCGAATCGGCGTCCCCTGGGTGTCGCGCACTACAGTTCGTCGTCTCAAATCTGCCTGCGCCTGCTGTCCGATCGCGTCGAACCGGTGGATGCCGCTTTCTTCGCCCGGCGCATCGCCGCCGCCGGCGACTTCCGCGGCGCCATCGTTCGCGACTCCGACGCCTATCGTCTCGTTCATGCCGAAGCCGATCTGCTTCCTGCTCTGATCGTCGACCGCTATGGCGACTACCTCGTAGTCCAGACGCTCGACCAGGGCATGGACCGCGCGAAGGACGAGATCGTCGCCGCTTTGGTTAAGCTGCTATCCCCCCGCGGAATCGTGTTGCGCAACGATGCCTCAGTGCGGAGGAAGGAAGAGCTGCCGCTCGAAACAGTGGTCGCGCATGGCGAGATTCCGCCGGAGGTACTGGTCCGCATGAACGGCCTGCAGTTCCACGCCGATCTGCTGCAGGGCCAGAAGACGGGCAACTTCCTCGATCAGCGCGAGAACTATCTGGCTGCAGTTCGCTACGGCCGCGGTAAGGCGCTCGACTGTTTCACCTCGACTGGTGGATTCGCTCTGCATCTCGCCGCCCCGTGCGAATCCGTCGAAGCCGTCGACAGCTCGTCAGAAGCGCTCGCTCTCGCAGCGAAGAACGCTGCTGCGAACCACATTGACAACATCCAGTTCCGCCAGGCTGATGTGTTCGAGCTGCTGTCGGGTTATGCCTCGGCGCGCCGTGAATTCGACATGGTGGTGCTAGATCCCCCGGCCTTCGCCAAATCCCGAGGAAGCCTGGAAGGAGCAGCGCGAGGCTACAAGGACATCAACCTGCGAGCGCTGCGATTGCTCCGTCCCGGTGGCGTGCTGGTGACCTGCTCCTGCTCGCACCATATGAGCGAAGCGATGCTGCTCGATGTAGTCGCCGCCGCCTCGCTCGACGCGGGCCGGAAACTCCGCGTGCTGGAGCGGCGGACCCAAGCGCAGGATCACCCCATCCTGCTGACGGTACCCGAGACCCATTACTTGAAGTGCCTGATATTGCAGGTTCTGTGACAATACTGTGAAGTGTATGCTTTATGATTTAATAAGGGTTTTGCTTTCCTGTAGTTGCTGGTTCGTAATCCCAGATACCCAAGTTGTTGTCCAGGAGGACCAAACGGAATGCCGATTTTCCGCCGCGTAGGCGCACGCTGGCTTTTCGCGATTGTATTTTTACTGATAGCTACCACGCCCGGATTTTCACAGGACCCGCCGCAGCACCGGCCAGGGGGAGAAGCGAGCCTCATCCTCCCGGATTTGAGCCAGGGAACCTTTTTCGGAATCGACGGCCGGACCTTGCTGATGGCGGGACTTGGAATCTGCGCTCTGGGGTTGCTGTTCGGACTGGTCACTTATAGGCAGCTTCGCGATCTTCCAGCGCATGTCTCCATGTTGGAAGTCTCGGAGTTGATCTGGGAATCGTGTAAGACGTATCTGTTCACACAGGGTAAGTTTCTCCTCATCCTGGAATCGTTCATAGGCGTCATCATTCTGCTTTACTTCGGTTATTTTCAGCACTTCGACGCAGTCAAAGTAACCGTGATTCTCCTGTTCAGCATCATTGGTATCGCCGGAAGCTACGCTGTCGCCTGGTATGGCATCCGGGTCAATACATTCGCCAACTCGCGCACGGCTTTCGCCAGCCTCCGCGGCAATCCATTCCCCTGCTATGCCATTCCTCTGCGAGCCGGCATCAGCATCGGGATGGTGTTGATCAGTGTCGAGCTGCTCATCATGCTCTGCATTCTGTTGTTCATCCCTGGCGACTACGCAGGCCCATGCTTTATCGGGTTCGCCATCGGCGAGTCGTTGGGCGCGGCGGCGCTTCGAGTGGCCGGCGGCATCTTTACCAAGATCGCCGACATCGGAAGCGATTTGATGAAGATCGTCTTCAAGATCAAGGAAGACGATGCGCGCAATCCCGGGGTCATCGCCGATTGTGTCGGAGATAACGCGGGCGATTCTGTAGGACCGAGCGCGGACGGATTCGAGACTTACGGGGTCACCGGGGTCGCGTTGATCTCCTTTATATTGCTCGCCGTCACCAGTCCCCTCGTGCAGGTCCAGTTGCTCGTGTGGATTTTCGTGATGCGCATCATGATGGTGATCTCGTCGGCGGGATCCTACTTCATCAATGAGGCCATCGCCAAATCGCGTTATGCAACGGCGACGAAGTTCAACTATGAGGCGCCTCTGACGTTCCTCGTCTGGCTGACCTCCATACTGTCCATCGCACTGACCTACGTGCTTTCGTACTTCATGATTCCGGATCTGGCTGGCGACACGTCCTTGTGGTGGAAGCTCTCGACTGTGATCACTTGCGGAACCCTGGCCGGCGCCCTGATTCCGGAGTTTGTCAAGATCTTTACGTCGACCGAGTCCGGTCACGTGCGCGAAGTGGTAACGTCGTCGCGGGAAGGCGGCGCGTCGCTGAACATCCTGTCCGGGCTGGTGGCCGGGAACATGAGCGCGTTCTGGTTGGGCTTGGCGATGATGCTGCTGATGGGAGCGGCGTATGGCGTGAGCACGCTCGGTCTAGGCAATCTGATGATGGCCCCGGCGGTGTTCGCGTTCGGGCTGGTGGCATTTGGGTTTTTGGGTATGGGACCCGTAACGATCGCGGTCGATTCCTACGGACCGGTAACCGATAACGCGCAGTCAGTCTACGAGCTGTCCCTAATCGATCAGATCCCGGGAATTCACAAGGAGATCGAGTCCAAGTACGGATTCCGTCCGGATTTTGAGCGTGCAAAAGAGAATCTGGAAGAGAATGACGGAGCGGGAAACACCTTCAAGGCAACGGCCAAGCCGGTGTTGATTGGCACGGCCGTGGTTGGCGCGACGACCATGATCTTTTCGATCATCGTTATGCTCACCAACGGCCTCAAGGACAATTTGGGGAACCTGTCCATTCTGCATCCGCCGTTCCTGCTCGGCTTGATGGCGGGCGGCGCGGTCATCTACTGGTTCACCGGGGCGGCGATTCAAGCTGTGACTACGGGCGCCTATCGCGCGGTCGAATATATCAAGGCGCACATCAAGCTGGAAGGCGTCACGAAAGCGTCGGTGACGGACAGCAAGCGTGTGGTCGAGATCTGTACGCAGTACGCGCAGAAGGGCATGTTCAACATCTTTCTCGCGGTATTCTTTGCGACACTAGCGTTCGCGTTCGCTGAGCCGTTTCTGTTCATCGGGTACCTGATTTCGATTGCGCTATTCGGCCTCTACCAGGCGATCTTCATGGCCAACGCAGGCGGCGCCTGGGACAACGCCAAGAAAATCGTAGAGACGGAGTTGAAGCAGAAAGGGACGCTCTTACACGACGCAACCGTAGTTGGCGACACGGTGGGCGATCCGTTCAAGGACACGTCATCGGTAGCGCTGAATCCGATCATCAAATTCACGACCCTGTTCGGACTGCTTGCCGTAGAGCTGGCCGTAGCCCTGGCCGCCGAGCAAGGCCCGGCGCTTACGCGCGTGTTGTCGGCGATCTTTCTGATGGTGGCGCTCGTGTTTATCTGGCGGTCGTTCTACCGCATGCGCATCGAGAAGTAGTTGGCGCCGGAAGCTAACGCCCGTTCCACAACATCACTGTGGAACAAGCTTTAGCTTGTTCGTAAAATGCGGCTGGCTGCGTCATCCAGAAACCAGACAACACTGCGCCCGTGATGCGCGACGACTTGCGCCGGCAAGCGCTTCGGATCGTAGTCATCGTTGAAGACCGCGTGGACTGCGGGCGCTTTGTCCTCGCCGCAAACGAGAAAGACAGTGTGACGGGCGTTGAGGAGCACGCCGGGAAGCAGGGTGATGCGCCAGGGCGGGGGCTTCGGCGCAAAAACGGCCGCGGCGATTCCTTCGCGATCTTCAATTAGAGGATCTCCTGGAAACAGGCTCGCCGTATGGCCGTCCGGACCCATGCCTTGCTGCACGATATCGAAGCGAGGCAGCTCGCCCTCGTCGAGTGCGAAGAACTCGCGGATGTGCGCGGCATAGTGCTCGGCGGCGCGCTCGGGCGCCAGCTCGCCGGCGATGCGATGCACATTGCGGCGCGGAATATGAGCCGGACCAATGAAAAAGTCCTGAGCCAGCTTGTAGTTGCTTTCAGGATCGGTGGGCGGGACGGCGCGCTCGTCGACCCAAAACAGATGGACGCGCTCCCAACGGTAGCTGGCTTTCACCAGCTCTTCGAACAGCAGCTTCGGAGTGGAGCCTCCGGAAATAGCGAAGGTCGCGCGGTCTTGTCCGGAGAGCGCATCGTCGAGCAGCGTGAGAGTATGCCGGGCCGCGGCCGCGGCGGTGGCCGAAGGATCCCGATAGGACCGCCAGATCAACGTTCCTCCACCGATTCGGCTGCCCGGGCCAGAGCCGCTTCAAATACCGCGTCGCGTCCGCTTATCGATAGCTCTTCGCGAAGCAGATCGTAATCCGATGCTTCAGGAAACACCGTGCGGCTGATCAGACTGTTGACGCGAACCTCGGCTATAGACCCTTCGAGCTTCCGTACCGACGCGTTGAGCAGCGATGGATCCGCCGTGGTGAACTCGATCCGGCCGAGTCCGGCGCAATCTTCCGGCTTCCAGCGTACGGCCGGACGGCTGCCGGCGCGCTCCAGACAGAGAACCAGCCACGCGGCGATGTATCGGACCGTGGCAGGAGCGTTTTCGCCGGGATGACAGATGGTGACCGACGTGATGGCGGGCAGGTGCGATGAGTAGTCGGGATTCTCGAAGATCTGGGCGATGAGCTCCCGCCATCGGGTGAGACGAGTCCAGGCGAGGTCGCCGAGCACGAGGCCCGACGAGGCTACCTGGGAGAGCCGCCGCAGAGCCGATCCTGCATCCGGGAAAGCGGCGCTGTCGATGATGGTTTTGGTCGCCAGTCGTGAAAGGGCTTCGAGCGCGGGAGTCGCGAACAGACGCGGGATCTTGGACCAGACAATGACAGGCAGGTCGGCCACAATTAGGGGCAGCACCACGGCAGGCACATCGGCGAGCGAGATGTTCGAGCTCGAGATCTCGATCTGTTCGCAGCAAATCTGCCTGCGCTGTCCGAGCGGCATCCAGCACTGCGCGAACACGCGCGCTTCGAGCTCGGGCTTGGCATCGTCGAGCACGCGGACGACGATCGCGCGGCTGGGGTGATCGCGCATCAGGGAGGCAAGCGTCTCGCCGACCTCCGCAGCGTTTTCCTTCGCGTCGGCGACTACCACCAGGGTCATGGCGCACGCTCTGAGGACACCGGTGGACTGGTCGCCATCCTGCTTTCCGAAAGTCACCCAAAGCTCGGAAAGCTCGCGCAGGATGCGGTCGGGTTGGATAGTGGTCGACATCAGATCTTTCTCCATTCATGTCCGCGGCGCCTGAGCATTTCGTCAGCCTCCTTCGGCCCCCAAGTTCCGGCGGGGTAGTTGGGGAAATCGAACTTGGTGGCCTTCCATACTTCGAGGATGGGTGTC
>Ga0075431_100008872_pt1 | contig 10078 bp, 8 predicted proteins | sample RhiMetdeltSRZDD5_FD_75297 | JGI IMG/M metagenome (GOLD analysis project Ga0075431, IMG submission 75297) | Populus rhizosphere microbial communities from Tennessee, USA - Rhizosphere MetaG P. deltoides SRZDD5 | ecosystem: Host-associated > Plants > Roots > Rhizosphere > Soil | place: USA...
CGGAGAGGCGACGAAGTGCGCGGTCGATGAGACCCGAGCGATAACTGGAGATTATCCAACGCTTGATCGCCGGTCGCTACGAATACCTGTTTCTGCTCCTCATCTTCGGTCTCGTGGGCCTTTCGGTGCTCTCGGGCCGGGCATTGCAGGCGATCCGGACGCGCACGTTCTGGATATCGATGGCCATCTTCTTCATTTTCGGAACCGCCGTCGATCTACTCGCAATTCACTGGGACTGGTGGCAGTGGTCCCGTTCCAAAACATGCGGCATTCGGCTTCTGACCATTCCCATCGAGGAATACCTCCTATTCCTGATCGGCCACGCGACGGCCGTCGGTATCTGGGAGACTCTCGATGAAGTGGCCTGAGTTTCTGCTGGTATTCGGTCTCCTGTCTGCCGGATTAACGTACCTTCGCCGTTCCGTGTTCGCCGGACGCGGATGGCGCCTCTTTCAATCCGTCTTGTTCTTGACGACAGTCTGTTTTCTCCTCGACTACCCCGCCGAAACAAGAGAGCTCTGGACATTCTCGAACACAACAGGGATTCGTTTGTATGACACACCCGTCGAAACGCACATCTTCAATGCCGCATGTTTCACGGATCTTCTGATCGTCTACCTGTCATTGAAAAATCGCCGAGAAGGTGCCACTCATGTAGTTCGAGAAGAACCGCGACCAGCATCGCGACGACAATGATCGCCCCAAAGCCGTATTGCATATCTTCGACGGGAGTCATGACGCGGAGCCGGCCAGCGCGCACCTCAGCTTCGCCATCGGCGTAGATCATCCGAGGCGACGTCCGACCGTCATACGGCAAGATGGCGACTGAATATGTTGCGGGCGGGATAAGGCCGGTCGTTTTGGGGATGAACGCCTGATCGTCTGCAATGCTCAGGCAGAAATGTTTGTCGATGGATCCCGCGGAAAACCGGAGCGCTCCGCTCCCGGAATTCTTCGCCACGACAACAAGTTCGTTCCCTGTCGCGAACCGCAGTTCCCCATATGCCGACTGGGCGCTCGCAATGAACTGAAAAATATCGCTCGATTGCGGTGCGACAAGCAACGCGATCCACGCGACGCCCCAGACTAACCAAGAAGGCGGAGTCCACGTTATATCGCCGGCCGCCTTACCGTTTCCCTGTTTCGGTTTCTCAGCCACGAAAGGCTCCCTTCATCCAACCGGCCAGCGTGACTCCGATGCCAAGCGTCACGGCTGTGCCGAGCATGAGCAATGACAACAGGAAGTGTTGGCCGAATTCGGTGCTGATCTGACGATAGTAAAGACCGAAAACGGCGACGGCGATCCCGCCGGCCACGAGCAGGTACGTCGTGGAATCCGGCAGCCAGGCCAAGAGGCGCGGCCAAAAACATCGCGCGATCGCCAGCCCGGGAAGAATGAGGAGAGAGCCCGTAAAAATACCCACCGAGCTCGTGGCCGCGAAGTTCATCCGCGTGGACGCAAACGTCGCCAAAAGCACGATGATAGGCAAGGTCTCGCGTCGAAACCAGCGCCTTTCCTGGTAATACCCGACTTGGATGATGGTCATCATCAAGGTATCGAGCGTTGTGAACATCATCGAGAAAATCGCAGCGATGAACAGCAGCCCGACGAGTGGCGACCCGTTCAGAAAAAAGGATACGGCGCCTTCGGGATACGTATTCTTCGCGTCCACCGTGATCCGGCCGGACATTGCCGTTCCAAAAACAGCGCCCAGAAGAAGCAGAATGGCCGTAAGAGTCCAGCTGAGCCGGATGAATCGCCTGGTCCGAACGTTGTCGTGGCGTCCATTGAAATTGAGGCGCGCGTAGAAATCGAGGGCCGCGGCAAACCAGCCAATGCCGAAGACGATCGCTCCGGCCAGGCCAGCCGCAGACTCGACAGTCAATGTCGGGAATCGCAATCCTTCCCATGAGCTCCCGGGCACGGTCAGAATCGCGCCGGCCAGAACACCGCAGAACGCGAGCAGCACCACGATCTGTACGGCATCGGCCGTCACAACGGCGCGAAACCCGCCGAGATGGACATATGAGTAGATCGTGAAGGCGGTCAATACGAGCAGAAAGGACATGACCACCGGCTCAGTCACCATCTCGCGGAGAATCAAACGCGCCGCGGCGAGCTCTTCGACCAGCAGGACGAAATAGACAATCGAATAGATTGTCACTATCCCCTTGAAATGTTTTCCGAGAAGATGGCGCTGCAGGTAATCGAGCATGATATTTCCGCTTGCGACGCCTTCGGCGTCGATGCGCCGGACGGCCGCCGTTGTCGCAAGCATCAGGAAAATTATGACCGCGATGATGACGATAATTGCCCATCCGCCAAAGACGAGCGCGTACACCCACGTCGCGCCCACGAAGCCTGTCAGCGAGAAAACCGCGCCGAGATTTCCCGACAGCGAATGAATGGCGTTGCGCCCACGAAACAGATAATCCTGATAGCTGGCAAATGCAACGCCGTCTTCACGGCTCGACTTGACTGTCGCGTGACTGAGCGCGAGCAGAACGGCCGTCACGATGAGCAGAAGAAGATCGCGGATGGGAAGGAGCATCGGAAGTGGATAATCTCCAGTTATGGGTGCGTACGAGCCGAACCCACCTAAGGAGTGACCGCGCGAGCGGATTCCCTACCCTGGCATGAAGAGCCGGATAGAGCCTAGAGCGTTTGGCGTCATGGCAAATCGACGTGATCGGGTATTTTCGGCCACCTGATTTAGCAGCGACTGACCGAGTGGGCTGAACAAGCCCTACCCCCGCCCGCTCCGCCGCACAGCCACCGCCCGCATCTCCACCTTTGCCTTCGGCAGCACCAGCGCCGTCACGCCGACGGCGGTCCAGGCGGGGTAGTTCCGAGGGAAGTAGTCGTCCTTGACCTTTGCGAAGCGTTCAAACGCGGTCATGTCGGTGTGGAAGGTGGTGAGCTCCACCACGTCGTCCAATCGTGGCGCCGCTGGCGGCGAGGACTTTGCGGAGCTTCTCGAAGGCGCCGCGGGCCTGGTCTCGATGTCGGCGCCGGGGGCGACCTGACCGGAGACGAAGATCAGGCCGTCGACACGGACGGCTTGGGAGTAGTGCCAGTCGCGATAGATAGTCTCCGCGCCGGGGTTGAGGAGTTGTTGCTGGCCGACGCGCTCGAGCGTGCAGGAAGTGAGGACGAGAACGATGACGCCGAGAGCGGCGGAGGTCCTTCGCCGTCTGCGCGGCTTCAGGATGACAGGTGGGTCGCGATCTCCGTGAACCCCGGCTCCCCGCGCAACTCATCCAGCCGCGGGTCGACCCCGAAAAACACCATCCACGCGGAACGGTCTTCAACCGCGGCGCGGAGCTGCGACAAAGCGGAAGCCGTGTCGCCGAGGCCGGCGTGGACGATGGCGATGTCGTAGGGCGAGATGTAGCGGGTCTTTTGCTCGTATTCGAGGTCCACGAGCAGCTCGAGCGCCTCGGAGCGATTGCCTGCGATGGCGTGGGTGTGCGCGAGCATGGCCGTGAGGATCGAGATGCGATCGACTTCGAGGGCGCGATGGAACGCGTCGATGGCCTCGGCGTACCGGTGCTGTTGGCCGAGGGCCATGCCGAGCCAGCCGTGGGCGGGGATGAAGTTTTCGTCGAGCTCGAGCGCTTTGCGGAAGCGGCGGATCGCGGACTCGTAGTCGCGCGCGAAGTAAAAAGGCCAGCCGGAGTGCACGGCGATGATGAGCGAGAGCGGGTCGAGATCGGACGCCTTCGTGAATTGCTCGATCGCCTCGTCGAACCGGCCGCGCGTGCAGAGGAGCATGGCGTAGCCGTCGTGAGCGATGGCGTAGTTCGGATTGAGCTCGATCGCGCGGCGGTACGCTTCCTCCGCACCTTCCCAGTCCCACTCGAACCACCAGCGCACCGCGGCGAGCGACGCCCATGCGTCGGCGAGCGTGTCGTCGATCTCGATCGCCTTCATCGCCGCGGCCTTCGCCTTCGGCATCGTCTCGCGCGGCGGCAGCGGGATGTTCGTGGTCAGCGTGATGAAGCAGTCCGCGAGTCCCGCGTACGCGATCGCGAACGACGGGTCGGTCTCGATGGCCTCGCGGAACAAGGCAATGCCGCGACGGATCCCATCTTCGGTCCGCTTGTTCCATTGATAGCGGCCCTTGAGATAGAGCTGATACGCCTCCGTGTTCTCCGTGCTGCGGCGGCGCAGTTTCTTTTTCTCCGCGCCGGTGAGGCGCACGCGCAGCTTCTCGGCGATCTCGCGCGACATCTCGTCCGGCAGCTTCGCGAGATCCGCGAGCGCGCGTGCGTACGTCTCGCCCCAGAGCTGCGAGCCGTCGGTGCAATCCACCAACTCGACCGTGATCTGCAATCGATCACCGACCTGCTTCACGACGCCGGTGAGCACTGCGCGCACGCGCAACTCGCGGCCGATCGCGAGCGCGTCGGCGTCGCGGTTGCGATAGCGGAAGACCGTGCTGCGCGCCATGACCTTCAGCTTCGGCAGTTGCGAAAGCCGATTGATGATCCCCTCGGTGATCCCGTCGGTGAGGTACTCGGCGTGCGGATCGTTGGTCGCGTTCGCGAGCGGCAGGACGGCGATGGAGTCGATGCTCTTCGTGCGCCGCCGCGTGATCTTGCGAATGAGGTCGACCTTCTCCATCGCCGCGCTGGAACCGATCGCGCGCAGCGTGAGGGCGAGGTCGCGCGCGGACTGGAAGCGCATCGACGGCGTCTTCTCGACGCAGCCTTCGATGATGCGCTGGAACTCCGGCGGGGCCATGGACGTGAGCGAATCGCGCGGCAGCGCGTCTTGCAGGATCGCTGCGATCGTGGCCGCGCCGGAATCGCGATGGAACGGTTTCTTCGCCGTGACCATCTCGAAGAGGATGCAGCCGAGGGAGAAGATGTCGGCGCTGGCGTCGACGGTCTCGCCGCGGAGTTGCTCGGGCGCCATGTAGCCGAGCGTGCCGATCACCGTGCCGGGATGCGTCTGGAACCACCGCGTGGTGGGGATCTCGGATTCGTCGCGCTGCGAGAGCAGCGGATCGGTCTGCGCGAGACCGAAGTCGAGGATCTTCACGCGTCCGTCTTCGGTGATGAAGACGTTCTCGGGCTTGAGATCGCGATGGACGATCGACTTCGCGTGCGCGGCTGCGAGTCCTTCGGCCACTTCCGCGCCGATCTCCACCGCGCGCCGCCAGGTCATCGGCTCGCCCTTGATCTGATCGCGCAGCGTGCGGCCTTCGAGGAGCTCCGTGACGACGTAGAAGTCGCCGCGCTCGTGCCCGACGTCGTGCACGGCGAGGATGTTCGGATGCGACAGCGCCGCGATCGCGCGCGCTTCGCGCTCCAGCCGCGCGATGGCTTCGGCGTCCTGCGAGGAATCCCGCGCGAGCACCTTGATCGCGATCTCGCGTCCGAGGCGCGGATCCTTGCCGCGGTACACCTGGCCCATGCCGCCTTCTCCGAGCAGAGAAATGACCTCATAGGGTCCAACTCGAGATCCGGCGGAGAGCATGTGCCGGTCATTGTAGAATTTCCCTCGCCCATGGTCCTCATCAACAAGGCGATCAACGAAGTCACCGTGAAGCTCGTCTACTACGGGCCGGGTCTGTGCGGGAAGACGACCAACCTCGAGAAGATCTACGGCAATCCGAAGCTCGAGAACAAAGGGAAGATGATCTCGATGTCGACGGAGACGGACCGCACGCTCTTCTTCGACTTCATGCCGATGGAGCTCGGCACGATCGGCGGACAGAAGGTGCGCGTGCAGCTCTACACCGTGCCGGGGCAGGTGTTCTACGACGCGACGCGCAAGCTCGTGCTGCGCGGAGCGGACGGCGTGGTGTTCGTCGCGGACTCGCAGGATTCCATGAAGGAGTCGAACCTCGACAGCCTCGCGAACCTGAGGACGAACCTGCGCATCAATCGCCTCGATCCGGAGAAGATCGCGCTGGTGTTCCAGTTGAACAAGCGCGATCTGCCGAACGTCGCGTCGGTCGAGGAGATGAAGGCATATCTTCAGCCCGGCGACGCGCCGGTCGTCGAGGCCGCGGCGATCACGGGCGCGGGCGTGACGGCGACGCTGCGCGCGGCGGTGGCGCGGATTCTCGAGAACCTGAAGAACCACGTCGATGCCACGCTCTACGACGAGCCGCCGCTCGCCGCTCCGGACATGTCGCAGAAGGCCGGTGTCGCGCAACATTCGGCGGGGACGCCGAAGTTGACGATGAAATCGGATGCGATGCCCGAGGCCGCGCCGTTCGATACCGGCGAGCTCGCGGTGCAGGTGGACGAGGATCCGTTCGAGGCCGCCATCGCCGAGGCCGAGCCCGAGGTCGCGCACATCGAGTTCGAGGATCCGTTCGCCGCACCTGTGGTGCATGACGAGGATCGGGAGCGCGCGGAGCTGGAGGAGCTGCTCGCGAACGCGCGCGCGATCGTGGCGACGCTGGAGACCGCGCTGCAGCGGGCGCGCGAGAGCGAGCGCGTGCTCGCCGCGCGGCTCAAGTAGGTTTGGAGTGCGGCGGCAGCGCCGCCGCTTTCTTATCGGACCGCCGGCGTCCCGCCGGCTGACGTGCGGGCGTCCTCGCCCGCACGCGGCGCACGCGAGACGCGTGCGCGTCAGCCGCCGAGACGGCGGCGGTCCGATGTTTTTGAGACCGTCCGCAGCGCCGCCGCTTATCGAATGTGGCGTTGTGCACTCGCCACGCGTTCGAAAGCGGAGGCGTTGCCTCCGCACACCACAGGCACTCCTATAGACTCGCGCCGTGGCGTGGTACCAGGAATGGTTCGGTGAGGAGTACCTCGAGCTCTATTCGCATCGCGACGAGCACGAGGCGCGGCGGCAGGTCGCGTTCTTCCGCGAGCAGTGCGGGCCGATCGAAGGGCCGATCCTCGACCTGGCCAGCGGCATGGGGCGGCACATCCAGGAGCTGCAGTCCGACGGATATCGCGCGGTCGGCTGCGATCTCTCGTACACGCTGCTCCGCACCGGCATCCGCGAGTACGGACCGATGGCGGTCGCGCGCGCGGACATGCGGCATCTCCCGTTCTGCGACAACGTCTTCGCGGGGCTGGTCAACTTCTTCACGAGCTTCGGCTACTTCGCGACCGAGGAGGAGAACCTGCAGGTCGTGCGCGAGATGGGGCGCGTGCTGAAGGGGAACGCGCCCTTTCTGTTCGACTATTTGAACGTGCATCGCGAGCTGGAGAAGCTCGTGCAGCGCGAGACGTGCGACACGCCGTTGGGCGAGGTGAGCATCGAGCGCTGGTTCGATCTATACGACCGCTCCTTCAACAAACGGATAACGATCGGTGAAAAGCGTTACCTGGAGCGCGTGCGGGGATACGATCTCGAAGAGATTTCGGCGATGTTTGCGTCGTGCAATCTGTCGATCCGCTGTGCGTTCGGAAACTTCGACGGCTCGAAGTTCGATCACGCGTCTCCGCGCCTGATCCTCGTGGGGAACCGGGAATGAGGGTGCCGCTCGCGCAATACCCGGGGATGAACCGGTTCGTGCTCGACTGGATGGGCGGGGATGAACGGTTCCTGTCGCGGTCCAACGTCGTGTCGCGCGCCGTCCCAAACCCCCGGCTGAAGCCGGGGGCTAATTTCGCCGACGCGTTGAAGGAGTCGAACAAACGTTGGGGGATTTTTGCCAGCGACGCATTGAAGCGATGGGCCGGCGGCGGGACGCTCACGATCATTGCGGGGCAGCAGGTCGGGTTTGCGGGCGGGCCGTTGTACACGCTCGCGAAACTCGCGTCGCTGGTCCGCTTCAAGCGCGACATGGAGAAGCAGGGCATCCCCGTGACCGCGTTCTTCTGGCTCGCGACTGAGGACCACGATTTCGACGAAGTTGCGACGCTGAACGTCCCCGTCGCGACGCTGCCGAAAGAGAAGAACGTCAACCGGCAGCTCGATCTCCTGTGTATGCGCGCGATCCGGATGCACGCGAGCCACCCGAGGGACTCGCGTGCCGTCGTCGGATCGCTTCCCGTCCCCGGGGCGCTGATTGCGCAGCTCCTCGCGCTCTATGACATTCCCCGTCCCCCCTGGCTTCGCGAAGGCATCACTTTCCGCGATTCGTTCGCGGAACTGATCGGCACCGCATTCGGCAGCGAGATCATTCTCGTCGACGCGCTCCTCCCCGAGCTCCGACGCGCCGGCGCGCCGCTCTTCGAGCAGATCGACCAGCGCCGCGACGAGATCCAGCGCGTGCTGCACGACCGCGCGCAACGGCTCGAAGCAGCCGGCTACAAAGAGCAGGTCATCCCCAGAGACGGCAATGAATACACGCTGCTCTACGAGCTCGACGATCGCGGAAACCGCCAACCCTACGACTCCGCTCAGGGCAGGCCGCCAACCGCCAACCGCCAACCGGAACGCACCTCCACCTCCGCGCTCACACGTCCGCTGCTCCAGGACTTCGTCTTCCAGCCCGACATCTTCCTCGGCGGTCCCGCGGAGGTCGCGTACTACGCACAGATCTCCCCGCTCCACCGCCTCCTCGGCGTCCCCATGCCCCGCGTCGCGCTGCGCGGGCATGTGCTCGTCGCGCCGAAGCGCATCGAGCGTGCGTTCGAGCGCTATGGAATCGAGCCCGCGGAGGTCTTCCAGTCTGCGGACGCGATCCTCGCGGACAAAGAACCGGAGGCGGTCACGCGCGTGCGCGCGATCACCGAATCCGCGAAACGCGATCTGCTGACGCGCATCGAAGACATCAATGAGCTCGCGCTTCCCGCCGATCACTCGCTGGCCGGTTCGATCCAGCGCTCGATCGGCCATCTCGAATATCACTTCGACAAACTCTCCGAGCGCGCGATCAAAGGGCTCGTGCGCAAGGACCGCGAGCGTTACGCCGCGACGCGCGAGCTCGTGGCCACGCTCTACCCCGACCGCCACGTGCAGGACCGCGTGGTGAGCTGGTTCTCGTACTGGTGCCAGTACGGCAACGTGCTCGTCGACCGCGTGATCGAAGAGGTGGAGCCGGACAGCGCGTATTTCAAGGTCGTGAGTTTATGAACGAATCAGTCGACATCATCTTCTTCGGCGCCCATCCCGACGACGTCGAGCTCTGTTGTGGCGGGACGGTTGCCAAATGTGTGAAGGACGGCCTTCGCGTCGCGCTCGTCGATCTCACGCGCGGCGAGATGGGCACGCGCGGCACGGCGCAAACGCGCAAGCGCGAATCCACGAACGCCGCGAAGGTCCTCGGCGCAACTTTCCGTCAGCAACTCGACTTCGGCGACGGCAATCTGCAGACCGGCCGCGAGCAGGAGCTGCAGATCATCGAGATCCTCCGCCGCGCGCGGCCGCAGCTCGTCGTCGCGCCGTATCCGGATGACCGTCATCCCGACCACACTCGCACCGGCCGCATCGTCACCGAGGCGTCGTTTTACGCGGGACTGCGCGCGCTCGACCCTTCGACTTCGCTCAGGGGTCTGCGAGCGCATCGGCCGCAGACCGTGTTGTATTACCTGCAGAACTACATGTTCACGCCGTCGTTCGTCGTCGACGTGACGAAGCACTGGAAAACGAAGATGCGCAGCGTGGCCGCCTACAAATCGCAGTTTCACGACCCGAAGTCGAAAGAGCCGCAGACCTTCATCTCCGACCCGAAGTTCCTGGAGATGATCGACGCCCGCGGCAAACACTTCGGAGCGCTGATCGGAGCCGCATACGGCGAGGCGTTCGTGACGAAGCAACCGCCCAGAGTGGATGACTTGCTCGCTGCCTACAGCGGGAGAGAAGTGTGAGATTGGTTGGCGGTTGGCGGTTGGCGGTTGGCGGGGGACCGAGGGCAGAATCCCGCCGATTTCCGTTCACCTGGTTCTCCTGCCAACCGCCAACTGCCAACCGCCAACCATCATGAAGATCGGCATCACCTGCTATCCCACCTTCGGCGGCTCCGGTGTCGTCGCGACGGAGCTCGGCCTCGCGCTGGCGAAGCGGGGCGACGACGTGCACTTCATCAGCTACGCCATGCCGTCGCGTTTGAACGTGCTGCACGGACGCGTGCACTTTCATGAAGTGAACGTCACGCCCTATCCGCTGTTCGATCCGTATCCGCCGTACACGCTCGCGCTGGCGACGAAGATGGCCGAG
>Ga0075431_100008880_pt1 | contig 10070 bp, 7 predicted proteins | sample RhiMetdeltSRZDD5_FD_75297 | JGI IMG/M metagenome (GOLD analysis project Ga0075431, IMG submission 75297) | Populus rhizosphere microbial communities from Tennessee, USA - Rhizosphere MetaG P. deltoides SRZDD5 | ecosystem: Host-associated > Plants > Roots > Rhizosphere > Soil | place: USA...
TAGTGCTTCACGTCGCGGTAGGACTTGCGCTGCCCGACCCCGGTCAGCCCCAAGTAGAACTCCTTGATGTCCTCGTTCTCGCTGATCGTCTTCGCGTCGCCGTCGAGCACGATGCGGCCGCTCTCCATCACGTAGCCGTACTGCGCGAACTTCAGCGCGATGGTGGCGTTCTGCTCGGCCAGCAGGACGGCCACGCCTTCCTCGCGGTTCAGCCGGCCCACGGTCTCGAAAATCTGGTGAACGAGCATGGGCGCGAGACCCATCGACGGCTCGTCGAGCAGCATGAGCTTCGGCCGCGCCATCAGCGCCCGTCCGATGGCCAGCATCTGCTGCTCGCCTCCCGAGACGTACCCCGCCTTGAACCCACGCCGCTCCTGAAGTCGGGGGAAGTAGGTATACACCAGGTCGAGGTCCCGGCGCGCGGCCTGACTGTCCCGCCGGGTGTAGGCGCCGGTGAGGAGGTTCTCCTCGACGGTCAAATGCTCGAAGACGCGCCGCCCTTCCATGACCTGGACGATGCCCCGGCGCACGACCTCGCCGGGATCCTTCCGGTGGATCGCCTCGCCCATGAGCTCGACGGAGCCCTTGGTGACGTCCCCCCGCTCGGTGCGGAGCAGGCCGGAAATGGCCTTGAGGGTCGTCGACTTGCCGGCGCCGTTGGCCCCGAGGAGGGCGACGATGCCCCCCTCGGGGACCCGCAGCGACACGCCGCGCAACACGAGGATCACGTGGTCGTAGATGACCTCGATGTTGTTGACCGACAGGATCGGTCGCGGCGTCCCGTTGCCGGCGCTCACGCCGCTATTTCTCCTTGGCGCAGTCGCGCTGCGTGTAGCCGAGCTTCTTGCCTTCCTCGACCGCGGCCGCCTCGATCTTCGGGCGGACGACGTCACGCATCGGCGAGATCCAGTCGGACACGAGCGTCCACTTCTGGCCGTCCCACTGCTGGATGCGGATCGGGCCGTTGCCCTCGTGGTCCTCGCAGCTGACCTTGAGCGCGTGCGTGAAGCCCTTCATGCCGAGCTCCTCGAGGCGCTTGTCGCTGAGGTTCAGGTTCTCGAAGCCCCAGCGGATCTGCTCGGTCGTCGGCGCCGTCTTGGCGCCCTTCATGCCGGTGCGGATGGCCTCGGCGGCGTACATCGCGTTGACGAGGCCGCGATTGTAGAGCGCCTCACCCATCGCCTCCTTCTTGCCGGCGCCTTTCCCCTTGTCATAGACATGCTTGACGATGTCCTGATGGACCTTGAAGTTCACGCCGGGCGCGTGGAAGGTGGCGCCCCGGTATCCCTTGGCTCCGTCGCCGGCAGGGACGACGTCGGCCTCGGTGGCCGACCACCAGTTTCCGATGAAGCGGTCCATCTTGACTCCCTTGGAAGCCGCTTCCTTGATGGCGACCTGGTTCATCACGCCCCAGCCGGACATGAAGATCCAGTCGGGGTTGATCCGCCGCACCTGGAGCCAGGTCGACCCCTGCTCCTGACCGGGGTGATCGACGGGCAGCAGCGTCAGCTCGAACTGGTGCTTCTTCGACAGATCCTCCAGCGTCGAGTTGGCTTCCTTGCCGTACGGGCTGTTGTGGAAGATGTGAACGATCTTCTTGCCCTTCAGCTTCTCGAGCCCGCCTTCCTGCGACCCGATGTAGCGGATCACGGCGGAGGCCTGGCTCCAGTAGTTCGTCGGGAGGTTGAACACCCACGGGAACCACCGGCCGTCCGACGAGGCGCTCATGCCGTAGCCCATCGAGAACACCGGCACCTTGTCGACGGGCGCCTTCGGGATCAGCTGGTAGGTGATGCCCGTGCTGTACGGATTCACGAGGGCGGCGCCCTTGCCCTTCAGCCGCTCGTAGCACTCCACGCCCTGCTTGGTGTCGTACTGGGTCTCGCACTCTTCCCACGCGATCTTGACGCCATTGATGCCGCCGTCACGCTCGTTGACCATCGAGAAGTAGTCGACGAAGCCGTTGGCAATCGGAATGCCGCTCGGCGCGTAGGGGCCGGTGCGGTAGACGAGCAGCGGAATGAAGATCTCCTTGCCCTGGGCGGCCACCGACGACGGCCCCAGGGCCGGGGCGGCGGCGACGAGGATCGCCAGCACGGCGATCGCGACGGTACGTGCTCTCATGTCTCTCCTCCTTGGGTGCTAGTGCGGGAACGGCCAGAGCCGTAGCTTCTCCTTGGTGATCTGCCACAGCCGCGCGAGACCGTGCGGCTCCACGATCAGGAAAAAGATGATGAGACCGCCGAAGACCATCAGCTCGATCTGCTTCATCAGCGCCACCGGCAGCGCCAGGCCGACCAGGTGGGGAACGTTGGTGAGGAAGATCGGAACGAGCACGATGAAGGCGGCGCCCAGGAACGAGCCCAGCACGCTGCCGAGCCCGCCGATGATGACCATGAACAGGACGAGGAACGACAGGTTGATGTCGAAGGCCAGCGTCTCCGCGCTGCCGAGGTACAGGAAGACGTACTCGGCGCCGGCGAGGCCACAGTAGAACGACGAGATGCCGAAGGCGAGCAGCTTCGTGCGCATCGGTCGCACGCCGATGATCTCGGCCGCGATGTCACGGTCGCGGATGGCCATCCACGAGCGCCCGACGCGGCCGCGGACGAGGTTCTTGGCGATCAGCGCGAAGATGGCGACCATGGCCAGCACGGTGACGTAGCGGGCTTCGGCTGACGCCGTCGGTCCCGTGATCATGACGCCGAGCATGCTGCGGGGCGGCGCCGTGATCGTGCCCGAGGAGGCGTAATTCGTGAACCACGGCACCTTGTTGAACAGCCAGATCAGGAAGAACTGCGCGGCGAGCGTGGCCACCGCCAGGTAGAAGCCCTTGATGCGCAGGCTCGGAATCCCGAACAGCAGCCCGACGCCCGCCGCGATGAGGCCGGCCAGCAGGAACACCACGATGATGTTCAGCCCCGGAAAGGACGTGGTCAGCTTGAACGCCGAGTACCCGCCCACCGCCATGAAACCGCCCGTGCCGAGCGATAGCTGTCCCGCATACCCTGTCAGCAAATTGAGCCCGAGCGCCGCGAGCGAATAGATCAGGAACGGAATCAGCACCGCCTGCAGCCAGTACTCGTCCGCCATCACCGTCGGCACCACGAACGCCGCGATGATGGCCACGACGACGATGACCCGGTCCTGGATAATCGGGAAGATCGCCTGATCGGCCGAATAGGAACTCTTGAATTGCCCGGCCTCCCGATAAATCACCACCACGCTCCGCGCAGATGAACAGGATGCCGCCACGGTGAGGGGGAGGCCTCGGAGGGGGTCTCACGACCCCCTCCGATGAACCGTTGCCGATGCGCCGTTATCGTCGCCCTCATACGCGCTCGATGATTCGTTCGCCGAACAGGCCCTGCGGGCGGAACAGCAGGAACACCAAGGCGACGACATAGGCGAACCAGTTTTCGATCGCGCCGCCAACCAGCGGCCCCCAGTACACCTCCCCGAGCTTTTCGCCCACGCCGACGATCAAACCGCCCACAACGGCGCCGGGGACTGACGTGAAGCCGCCGAGGATGAGCACCGGCAAGGCCTTCAGCGCGATCAGCGACAGGCTGAACTGCACGCCGCTCTTGGCGCCCCACATGATGCCGGCCACGATGGCCACCAGACCGGCCACCGACCAGACGATGATCCAGATGGTCTTGAGCGGAATGCCGATCGACAGGGCGGCCTCGTGATCGTCGGCGACCGCGCGGAGCGCGCGGCCGATGCGCGTGCGCTGGAAGAAGACGGCGAGCACGGCCACCAGGACGGCCGCGGTGCCGGCGGCGGACATCTCGAGCTGGTTCACCTGGATGCCGGCCACCATCATCGAGCGGTCGGGGATGCCGACGTCCAGCCGCTTGACGTTGGCGCCCCACAGCATCTCGCCGAACCCCTCGAGGAAGAAGTTCAGCCCGATGGTCGCCATGAACAAAATGATGTGCTCCTGGTTGACCAGCGGGCGTAGCACGATCCGCTCGATGGCAAACGCGAGCGCCACCATGACTGCCATGGTGAGCAGGAGCGCGACGGCGACCGGGAGGCCTTTCTCCATCAGCCCGACCAGCGTGAGGGCGGCGAACAGCACCATCACGCCCTGCGCAAAGTTGAAGACGCCGGACGCCTTGAAGATGAGGACGAAGCCGAGCGCGACGAGCGAGTACATGAGGCCGGTGGCGATGCCGCCGAGGAGCACCTCGACCAGGAAGCTCGGCGAGCTGGCCATGTCCTTGAACGGGCCGACGAAGACCGCGTATAGCAGGCTAGCCACGGGTGGCCCCGAGGTAGGCGTCGAGCACGGCCTGGTCCTTGCGCACCTGTTCGGGCGTTCCCTCGGCGATCTTGCGGCCGTAGTCGAGCACGGCCACCCGGTCGGAGATGTCCATCACCACGCCCATGTCGTGCTCGATGAGGGCGATGGTGGTGCCGAACTCGCTGTTGACGTCGAGGATGAAGCGCGACATGTCCTCCTTCTCCTCGACGTTCATGCCGGCCATCGGCTCGTCGAGCAGAAGGAGCGTGGGCTCGGCGGCGAGCGCGCGCCCGAGCTCCACCCGCTTCTGCAGTCCGTAGGGCAGCTTGCCGGCCGGAGTCTTGCGGATAGCCTGGATCTCGAGGAAGTCGATGATGCGCTCGACCACGGCCCGGTTGGCCAGCTCCTGCCGCTTGGCTGGGCCCCACCAGAGCGCGTCGAGCAGGAAGTGACCGCGCATCTTCAGCAGACGCCCGGTCATGAGGTTGTCGAGCACGCTCATGCCCCGGAAGAGGGCGACGTTCTGGAACGTTCGCGCGATGCCGAGCGCGGCCACGTCGGGCGGCGCCAGGTGCGTGCGCTCGCGGCCCTCGAACACGATGCGCCCCTCGTACGGATGATAGAACCCGCTCACGACGTTGAGCAGCGTCGTCTTGCCGGCGCCGTTCGGTCCGATGATGGCGAGGACCTCGCCGCGACGAATCTCGAGGCTCACCTTGCTCAGCGCCAGCAGCGCACCGAAGCGGACGCTCACGTCCTCGGTCACGAGTAGTGGGGGCCCCGAAATGGCCTCCACACCCCCAGCGCTCGGGCGCGCCCCGGCGGAGCCGTGGCGCGCCTCGGGATTACTCGTGCGGCCCGCAATGGCCCCCACACCGCCACCGGCCGGGCGCGACCCGGACAAGCCGTGCGCCTCGGGATCGCTCATCGCAGCCCCTCGGCCGCGGTCGCCTCGCAGATGCGCACGTCGGCGCGCACGGTGCCGGTGCGGCCGTCCTCGTACGTCACGCGCGCCTCGACCTCGACGTGATCCCGCTCGCCGTACAGCGCCTCGATGAGCGGCGCGTACTTCTGGGCGATGTAGCCGCGGCGGACCTTGCGGGTGCGGGTGATCTCCTCGTCGTCCGGATCGAGCTCCTTGTGCAGGATGAGGAACTTGCGGATCTGCGCGTGGCGCAGCACGTCGTCCTCGAGCAGACTGGTGTTGACCCGCTCGACTTCCTGGCGGATGAGCGCGGCGACCTCCGGCTTCTGGCTCAAGTCGGTATAGCTCGTATAGGCAATGTTCCGCCGCTCCGCCCAGTTCCCGACCGCGGTGAGGTCGATGTTGATGAGCGCGGTCACGTACGGGCGGTCCTGCCCCACGCAGACCGCTTCCTTCACGTATGGCGAGAACTTCAGCTTGTTCTCGAGGTACTTGGGGGCAAAGATCGTCCCGCCGGCCAGGCGGCTGACGTCCCGCACGCGGTCGATGATCTTCAGGTGCCCGGCCGCGTCGAGGAATCCGGCATCACCCGAGCGGAACCAGCCGTTGTCCAGCACCTCCGCCGTCGCCTCCGGATTCTTGTGGTAGCCCTGGAACACGCCGGGGCTGCGGAAGAGCACTTCACCCTGGTCCGAGATCCGCACCTCGACACCCGGGATCGGGGTGCCCACCGAGTCGAGCCGGACGTCGCCATCCCTCTGGATGGTGATGAACACGCTGGCCTCTGTCATCCCGTACAGCTGCTTGACGTTGATGCCGAGGCCACGGAAGAAGAGGAAGATCTCGGGTCCGATGGCCTCCCCCGCCGTGTAGGCGCGACGCACGCGGCGCAGGCCGAGATTGTCGCGCAGCGGCCCGTACACCAGCACCTCGCCCAGCGGATAGAGGAGACGACGCCAGCCGGAGAGCGCACGCCCCGACAGCCGCGCGCGCTCCAGCTCCTGGGCGACGTCAAGGAAGAAGCGCACGAGCCGGCGCTTCGGCCACGCGGCGTCCTCCACGCGCACCATCACGTTCGTCAGCAGCGTTTCCCAGATCCGCGGCGGCGCGAAGAAGTAGGTCGGCCCGATCTCGCGCAGATCATGCAGGACGGTGGCCGTGCTCTCGGGGCAATTGATGGCGAAGCCGACCAGGATCGACTGCGCATAGGAGAAGATGTGGTCGCCGATCCACGCCATCGGCAGGTACGACAGGATCTCTTCGTCCGCGCGCAGTTTTTCGAACTCGGCGGCGTTCCTCGCCGTGACGCTGAGGTTGCGGTGGCTCAGCACCGCGCCCTTCGGGGCGCCGGTGGTGCCCGACGTGTAGCAGATGATCGCAGGGTCGTCGGCGCGCCCCTTCTCGAGCTCGTCCTCGAAGTGCGACGGGTGGCCGATGGAGAACTTGCGGCCCTCCTCCTGCAGCTGCTCGAGCGACATCAGGAACGGCTCGCTGTAGGCCCGGAGACCCCGCGCGTCGTCATAGACGATCGTCTCCAGACGCGGGCAGCGCGCGCGGACGTGCAGGAGCTTGTCGACCTGCTCCTGGTCCTCGACGATGGCGAACCGCGCCTCGGCGTGGTCGAGGATGAACGCGATCTCCTTTTCGATCCCATCCTGGTAGAGCGGGACCGGCACGCCGCCAAGCGCCTGTGTGCCGAGCACGGCCCAGTAGAGCTGTGGACGGTTGTCACCGATGATCGCGACCTTGTCGCCGCGACGGAAGCCGAGTGAGGCGAGGCCGAGCGCGATGAGGCGCGCCTGCTCGTAGTAGTCACGCCACGTGTAGGACTGCCAGATGCCGTAGTCCTTCTCGCGCATGGCGACGTGCTGCGGCCGTGTCCGCGCGTTGTCGCGGACGAGCCTCGGGAAGGTCTCCGTCACGTCGCCTCCGGCGCTCTTCACGGCAGTGGGTCGAGACTCCTGGAGGGTGGCTGAATCGAGTGGCGAGAGTGTAGCCGCGGCCCCGGAGGGTGTCAAGCGATTCGGCCGCTGCGACAGCTATTTACGACGCAGCGCCTCAGCCAACGTCGCGGCCGGGGGCGCGCCGGGGCGCCACGATCCACATGGCCGTCGACGAGACGGCCGTCGCCGCCAGCGCGGCCACGAACGCCGGCGCGTAGGTCCCGAGCTCGTCGAACACCCGGCCGGCCGCCCACGGTCCGGCCGAGCCGCCGACGGCGTTGGCCACCTGGATGGCGCCGAAGATCGCGCCGAAGTTGCGACCGCGATAGAGATCGCTCACGACGGCCGGCATGAGGGGCGCGGTCACGGCGTACCCGACCCCGACGAGGGCGCCGTACACGTACGCCCACCCGGGCGCGCCGCTCACCGCCACCACCCCGAGCGTCCCGATGCTGGCGGCCACGAGGGTCATCCCGGTGGTGTACGTGATCTCCCGCCCGATGGTGTCCGAGGCCCAGCCGCCACCAGCCTTGCCGACGATCGAGGCGAGCCCGACCACGCCGACCACCGACGCGGCCGCGAGCGCGGTCACTCCGTGGTCGACGAGGAAGGCGACCTGATGGGCGAGGAGCATCTGGTTCGCGAACGAGGCGCTGCCCTGGGCGAGGGCGATCAGCCAGAAGCGGCGCGAGGCCGCCGCCTGGCGCAGGCCCGCTTCGAGGACGGCCGCGCCGCCCGTCGCCGGAGCGGCCGCACGGCGCGGCGGATCCCGGAGCAGCCAGAGCGCCGCCGGCAGGACCCAGACCGTGACCAGCACCGCCAGCGCGCGATAGGCATCGCGCCAGCCGACCAGATTGATCAGGACCTGGCTCAGCGGGCCCACGAGAAAGATGCCGACGCCGATGCCGGCGGATGTGAAGCCGAGCATGGTCCCCACGCGCTGCGGGAACCAGCGCTGGACAATGACGACGGCGGGCACCCAGCCCGCCGTCGCCACGCCGAGCGACGTGAGCACGCCGAACGTCAGGTAGAAGTGCCACGGCTCCGTGACGGCGGCGTCGAGGCCGAGGCCGGCAGCCAGCAGCAGCGCGCCGACGAGCACCGGCCGCCGCGGGCCGAAGCGGTCGCAGCACCAGCCAATGGGATATGCGGCCAGACCGTGGACGAGCGTGAACAGCGAGAAGGCGCCGGCGAGGACCGAGCGACTCCAGCCGAACTCGCGCAGCAGCGCCACCAGGAAGACGGCGAAGCTGTACCAGACGCCGTAGGTCAGGCCGAGGGTGACGAACGTGGCGACGACCGAGCGGCCGGCGCCGCGCGCGGCTACTCGCTCAGGAACTTGCGGATCGTCTCGCCGACCTTGGCCACGGCGAGAACGCCATCCAGGTGGCCGCCGTCGCCTGGAATCTCCTCATAGCGGACGTCGCGACCCTGCTTCTTCAAGATCTCCATGGCCTCGCGCGAGAAATCCGGGAACAGGAGCAGGTCCGACGTCGCCGGCAACAGGAGCACCTTCGCCTTGATGTCCTTGAGTCCTTCCTCGAGCGATCCTTTGTGGCCGGTCACGAAGAGCTGGTTAGCCTTCACCAGGTAGAGCAGCGAGTTGGCGTCAGAGATCTTCGCGCGGGCCGCCGCCACCTTGTCGATCGCGTCCTCGATCGCGAACAGATTGCTCCAGCTCTTCGCGGGATCGCGATCGGGTACCGCCCACTTCCGCCCGAACGTCCTGGCCGCCCAGCCGTGATGGCGAGCGTGGATGGTGATGGTCTTGAGGGCGAGGGCCAGCCCCTCGACCGGCTCCTCCTTGCCGTAGTAGTCGCCGTTGCTCCATCGTGGGTCGAGCCGGATCGGCGCCGCCCACACGTTGGCCCACTCGATGCCGAAGGCGTTCAGCTCGGCGGCGCCGATGACGGGGAGGACCCGCGGCACCATGTCCGGATAGGCGGCCGCCCACTCGAACGCCTGCAGCGCGCCCATCGAGGCGCCGGCGACCGCGTGCAGCTTCTTGATCCCGAGCGAGTCGAGCAGCGCCTTCTGGACGTTGACGAAGTCGCGGATGGTGACGATCGGGAACGACATGCCGTACGGCTTGCCGGTGTCGGGGTTCACGGAGGCCGGTCCGGTAGTGACCGTCTTGCCGTCCTTGGTGTTGAGGTTGACCAGCGTGTCCGAGGACACGACGAAGTAGCGGTCGGTGTCGATCGGCCGGCCTGCCCCGATGATGGCGTCCCAGTATCCCGGGGCCGCATCGGAGGCCGCATACTTGCCGGCGGCGTGCGAGTTGCCCGAGAAGAAGTGCGTGATCAGGACGACGTTGTCACGCGTCGCGTTGAGGGTGCCGTAGGTCTCGTACCCGACCTTCACGTTCTTGATGGTGCCGCCGTTCTGCGTCGTGTAGCTCGGCATCGAGAACGTCTTCTTCTCGACGATCCCGTCGTACGCCGCCGTCGGCACGACCGTCCCCAGCACGAGCACCCATCCTGCCGCCCATTCGGTGAAGCGTCGCATCAGCTTCCTCCGCGGTTGAAGAGGGCCGCCACGGCTTTGCCGGGGCGGTCCGAACGTTGGGGGGAATGGGGGCCCATTTCGGGGCCCCCCACTAAACGAGCACGCGCTCGAGTAACGGAAGCGCGAAGTACACGACGAAGGCCGCCGAGGCAGCGTACACCATCCAGTGCACGCGCGCGGCGCTGCCGCCGAGGAGCTTGATGGCGGAGAACGTCACGAAGCCGGCGCCGATGCCGTTGGTGATCGACCACGTGAACGGCATGACGAGTATCGTCACGAACGCCGGCACCGCGTCCTCGTAGTCATCCCACGGAATGTCGCGGGCCACCGTCATCATGTAGAAGCCGACGAGGACGAGCGCGGGCGCCGTGGCCTGGGCCGGAATCACGCTCGCCAGTGGCGAGAACCACATCGCCACCAGGAACAGCACGCCGGCCACCAC
>Ga0075431_100008881_pt1 | contig 10068 bp, 6 predicted proteins | sample RhiMetdeltSRZDD5_FD_75297 | JGI IMG/M metagenome (GOLD analysis project Ga0075431, IMG submission 75297) | Populus rhizosphere microbial communities from Tennessee, USA - Rhizosphere MetaG P. deltoides SRZDD5 | ecosystem: Host-associated > Plants > Roots > Rhizosphere > Soil | place: USA...
TCGCCTCGAAGAAGCTGTAGACGTTGTCGGTCGCACGCAGGTCGCGGCCGTTTACGGCGAGCAGGTATTCCCCCTCCTGTACATTGACGCCCGGCTGCGTCAGAGGCGCCCGGAGATCCGGATTCCAGTTCTCGCCGTCGAAGATCCGAGCGAAGCGATACCGGCCGTTGGCGATCTCGTAGTCGCAGCCGAGCAGACCAGTCTGCACGACGCGCGTTTCCGGAAGATCGCCGCCACCCACGCCGAGGTGGCCGACGGTGATCTCCCCCATCATGTCGGCGAAGATGTACGTGAGATCGCGTCGGGCATTCACCGACGCGAGGTATGGCTCGTATTTCTTGATCGCCGACGCCAGATCTAACCCGTGGAGACCCGGGTCGTAGAAGAACTCACGCTGGATTCGCCAGGCGTCCGCATACATCTGCTTCCATTCAGCGCGCGGTTCGACACGCACCTCGATGGATTCGGTGGCGAGTGCCCCGCTCGACGGGCCCCCCGCCGACGGCAGTGGTGGCACCGGCGGCGTTGCCGCCGCAGCACCCGGCGACACGGGAGCCATTGGACGAAGCGTCTGGATGCTCCAGCGGTTGGCCTGGGCCGTCAGCGTCTTTTCCCCGTTGGCAGATATCTCGAAGAAGCGCACGCCAGTAGCCACGACGTCGGACCGTCGCAGTTTGAGATCATGCCGATGCACGGTCGTGCCTGGAGGAACTCCGGGGCCAGGCGGCGGCGACTCGACGGCGAACAGCGTGCCCCCTTTGCCGGCCTGCAAACCCACGTATCGTCGCGCGGGCAGCGGCATCGCAAGAATGCGCTGCCCGATTCTGTCGAAATCGATGCGTACCTCTGGCGGCTTCGGCGGAGGTCCGCCCGGCTTCGCCTCCGGTTTCGGCTGCTCGGGTCTGGCGGCTTCAGGCTGATCGGCTTGCGCAGGCTTATCCGGGTCCGTCTTGTCCGGAGCAGGTTTGTCCGGACCGGGTTTGTCCGGAGTGGGTTTCTCCTCATCACTTTCGGGTGCAAACGGGGACGGATCGGTCTTCGACAGCACCGTGATGTACACGCTGCGCGTCACCGTTCGCGTTGCGCTGCGAATGTCCGGCTCGAGCGATGGACCGGAGTCGGTGCTCGCCGTGAAGTACAGATACTTGCCGTCCTTGTCGAAGACCGGATAGCGAGCGTCGCTCAGACCGTCGGTGAGCTGAGTGCTCTTCGCATCCGCGACGGAGTACACGAAGATCGCGCTCAAATAGTTCTTCAGGCGGTTTGTGTACGCGATCCAGCGGCTGTCGGGCGACCAGACGGGCTGGCGATCGGCGATCGAGCCGTAATAGCGGTCCTTCGCGATCTTCACCGGCTTTCGCTGATCGATGTCCACGTACCACGTGGCCAGATGGGCATCGAGATACGCGATCTTCTTGCTATCCGGGGACCACCGAGGCATGAAGTAGAAACTGGGCTTGTCCTCGAGCCGAATCTTCCGCGGGGTTTCAACACCCATCGAGTCGCGCACGTGCATCTCGTATTCGCCGCTCCCGTCGGAGAAGTACGCGATCCACTTTCCATCGGGCGACCAGGACGGGTCGCGTTCCATCACGCCGGTGGTCTGCGTCAAATTCCGCGCGTCACCCTTCTCCGCCGGGACGGTCACGATCTCCCCACGTGCTTCAAACAGCGCACGGGCACCGGTTGGCGAGATGTGCGCGTTGGTGAGCCGGGTGCCGACGTTGACGTACCGCGGCCGCAACTCCGGCATGTCCCCGGCGAGTGTGACGGTGACCGGCGTCAACGAGCCAGACTTGACGTCGTACAACTGGAGTTGACCGAACTGCTCGATCACGATGCCGCCCGGACCTGCCGAGGCGGATTTGAAGTCCATGGCGGAGTTTGAAACGGCTTGCGCCACCTTCTTTGTCTTCTGATCGTAGGAAAAGAGGGTCACGATGCCGTTGCGGTCGGAGAGAAAGAAGATCCGGTCGTCCACCCACATGGGACAGAAGTCGTTCGAGTTTTCGCGTGGCACCTTCTCGATGCGGCTGCTGGACAGTTCCGCGAGCCAGATTGGCGTCGTCTGACCACCCCGATACCGCTTCCAGACGCTGAAAGCACGGCCCATGGGCACGTAAGCGATCCGTTTTCCGTCAGGCGAGAAGTTGCCCTCCCAGCCCATGGGCAGCGGCAGCGGCTCCTCCAGCCCGCCCTCGAGCGAGGCGAGGTACATCCGTCGGAAGCCGGAGTAGCTGTTCCGTGTTGAAGCGAAGAGAACGCTCTTGCCGTCGCGCGACCACGAAAGGGCCACGTCGGCGGCCGGATGCCACGTGAGTCGTCTTGGGGTTCCCCCGTCCGCCGGCATCACGAACACGTCCGTATTGCCATCGTACTGGCCGGTGAAGGCAATCCACCGTCCGTCGGGGGAGAAAGACGGATCGGACTCCACACCGACGCCAGTCGTGAGGCGTCGGGCATCCCCACCCGGCCGTGGAACGCTCCACAGGTCGCCCGCGAACACGAAAACAATGGTGTTGGCGCTCAAAGCGGGCTGCTGGGCGAGCAGGGGTGTCGGCTCGGCGGCGAGGACGGGACACGAAAGGGCAACCAACAGAACGGCGACGGTGATGGTTCGCTTCATTGAGCCCTCCGGACGCTGAATCGTAGCTCGAAAAACGCGCCCGGGGTCCTCTTTCTCGCGCCGTCCGCAGATGGTGGTTGCGAGATTGACCGTCCTCGAACACATCATCCCGTTTCCGAACGGCTTCGTCTCACTCGATGTCCCTGGAGGCCGCGCAAACGTACGGTGGAGGTTGGCATCCACGGTGCTTGAGATTCGTGTTTATGGGCCGTGATTTCCGCTACGCCATCCGCGTTCTCCTCCGCAGCCCGCTGTTCACCTCGGTCGCCGCCCTCTCGTTGGCGATTGGCATCGGCGGCGCGGCAACGGTCTTCGCGATACTGAACGCGGTCATTCTGCGCAGCCTCCCGATCCCGAACTCGCAGCAGCTCTACCTGACCGAAAAGCACCTCGCCCAGGAAGTCTCGCCACGCTATTCGTACGTGATGTTCGAGCATGCCCGCGACGAGGTCAAAGGCCGCGCTGAGCTGTTTGCGGCGACGAACGCGACAAGCCTGAACGTACGGATTGGCGGCCGGACGGACCCGGCTGCCGCGGAACGCGCGCTGGTGCAGCTCGTGTCTGGCGAGTACTTCGGAGTGTTGAGACAGCGAGCTCAGGTTGGACGGCTGATCGAGGCGAGAGACAACGACACGGCGGCGAGCCCGGTGGCGGTGATCAGCGATACGTTCTGGGAGCGGCGGTTCAGGCGCGCTGGCGACGTCGTCGGCCGCGAGCTGATCATCGGTGGTGCGAACCTCACGATTGTTGGCGTGGCCGACCCTGCGTTCTTCGGCCCGTTCCTCGCCGTCCGCAATCCCGAAGTCTGGGTGCCGCTCGTACGGCAGCCCGACATCCGTTACGCCTTCAACGCCAGCGCCTCCGGCCGGGCGGACAGCCGGAAGCCGTGGGCGCCGCAGGCGGAGATCGAGTGGTTGCACATGTTCGCGCGAGTGCCACAGGGCACCGACGTGCCCGCTGTCGCCTCGGCGCTGACCCTCGTCCACAGGCGTGACGCCCTGGCGCGTCTCGACGCGGACAATACCGACGGACGGCAGCAAGTCGACTCGGAGCGTGTCGTCCTTGCCAGCGCGCACCGCGGCGTCTCGTCGATGCGCACCGAGCTCTCGGCGCCTCTCTACGTTCTGCTGGCGATGGTCGGAGTGCTGCTGGCCATCACGTGCGGGAACGTCGCGAGCCTGCTGCTCGCCCGCGCCAGCGCCCGCGAGCGGGAAGTGGCGATTCGATCCGCAATCGGCGCCAGCCGGTGGCGCGTCATCCGCCAACTGCTGATTGAAACGATGGTTCTGTCGGTGGTTGGCGGCGCGCTCGGCCTGCTCGTCGCGACCTGGGGCCGCGACGCGCTGATGTTGATGTTCTCGAGGGGTAGCACCCTGATCGATCTCGACACGAGTTTCGACTGGCGCGTCCTCGGGTTCGCGCTCGTCGTCACTATCGCTTCGGGACTTGCCGCCGGCGTCCTCCCGGCAGTCAGAGGCACGCGCGTGGCGCCGACGGAAGCGCTGAAGGCGCAGGCACGGCTCGTTGGTGCGGGCGGGCGGCGAGGGACGGTCGTCGGAAAGACGCTGGTCGCGGCGCAGATCGCATTCTGCCTGCTCCTCTTGATCGTCGCGGGCCTGTTCGTGCGCAGCATGCAGTCGCTCCTGCGGACCGACGTCGGCTACGACCGCGATCGCCTGCTCGTCGCGCGCATGGACGTTCGCGGGCTTGGATACTCGAACGATCAGCGCCAGGCTCTCTACGAACGGGTGCTCGAGCGATTGCGGACCGTTCCTGGCGTCACCTCCGCGAGCCTCTCGCTCAATGGCCCGCTCGGAACATCGCAACGTAACAGCAGCCTCGCCGTCGAGGGCCACACACCCGCGACCGGCGAGCGGCTGAACACCAACGAGGAGATCGTCACCGCCGGCTACTTCGACAACGTCGGCCTGCGGATCGTGGGCGGACGAGACTTTAATGCCGAGGATCGGCAGCCCGGCAGTGGCAAGTCCATCGTGAACGAGACGATGGCGCGACGGTTCTTCCCGGGCGGGAATGCCGTCGGCAAGCGCTGGTCGTACGGAAACCCCATCGATGCCAAGTCGCCGGTTATCGTGGGCGTCGCGCAGGACGCGAAGTACCTCGATGTCCGCGGCAACCCGCCCAACATGATCTACCGTCTGGCGCCGTCGACGCCGGATGATGTGCTGAGCAATCTGGAGGTGCGAACCGCGGGGCCGCCCGCACTGATGGTCACGACCATTCGGCAGGTCCTCGCCGAAGCGGAGCCGTCGCTGTCCGTCTTCGACATCGTGCCGCTCGAGGAGCGCCTCAACAGGGGCCTGTCCAACGACCGTCTCGTCGCAAGCCTGACGAGTGTGTTTGGAACCATCGCGCTCGTGCTGGCCTGCCTCGGCCTCTACGGCACCATCTCCTACGGGGTCGCGCGGCGCGTGACCGAGCTCGGTGTGCGCATGGCACTCGGTGCGAACCGCAGCAGCGTGCTGTGGCTCGTCGTCAGAGAAGCGATGACGCTCGTGCTGATCGGTGCCGCGATCGGCGTGCCGCTCGCGTATGCGGCCAACCGGACGATCGCGTCGCTCCTGCACGGCGTCCGGGCCATCGATCCGGTTGCGTACGGCGTGGGCGCCGGCCTCCTGATGCTCGTCGCAGGTCTGGCTGCGTACATCCCCGCCCATCGCGCGTCGCGGATCGATCCGATGGTCGCCCTCCGGTCTGAATAACTCGATGCGGGCGTGCTGAAACCAATACTTGACCCGCGCCGAACAACATGTGACCATACGGTCACATGTTAAGGCGCCCCGCGAAACACCGCCCGATCCCTATCAAATCCACGGATCGAGATGTCTGGCCGGCGCTTGCAGATCCGAGCCGCCGGGCAATCCTCGACCTGCTTCGGGACGGCCCCAGGACCACCGGCCAGATCGCAACCCGGTTCCCCAGCACTCGATTCGCCGTCATGAAGCACCTGCGCGTTCTTGAAGCGGCCGGCCTCATCGTCGTCCGCCGTCACGGTCGAGAGCGCTGGAATCACCTCAATGTGGTTCCGCTGCAGGAGGTGTACGACCGTTGGGTGACGCCGTATCGCGCACTGTGGGCGCCGAAATTGACATCGCTGAAGGCACATCTTGAGGGAGAGCACGCCATGAGCACGACTGCACCGGCATCGCCGTTCGTCCGGGTGGAACTCGAAATCCGCATCGACTCGCCTCGCGAGCGTGTCTGGAAGGCGCTGATCGAGGAGACCACGTTCTGGTGGCCGCGCAGCTTCTACACGGGCCCGGCGAAAGGCTTCCACATCGAGCCACGACTGGGTGGCCGCGTGTACGAAGACTGGGGCAACGAGGCCGGGAACGTCTGGTACACCGTGTTTGCTCTCAATCCCAACACGTCGCTCGATCTGCAGGGAGCAATGGCCGTTCCCTACGGTCCCGCATTCACGCTCCTCCATCTCGCACTGGAGGACGATGGCGCGGGAACCGTGCTGAAGTTGTCCGACTCGACGCTCGGAGAATCGGCCGGTGAATGTGACGGAACGAAGGAAGCAGGCTGGATGCAGGTGTTCAGCGACGGGCTGAAGGCGTACGTCGAGAAGCAGGCGACGAAGAAGGGAGGGTAGAATCGCAGCACTGATGCTGCGCCCCAGACTCGTCACGAGCGTTGCCGTCCTGCTTGCTGTTGCGACCGCGCCGTTGCTTTCGCAGCGGGGCTCGCGCAAGCCGCTCTCCCCTGCCGAGATCGATGCCGTCACCGATCTGGTGAGGCTCGAAGACACGCGGCAGTTCGACGAGGCGACCCTCGTACGTCTCGTGAAGTCCACGCATCCAGAAGTTCGGCGTCGCGCCGTGATCGCCGTCGGCCGGATCGTCAACCCGGCCGGCGCGGCCCTGCTGCGGCCGCTCCAGTCTGACCCTGATCCTGAAATCGTGGCGACCGTGGCGTTTGCCTACGGTCAGCTGAAGGACGCAGAGTCGGTCCCCTGGCTGTCGTTCCTGATCACATCGAAGCAGATCTCTATCGCGCGCGAAGCTGCGCGATCGCTCGGCAAGATCCGATCGCCAGAAGCCCGAACGGCGCTCGCAAGATACCTGACCGATGCGCCGGTAGCGGCAAGCGCGTCGCCCGTCGTCGGCGAGGCGCTGCTGTCGCTCGGGCGGTTTACGACGCGCGACGACATCACGCCGCTGGTACGGTGGATCGGCGCGCGTGACGCCGAGATCCGCTGGCGAGCGGCGTGGGGCCTGTTTCGTCCAGCCCACCCTGACGCGGTTCCGCATCTGCTCAAGCTCAGCGCAGATCCATCGCCCGACGTGCGCTTCTGGGCCGTGCGCGGGCTGGTACCCGACCGCGTGAAGGAATCGGGCCTCGATGCCGCGCAGGCATCCGCCCGGCTGCGCGAGGCGGTGCGGGACACCGATCGCCGCGTGCGGACAGAAGCGTTGCGCGTGCTCGGCAACTATGACGACGACGAGTCGCTGCGTGTGGTGCTGGAGGCGCTGGAGTCGAACGACTCGTGGATGTCTGTTTCCGCTGCCGAATCCCTCACCCGCTTTCAGAGCCGTGGGGCGGTCGTCGTTCCGCGGCTGGTGGCCGCCGCCGGTCCGGCGCGATCGGTTTCTCTCCGCATCACGGCGCTGACACCGCTGGTCGCGCTGGCACCGGACGCGGCGCTCGACGTCGCGAACTCCCTGCTCGGACACACCAGCCTCGTCGCTCGCACATCGGCAGTGCAGGCACTTCAGAAACTCGGACCCGCCGGGCGTGCGCGCCTCGACGCGCTCGCCGCTGATCCTGCGACCAAGAGCCTCGTACCACAGCCCGGCGGCAATCGTGGCGCGAGACGCGATCCGCCCAAGCGTCCGCTGTCGGACTACCGCCGCATCGTCGATCGATGGATCGTGACGGATTACAACGGCGCAAAGAAACCGCGCGCCGTGCTCACGACGCCGCGAGGCGAGATCGAACTGGAACTGTACCCGGGCGACGCGCCACTCGGTGTCGAGTACTTCATCAGCGTTGTCGAGTCGAGTGCGATCGTCGGCACCGAGTTCGGCCGCGTCGTGCCAAACTTCGTCGCACAGCAACGCACGATCCCGACCGCGGTGACGTTGCGTGACGAAGTGAGCAGCCTCGGACTCACACGCGGCAACCTCAGCTGGGCGTCAGCAGGCCTCGATACCGGCCGCCCAGGCTACACGCTCGGATCCACGCCGCAGCCGCACAACGAAGGCAATTTCACCCCCCTCGGCCGCGTCGTCCGCGGCATGGACGTCGTCGATCGACTGGAACTCGGCGACGCCATCACGGGAGCCAAGCTCATTAAGTGAGCCGCGCCAGCCACACAAGCACCCCCGGCACGATTCGTCTGGCGCGCCTGGCGTCTCCGCGTATAGCGATTGCGGCAGCGAAGATGTCGCCGGCCGCACGAAACCAGGCGTAGGCGCTGCCCATCGCGCCAAGCCGCGCGCGCTCACGCTCACGGCACGCGAGAAAGGCTGCGAGCAACTCCTCGCGATCGCGCCGGCGCGCCGTTGCGGGCAACTGATACAACAGCGCGCGGTATACCCGGGACACGCGTCGTGACACGATTCAGGCCTTGATCACTTTCTTGCGCCGTGCGACGTCGACAAACCCTGCCAGCCTCTGGGCCTCCTCGGCGCAGGCCCGCCGCCCGAGCGCGGTGATTCGATAGAATCTGGGACGCCCTCCGCGCGGGTCGACATCCGGCGGCGCGTCGATCTCGCTCACCAGCTCTTCGCTGACCAGCCGCGCCAGGTTGCGATAGAGCATCGCCGGCCACAACCGCATCCGGCCGCCGGTTCGCTCGAGAACGTCGTTCATGATGGCCAGGCCGTGCAGATCGCGATCGGCGAGCGACAGCAGGATCTGGAACCAGTGCGGCGGCAACGACGGAGCGGGTGGCGGAGATTTGGCCATGTGTGAATCTCTAGATATAAACCTGAGATACTTACCACGAACGGACAGTTGCGGGAAGAGGCGGATTGGGTTAGAACCGGGTTGGAGATCATGATGAAACGGCTGGCAGTTGTCCTGATAACGGTCTGTGCGGCGGGCATCATCGACGCGCAGGGTGGCCGCGGCGGCGCCGCGCAACCGATCACGATTCGCGCGGCACGGGTCCTCGATGGCCGTGGCGCAGTTCTGACCAATGGTGTCGTCGAAGTACAGGGATCGAAGATCAGCGCCGTCGACCAGCGAACCGGCCCGGTGACTCACGACCTCGGCGACGTCACCGTCCTCCCCGGCATGATCGACGTCCACGTGCACCTGAACTGGTACTTCGGGCCAAATGGAAAGTACGGCGAACGCGACGTTCCAGCTGGCTATGCCATCGATGCGGTGCTCGAAAACGCGCGGAAGACGCTCATGGCCGGCTTCACGACGGTGCAATCCGTCGGATGGGCGCAGGACAAACCGCTGCGCGAGGCCATCGCAGCGGGCGTTGTCGCCGGTCCGCGCCTGCTGTCGTCACTCGGCCAGCTTCAACCCGGCAATCAGACCCCCGAGCAACTGCGCGAACGGATTCGCGCCAGCAAAGCGCAGGGTGCGGATCTGATCAAGATCTTTGCATCGGGGAGCCTTCGCGATGGCGGCAAGATGACGGTCACCCAGGAACAGCTCGACGCCATGTGCGGCGAGGCCAAAGTGCAGGGGCTGCGAACGCTCGTCCACGCGCATAGTCCGGAGTCGATCATTGCTACAGTCAAGGCCGGCTGCACGCAGATCGAACACGGCGCGTTTGCCGATGACGCGGCCATCAAGGCGATGAAGGATGCGAACGTCTACTTCGATCCGAACATCGGGCTCGTCCTGCAGAACTACATCGAGAACAAGGACAAGTACATGGGCTCCGGCAATTTCAACGAGGAGGGATTCGCCTTCATGGAAAAGGCGGCGCCCACGCTCGGTCCAATCTTCAACAAGGCACTGAAAGCGGGCCTGCGGATGCCGCTCGGGACCGACGCCGTGGCCGGCGGTCACGGCCAGAACGCGCGCGAGGCGCTGGTTCGCGTCAAGGACGGCGGCCAGCAGCCCATGGACGCGATCGTGTCAGCGACGTCGCTCGCCGCAGAATCGATGAATCTCGGCGATCAGATCGGCACCCTCAAGGCCGGCTACGAAGCAGACATCGTCGCCGTCCCCGGCGATCCGGTTGCCGACATCACGAAGCTGCGCGATGTCACGTTCGTGATGAAGGGCGGCCGGGTGTTCAAAACCGGCAATCGGTAATTGGACATCGGAGATCGGAGATCGGCAATCGAGACAAACTGCAATCGAGAATATGACTCCTGTGTCCCGATCTCCGATTGCCGATTTCCGATGTCCGACTACTCCCCCCGCAGCACCGTCATCGGCTCGAGGTGGACGGCTCGGCGCGCAGGGATGAGCGTGGCCAGCAGGGTCGTGACGGCCAGCACTGC
>Ga0075431_100008883_pt1 | contig 10068 bp, 6 predicted proteins | sample RhiMetdeltSRZDD5_FD_75297 | JGI IMG/M metagenome (GOLD analysis project Ga0075431, IMG submission 75297) | Populus rhizosphere microbial communities from Tennessee, USA - Rhizosphere MetaG P. deltoides SRZDD5 | ecosystem: Host-associated > Plants > Roots > Rhizosphere > Soil | place: USA...
AGCCCCGACGGTCGCCGTCTCGTTACCGGTGAGCGCGACCTGACAGCCCGCGTCTGGGACGTCGCCACGGGCAAGTCGGTCCTCGGCCCTCTCACCGGACACCGCGACCTGCTCACCGGCGTCGCCTTCAGCCCCGACGGTCGCTACATCGTCACGACCAGCCGCGACCACGACGCCCGGGTCTGGGACGCCAAAAGCGGCCGAAACGTTTCGACGTTGAGCCACATCGCGATCGTCAGCGGTGCGGCCTTCAGCGCCGACAGCCGTTGGCTCGTCACGGCCGGGCCTCGCGCAGCGAGCGTGTGGGATCTCAAGAACGGCCGCAAGCTGTTCGGACTCAATGCACGTGACCGGCTGATCGCCGTCGCGTTCTCGCCCCATCGCTGGGGGATTGCAAGCGGCGGTCTCGCCGGTGGCGTCAAGGTCTACGACTGCCGCCTCTGCGGAAACCTCTCGGACCTGAAGACGCTCGCGCGCGGGCGGCTCGCTCCCCTCCGGCGGTGAGCATCGGCCGCGACGCCGCGCCGCAGGCGCCGCCGCGGCCGATTCCCATTCGTTTTCCGAACCAGGTGTCCTCGAAACGGCCGATTTCCAGGATCTTTATTGACTGACGAATCAATCGACGCCTGCAGGCTCAGCCTCCCGCCATCGCCCCCACGATCCTGAGCGGCTCGGTCCCGGCCGCGACCTCTTCAGGGAGCGGGTCGTCGGGCGACTCGAGCGTGATGTCCTGACCGCAGGCGAAGAAGCGGATGAAGTCGCGGCGCTTCGCCGTGCCGTGGTCGCGGATCGTCCCGCGCAGCGTCGGGTAGCTCTCCTCGAGGGCATCGAGCACCGTCCGTTGCGTGGGACGGTCGGCGACCTCGAGCATCACCTCCCCGTCGACGCCCGCGAGCGTGCGGAGGTGCTGCGGCATCGCGACGCGGATCACGGCAGCGTCTGGGCCTCCACCGAGAGGACGGCGGGAAGGTCGCGGACGATGGCGGTCCAGCTGTCGCCGCCGTCGGACGAGCCGTACACCTGGCCGCCCGTCGTCCCGAAGTAGACGCCGCCGGGATCGAGGCCGTCGACGTCCATCGCGTCGCGGAGAACGTTCACGTAGCAATGCTCCTGCGGGAGGCCGTTCGTGAGCGCCTCCCACTCGTTGCCGCCGGTGCGGCTGCGATAGACGCGAAGCTTGGCGTCGGGCGGGACGTGCTCGGAGTCGCTCTTGATCGGCACGACGTAGATGGTCTCAGGCTCGTGCGGGTGAACGGCGATCGGGAAGCCGAAGTCGGAGGGCAGGTTCCCGCTCACCTTCTGCCAGGAGTCGCCGGCGTCGTCACTGCGCATCACGTGCCAGTGCTTCTGCATGAAGAGGGTGTCCGGCTGGGAAGGGTTCATGGCGATGCGGTGGACGCAGTGGCCGACCTCCCGCTCCTCGTCTGGGAGCTCGCGCGAGCGCAGGCCCTTGTTGATCGGCTTCCAGGTCTCGCCGCCGTCGTCCGTGCGGAACGCGCCCGCCGCCGAGATCGCGACCACGATCCGATTCGGATCGTCGGGGTTGATCAGGATCGTGTGCAGGCAGAGGCCGCCGGCGCCCGGCTGCCAGTGCTCCCCTGTCTCGTGACCGCGGAGCCCTGAAAGCTCGTGCCAGCTCTGGCCGCCGTCGGTGGAGCGGAAGAGCGCCGCGTCCTCGACGCCTGCGTAGACCGTGTCCGGGTCGTCGAGCGACGGCTCGAGGTGCCAGACGCGCGCGAACTCCCACGGATGCTGCGTGCCGTCGTACCACTGGTGCGTGCCGGGGACGCCGTCGTAGGCGAACTCGTTCCCCACCGTCTCCCAGGTCTTGCCGCCGTCGTCAGAGCGCTGCATGACCTGGCCGTGCCAGCCGGTCGACTGCGAGGCGTACAGCCGGTCGGTTTCGGCCGGTGACCCCTTCAGGTGGTACATCTCCCAACCCGCGAACTGCGGGCCTTCGACCTTCCAGTCGTCGCGCGTCCCGTCTGACGTGAGCACGAACGCACCCTTGCGCGTGCCGACGAGCAGCCGCACTCCACTCATGGATTCCCTCCTTCTCTGCCGTTCAAGACCATTCTCTCCATTGACGAACGGCGGCCTTCCGGTTCGACCGCTTCGCGAGTAAGACCCTGCCGGGCGCAGAAATTAATCGGTCGCGGCTGATGCCCGTGTTAAGACTCGCGCGTGAATATCCGGTGCGCATCCTGCGGTGCCGAGCAGCCGGCCGAGGCGCGCTTCTGCAGCTCCTGCGGCGCGGCGCTCTACATCGCGTGTCCGAACTGCGGCGCGGAGCAAGCGGCCACCGCCAGCTTCTGCGCGAGCTGCGGTTACGCGCTCAGCGACGACGCCCGCGCTGCCGGGGCCGACGACCGCCAGGAACGTCGGGTCGTGACGATCCTGTTCGCGGATCTCGCGGGATCGACGGCGCTCGGTGAGCAGCTCGATCCGGAGGACGTACGCGACTTGCAGGGCAACCTGTTCGAGCTCGTCAACGGCGAGGTCGAGCGCTTCGGCGGCACCACCGAGAAGTTCGTCGGAGACGCCGTTCTGGCCGTGTTCGGGATCCCACGGGCGCACGAGGACGATCCGGAGCGCGCCGTGCGCGCGGGGCTCGCGGCGCAGGAGCGCTTCAGGACGTTCGCCGGAAGCGTGCGCGACCGCTTCGGCGGTGACGTCGGCTTGCGGATCGGCGTCAACACCGGTGAGGTGGTCGCGGGACGCGAGGCTGCGGCACGAGGCGAGCTGATGGTGAGCGGCGACGCCGTCAACGTCGCGGCGCGGCTCCAGCAGGCGGCCGAGCCCGGGCAGGTCGTGGTCGGCGAGCGCACCCACGGCGCGACGAGCCGGTCGATCGCGTACGCCGCCCCGGCGGCGGTCGCGGCGAAGGGAAAGAGCGATCCGGTCGCCGCCTGGGTGGCGGTCGAGGCGCTCGAGGAGCCGGGTGCGCGCCCGGTCGCGGCGCTGCATGCGCCGCTGGTCGGCCGCAGCGAGGAGCTCGCCATCCTTACGGCCGTCGCCGGCCGCGTCGAGCGCGAACACGCCCCGCAGCTCGTGACGCTGTACGGGCCGGCCGGCGTCGGCAAGTCGCGGCTGCTCGCCGAGCTCGTCGAACGGCTGCCGCATGCGCTCCTCCTGCAAGGACGTTGCCTGCCGTATGGCGAGGAGATCGCATACTGGCCGCTGGCCGAGGCCGCCAAGGCCCAGGCCGGGATCCTCGATACGGATTCGACCGGCACCGCGCTCGAGAAGCTCCATCGCTCGGTCGCGGAAGCCGTTCCCGACGAGGCCGGGCAGGTCTCCGAGGCGCTCGCGTGGACGATCGGTCTCGCCCTGCCCGACGCGGCCGCGGCCGGCGAGGTGACGCAGCGCCTCCAGACGGCTTGGCAGCTCTACCTGACGGCCCTCGGCCGAGAGCGCCTCACGATCCTGGCGATCGAAGACATTCACTGGGCGTCGACGCCGCTGCTCGATCTGCTGGAAGGCTTATCGGACGCCCTGAGCGGCACGTCGATTCTCGTCGTCTGCACCGCGCGGGTCGAGCTCCTCGACGTGCGACCGACGTGGGGTGCGGCGAAGCAGAACGCGACGGCCCTAACGCTTGCGCCGCTCGACGGCGAGAAGGCGGCACAGCTCGTGTCGTCGCTGCTCGGCGAGGACGGCGTGCCAGAGGAGATGCGCGAGCGCGTGCTGGCGAGCGCCGAGGGCAACCCGTTCTTCGTCGAGGAGCTGCTGCACATGCTGATCGAGCAGGGCGCGCTCGAGCGCCGTGGCAATGAGTGGACGGCGGCCGACGCGCTCGCGGAGCTGCCGCTGCCAGACTCGATCCACGGCGTCATCGCCGCGCGAATCGACCTCCTCGAGGCGGATTCGCGAGACGCGCTCCGCCACTGCTCGGTGATCGGCCGGGTCTTCTGGCCGGACGCGGCCGGCGTCAGCGAGCGATGCGTCGCCGCGCTCGGCCGTCGCGACCTCATCCTGCAGCAGCCGACGTCCTCGATGGCGGGCATGAAGGAGTTCGCGTTCAAGCACGCATTGACGCGCGAGGTCGCGTACGCATCGCTCCCGCGGAGCGAGCGCCGCGACCTCCACAGGCGCGTTGCGGAGTGGGTTCAGGAAGTCGCTCCGGACCGCGGAGTCGAGGCCGCCGAGCTCGCCGCGTATCACTACGGCGAGGCGATCCGGTACGGCGAGGACGATCCGGCGGTCGCGCAGCGCGCCTACGAGCTGCTGATGACGGCAGCGGAGGCAGCGCTGCAGCGCGGCGCGCTCGCGGTCGCGGCGGCGGTCTTCCAGAGGGCGGCCGACCACGCCCCGGACGACCCGGGGCTCGCCGCCGCGGTGCTCGGCCTCGGACGGGTCGACGTGTCCGCAGGAGCCGAGGAGACCGAGCTGCCGCTCGATCGCGCGCTCGAACGCTTCGACGCCTCGCTCCGGCTGGCCGATCCAGCCGACGCTTCCTTCCGCGGCGACGTCCTCGGGTGGAAATCGCGCGTCCTGTGGCTGCTCGGGCGGTGGGACGAGGCGATGGCCGCGGCCGACGAGGCAGTGGCCGTCCTGCGCGGGCTGCCGGAATCGCCGCAGCTGGCGCGTGTGCTCGCGCGGCGCGCTCAGCTGGCGATGCTCCGTGATGACGACGATGCGCCCGCCCTCGCCGCGGAAGGGCTCGAGGTCGCGACGCGCGTCGGCGACAGGTTCGCGATGGTCAACGTGAAGATCAGCGGCACCGTGGTCGCCGCGCAGCGCGGTACCGCCCCCGATCCGGCTGAGATGCTCGAGACGATCGATGCGGCCAGAGAGGCCGGCGCCTTCGAGGAGGCTTTTCGAGCGCTCGTCAACTTCCTTTGGAGCGCGAGCGGCTACCTTCCCGTCGACGAGACCGGCCGCGCCGCCGAGGCCGCGCGCGCCAGGCTGACGGGTCTTGTTCCTCCTACCTGGGTCGACGCGTACCTCGATCTATCGCTTGCTCTTCAGCACCTGATCCCGGCGGGACGGTGGGACGAAGCGACGCGGCTGCTCGGGCGCTGGGCCCCCGACGACTTGACGCCCAACAACCGGACCCCATGGCTCGGAGCGGTCGCACAGCTCGAGCTGCGGCGCGGCGACGTCGAGAAGGCGGGCGCTCTCGTGCGCGAGCAACACGACCTGGCGATCAAGACGCGGGAGCCGCAGCGGATCATCCCGATGGCGAACGCGCTGTTCGCCTGGGCTGCAGTGGCGAACGAGCGCGAGCAGCTGCGAGCGTATGCCGAAGAAGTGTTGGAGCTCGTCGGCGACCGCTCGTCCGGCGTTATCAGCGCCCTCCCCGCGACGCGGGCGATCGCGATCTCCGACGATGACGAGCTGCTCCGCCGGTGGACGGGCGCGATTACCCGAGCGACCGAGCGTTCGCGCCGGGGCGGCCGGATCGTCGCCACAGAGAGCGCCGCGCGCGGGCTGGTTGCGCTCCATGAGGATCGACCCGCCGAGGCTGCCGAGCTACTCCAGGAGTCGGCCTCCACGGAGGGTCGTCTCGGCTATCTCTTCGACGCGGCCACTGTCGAGCTCGACCTCGCCAGGGCGCTCGAGGCGTCGGGCGACGCCGAGCGTGCCGGCGAGGTCCGGAGCGAGGCCGAGGCATTCCTTCGCTCGATCGGTGCGGTGAATCCAGTTTGATCGGCGGTACCCTGCTCACGGTGCGGAGAGGTGTCCGAGCGGTCTAAGGAGCGCGACTGGAAATCGCGTACGGGCTGAAAGGTCCGTCGCGGGTTCAAATCCCGCCCTCTCCGCCTAGGCATGGGGGACCATGTTTTCTCCCCAAGCGCACTCTTTAGGAGACCTTGACCTTCACGTCCATGCCGGCCTGCTTGTGGCCGGGAACCGAGCAGTAGAAGTCGTAGCTGCCGGTCTTCAGCTCGACGGTCAGTTCCTCGGTCTTGCCCGGGTTGAACACCGGCGTCTTCGTGTTGTCGACACCGGGGCCGTTGATCGTGAGGTCGTGCGGGATCTGACCGTCGTTCTTCACTTCGAACTTGTACTTCCCGGCTGTGAGGGTCGTGCTCGGAAGCGCGATCTTCCACTCGGTTTCCGAGACGGACACGCTCTTCGAGACGGACACGCTCTTCGGAGCCGGAGCAGTCGTCGTGGTCGGGGCAGTGGTGGTGCTCCGGGTGGTGGTCGCCGCCGGCGGTGGCGGCGGGTGTGAGGTCTCGGTTGCGGTCGCCTCCGCGGCGTGGCCTTCGCTCGGCTCGCGGCCGAAGAAAAAGACCGCGAACATCATCGCGACGAAGAGCGCCACGGTCACCGTCAGGAAGGCGGGCAGGCCGCGGCGCCCAGGAAAGTCGGGCCGGAAGGCCGGGATCAGGAACGCCGAGGCGAGGGCGAAGCCGACGAACGCCGCCCCGACGAGCCCGAGCCCGATCTTGCTTCCGGTGGAAAGAGCCGCGAGCAGCAACGCGGCGCGGAAACTACCGCATCTACAGGACTAGCTCGCGGCAGTCTCTCCGGGCCTCGGCTAGAAGCTCTGAACGAGCTCGGGCCGAACGCCCGCGCCGGGTTCATCGCCGCACCGGTCAGCCGAACGAGGGATGCGGCACGGGGCGTCCGGCGCCGACCATGAGTGTGGCGTTTTCGTTCAATGCGGCAACGAAAGGCGGCACCAATGTCTGCGGAACAGCTGAAGCGGAAGATCCGCAATTTCCCCGTGGCGAAGCTGTCGGTTCGCCTCGCGGCGTAGTTTTCCGACCGGTCCAGGGCTATTCAGCAGGACGCGAGCTCGACCGCTCGCGCCTCGACGTTCTTCGCGTAGCGCAGCGTCGCGAGCGTCGGAGCGCGACCTGCTCTCTCGACGGCGGTCGGGCCGGCGTTGTAGGCGGCGAGCGCGAGCTCGAGATCACCGCCGAAGCGTTTCAACAGCTGGCTCAGGTAGCGGGCGCCTGCGCGGATGTTCGCGCGTGGGTCGTCAGGACTGGTGCCGAGCATGCGGGCCGTCTGGGGCATGAGCTGGAGAAGCCCGCGCGCGCCTGCGTTGGAGCGGGCGTTCGGCTTCATCCGCGACTCCTCCCAGGCGACCGCGACGAGTAGCGCGACCGGGAATCCTGTCTCGCGGGCGGCTGCGCGAAACGCCCGACCGTAGGCAGTCGAGACTATGCATGCTCGGGCAGAGGGCACGCTCTGTCGCGCGGGATGGGGCCTGGCCGGCGCCGCGTCGACGAGACGCGTGGCCCCGCTGAGGGAGGTAAGCGCAGCGGCCGCGAGGACAAGGACTCGACCCGTCACCGGGCCGCGTCCTACCCGGCCGCGGAATCGGGAAACCGTGGCGTCACGATCGCGGTCGTGACAACGCTGAGCACCATCCAGACCGCCGCGACGACGAAGGCCGCGCCCGGCGAGATCAACGTCCACACGAGGCCGACGGCGGCCGACGAGACGAAGTCCCCTAGCGACTGAACGCCGCCGAGCAGCCCGAAGCCGCTGCCGCGAAGCTCGTCCGGAAGAAGCCGGGCCACTAGCGCCGACTCGGCCGTGTCCGTCAGTCCTAGGCCGGCGCCGGCGAGCCCGAAGAAGACGAGTAGAACCGGCCACGCCTGAACGTGCAGCGCGAAACCGAGGTAAGCGAGCCCGAAGAGGAGCGCGCCCGCGCCGAAGACCAGCCGCGGTCCGCGCCGATCGACGACGTGCCCCGCGGGGTAGGAGAGCGCCGAGCCGACGAGGTTGTGCGCGGCGAAGAGCAGCACCGCCACCGCCGCGGCGTCGGTGACACTGCGGCCGGCGTGGAGCAACGACGTTGCGCGCAAGATCAGCAGCGTCGTCGCGCAGTTTCCGAGCTCGAAGAGCGTAACCGGAGCGAGAGCACGAACCATTCCGGCTTCACGCATCGCGCCGAGCTCGAGATGGACGCGTCTACGGATCGCCGGGCCGCGCCCCCTCGCCTCGCGCGCGGCTGCGAGGATCGCGATCGCCGCGAGGGCGCCGGGAACTGCCGACAGATAGATCGTCGGACGGATTCCGATAGTCGCGACGAACCCGGCCGCCAGCAGCGGTCCCGCGACCGCGCCGGCATGATCCATGGTCCGCTCGTATCCGAACGCGCGTCCGTAGGCCTCGGGCGGCGCGAGCGAGGCGAGCAGCGCGTTCTTCGCCGGGCCGCGCGCGCCGCGTGCGATCCAGGCCACGGCGCGCAGGATCGCCGCCTGCCAGACCGCGGTCGCTGCGCCGATCGCCGCCGTCGCGAGGCCGGTGACGACGTAGCCGCCGGCCGCGAGGTTCCGCCTTCGCGTCTCGTCGTTGGCCGCCGAACCGCCCGCGAGTTTCGCCGCGCCGGCGAGCCCGTCGCTGACGCCCTCGATGAGACCGAGAGCGCCGGCGGAGCCGCCGAGCGTGTGCGTGACGAAGCTCGGCAGCACCGCGGTCACCATCTCGTGGCCCGAGTCGCTCAGAAAGCTCGCGACGCCGACGCCGCGGACGCCGCGCGTCAGCCAGCGGGCTTCGGGCGCTCTGGTCGAGGGTTCTTCGATCGCGCGGGCTATGCCCGCTGAAGGTATGCGCAGGGCCGCCCGTTGCGCGGCAGTCGGACGACCTTCGTCACCGTGAAGCTGCCGTCCTGCTCGGGAACTTCGGCGGGCTCGCCGACCTTCGGGAGGACTCCCTCGCGGTCGAGAAGCACGTAGCCGGCCGGCGTCGGGACGCAGAGGAGGTAGCTCTCGGGCTGAGACGGGGCAGCCGGCGGCTCGGGTGAAGGCTGCTCCTCCGACCACACGTGCACCTGGACGTCCCTTTGCGTGCGCTCATGCTCGAGTTGCTCGCGAAGATCGGCGATCTCCCGCTCCTGAGCGTCGAGCCGCTCGCGGAGCGCCTCGATGAGCGCGTCGCGGTCGTCGGGCACGACGGCGGCCGGTGCGAGCTCGGCCTCGGGTTCCGGCTGATTCTCGGGCTCGGGCTCGGCGTGGGGCTCCGGAGCGAAGGCTCGCTCGACCGGCTCGGGCACGGCCGTGATCGCCGGCGGCTCGAAACTGACAGGCTCGGGGTCGTGCTCCGGCTCAGGCGTCACAGTCGGCGCGACCGCCTCGACCGCCGTCAGCCCAGGCGCAGGCTCAGGTTCCGGTTCGGACTCGACGTCCGAAGCCGGCTCCGGCTCGAACCAGGCAACCGCGGCCGGCGTTTCCGCGACCGGCGGCTCCGGCTCGGGCTCGATCTCAGGCTCGGGCTCGGCCTCGAGCGCGGGCGGAGGCAGCTCAACCGGCCGGAGCAAAGGCTGAATCGGCTCGGGCGGCGCGGGGGGCCGCAGCGGTTCGACAGGCGTGGGAGGACGAATCGTTTCGACCGGAGCGTCCGGCATGGCCGTGGCTTCCTCCGGCTCGGGCTCGGGAGTCGGCTCCTCGACGAGCGCCGGTTCCGGTTCGGGATCGAGATCCGCCGCAGCCGTCGGCGAATCCGCCGGCCCCAGCAGGGGCTGCACAGCTTCTACGGGCGCGGTCAGCTCGACGGGCGCCTCCAGTTCGACGACAGGCTCGTCCCGCTCCTCGTGGGCTCCGTCCTCCGGCTCGGGCTGCGGAGTCGGCTCCTCGACCAGCGTCGATTCGGGCTCGGGGTCGGGATCCGCCGTTGGCGTCGGCGAATCCGCCGGCCTCAGCAGGGGCTGAACCGCCTCTACGGGCGCGGTCGGCTCGACGGGCGCCTCCAGTTCGACGGCAGGCTCGTCCCGCTCCTGGTGGGCTCCGGCCTCCGGCTCGGGCTGCGGAGTCGGCGTCGCGAGAGGCTCGACGGTGCGAAGCTGAGGAACCTCCGCCGCCCCAGGCGGCCGCAACGGCGAGATGGGCGCCCCGGACTCAGAGGCGGCCCGCCGGGCGGCAACGCCGCCGAGACCGCTGGCGAAGCCGTACTCGGTCTTCAGCACGCCGCCGTGTTGCTCCGCGAGGGCGTTGGCGAGCGCCGGCCCGGACATGAAGCCACGCCGGACCACGATCTCGCCGAGCCGCTTGCCGGTCTGCTCCTGCTCCTCGAGGGCGAGCGCAAGCTGCTCCTCGGTGAGGAGACCGGCCGCGACCAGGATCCGGCCAATTTGGGGTGCGGGAAGCTCCGCCGCGTTCACGA
>Ga0075431_100008890_pt1 | contig 10063 bp, 9 predicted proteins | sample RhiMetdeltSRZDD5_FD_75297 | JGI IMG/M metagenome (GOLD analysis project Ga0075431, IMG submission 75297) | Populus rhizosphere microbial communities from Tennessee, USA - Rhizosphere MetaG P. deltoides SRZDD5 | ecosystem: Host-associated > Plants > Roots > Rhizosphere > Soil | place: USA...
GAAATGTCCTTCCTGTTTTTACTTCCACACACTTAAATCTCTTACGCTGCTTCTCTCCTCTTTTGAATACTTTACCATCGTCAAGTCTGAATAATCCATTTAACGGTATTTCTTCAACCAGCCTGTAGCCGTTAGGATTTGTATCATATTTCCTTAGAACCCTGATCAAATCATCCTCTGCGCAACTGCTGGCTGCAGGTCTTTTTAATGAGACCAGGAGTTCCTTTTCGATATCGCTGGGAAAAACCTTGGTATCGATGAATTGCTTCAATAATCCGGCATATAAAACCTTCCATTCACTTCCATGCGCCATTACATGGTTTCCATGTCTTTCAAATGTCAACAGGTGTGCAACCTCGTGCAACAACGTGATGAGAAATGAATATTTATTTAAACTCCCGTTTACACTTATGCGATGATTTTTGAAATGAGTACGATGACGATAATCGCCTAAAATACTTTTGCGATGTTGCGTAACAGTGAGGTGAATTTTATAAAATCGCAGGTATTCCTCTACCGCTTCATAGGTTCCCGAAGGCAAAAAAGAATTGAGTTGTGATAAGGGCGCTTCTTTCTTAGGCATTTGTTTTTTGTTTATTCACCTTCATCAATCCCGACACCTCAATAAACGTGTAGATAATATATAAACCCATACAGAAAAATAAGGCAGGCTTGTTCACCTCCTTTCTATTCATCATGATATAAACAAAGGCAACGCCTGCGAGTAAGAATAACTTGATCATCACACCTCCATAAACCCAGCGGAAAAACGCATGATTGTTCTTTGTTGAAAGTCCTTTTGCAGCCATGTAATAAGATAGAAAGCTGATGGCAAAAACAATTAAATTACCGAAAACTAAAACAGGATAATCAAATCCCCACCCTTCCAGCTTTTTCATCATGAGAAGAAATGCCGAGTTCAACAGGAGAAAGAATATGATCGCAGGCAGGAAGTTCCGGATGCTTTGCTTGGTCATTTAATGGGTTTTACTTGTCTCATTAAAATAAAAAACCGTCCCGACTAAGGCGAGACGGTGCGAAGTTAAAGCGTTGAGCGAAAAAATCATTTTGCAATTGCGGCCATTTCATTGGCTGACATGTCAACTACATTGGCACCCATATGGCATTGACCATTGAAGGTCGCAGTTGGTTCTATCTGTAGTTTACCGGCATAGATATTTCCGTTCACTACACATTCTCCCCGAAGCTGAAGCAGTTCTTTTACCTTGATCGTCCCCGATGTTTTGCCAACAATATCTGCATGATTGCCGTTTATATCTCCTTCTACTACGCCACTGCTGCCGATCACGATCTTCGCACTGCTGTTTATATTCCCAATGATGGTCCCGTCAATTCGCAGATCACTGTTGCTGCTGATATCACCCTTAATAGTTGTACCGGAGCTGATCAATGTAGTACCATTACCGCTCCCGTTTCCATTGGTTTTTTCTGTGCTCATAACTGTTGTGGTTGGTTTTTTAGTATTAAACATAGGTTTAGAAATTTAATTGCCAATAATCTCCTCTTTGGGCACGTCAATTTGCGTTGTATCAAGCTTGGTTGAAACATCCCCCTTTAAAACCCTTTGTAAGCCTTCTAAGTATTGCTCCTGATTTCTTAACTGTTTCTCAAGTGAATCTGTCCTCAATTTTGCCTGCTTGAGTTCGCGGTCGCCACGATAATCAACGCCGGAACCCGGAATATAATATCTCAAGGGTGTAAAAATGATAAGAGCAACCGTAAGCCCGACTAAAACCACAAAAATTGTGCAAAGCATCACGTAAACGCTGAGTCTCGACAATTTAAACGTAACAACCTCCTCGTAAGTATCATCGTTCATAACTACCAGGCGGTAGCGGTTTCGGAGGCGTTTCAGCGTTGATTCCGGGGATATTTTCAAATCAGGAATTTTAAAAGCCAATAAAATTAAGAAAAGCTTGGTGAACGGCTAAAATTCTTGATAAAAAAACTGCCTATTTTTGAAATAAATAATTTGATTTTCAGTTATTAAGACTTTAGCTTGCGAAGCGATGCGACGGAACAGATACATTTTTTCGGCAGCCTTAGTTTTTGTCCTGTGTTTCTCTTTCTTTCCCGGTAAGGCACAGCTGGGATTTTCGTTTGATATCAAGAAGCCAGACCAGTACGACGACCGCGTCCTGGGTTCCGAAAAAACCGACAAAAAGAAATTTACCCTCCCCCGGCGCTTTACCCAAAATACCTTCACTCACTACAACTATGTTTTTAATGCCAATAACAAGCTGAACCAGGTGCTTGAAGATGCGAAAGCTGACCATATTGACGATTATACCGAACTGCTCTCGTTTTACAATTACAGTCTTGACAGGACCGCAGCCGATACACTGCAGTTAGATTCGGTTATTACAAAGAGTACAACAGGCATTGTGTTACACGACCTGCGTAATGATTGGATCGACAACCTGTATTTACTTACAGGCGCCGCCTATTATTTACGGAAACAATTCGATTCGGCATATCTCACATTCCAGTTCATCAACTATGCATTTGCAAAAAAGGAAAAGGACGGTTACTACCAGGTGATCGGCAGCAAGTTTGACGGCAATAATGCACTTTCCATTTCAACGGTTGAAAAGAACAGCTTACCAAGGAAAATGTTGTCAGAGCCTCCGAGCAGGAATGATGCTTTTATCTGGCAAATCCGGACGTTGATTGCGCTGGAAGAATATGCGGAAGCAGCAAGTCTTATCATCACATTAAAAAATGATCCGAAATTCCCAAAGCGACTGCAAAATGATCTTGAAGAGGTAACGGCATGGTGGTTCTATAACAGCAATGTGTACGACAGTGCTGCCGTGCATCTTGAAAATGCATTAAGTAATGCTACAAATAAAAAGGAAAGAGCAAGATGGGAATACCTGATCGCACAGCTTTATCAGAACAGTGGTAAGTTGGATCTCGCGCAAAAGTTTTATGACAAGGTCATCAATCATACACTTGATCCCGTAATGGAGGTATATGCAAGACTTCAATCCATTCGCATCGATAAATCCGGTGGTGAGAACTCGATCGAGCGCAATATTGCCGAATTGCAAAAGATGGCAAAGCGTGATAAGTATTATGATTACCGCGATGTCATCTACTACATGATCGCACAGATGGAAATGGAGAGAAATAATTACGATGGCGCCCAGGCAAATCTTAAGAAAAGCAACGAGAACAATACCAATAATCCCACATTAAAAAATAAGGCATTTCTCCAAATGGCAGAACTTGCCTTTAATCAGAAAAAATACAGGTTTGCCAGCAGCCTGTATGATAGCGTGGACCTCAATGATCCCGGTTTAAAAAATGTTCTGGAACTAACAGAAAGAAAAAGAATACTTGCTGCCATCGCCACCCAACTTGATATTGTGGAAAGACAGGATAGTTTGCAAAAAATAGCCGGAATGCCTGAAGAAGAAAGAAAAGATTTTGTAAGAAAACTTGTTCGCCAATTAAGAAAAGAAAAGGGATTAAAAGAGGAAATAGGTGCAGCCGGTTCCCTGGTTCCCATAGGTTCTCAAAAAGATGACCAGCCGGAGTCGCTGTTTACAAATAACTCGGCTAAAGGCGAATGGTACTTTTATAATGCAGCTTTAAAAACAAAGGGAGCAAGTGAGTTTAAAGCACGCTGGGGAAACAGGCCCAACGTTGATAACTGGCGTCGCGTGGCCGGGTTGAATTTTCAACAAGCAAATAACAAGGCAAACCAGGTCGCAACGGATAACGCAAACCCACTTACGAAAAAGACTGCACCTGGTGAATTAACATTCGATGCATTGTATGAAAACCTTCCTTTGACAAAAGAAGGAATGACCCTGTCTAATGATTCATTAAGCAAGGCCTTGTTCCTCCTTGGTAAATCATACGCAAATGATCTCGAAGATTGCGAATCTGCGATCAAAACAAACGAAGAAATAGTTAGCCGTTTCCCTGATTTTAAGAACATGGATGAAGTACTGTTTACACTTTACTATTGTCATAAAAAGTCAGGACAGAATGAAAAGGCCGACCAGGTGAAAAAACAAATGGAACAAAAATTTCCGGGTAACAGGCTTACAGCTATTGCAACAACCGGCAAAGATCCCGGTGACACCAGAAATCCGGCGGCAACAAAAGCATACGAGGATATTTATAACCTGTTTATCGAAGGCGATTTTACAAAAGCTGTTGCTGATAAAGTGATCGCGGACAGTATGTATGGAGCTATGTACTGGACGCCACAACTGATGTATATCGAATCAGTTTATTACATTAAACAAAGAGATGATGCAAAAGCAACCGAAATATTAAATGCTATAGTTGCGCGGGGACCTAAAACACCAATGGCTGCAAAAGCTAAAACCATGATCGATGTGTTAAGCCGCAGGCAAAAAATAGAAACCGAGCTTGCTAATTTGAATGTGCAAAGAGCCGAAGACCCAAAACCTGTATTTGTTGATACGGCGACACAGCAGGATACCGTTGTTATTGCTCCACTGCCACAAAAAGACAAGCCGCAAGAAATTCAAAAAATTGCGGACAATAAACCGGTGATAAAAACAGCGGATACTGTGGCCAACAAACCCATCATTTCATCCTATACATTTAAGCCGGAGGATAAGTATTATGCCGTGGTAGTACTTAATAAAGTGGATATGGTTTGGGTAAATGAAACTAAGAATGCATTTAATATTTATAACCGCGGCAAGTTTTATAACAAACAATTTGAATACAATGTCAATCAGCTGAACCCCGAATACAAATTATTGCTGATTGGAAATTTTGATAACGCACAAGCTGCGGCGGATTATGTACAAGCTGTAAAACCAGTAAGTAAATCCCAAATCGTGCCATGGCTTGCCGAAGAAAAGTACAGCTACACCATCATTTCTGCTGCAAATCTTGAAATATTGAAAACCCAACAGGATATTGGCATGTACAAACAATTCATCGAGAAAAATTTACCAGGTAAATTTTAGATTTTCCCATCGAATAATACGAACCTGAATTTTAAGGTTTTGTTTCCGTCAAAGCTCATCTATTTTATTAGCTTTGGTTACGCATTGTGGTACTTTATTTGAGGCTTCAGGTTACCCCTAAACACACTTCAACATGAAAAAAAGCGTCAGGATCTTTTGGAAGATTTTCTTCGGCGGTTGTATAGCCTTTATTTTACTCGTATTGCTTGCAAGCTGGGGCGTTTTTGGCCCAATGCCATCTTTAAAAAAATTAGAAAACCCAAGCATTTTGCAGGCTACCGAGGTTTATGCCGATGACGGAACGTTGATGGGAAAATATTATCTTGAAAAAGGCAACAGGAGTAATGTAAACTATAAGGATATTTCGAAATATGTAGTGGATGCACTTGTATCTACTGAAGACGAACGGTTTTATAACCATTCCGGCATTGATTTCCAGGCGACACTACGTGCCATATTGCTTGCCGGTCGCCAGGGTGGCGGAAGTACAATCACCCAGCAGCTGGCAAAAGCCTTACTCGATCATGAAAGAAAAAGCAAAGCGATCCGTGTTATTCAGAAATTAAAGGAATGGATCATTGCCGTCAAGCTTGAAAGAAACTTTACCAAAGAGGAAATCATTGCCCTTTATTTGAATGCTGTACCATTTGGCAGTAATGTTTATGGCATACGCAATGCGAGTCTTACTTTTTTTCAAAAAGAGCCCGACAGGTTGAAAGTGGAAGAAGCAGCCGTACTGGTCGGAATGCTGAAAGGGAATAGTCTTTATAATCCGCAACGTAATTCCAAAGCGGCATTCGACAGGAGAAATGTTGTTTTGAGACAAATGGTAAAGAATAATAAGCTGAGTGAAGCTGAATTCAACAAGTTAAAGCTGCTACCGATACAAACTAATTTTAAGAAACTGGATGAGAACACGGGGTATGCGCCTTATTTCCGTGAAGTGCTTCGTGAGGACCTCAAAGCAATTTTAAAAGACATAAAAAAACCCGATGGGGATAGTTATGATATTTATGATGATGGTTTGAAAGTTTATACAACTATCAATCCCCGTATGCAGGAATATGCAGAAGAAGCAATAGCCGAATGGCTGCCCAATATGCAAAAAATATTGAATTCTACAGGAAGCGTAAAGAATGGGTCTGTTTGGAAGGGCTATGAAAGTATAATTGAAACGGCTATGAAGCAAAGCGATCGATGGGCAAATATGAAAGAAGAAGGTTTTACTGATGAAGAGATCAGGCGGGCATTTAAAAAGAAAGTACCGATGAAGGTATTTGCGTGGAATGCCAAACGGGAAAAAGACACTACCATGACGCCCTATGATTCGATCAAGTATCACCGCCAGATCATGCAAGCTTCTTTTATGGCAATGGATCCAATTACCGGAGAGATCAAGGCCTGGGTTGGTGGCGTTAATTTCAAGACATTTAAGTACGATCATGTAAACCTGAAAACCAAGAGACAGGTCGGTTCTTCTATTAAGCCATTTTTATATGCACAGGCAATCGAAGAGAGAGGGTTTAATCCGGAAACTCCCGTGCAGGATATTCAACAGAATTTTGGCCGCGATCGTCTTGTACCGGCCACTGGTAAATCCTGTACAGGCAGAACGATGACGATGGCATCAGCATTGGCCTGGTCACGTAACTGTGCCGCCGCCTATATTATGAAACAGATAGGACCCGAATCATTCGAAGAGTTTGTGAATCGTATTGGCGTCCCGACCGATATTGGACCACATCCTGCCAATGCGCTTGGTGCTTGTGATCTTTCATTGTACGAGATGTTGTGGGGATATACAGTTTTTCCGGGCGGTGGATTTTCTACAAGACCATGGTATATCAGTCGCATTGAAGACAGGAATGGTAATGTGATAAAAAGATTTGATTATAGCGTAAACCGTAAAGAAGCGATCAGCGAAATCACCGCATATAAAATGGTTCGTATGATGCAGGGGCCGGTTGACATTGGCACAGCTGCCGGGTTGAGGTCACGATTAGGAGCTGCTGAAATGGGTGGTAAAACCGGAACCACCAATGACAACAGTGATGCCTGGTTTATGGGATATACCCCACAATTATTAGCCGGTGTATGGGTAGGATGTGATCAAATGTTTATACGATTGAACAAAAACGATGCCCGCGGATATGGAGGTTATGCGGCAAGACCGATATGGGAATCATTTTACAGGAAAGTGTATGCGGATAAAAAACTGGGAATAGACAGAGACGCGAGATTTTCAAAGCCTGATAATCTTGAACTGGAAATGAACAGCGCCGACCCATTGAATCTTATCGATGCGATACCACCGCCGGCTGCGGAAGGTGAAGACCAGGGTGTAGGTAATGAATCGGATTTTGAGCAATATAAAACCAGGGATATTGGCCCGGAGAGCAGGCCTGTGACTGACGATAGCAAGGACAAAAAAGATAAAAAGGATAACCAGGACGCACAGGTGTCAGAACCAGTAAAGATCGGCGAACCTGAAAAGGATTCGGTTAAAAAGAAGAAGGGCTTTTTAAACAGGATATTCAGCAAGAAAGACAAAAAAGGTGAGTAATCACAATAAGGTACTTATTACCAGATGGCATTGAAGCATAATTTCAATGCCATTCTTTTTTTTCCGCATGCTTTTTGCCAAAGCTTTTAAAAGTTCATATGGAAGAAAATTTCAGGGTTTTTGATTTTCACAGAATATTTGTTGGCGATGCACCAGCAATGTTCTTATTGGAAATAATTTTCAGAACAATCATTATGTATGCTTACACTATTTTCCTTTTGCGGATATTGGGTAAAAGGGAAATGGGTCAGCTTTCGGTCCTCGAACTCGCGATCATCATTTCCTTTGGTTCTGCGGTAGGTGATCCGATGGTTGGCGCGAATATGCCGATCCTTTATGGTATCATAGCTATTACGACTATCGCTTTTCTTCAAATCGGTTTAGAAACACTGATCAATAAAAACAAAAGAGTGGAAGCATTGATGGAAGGCGCACCGGAACTTGTTATTGATAATGGTTTGATCAATTTGGAAGGATTGAAAAAAGAAAACATGTCTAAGGAAGATCTTTTCAGATCATTGCGAACGAAGGATGTAAAACACTTAGGCGAAGTACAAAAAGCCTTTGTGGAAACCAGCGGCCAGGTATCCGTATTATTCCATGCGCCCAAAAATATAAAGCCAGGACTTTCAGTTTTACCGGAAAATGAGGTTGACAAATCAAATGTCATAAAAGGCAAGATGACGGTACCCGAACCAGGCCATTATTCGTGTATGAATTGCGGGGCCATTAAAACTTTTAATGAACAAGGAAAAGCGCCGGCATGTGATGTTTGTTCCGGTGACGAATGGATCAAAGCCACTCACTAAAAAAAGGGGCCGGTCGTCCCACACTCCTTTTTTATATCTTTCCAAAAAACTATTGCTGACCGTGTATGTTTGAAATCAAAAACGCATCAGTTGAAGATATTCCTCTCATTCGCGAGCTTACCTTTCGTGTATGGCCGCACACATATCGGTCTATCCTTTCGCAGGAACAGATCGATTATATGCTTGAGATGATGTACAGCGTAACTTCATTACAAAAACAAATGAACGAACAGGGTTGCCGCTTTATCATTGTTTATGAAGATGGCAATCCTGTAGGCTTTGCATCATATAGCGAGGAAGAACCAACACGATGGAAACTCAATAAAATTTATATCCTGCAAAATCAACAGGGAAAAGGAACCGGGAGATTTGTGATCGACCATATCATTGAAGAGATAAAAAAGGAACAGGCATCTTCCTTATTCCTGCAGGTAAATAAAAACAATAATGCCAAAACCTTTTATGAACGTCTTGGATTTATTGAAACAGATTTTATCAATCTTGATATCGGTAATGGTTTCTTTATGAATGATTATGTTATGGAGAAGGACCTGAGGCCCGATGCCTGAGGTCTGAAGTCTGAAGTCAGAATTCATACTTCTTACTTCACGTCTAGTTGCACTTTAAATATTTTCTCGGGTTAACCGGTTCCTCTGCCTGGAACATCAGCAGTTCAAGCATATCACCCGGTTTATAACTGCCAATTACATCTCCGGCTTTGACTTTAGTATGCTGCTTGACTTTTGGAGCAATCACCCCGGCATACCAGAAATAATAATTCCTGAATTGAATTACCACATCATATTTGGTATCTTCTGTTCTGGCCACGATCGTGATCGAACCATCATGTACAGCCTGCACAGTTGTATCGGTCTTACTTGTGATCATTATACCATACTCTGATGATTTCTGGTAGTCTTTATCGCTTGCTCTTATAGTTTTTGACGTGCCCGAATTGAGTGGACATTTTAACTGTAAACTATCTGTTTGCCCAAAAGCAATGAGCATGATAAAAAATGAACATGAAAGAAGTATGGTTCGCTTAAAAAACATTTATTAATTTTTTTGATAGTTGAGTTTCTTTACCATCTCATCATTTAAGGATTCGGAATAAACTCCGAATGCATTTACTAAAACTCCTTTTAACCCGTTTTTGGATTCAATAGCAAAAACGACCGCTTCATCAGCCGGATCACTGTTGCCTTCGAAGCGATAAACTTCTGCTATTTCAAAATCCATGGGGTTGAACTTGTGTCCTTCGCATTCAATACAGTTTGACTTCAAATTAAAATCCAACGTATAACCTCTTTGCTTAAGACCAGTCACTGCCTCTGAAACGGTATCGTATGAGATCATTATAAAAAAAATTTAAATGATGGAGTCTATTCTTTCTTTTCCTCATTCACCCTGCATTCCAAAAACTCTCTCGGGTCCACGGGTTCTTCATCCTTGAACATTCTGAACTCCATTTCCTGTCCAAAAGTATAAGTGCCTAATACCTGCCCTGCTTTAATTACCTGGTTTACATTCACCAGTGCTTTCTTTATTCCAAAATACCAGAAATAATAATCTTTATAATAGATCACTATTTCAAAACGGCCATCTTCGGTAGGGTTTATGCTCAACACCTTTGCATCGATACAGCTTCTGATCGCCGTGTCGGCTTTGCTGATCATGATCACTTTTTTATCCGGCGGATCCCAGGTAAA
>Ga0075431_100008891_pt1 | contig 10062 bp, 10 predicted proteins | sample RhiMetdeltSRZDD5_FD_75297 | JGI IMG/M metagenome (GOLD analysis project Ga0075431, IMG submission 75297) | Populus rhizosphere microbial communities from Tennessee, USA - Rhizosphere MetaG P. deltoides SRZDD5 | ecosystem: Host-associated > Plants > Roots > Rhizosphere > Soil | place: USA...
GGTCAAAGTGAAAAGTCTCGAGATACTCTAAAACGTCCTGTAATCCAGCGGCGACAAAATAGCCCCGATTGGGCGGGTAGGTTCGAACGAACAGGCTGAAAGTAGCCTCGCCCAAACGCTGCTCCCGGAAATAGGCCTGGGCCATGGTGAGCTGATAGAGATCGGTGAGCAAGGTCAGGTTTTCGGCGGGAATCATGGTTACATTGTCTTTAAGGAATACTCTAATTGAAAACAGATGGCCGAGCAAAGGAACCGATGGCGAGCGCTTCTGGTTGATTTATCGAGGCCGTTTTGTTAAGCATTTTCAATATTAGCGACGCCAATTAGCATCAAGGAGGGGATCGATGTTCACCGATAAGGTCGAGTTGAAGGATTTTGAAAAGCAGGATCCGGAATATCAGGATTTGATGCGCCGGGTGCTGGCGATTCAGGCGGATTGTGAAATCGGCGGTCCCAATCTTTACGTCAAACATATTCTTCCGAGCGCGCCGACCAAACTGGATCAGCTCATCGTCGCACGCACGGCAGCGGAAGAAATGGATCATTTTCGCAAGATGGCCCGTTTGGCCGGCGATATCGGTGTCGACGTTTCCTACACGCTCAGCCGTCCCAATCAGGAACGCTATGTAGAAGCGTTTCGCGGTGAGATCAAGACTTGGGAAGACTATGCGGTGTTTGGTTTCCTGATCGATCGGGTGGGGCGGTTTCAGCTCGAAGAATTCATCGGTTGCACGTACCTGCCGCTCGCGCGTGTGGTTGAGGATCCGGACATTATCCGCGAGGAAGAAGGGCATGTCGACTTCGGCACCAATGCGGCGGCGGAATTCGCTGCTAAGGGTGGAGAGTCGAAAGAACGCATTCAGAAGGCGGTCGACTACTGGTATGTCAAAGGCCTCGATATGTTCGGCAACTCCAAGTCCTACCGCTCGGAGCGTTACATGTTCTGGGGGTTGAAGCGCCGGGCCAACTCGGTGGCGCGCCAGCAGTATAAAGACGAGATCGACGCGTTGATCTTGAAGATGGGACTTACACTTCCCGATCCGAATAAAGGCCGGCTCTACACATAAGCGAGAAATAAACTATGAAAGCAGCACCCAATACGGACGCTTTAGACCAGCAGTTTCAAGAGTTTATCCAGGCCCTCAAGAAGGCGGTCGGCACCGGCATACCGCATCTCAAGGACGACCCTAAAATCGTCGATCAGTCGATTACCGACTGCAAGGAGATTTTGGATGTCGTCATGGAGGGCAATGTGAAAGAGTGGCTATCCTAGGTTGCTTCAGTCAGTCCCGTATCGCTGCAGTCAACGTTTGTCTAAGGCGCCTGGAGTTTCTAGGCGCCTTTCTTTTATCAGGAGCCCGCAAGATTTTAGTCGAGGAGAAGCACATTGAACGTTGTCGTTTGCGGTAAGGTCATTCCCGCCAGTTCGGTTACGATCGAAATCGATTCGAACACCAAGCGTATGGTGCGCAAGGGTGTGACCCACGAACTCGATCCGGCGGCCGCGAGCGCGGTCGAAGAAGGGCTTCGTCTGACAGAGAAACACGGCGGCACGGTGACCCTGGTGACGATGGGTATCAGCGATATTACCATCGGCATTCGTAACGCTTTGGCGATGGGCGCGACGTCGGCAGTGCACATCCTCGACGACGCGGTCGCCGGCTCGGACACCCTTGCGACGGCAAAAATTTTGGCCGCTGCGATCAAGAAGCAAGAATTCGATCTGATCCTTTGCGCGACCGAAAGCAGCGACAGTTATTCTGGCATCGTGCCGGGACAGATCGCCTACTTTCTCGGCGTGCCGCCGGTGACGTTCGCCAAAGAGATCGCCGTCGACGGCGGCAAGATTACGATCAAGCGCCAGAGCGAGAGCGGCTACGACGTGGTCGAATCGACGCTGCCGGCGTTGGTAGCTTGCAGCAGCGGAATCAATGAACCGCGCTATCCGCAGCTCAAGGGCATCATGGCGGCTAAGAAAAAAGAGATTAAAATTTACACCGCGGCTGATCTCGGTTTGTCGCCGGATCAGGTCGGCGAGAAGGGCGCGCGGGAAAAAGTGCTTACGGTTGGACGGCCGCCCAAGCGCCAGGCCGGCAAAGCGGTGACCGACGAAGGCGAAGGCGGCAAGCAGATCGCGGACTTTCTTGCTGAAATCAAGGTGATCTAAGTGGCGGACACAATCTGGGTCTACGCGGAAATCAGCGACGATCGGATAACAACAACGTCGCTGGAAATGCTGGCCAAGGCCAGCGAAGTCGGTAAAGCGGAAGCGATTCTACTCGGGCCGTCGCCCGAAGATGCAGCGCAAACACTCGCGAAACATGGAGCGAGTAAAATCTATCGCTCTGTGGGTGCGGTTTATCGCGATTATCTTACCCTGCCAGCCGCAGACACAGTCGCAGCCCTGATCCAGAAACATAATCCGGCGGTGATGCTTTTTGCTTCCAGCTATACGGGCCGCGACATCGTGGCGAATTTATGCGCACGGCTCGATTGCGGCGCGATCACCGACGTGGGCGACTTTCAGCTCAAAGACGGCGGTGTCGAAGCGACGATTCCCGCGCTCGGCGCGAGCTACCAGAACACCAGTACATTGCTCAATCAGGGCACCAAACTTTTGGTCGTGCGTCCTAAGTCTTTCGAACCGAAGGTGAACGAACAGCCGCTGACGGTGGAAGAAGTTCCCGCGGCCTCGGATGAGGCGCTGCGCAAAGTGCACATGAAAGAACGCGTGGTCGTCAAGCGCGAGGGGCCGTCGCTCGAAGGCGCCAAAATCGTGGTTTCCGGCGGGCGCGGGCTCAAGGGTGAGGAGCAATTCGCCCTACTTAAAGAACTCGCGGATGTGCTCGGCGGCGCCGTCGGCGCCAGCCGCGCCGCGGTGGACGCCGGCTGGGTGCCGTACGCCATGCAGATCGGTCAGACGGGTAAAACTGTCAAGCCGGACGTTTACTTCGCCATTGGCATATCCGGGGCTGTGCAGCATCTATCCGGTATGAAGACCGCGAAGTACATCATCACCATTAACAAAGATGCCGAGGCGCCGATCTTTCAGTACTCCGACTTCGGCATCGTTGGCGATCTTTTCAAAGTCGTGCCGCAGCTCATCGAAGAGCTGAAAAAGCGCAAGGGCGCGTAGCCAGGCGCGTTGAAGGCGCGGTCGGCCGGCGAAAATCCCAATTCTAAAAAAATGCCAGGGTACGCATCTCGATGCTTTCGCGCGGCGGGGCGTCGGGGCGTCCGGCCGGATCGTCGAAAGCGCAGTGCGCAGTCCAGCGCGCCCGGCCATCTTTCATCGAGTCAAAACACTTAAACACCATCGCCTCGTTGCGCTGCATCCTGGGAAAGTAATACCAGCGGTGCTCGGGATTGAACGTGCAGTGGTACACCTCGCCGACGCGGTCGGGGTAGACACGCGAGCTGGGAATCAATTCTCTTGTGCCGATGCTCCGGGCGTCCGCGATGGCGAGCGGTTCGCGTTCGACCGGATTGCGAATCGGCCGCCAGGTTTGAATCACTGCGAAACGGCGTTTCAGCAATTCTTCGGCTTCGTCCGGCAGCAAATCGCGCACGCGCTGCGGTCCGGACCATTCCGTGTAATCGTTGTGCGCGTTTCGCACCGGACCGCTGATTTGTTTGGCTTCACGCACAGCGCTGTCCGCCGACCGCAGCGTGTGATCGAATACCAGAACCCGCTTTGCGCCGGAATTATCTTTCACCAGTCGCTCGGTTTCAGGGTAGTACACCGAGCGCACCTCGGCGTCGTCAAAGAAGTCTCTTACCTTCGTTTCGTGCTTGACGAAGATAAAACCTTGGCGCTCGAGCGAAAGCCGGTCGACGATAGCGCGGCCATCGTAAACCGGCATCTTGTATTCTTGATATTTGCCTTTGCGTTTTTGTTCGGCTTCAGTGGAACTGACGCCGCCAAAGCTTGCGGGCTTGTCGCCGGTGTCGATCAAGTAATTCAGCAACGCTTCGATTGCGGGCGATGGTTCTTCGATAAGTTCAGGTCGTGACATAAAAGTCTCCGTCCGCTGTTCGCAAATTTTTAGCGTTTGGGCAGCATTTCGCAGGGAGTCTGCCTTGGGCCCAAGCTCTCGTAGTATCCGTTTTTCTCGGGTATGTAGCGGCCTTGATTGAAGTCGCCGCCTTTTTGGCTGCGAATGATGACCGCGACCGTGCGCTCGCCAACGGTGATCTCCGTGTGAATCTCGTACGGCTTCACCAGGTCGATTTCACCGGGACCGACCAGCACGTTACTGCTCTCGCGAATCTCGGCATGGTCCGGCTTTGAGCGATCGTCGAGCCGATCGTAGCGCACGACCCGCTCGCGTCCGTCCAGGACTCCGTACAGCGTGTAAATATGCGCGTGATCGTGGATGCGCGCGGGCTGCCCGTGGCGTGCCTCGCCTTTGGTGAGGCCGTTGATCGCGAAGCCATAGTCCGGGTCTTCGTAGAACAGCAGATTTTCCGCGCGGCCGTTGGCAGGCACGCAATCGGGCCATTGTTTTGCCGCGTCCACGACTGCGGGATCGGCTAACAATTCTGTTAACATTGGCCGCAAAGAGTTCCAGCGCTTATCCAGATCCGGCTCTTTGGCGAAGAGCGCGCGAGTCTTGCGGACGAAGCGCTCCATGGCGTTTTCGTTTTGGCGCTGAGCGCTCGTTTGCATTTCTGTTTGTGTCTCCATTGTGCCTCCTATGGGTGGAACGGTTGTCGGTTGATTGCATCCACTTGTCGATTTTTTGCAACCGGCGCGTCGGCGCCGTAGAAGCGCGCGCAATTATCCCACAGAATCTTGCGCTTGTCGCCATCGGATAGCGAGAGCCTGAGAAAACTCTCCACCGCGTGCGGGTATTTGGAATCGCCGTGCGGGTAGTCGGTGGAAAACACCAACTGATCGCAGCCGAATTCTGCGATGGTATGGCGCGCCGGTGTCTCGTCGGGTTCGACGGAAATAAAGCACTGGCGCTTGAAATACTCGCTCGGCGGCATCTTTAGGTCCTGCATGAAGATGTCGCCTTCGCGTTCGTAGCCTTCGTCCAAGCGCCATAGAAGCCACGGCAGCCAGGAGCAATTGGCTTCAAGGAAGGCAACTTTCATTTTTGGATGGCGCTCTAGAATACCGCCGCCAAGAAAACTCCCGAGACCGAGCATCTGCTCAAAGGGCTGAGCGTAGATCCGGCGCATGCCGAAGTTGGGCTCGAAGTTCTCGGCGCATTGACGCGAGCGCGACGCCGAGGCCTCGTGAAAGCCGAGCGGCAAATTGAGCTCTTCGAGCAAATTCCAGAGCGGTTCAAAGTAGGGATCGTACCAATTCCTGCCGTTGACGATGTTAGAGCGGAGGAACACTGAACGAAAGCCGTAGTCCTCGGCGACCCGGCGCGTTTCAGCGACGGCGTCATCGATAGCGTAGACGGAAATCATGCCGGCGCCGAGAAGCCGCATTGGATCGGCCTGGCAAAAATCGTGCAGCCAGTCGTTGTACGCCCGCGCCATCGCCGCGGCGAAGCGCGGATCCTGATCGGGATAGGTGAGAATGCCCAATCCGCGAGTGGGAAATAGCACCGCCCGGTCGATGCCTTCAGTGTCCATCGCATCGAGTTGTACTTCGCCCGTCCAACCACGGGCGGCGTGGTCGCGATAGATATCCTGGTTCTTGTTAAAATTACGGCCGCGATGAGGCGTGCCGTTGGTGCGCCGCGTATCGGGGGGCACGTTGGGAAAAATCATGCCGAGATCGCGCACGTTCTCTGAAGTCCGGCCGCGCGGCGCACGCTCGCGAAACTCCGGGTCGATGTAGCGCTGCCAAAGATCGGGCGGCTCCATGATGTGCATGTCGCTGTCGAATACTTTGAATCCGTCTTTCGCCATAACCACTTCCTCGATGAGACGAGCGTAATGCCGTCCGCTGGCCGATGTCAAGTTACAGGGAATAGTTGACGTTCAACCGTTTCGCTCCGTTCAAGTCGTTTACAGATTAGCCGCCGTTCAAAGGTTCAAGGTCAATCGTTCAAAGTCTCAACCGCTTCAAAATCGGTTGCGGATTCGGAGGAAGAGAGAGCGCGGGAAAATTCTAGTTGGTTTTTGCCCTGGACTTGTTGTAATAACGGGCGGGCCGTTTGGCTCTCGTTGAAAGTTCTTTTGCTAGGGGGGAAGACCGCCATGGCACACTGTTTCTATCCACGTTTGCATGCATCATGTCTGTTTCTCGTGACGGTGGTATTGCTTATTTCAGGCCCGCGATCTTTCGCGGCGGATAAGGTCAATATGATTTACACCGCGCGCGTGATGTCGCAGGCCTATCCCTGGTTCGCTCAGGAGGCGGGACTTTTCAAGAAATATGATCTGGACGTGCCGCTGGTTTTTGTCACGCCCGGCGCACCGGCGGTGGCGGCAATCCTCTCGGGCGACAGCGAGATCGCCGTGATCGGCGCGGCAAGCATCACCCGGCCCTTTGTGCAGGGCAACAAAGATCCTGTCATTGTCGGCGGCATCAAAAGTTTGCTGACGCACAGCATCATCGCAAAGCCGGATATCAAGAGCCCGGAGCAACTGAAAGGCAAACGCATCGGCGTCTCGCGCATCGGCAGCAATCCGCATTATTTCGCGGTGCAGGCGCTGCGTCACTATGGCATCGACTCGCGCGAGGTCAGTTACATCCAGGCCGGCGGCGCGCCGGAGACGCTGGCGGCTTTGGTCGCCCAAGGCATCGACGCCGCCGTTCTCACCGTCCCAACCGACGCGCAAGCGCTGAAGCTCGGCTATCACTACGTCATCTACGGGCCGGATCTGAAGATAGCCTACGCCGCGACGACTCTTACAACCCGCCGGTCGATCATGGTCAAGCGCGGCCCGGTCATCAGCCGTTTGATGCGCGCCATGGCCGAGGCCGCGAAAATCATGCACACGGACAAAGAGTATATGTACAAGGTCATGGGAAAATACCTCCGCGTCGACGACCGCAAACTTTTGGAAGCGAGTTTCAACGTGGAGAGCAAAGCCTTGGAGCCCAGACTCGCGCTAAAACTCGAAGGCATCCAGTCGACCCTCGACGAGATCGCTCCCACCGATCCCCGCGCCAAAACGGTCAAGCCGCAGGAGATGGTGGACACGCGCTATCTCGACGACATGGAAAAAAGCGGCTTCATGGAGCAGCTTTGGAGCGGAAAGAAGTAAGGGATGCGACGGTAGTCGGGCATGGGCGAGGGACCATTCTAAATGACTCTCTCGGGGTTGGTTGAAATCCCTCGCCTTGAAGCGAAGTGAAAAGCTCGTCGTGCCGGTGAAGGCCGGCATCCGGATTCGTCTTCGGTTTAAGTTCAATAACCGCCTGGATTCCGCCGGCATGACGGAAATCAGAGCCGACTTCCAGTGGAAAAAAGTCGGAACCGTTCGGCATTGCTTCGTGCGTCGCTCAACAGAGGAGCAATTTCCGCCTGTCGATTAAGCAGCGCATGAGCGACAAACGAGCATCCGTACAGCGAGCCGGATATGTTTAGCTCGCTGAATTAACCTGGACGTGAGCGGAAGCTTCGTGGCATAAGCATTGCTGTGGCTGTGCTTAAGGTTTTTACTGCGGTGGACCCGAATTTTTCATAGAGGTTTCTAAACAATGAGAGGAGATTTGACATGAATCGTCAGAAGGTTTTATCGGAGGCGATCGGACCCGCACTCGTCCTTTGGATAGTGGCGTTTGCTCTCGCGTTCTGCGGCATGTCACCCGGCCGGGTTTCAGCGGCTTCAGATTCGCTCGATCAACTTTATGAGAAAGCCAAGAAAGAAGGAAAGATCACGCTTTATGCGCCGCTTTCCGCTCAGGCCATGACGGTGGTTCCGGCCGGTTTTATGAAGCGGTTTCCAGGCATCACGGTCGACCATATCGACGGCACCAGCGATAAGCTGATCGCGCGCGTCCTCGCAGAGCTAAAGGGAGGACGAGTGATCGCCGATGTCTTGAGCGGCGCGCTGACCTATTTGCCGCAGATTCTGGATCTGAAGCTTGCGACGCCCATAGCCGTACCGGAGGCGGCGCCCTATCCGGCACAGTTGAAAGGCGATCTTTGGGTCGCAACCGACATGCAATTCTACATCGCCGGTTGGAACACCAATCTAGTCAAAAAAGGCGAGGAGCCCAAGAGCTACGAGGAGCTGGGGAATGCTAAATGGAAGGATAGCCTGATGGGCGAGCCGCGCGATTATCAAATGCTGGTCGGGTTTGCCAAGCGCAAGTTTAACAGTGATGAAAAGGCGGTCGATCTGTTCAAAAAAATCGCCGCCAACCAGGTCGAGTTTCACCGCGGGCATTCCCAGTTGATCGAGTTTCTCGTGGCCGGCCAGCGTCCCGTTTGTTTTACTTGCTACTCGCATCATTTTCCGGGACGGGTAAAGAAAGGCGCGCCGATTCAAGCGTTGCTGAACGAAGGCGTGGGCGAGCTCGGCGGGTCGGTGACTGTGCTGAAAGGCGCGCCGCATCCCAACGCCGCTTTACTGTGGGTGCGTTGGGCGGTCAGTGAAGAAGGTCAAAAGGTTTACGCGCAGGCCGGCGAAACTCCCGCCCATCCCAAGGTGGAACCTCTGGAAAAAATTCGGCCGTCGACGCCGTACATGCTGACGATCGACGACGTCAAGGAATTTCCCAGGTATGAGAAAATGTGGAAGGAGATCTTCCAAATTCGTTGATGTGAATGAAACACGGACGCCGCCCCGCGCGTGTCGGGATGCTCCCGTTTTGTCTGGATACTTGGAGTAGCGTTTGTCGGTCTATGGCGGGAACCCGTTGCGGCGCATCGGCGTGAAAGCCGACGCGCCGCAGGCAGACGTCTGTCGGGTGACTAGGCTTGCTGTACGGCGGTCAATTTCCATGAGTTCGGGCCGACCGGACGGCTGAAGGTCCAGTATTCCTGGAACTCGATAGGGTCGGAGTTGCTGCCGCTGACGACCGCGCCGGATTTGGCGTCGACCGTGTAGTCAAGCAGATTGGCGCGCAGCCGCACGGTGATGAAGTCCTCGCCGTTTTCGGTCCACACTTCGGTGACTTCGCTTTCTCGCAGCGCGATATTTTCCATGCGGTTCTGTTGATTGCGCGCGCGCAGCTGGCTTAACTCTTCCTCCCAAGTTTGCATCAGCTCACGGCCGCAAAGCGCGCTCAACGCGGCGGTATCCTGCTTATTCCACGCGCCCTGAACTTTGAAAAAAATATCCTGCGCGGATTTCAGGAAGCGATCCGGATCGAAGCTTCGATCCATCATCGTCAACGAGCGATAGTCGATCACATCGTTTGCAGCCGGCGCTTCTTGCGCGGGTGCGCTCGCTGGACTGTACTGCGTGTAAGGCTGGCTATTCTGATACTGCATCGAACCGGCGCCGGACGCGACGGCCGGGCTGCGAAACTTCCGATAGAGAAAATACCCCAAGCCGCCGAGCAGTAGAATTTCCATCATGCCGAATCCACTGCCGCCCAATCCGCCGAGACCCCCGGCGTGAGCCAAACCGGAAAAGAGCATCGAGCCGAGAAACCCGCCCAAGACCGCCGTGCCCAAGCCGCGCATAAAACCGCCGCTCTGAGGCATCATCGGGCTTGGCTGTTGCCCGGGCGTTGCGTCACGTCTTGGCTGCGTCGGCTGCGTTGGCCTGCTCGGCGCACTGTAGCTGCGCGACCCGCGAAAACCGCCCGAACGTCCGCCGCCCGCGCGCGCATCGACATAGCTTTCCAGAACGATCTGCGTCAGCCCGACGAAGGCGAAAAGGCTGAGCGCCACTAAAATACTTCTACGTTTCGAAATTGTCATAGAGCTGTCTCCTTGTGTGCATGAAGTGTATGCACGCGAAAGTTAATGTCAAGTGTGCGAAGTCGCAATCCCGGTGATTGCCCTGTGAGAGGGGCCGACATCGGGATCTGTCTCCATCGAGAAAGAGTAACGTTAAATTAGGCTGATAGCGAATGGACAATGTACGGGTCACTCACATGTCATTCCGGGAAGCTGACGAAGCTGGCGCGACCCGGAATCCAGGAATTCAAGGATTTCCGGTGCGGTCGCTACGCGAGGGATTTGCTTACTAAGA
>Ga0075431_100008892_pt1 | contig 10061 bp, 9 predicted proteins | sample RhiMetdeltSRZDD5_FD_75297 | JGI IMG/M metagenome (GOLD analysis project Ga0075431, IMG submission 75297) | Populus rhizosphere microbial communities from Tennessee, USA - Rhizosphere MetaG P. deltoides SRZDD5 | ecosystem: Host-associated > Plants > Roots > Rhizosphere > Soil | place: USA...
CGCGCGCGGCAAGCTCGTCAGCCCGGGATTCATCAACACCCACGTGCACACCGCGGGCGGCGGCGGCGACTACCTGCTGTGCGACATGGCCAAGAACGACTACCGGACCGCCAACTACATGAGCTTCGCGGCGCCGCTCAAGGGCCGGATGGCGCCGCCGCCACCGGAGGCGATCGCGGCCATCCGGACGTACACGTTCCTGCACGCGCTGAAGAACGGGACCACCACCGTCATCGACGTCGGCGGTCTCCGCGGCGACTGGGACGGCTACGCGCGGCTGGTGGACGACCTCGGCGTGCGCGTGTACGCGAGCCCGCCCTTCCGCGATCGCGATACCTACATGGACGCGCAGGGCCGCCTGACCTACGAGGAGGACGCGAGCCTGGGCCGGACGCGGCTGCAGGAAGCCGTGGAGTTCGTCCGCAAGTACGACGGGACGGCGCAGGGTCGGCTGCGCGGCATGCTCAACGCGGCGCAGGTGGAGACCTGCAGCGAGCCGCTCCTGCGCGCGGGCAAGGAAGCGGCGCGCGAGCTCGGAGTGTCGATCCACACCCACGCCGGCGGCAACCTGATCGAGTTCCAGCGCATCATGGAGGAGCATCGCAAGACGCCGATCCAGTTCCTCGCCGACATCGGCTTTCTCGACGAGCGCACGCTGCTCGGTCATGCCGTGTTCACCACTGCGCATCCGTGGCCGCACTATCCGTTCGGCGACGACCTGCGCGTGCTCGCGCAGACAGGCGCCACCGTCGGCCACTGCCCGTACAAGTACGCCAAGATGGCCATGACGCTCCATTCACTTCCGCGCTATCTGGCGGCGGGCGTGAACATCGCGCTCGGCACCGACACCTATCCGCTCGACATGGTCTCCGAGCTGCGCTGGGCGTCGATCCTGGCGAAGGTGACCGACGCCAACTACCAGGCGGGCCTGCCCCGCGACGTGTTCAATGCCGCCACGCTGGGCGGCGCCAAATTCATCGACCGGCGCGATCTCGGACGGCTGGCGCCGGGCGCCAAGGCCGACGTGCTGCTGATCAACCTCGACCAGCTCGGCGCGCCGGTCTACGCCGACCCCATCAAGGCGCTGGTGGACGGCGCGTGCGGGCGCGACGTGGACACCGTCATCGTCGACGGCCGCGTCCTCGTCCAGAACGGACGCACCACGCGCATCGACGAGGACGCCGTGTACGCGAAGGCGCAGCAGGCCACCGAGCACTACTGGTATCAGGTCCCCGGCTGGCGCTGGGACGGCGCCACCGTCGACCGCATCATCCCGCCCGCGTTTCCCCTACACCGCGCGCGCTAGAACTGCACCGGTGTGGGCGGCATCTTGCCGCTGGCGTAGAGTTCGGGCAGCTCAGGGGAGGCATTCTCCCAGACGAGCAGCATCGAGCGCTTCGGAGAGAATCCGCGGTGGCGAATGTCGGCCGGCATGGCCGCCACGTCACCTGCCTTCATGGTGACGCGCGCCCGCACGGCGCCCGTGTCGCGATCCTCCACTTCCCACTGGATCTCGTCGCTCAGCTGCACGAACCACTCGACGCGATCGTTGCCGTGGATCACGGGCAGGATGTACTCCTCCGTGGTCGGGCAGTAGAGGCTCGCCTTGCACACGGAGACGATCGACGGGTTCCACGTCACGTCGGAGCGGGACAGGTAGGCGAACAGGTTGAAGGACACGACGTCGTTCTCGAAGCCGGGCTCGGCGATCACCTGCGGCTTGTCCTGGGGGACGTCGAGGAAGTGGCGATTGATCGGGAAGCCGCTCTCGTCCGAGCGGGTCGGCTCGTCGCCGGGCGCGCCGATCATCCGCTTGGCGGTCACGCGGTGCCGCGTGATGGCCGCCTTGTTGCTGCCGTTCTTCGGCCCGAATGCGCTCCCCGTCTCCTGCGGGCTCGCGAACGGGTCGAAGCCGGCGTTCGTCCAGTCATCGAGCATCGCCTCGAAGACGCGCTGGATCAGCGGCGTGGTGAATCGCTCGGAGTGATCGAGCTTGGCCCGGCGATAGTGGTCGTTGAAGCGGCCCGCGAAGAGATCGACGGAGCCGTAGTGGTTCACCGTGCCCACCACCTGGTCGAAGTTCACGATGCCGTAGAAGAATCCCCACGCGATGTCCCGCTGGAGCGCGCGCAGGAAGGCGTCGACGGCGAGCATGTGGTGGCCTTTCGGCCATGTCACGTGGGCAAAGTACTCGTCGCGGCTGAAGCCGAAGCTGCCGAGCGTGAAGCTGCGGTAGCCGTGCTGGTTGGGCTCGATCGAACCGATCTCGGGAACGGACTCGGTCGGATGGCTCATGGTCGTGCCTCCTCGTGGGCTCACGCCTTTGGCCGTGGCGTGGTCTGGCAGATGTCCGCCCAGCGCTCGACGGTGTCGGCGCCGGCCAGCGTCTGCAGCAGCACGACCCCGGGCTGGGCCGCGTGGAACTGATAGGCGGCGCCGACTGGCAGCAGCGTCATGTGGCCTCGGCGGGCCCGCACGACGCCCATCTTGCGACCGGCCGGTGTGCCCACCAGCGCGATCGATCCGCGCGTGCCGGCGGGGACCGTCCGGGGATCCTCGAGCTTGAGCAGGCGGATCTCGACCTCGCCGTCCATCACCAGCGCGAACTCGTCCTGCGCCGGCGCGCGCCAGCCGGAGGTGCCCTCCACGCGGATGGCCTCGATCACGTACTCGATGTTCTTGCCGACGGCGACCTTCTCGAAGGGTTTGGACCTGGACGCAACCTCGAAGACGTTGGAGAAGACGTAATTGCGCGCGTCGTCGTTGATGACCTCGACGCCGCCCTTCTCGTAGTGGCGGAGCGAGCCGAAGCGTGTCGTGTGGTGATCCATTTCCGTGCGTCCTTTCGGCTCAGATTTGACGGGAGTCTACTACAGCCTCGCCTCGTCGATCGGCAGCCCGAGCCAGTGGCGGCCCACCAGCTCGTAGTGTGCGAGCCTTCCCTGCAGGTGCTGCGTGATCACGTGAATGTCCTGGAAGTGGCGCTGGATCGGATGCCCGTCGTAGGCGGCCGTCGCCCCCGCCGCGTTGTACACAGTGTCGATGATGTGCGCAGCCAGACGGATGCCGTGGGTCGTGGCCAGCCGGAGGGTCGCGCGCTGGTCGAGGGTCAGGGCGCCGCCCGCGGCGACCGTCGCCCACAGATCGCGCACGGTCTCCATCAGGAACGCGCGCCCGGACCGCAGCGCCGCCTCCGCCTGGCCCACCTGGACCTGGACCATCGACTGGTCGCGCAGGAGCGCCTGCATCGCGCGCGGCGTCTTCGAGCCGGCGAGCTCGAAGAACGTCTCGAGACACGTGCGGGCCATGCCGAGCGCGACGGCGGCGTCGCCCGAGGCGAAGCACAGCGTGCGCGGAATCCTGTACAGCGGCCCCGTCTCCCGCAGCGGCGCCGTGGCCGACAGCACGGTGCGCTCGGCGGGAACGAAGACGTCGTGAACGGCGAAATGATGCGTGCCGGTTCCGCGCATGCCCCGCACCGTCCACGTGTCGAGCAGCTCGACCTCGGCCGCGGGGACGAACAGGTAGCGCATCTCCGGCTGTCCGTTCTCCAGGCGCACCTGCCCGTTCTCGATGATCTGCGCGTGGGGCGCGATCCACGCGGCGTGGCGGCAGCCGGTGCTGAACCCCTGGCGACCGGTCACGCGATACCCGCCGGGCACGACCACCGCCTGCGCGCTGGGCGCCGGCGTGTTGGCCACCACGCTGCGCGGCGTGTCGCGCCAGATCGCGCGCGCCACGTCGAGCGGCATGCGTGCCGCGTACGTCGCGAAGATGGCGCCCTGATTCACCACCCACGCCGTGCTGGCGTCGGCCTTGCCAAGCTCCTCGATGACCTGCACGTACGTGGGCAGGTCGATCTCCGTCCCGCCGATCGAGCGCGGCACCGCCAGCTGAAACAGGCCGGCGTCGGCCAGCGCCTCGAACAGCGCGCGCGGCAGCTCGCGCAGCGCGTCGATCTCGTCGGCGGCCGCGCGGATCATCGGCTGCAGCTTTCGCGCGGTCTCCAGCGGCGCCGCCGTCGGCACCTAGTCCTCCCGGTTGGCCACGCGCGGGCCGCCGCTGACGTAGACCGTCTCGCCCGTCATGAACTTCGCCTGGTCGGACGCCGCGAAGATGACGGCCCAGGCGATCTCCTCGGGGCGGCCGAGGCGCTGGAGCGGCACCTCTCGCGCGGCCTGCGCGATCATGGCGGGGGTCTTCCAGACCTCCAGCACGCCCTCCGTCTCCACCGGCCCCGGGGCCACCGCGTTGACCCTGATTCCGTACTTCGCCCACTCGGCGCCGAGGCTCTGGGTCAGCACCATCACTCCGGCCTTCGTGGCCGCATAGGCGGCCAGGCCGCGCGAGCCCGTCCGTCCCGCCACGGACGTCACGTTGACGATGGTCCCCCCCTGCTGGCGAATCATGACGCGGCCGGCCGCCTGACAGAAGAGGAAGACGCCGGTGAGGTTGGTGCGGACCATGGCGTCCCACTCCGCACGCGGCAGGTCCTCGACGCGCGCGCGGATGCGATAGCCCGCGTTGTTGACGAGAATGTCGACGCGCCCGAACTCCGCCAGCGTGCGGGCCACCACGGCGTCCACCTGCTCGGCGTCGCCGACATCGCAGCCGAGCGCCAGCGCACGGCCCCCGGACGCGCGGATCTCGGCCGCGACGTCGTTCACCACCCCACGCCGGCGGCTCACGGCGACCACGTGCGCGCCGACCTTGGCCAGCTCCAGCGCGGTGGCGCGGCCGATGCCCTGGCTGGCGCCGGTGACGATGGCCACGCGGTCGGCCAGGGTGTCCGAGGTGAACGCCAACGCGGCGCCTACTGGATGACGGAGTGGGGCGTGGCGACCAGGCGCGTGACCTTGATCTGCTCCCGGTCGATCATCGTCCCCACCCGCGGCGAGATCTCGTTCTTCCAGTAGTCGCTCTGGTAGACGAGGTCGTAGAGGCGCTTGCGCTCCGACTCGCTCTCGAAGCGGCGGATCCAGACACAGACGCTGTCGTCTTCCTCGCCGACGAAGCTGCCGAGGACGACCATGCCCATCTTGACCTGGAACGGGATGATCTCCTCCTCCAGGCACTTCACCCACTTCGCCTGCTGTCCGGGCCTAATGTGGTACTGCCGCAGCTCGAAGAACATGAGACCTCCCTTCCGTCAGGGTCCCGAAGATAGCATTGCCGGGCGCCGTCCGTCCGTTGCCCGCGCGCACCTCGACCGCGGGCGCCAGTTGCCAGCGGCCAGCGTTTGAGCGATAAGTGGGCACTTTGGACACCGTCCTCCAGCTGGTGCTCAACGGCCTGGCCGTCGGCTGCATCTACGGCCTGGTCGCCCTGGGCTTCGTGCTGATCTACAAGGCGACGGAGCTCGTGAACTTCGCCCAGGGTGACCTGCTCATGCTGGGCGCCTTCGTCTGCTACATGTTCGTCGTCTGGTACGGCGTCGGCTACTGGGCGGCGTTCGCGCTCGCCATCGCCATCGTCGGCCTCTTCGGCGCCCTCCTCGACGCCACCGTCCTGCGCCGGGTCATCGGCCAGCCGCAGTTCGCCGTGGTCATGCTGACCATCGGCCTCGGGGCCATCTTCCGGAGCTTCGCGTCCATGACGTGGGGCTCGGAGATCTACACCCTGCCGACTCCCTTCAGCGCCAAGGCGACGCGGCTCGGCGGCGTCACCGTGAGCCACGAGTACGTGTCGATCATCGTCGGCACCGTCGTCCTGTGCGGGGTGCTGTACACGTTCTTCACCTACACGAAGGTCGGCGTGGCCATGCAGGCGGCCTCGCAGAACCAGCTCGCGGCGTACTACATGGGCATTCCCGTGAAGCGGATGTTCTCGCTCATCTGGGCCATCTCCGCGGGCGTGGCCGCCATCGCCGGGGTGCTGCTGGCGCCGGTGTCGCTCATCGACGTCAACCTCGGCTTCATCGGGCTCAAGGCCTTCGCGGCGGCCGTGCTGGGCGGCTTCGGGTCCATCCCCGGCGCGCTCGTGGGCGGCCTCACCATCGGGCTCATCGAGCTCTTCGCGGGCACGTACCTGCCCCACGGGTTCAAGGACGTGGCCGCCTACGTGGTCCTTCTGCTGGTGCTCGCCGTGCGGCCGCAGGGGATCTTCGGGGCCATCGGCCGGAAGAAGGTCTGACGGCCATGCGCTTTCTGTTCAAGACCTCGTACGGCCAGGAGCTCGGGCTCTTCCGGGACAGCGTCCAGCGCAACTGGTACGTGGCCCTGCTCGGCGCCCTCATCGTGCTGCCCCGCGTGCTCCCGGACTACACGGGCGACATCAGCCTCGTGTTCATCTACGGCGTGTGCGGCCTGTCGCTGATGGTGCTCGCGGGCTACACGGGCCTGGTCAGCCTCGGGCACGCGGCCTTCCTCGGCATCGGCGCCTACGCGCACGTCTTCTTCGCGCATGACCTCGGGTTGCCCTGGGTCGTGTCGGTGGCCCTCGCCTGTGTGATCACGGCGGCGGCGGGCGTCGTGGTCGGGCTGCCTGCGCTGCGCATGACCGGCGTCTATCTCACCATCGCGACACTCGCCTTCGCGCTCATCATCCAGGAGGTCTTCGCGCGCTGGGACCGCGTCACCGGCGGTCTCAAGGGCAAGCCCGTCGACAAGCCGGCGCTCTTCGGCGTCTCCTTCGCCAGCGAGCTCGCCTTCTACTTCCTGTGCCTGGCCGTACTCGCGGGGACCCTGTGGCTCACCGCCAACCTGCTGCGCTCCGCCACGGGACGGGCGTGGGTGGCCATCCGCGACAGCGAGATCGCCGCCCAGTCGATGGGCGTCAATCTCGCCGTCTACAAGACGATGGCCTTTGCATACTCGGCCGCGCTCATGGGGATCGCCGGCGCGCTCTTCGCCCACAAGATCGGCTTCCTGGCGCCGGACATCTTCAGCGTGCTGCTGTCCATCCAGCTACTGCTGATGGTCGTGGTCGGCGGCCTTGGCAGCCTGCACGGCGCCGTGTTCGGCGCCGTCTTCGTGGCCATCCTTCCCGTGGTCATCTCGCAGGCGCGCGACTCGGTGCCGGCCTTCGTGGCGGCCGCGCTGGCCCCCCTCGGCACCGGCGTGTCCCACGGGGCCTTCGGCATGGTGGAGCGGTTCGTGAAGCAGCCCGGGCTCGAGCCCGGGCTCTTAGGCCTCATCCTGGTCCTGTTCATCCTGTTCGAGCCGCTCGGCATCTACGGCCGCTGGGCCAAGATCAAGCTGTACTTCGCGCTGTTCCCGCTCTACAAGCGCGCCACCTTCCGGCGCCAGAAGGCGTACATGCGGTCGGAGCGCCTGAGGTGAGACCTTGACCTTCTTCAAGGCCGAGGACCTCGCCATCAATTTCGGCGGCATCAGCGCGCTGGCCGGGATCAGCTTCGAGGTGGAGCCGGGCGAGGTCTTCACGATCATCGGGCCCAACGGCGCCGGCAAGACGACTATCTTCAACCTGATGTCGAGGATCTACGAGCCCACTCACGGCCGGCTGGTCTTCTGCGACGAGGACATCACACGCGTGCCTCCGCACGAGATCGCCCGCCGGGGCATCGCGCGCACGTTCCAGAACATCGAGCTGTTCGAGCACGCCACCGTGCTCCAGAACCTGCTGCTGGGCCGGCACGCGCACAAGCGCTCGCGGTTCGTCGAGGAGCTGCTGTTCCTGCCGCGGGTGCGCGCGCTGGAGATCGGCCACCGCGAGACGGCCGAGAAGATCATCGACTTCCTGGACCTCCAGCCCTATCGCGACAGCCTGATCGTCAACCTCCCGTACGGCGTGCGCAAGGTGGTGGAGATGGCGCGGGCGCTGTGCACGGAGCCCAAGCTCCTGCTGCTCGACGAGCCGTCGTCCGGGCTCAGCGTGGAGGAGACGGAGGACATGGCGTTCTGGATCCAGGACATCCGAACGCTCCTCGGTATCACCATCCTCATGGTCGAGCACGACATGAGCCTGGTGGGCGCCGTATCCGATCGCGTGGCGGCGCTGAACTACGGTCGGGTGATTGCCATGGGCACCGCAAACGAGGTGCAGTCGCACCCCGACGTCGTGAAGGCGTACCTGGGGGGCTGAGATGGCCGACGCCCTCCTCCAGGTGCGCAACCTCGAGACGTTCTACGGGCCCATCATGGCCATTCGCGGGGTGAGCTTCGACGTCGAGCGCGGCCGGATCGTGACCATCCTCGGCGCCAACGGAGCCGGCAAGACGACCGTGCTCAAGACCGTCTCCGGCGTCATGGATCCGCAGAAGGGCACCGTGAGCTTCGACGGCCGCGAGATCCAGGGCATGGATCCGGATCGCGTGGCGCGGCTCGGCCTCCGGCACGTGCCGGAGGGCCGCGAGATCTTTCCGTTCCTGACGGTGGCCGAGAACCTCCGCATGGGCGCCTTCACCCGCGGCGACGCCGCCGGCGTCGCCGCCGACCTCGAGATGGTCTACGGCTATTTCCCCGTGCTCAAGGCGCGCGAGCAGCAGCGGGCGGGCTCGCTGTCGGGCGGCGAGCAGCAGATGCTGGCCATCAGCCGCGCGCTCATGGCCCGGCCGGCCATGATGCTGCTCGACGAGCCGTCGCTGGGCCTGGCTCCGCGCCTGGTGAAGGAAATCTTCGAGATCATCGTCCGCATCAACCGCGAGCACGGCGTCACCGTGCTACTCGTGGAGCAGAACGCCAACATGGCCCTGCACATCGCACACTATGGCTACGTCCTCGAAGTGGGCCGCATCGTGATGGAAGATACCTGTGCGCGCCTCCTCGACAAGGACGACATCAAGGAGTTCTATCTCGGCGTGAAGGAGCAAAGCGTGCGCGGCACCCGGCGCTGGAAGCGGAAGAAGACGTGGCGATGACGGCCGCCTGCACGGTGCACGGCCAGGACACGCTGCCGCGGCTCTTCCGGCACGTGGTGGCCCAGCGCGGCGACGCGGTGGCCATGCGAGAAAAGGACCTCGGCGTGTGGCGTCCGGTCACCTGGCGCCAGTACGGCGAGCGCGCGCGGCGCGTGGGATTGGGCCTGGTCGCCCTCGGGCTGCGCCGGCGCGACGTCGTGTCCGTCCTCGCCGACAACGGCCCCGAATGGCTCTACACGGATCTCGGCACCATGTCGGCGGGCGGCGTCACCAACGGCGTCTACACCACCGACTCGCCGCGCCAGGTGGAATACATCGTCAACGACAGCGGCACGCGCTTCTTCTTCGCCGGCAACGACGAGCAGCTCGACAAGATCCTCGAAGTGCGCGACCGCTGCCCCGGACTGGTGAAGATCGTCGTCTTCGACGTCGAGGGCCTCCACGGCTTCAAGGACGAGCAGGTGATGTCGCTCGACGAGCTCATGGAGCTCGGCGCCCGCTACGACGTCGAGCACCCGGGCGCCTGGGACCCGCTGGTGGAGCTGGCGAAGCCGGAGGACCTGGCCATCCTCGTCTACACCTCCGGCACCACCGGCCCCCCCAAGGGCGCCATGCTGAGCCACCGGAACATCCTGTTCCAGCTGGGCTACGCGGACTTCATCGCGGAGCCCCGCCCCGGCGACCAGCAGCTGTCGTTCCTGCCGCTCGCCCACATCGCGGAGCGCACCTTCACCGTCTTCTACCCGCTGCGCACGGGCGCCACCGTGAACTTCGCGGAGTCCATCGACACGGTGCCCGACAACATCCGCGAGGTGGCGCCCGCCGTCTTCTTTGCCGTGCCGCGGATCTGGGAGAAGTTCTACTCCGGCGTCGCCCTGAGAATGCGCGACGCCACCCGGCTGGGCCAGCTCGCCTATCGCTGGGCGCTCGGCGTCGGCATGCGGGTGGCCCAGTGCCGGCTCGAGGGGCGGCAGCCGCCGGCGGGACTGCGAATGCTCTTCCGGCTCGCCGAGCTGGTCGCTCTCGACAACGTCAAGCGCTCGATGGGACTGCACCGCGCGCGTGGCGCCGCCACCGGGGCGGCCCCCATCGCGCCCGAGCTGATCCGCTGGTACATGGCCCTCGGCATCGACATGCGCGAGGTCTACGGGCAGACGGAAAACTGCGGGCTGGCCACGGCCATGCCGGCCGACCGCATCAAGCTCGGCAGCGTCGGCGTCGCCCGACCGGACACCGAGGTCCG
>Ga0075431_100008894_pt1 | contig 10060 bp, 7 predicted proteins | sample RhiMetdeltSRZDD5_FD_75297 | JGI IMG/M metagenome (GOLD analysis project Ga0075431, IMG submission 75297) | Populus rhizosphere microbial communities from Tennessee, USA - Rhizosphere MetaG P. deltoides SRZDD5 | ecosystem: Host-associated > Plants > Roots > Rhizosphere > Soil | place: USA...
TTCGCGCAATCGCGGGCCATGCGGCGGCTCGCCCTGGTGGCGGTGGTCGTCCAGCTCGTGAATGCGGGTGGACTTCTCGTCGCCGGCGTGACCACCTACAACGGCAACGCCAACCTCGATGCGTGGTTCTACGCCATGGATGCGGAGCTGCTCGCGGGGCGGCGGTACTTCGAGGTGTTGCCGCCGGAGCCGCTCCGGCCCCTGCTCCACACCATCCCTCCCCTCACGCGCGTCGGTGCGGAGTTGAGCGTGCTGCTGGTCGCGAAGGTCTTTCCTCTCGACGTGGTGCAGGCGTTCAACCTCACCCTGGCCACGTTCGTGCCTCTCGTCGCGGTGGCCGCCGCCTACTTCGCGCGCGAGGGGGTGCGGTTGCCCTGGCGCTGGGCGCTCCTGGCCGCGGGACTCGCGGGTATCCATTCCTCGCTCACACTCGCCTACCTGAACCAGCACCTCGGGCACGTCCTTTCGCTGGCGGTTCTGCCCGTCGCCGTAACCTCCGCCAGCCGCTGCCGGCGCGACGCGGCCAGCGCCGCGTTCGCGGGACTGGTTGCGGCGGCCGCCCTGTTCGCCTATTGGCCGACCGTGCCGCTGGTGGCGATCCCGATCGTCCTCGTGGCCGGAGCCCAGGCCTGGCGCCGGGCCCTGGAGCCGCGTACGGTCGCCGTCTTCGCCTCCACCGCCGTAGCGGTGGTCCTTCTCGCCTCGCCACTGGTCGTTGCGGAGTCGCTATGGGCGGTCGTCAATGCCCGGCGCACGGCGTCGCGCAACGACCCCGCCCTCCTTGCGTTCAACCCGTACCTCACCGAAGAGTTGCTCCCGCTGGCCGCCGGCCTCACCCGTCCCGGCGCGTTCACGGCCTGGCGGCTCGAGAAAGGACCCCGCCCCGCGCCCGTTGCCTACGCGTGCATCGCCGCCGACCATGCGGTGGGCCTCGCGATCGTTGCCCTGGCCCTCGCCGGTGTGGCGAGCGAGCTTCGGAAGCGCAGGGCCCTGCTGCCGGCCGTGCTGGGTACCGCAGTCGCGTCGATGGCGGCGATGGTGCACGCCGAATACGGCTACGGCGCGTACAAGCTCGTGTCCTGGATGCACGTTGCGCTCGTGGCCGCCGTCGTCACGGGTGCGCATCGGATGTGGATGGTCGCGCGCAGGTCACCCCCCGGCCGGGTGGCCGTCGCCACCGTGATCGTCCTGTTCGTGGGCCTCAACCTGGACGTCGCCACCGATCGCGTGCGCGCTTCCGTCGTCACCCGGCCCGACACGTACCTCGCGGGTCCGCTGTTTGCGCGGAACACGGATTGGCAGGACTTGGAACGCTGGTCAGCGAAGATGTCCGGTCCCGTGCTGGTCGGGCTGCACCCCCACGTGCCGCAGTACTGGGCGTCCTTCCGGTTGCGTCGGTCAGGGTATGCCTTCCTGGTACCGCAAGACACCCTCGGGGCCACGGGCGTCGCCGAGCAAGTCCATCACGACACGTTCAAGGAGGTGCCGGACGGAATCGGGCCGCTGCGGCTCGAGCCTGAGGCGGTGGCCGCCTGCCGCTTGTTTCTCGACTGGGCCACGCCCATCGACGTCACCCGCAACACGCGGCCCGCCTCGCCGGTCGCGCACAACCGGACCTTCGCGCTCTACCGCCTGGATGACGTCGCCGAATTCCTCAGCGTGCGCGAAGGGTGGTACGGCGTGGAGGCGCTCGATCCGGCGGGCCGCGGGACCTCGACGTTTCGCTGGATGCGAACGCGAGCGTCGCTGCTCCTCTTCCGCTTCCCCGCCCGGCCCATTCGCTTGGTGTTCGGTGTTCAGTCGGGGGTCGGGCTGGCCACCCTGGATCGACGGGTGACCGTGAGCCATCGCGGACAGCTCCTGGCCATGTTCGACGTGGAGGGCAGCGGGCGCATGGCCACGCCGCCGTTCGTTCCCGACGCGCCCTTCGACGAGGTCGTCCTCGAGGTTGCGGGGGATCCTCGCCCGACGCCACGAGCCTTCACGCTCTGGAACCGCTGGGCCCAGCACGACCCGCGTCCCGTGGCCCTGGGGGTCTCCGATGTGTGGGCGCGGCCCGCCAGCGAGAGAGCCGGGCCCGATGGCGTGATCGCGCGACGGTGGTCGCCACGCGAGATCCGCGCGCACTTCCTCTATGACGGACTCCACGCGGACGACTGGATGGGCCGCCGGTTCACCCTGACGCTGCCCGCCGGCGCGCGCGGCGCGCGACTGGCCCTCGACGGCCTCGCCGGACCACAGCCCGTCCGCGTCCGCGTCGACGGCGACCCCGCCCGCGAGGTCGACCTCACGCCCTCCCACCCGCAGATCGTGGACGTGGATCTCGCCCAGGCCGACGCCGAAAACGGCCACGTGATCACGCTGGAATTCGCGCGATGGCGGGAGCAGGCCACGACCTCGCAGCTCGACCTCGACCGCCGCCGTGAGGCAGCGCGGCTTCTCTGGTTGGACCTGCAGTAGCGAGGGCCCGGGGCATCATCGCGGCAAGGTGATCAGTCGAAGGGCCATTGCGTCGCCGGGGGAAGAACTTGCTGCGGTTTCGACAGAGGGTCCGGGCGGGTCGCCGCGACCGTGGTTCCTCCCTTATCTCCGCAATGTCCACTCCCAGTGCGGCGAGGATGGAGTCCTCGAACGCATTTTCGAAACCCTGGGCAGCACGACCCGTTGGGCGGTCGAACTGGGCGCGGCCGATGGAGTGTGGTTCAGCAATACCCGCAACCTGATCGCCCACCAGGCGTGGTCGGCAGTGCTGATCGAGTGCGATGCTGCGTCGTACTCTCGACTGCGGGCGAACTATCGGGACCGTCCCGACGTCCACTGCGTCCGACGGCTGGTGACGACCCAAGGCTCGGCTGAGGATACGATCGAGGCCATCCTTCGGCGGACGCCGATTCCCGCGGCGTTCGATCTCCTCTCGATCGATGTGGATGGCAACGACTATCACGTCTGGAACTCGCTCGCCGCGTACCGGCCGCGCGTCGTGGTCATCGAGTTCAACCCCACCATCCCTTCGGCAGTCACCTTCGTCCAGGTCGATGACGCCAACCTGAACCAGGGCGCGAGCCTGCGCGCGCTGGTCGAGCTCGGAGGCCGCAAGGGTTACCGGCTCGTCGCCGCGACGTCATGGAACGCGATCTTCGTCATCGAAGAGGACTGGGAACGCCTCGGGATCAAGGATGACTCACTGGAGTCTCTCCGTCCGGACAATTCCGCGGTCACGCACATCTTCTTCGGGTACGACGGCACCGTGCTCCTCGACGGCGCCAAGCACCTGCCGTGGCATGAGGCAGCGGTCAGGCAATCCGACGTGCAGGTACTCCCGGCCTTCCTGCGGCACTATCCACCGCGATACTCGAGCTGGCGGCGGGCGCTCTTCCGTCTCTGGCGGCACTGGACGGCCCGTTAGGGGCCGGGCGTCACACTTCGACGGCCAACGCGCGCGGCACGGGTGTGCGAGACCGTCGTCGCCGCGTTTCCCGCAGGTGTTCGAGTACGGTCGATCTCAATACGACAACAGCCCCAGGCGATAGAGCTTGTGGAGCACGAGATGGCGGCCGAGGTAGGAGCGCAGATGCTGGTGAATCTCGGCGCTCACGACGGGACGGCCATGGCACCTTTCCCGCAGCCGCGCCATCTCCGCGAGACCGACCGCCTCCATTTGCGCGGAGGTCTTTTGCGCCGCGTGGACGCGGAAGCACCCCAGGAACCGCGGCAGGCGCAGGAAGCGGGCGCCCGCATCGCGGAAGCGCAACAGAAGGTCCCAGTCCAGCGCGAAGCGGAAGGACTCGTCTATGGCGCCGCCCACGCGGTCCCAAATGCGTCGGCGCCAGAACAACGTCTCCTGGGGAACGTAGTCGGCCCAGGTGAGCACTCGATCCTCGTGCGGCGGCAGCACCCAGCGGCCGATCTCACGGTCCTCCTCGTCGATGACGACGCGGTGCCCATACACGACATCGACCTCGGGATGCTCCGTGAACGCGGCCGCCACCGCGTGCAGCGCGCCCGGAAGCAGCACATCATCCGAGTTGAGGTAGGCCATTATTTCGCCGGTCGTCTCGGCGAAGCCGACGTTCAGGGCATTGGCCTGGCCACGGTCGCGGGCGCTCACGCAACGCGTCAGGTGCGCGCGGTACCGCTCGAGGACGTCGAGGGTCCCGTCGCGTGATCCGCCGTCCTGGACGATGTACTCCAGCCGCGGATAGTCCTGGTCCAACACGCTACGGATCGTGCGCTCGACGAAGAGAGCCTGCTCGAAGCTGGGCGTGACCAGACTGATGGAGGGCGGGCACTCCAGAGTGGGGCGGCGCCTGTACGACGGCGGCACTCGCAGCGGCCGTGGCGGGTACTGGTCGAGCACGCCGAGTTTCGGAGACAAGCGCGCGCGCAGCGTTCGGCGAGCGCGGTAGTACTCCTCGCGGCGATGTCGACGAGCCGCGTCCTCCGCGGCGCGGGCGGCCGCCTCCTCCCGGTTCCGGCGCTCGTCCAGTTCCCGCTGCGCATCTTCGAGTGCGGCCTGCTTCTCCTCGAGGACGGCCAGGCGTTCATCGCGCGCGCTGCACTCAACTTCCAGGCGCCGGATCAGGGCGTTCTTCTCCTGCCCTTCGGCGTCCTGCCGCAGGAGTGCGGCCTCCTTCTCCCGAGCATCGTCGAGCAGAGAGTCGTAGGCCCGCACCTTGTCCGCCGCCTGGAGCCAGTCGAAGCCCTGGCGATGCGAGAAATCGCGCACGGCGCCGCGGACGGACGCGGGCACGAACACGAAGGCATCGTCGATCACCAGGGGCTCGTGCGCCGAGCTCAGGCGCCCCAGATGGGCGAGGACGTTGGCCAGGGAGGGCCAGGCGTCCGGTCGGCGCGGAGGAGGAGGAGGAGCCAGGAAGAGGCGGGCATCATCGATCATCACGACGCTGCGCTCGTTCAGCCTGGAGATGGCCGCGAGCTCCTCCATGAGAGGGCATTCCGGGCCGTCGACGGGTGACTCCCCCGTGGCGTGGGCGTCGAGCCAGTAGAACACCGCGCGCGACTCCAGATAGGGCACGATCCTCGACAAGACGGCCCCGGAATCGCCCAGGTGGACGCGGACGGCCGGATCGTCGAGGAACCGGCGCGTGGCCGCGGCGTGCAGCGACTCGTCCTGCTCGATGGTGTGGATCTCGGAGAAGAGCGGCCGCACGGCGGCCACCGTGTCTCCCTGTCCGGTGCCCGTCTCGACGAAGACGTCGAAGCGAAGCTTCTCCTGCAGCAGCCGGGCCAGCCGAGCGTCCAAAGAGTAATGGACGGCGCCCAAGGTTGCTCAGGCCTCCTGGATGCGCCGCAGCTCGCCGTCGAGCCGGTGCACGATCGCCAGGCGCTCTTCCGCCGCCCGCGTCAGTTCGTGGATGAGGGCCAGACGGTCGTCACAGGCGCTTTGAAGCGCGCCGACCTGGTCGAGGAGCAGGTCGGGGTCGCGGCAGGTGAACGGTCCGCGAGCGGCGGCGGCGGCCAGGCGGGCATGAGTCTCCCGCCCGAGAAAGAGGAAGTCGGCGAAGGCGAGAAGGCCCCGAGCGTCGGTGTGGACGGCATGCACACCGCTGAGCCGATAACCGGCTTCGGTCAAGAAGCCCAGGAGCTCGTCGAAGGACGCCTGGCCCCGATAGAGAGGCGCGAAGATCGCCTCCACGAGGATCGCGGGGCGACACCGCGCCAGCGTCTCCGCGCTACCGCGCAGGACACGCAGGTCGTAGCCCTGGGTGTCGACCTTGACGAGGTCGACCGAACGGACGCCCTCTTCATCGAGTACCGCGTCGAGAGGGCTGACGCGCACGCGCCGCGTCCTCTCCTCCGTGGCCCCATGGGGCGGCGGCAGCAAGCTGTCCGTGGCGGAGTCTTCCTGCTCGTGGAGGAGAGCGTCGCCGCCCTCGTCACCCAGGGCGATTTCGAAGACCCGAACCGCGGGCTCGCTCCGGTAGCGCTCACGCAGGGCAGCGGCCTTGACCGGACCCGGTTCGAACAGGAGGGCTGACGAGCCGGGAAACGCGGCCAGCGCGGTCGCGGTGAAGTCGCCGCGGTACGCCCCCACGTCGACCAGGCAAATGTGTTCCGGGAGCACCGCCTGGAGGAGCGGGAAGGGGCCGGTCATCGCGCCGCTCGCGCCGGCTCGTCGTCCTGCCGCGGCGCCTCCGCACCCCGCAGCGCCTCCAGGATGGAAGCCAGACGATGGTCCCAGGTGTGGGCGCGGGCGCAACGGCGGCGCGCCTCCGCGGCCACGGCGTCGTGGGCGCCGGTCACCGCCTCGTCCACCGCCTCCAGGAAGCGCCGGTCCGCGCCGACCAGGACCTCCCGCCCGAAGGCGAGGACGCTGGGGAGGGGCGTGCTCACCACCGGCTTGCCCGCGGCCAGGTACTCGTAGAGCTTGATCGGGCTGACGGCCGCGGTGAGGGGCGTGGCCCGGAACGGGATGAGGCAGCAGTCGAAGCCGGCCAGGTAGCGCGGCAGCTCGGAATAGGGACGGCGTCCGAGCACGTGGATGTTCGCATCGGGCAGGGCGCGGCGCGCCTCGGCCGTCACCGGACCGACGAGGACGATCGACCAGTTCGGATGCCGCAGGGCCAGGCGGCGCACGAGGCCGGTGTCGAACCAGGCGGCGACTTCGCCGACATAGCCGATCACCGGGCGCGGCAGGGCGCTGAGCTCGGCCGGGATGTCCGCGGGGGCGATCGGCCGCGAGAAGTGTTCGTAGTCGGCGGCGTTGGGGACGAGGACGGTGCGCGTGCTCCACCGCCGCATGCGCGCCTCCAGCTCGCGCGAGGTGGCCAGCACGACGTCGGCGCGCCGGGCCAGCGCCGCCTCCGCGGCCTCCACCTCGGGCTGGCCGGGACGAAAGGCGGTGACCGAATCCAGGCAGTCGTAGACGACCAGCCGCGACGGCAGCCGGTCCAGCGCCGCCACCACCGCCGGCGACGGCGTCCCCGCCCAGATCACCGGCCGCTCGATCCGCGCCTCCTGGAGGGCGCGGCGCACCGCCGACGTCATCAGCCGCGCCGTCCACTCCGAGGGCGCGCGCAGGCCGGAGGCGAGCGTGGCCGCGTGGCCCGAGATGAGGGAGACACCCGCGGGCATCGCCGCGGACGGCGAGCCCGTCCCGCGGAGCCGACGCACGAAGCGGGGCGCGTCCGAGAGACGAACGCGGCGCAGCCCGATGGGGTCGACGTAGACGACGCGGCCCTGGGCGGCCAGCCGCGACGCGATCTGCTGCGGCCGCTGCCAGGTGTGGCTCCAGTCCACCGCGCCGAAGTACACGACGTCGAAGCCGTCAGACCGCATGGGCCGGCTCCAGGGCCTCGCTACCGCGGCAGTAGCGGGCGACGACGTCCGCGGGCTCGCCCTCCGCGACGATCCGTCCCCCGACGAGGAGGCAGGCGCGGTCGCAGAAGCGCTGCACGAGCTCGAGGTCGTGGGCGACCACGACGATGGAGCGCCCGCTCCGGCGCACCTCGGACATGCGGGCCAGGCACTTCTCCTGGAAGGCGCGGTCGCCCACCGCGAGTACCTCGTCCACGAGCAGGATGTCCGCCTCGAGATGGGTGGCCACCGCGAACCCGAGCCGCATGGCCATGCCGCCGGAGAAGGTCTTGACCGGCGCGTCCATGAATCCCTCGAGCTCGGCGAAGGCGGCGATGCGGTCGTAGAGGGCGTCCGTCTGCCGCCTTCCGAGCCCGAAGAGGGACGTGCTCAGGTAGACGTTCTCGCGGCCGGTGAGCTCGGGATGGAAGCCCACGCCCAGCTCCAGCATCGGGGCCACCGTGCCCGAGCGCGCCACCCGGCCGCTGGTCGGGGGCAGGATGCCGGCCATGATGCGCAGCAGCGTGCTCTTGCCGGAGCCGTTGGGCCCGATGAGGCCGAGCGACTCTCCGCGCCCGAGATGGACGTCGACGTCGCGCAGGGCCCAGACCTCGTGGCGGCGCTCACGGTGCCGCGCATGGAACAGCGCGAGCACGCGCACCTTGAAGTCCTGGGTCGGGTTCTCCCGGATGACGAAGCGCTTCGAGACCCCGGCCAGCTCGAGGGCGCCCACTCACACCCGCTCGACGAAGGTCGGGCTCATGGCCTTGAACACCACGAGGCCGAGCCCGACCGTGGCCACCGTCGAGAGCAGGGTGGAGGCGGCCGTGGTCCACGCGGGCAGGCGTCCCCAGAAGAGCACGTCCTGATAGGCGGCAGCGAAGGCGGCGGGCGGGCTGAGGGCGAGGGCGCTGCGCCAGATCCCGGGCACCATGTCCGCCGGATACACGATCGGCGTGAGCCAGAAGACGAGGATGAGGGCGATCTCCGTGAAGTGCGCGACGTCGCGCCAGGCCGTGGTGAGGGCGGCCAGGAGGAGGGCGACTCCCGTCGTGAAGAGGACGTGCAGGAGCAGGAGGGGGGCCAGCAGCACCGCCGTCCATTTCAGGCCGGGGCCGCTCGGGAGGGCCAGGGCGGGCAGGAAGACGGCCAGGGCGAGGAGGAGCTGGGCGAAGACGAAGAGCACGCTCGCGATGGGCAGCGCTTCGCGCGGGAAGGCCGCCTTCCGGAGCAGGGGTCCGTTGAACACGATCGCGCCCGTGGCCGCGGTGGCGGCGGCGGCGAAGAAGTTCCAGGGCAGGAGGGCCACGAGCAGGAAGAACGGATAGTGGGGCACGGGGACTTTCATCACGTGCCGGAAGGCCAGCGTGTAGACGAGGAGGAGCAGCGCCGGGTACACGAGCGACCAGGCCACGCCCAGGATGGAGCCCCGGTACTTGAGGGTGAGCTCCTTCAGGACCAGGTTGCGGATGAGCGCGCGGTGACGGACGAGGTCGCGGAGCATGTCCGTGCCCTCAGCCGGGGGGGAGGCGCGCGGTCAAGGGCACGGGCGCGGCCTGTCCCGTCCGGGCCACCGGAGCTTCCGCCGGCCCTTCCGGCAGGGTGCGCCGCCGGGCGGTCTCGGGCGAGGGCGCGGCCCGTCCGCCGCGGAACCGGTCCTCCAGGACGGCCAGCCCCGCGCGCAGCACGAGGCCCAGGCCGGCCAGCATCACGACGGGCAGCGGCCAGGCGAAGTGCTTGCGGATGTAGCGCAGCATGCTGCGGTGGCGCTCCCAGGTCACCCAGGCGGGCACGGGGCCACGGCTGGCCCCGATGCGATGGGTGACGTCCGCCTGCGGCACGTATACGACCTCGTGGCCGGCGTCACGGATGCGGCGGCACCAGTCCATGTCCTCCACGAAGAGGAAGTACCCGTCGTCGAGGCCGCCCACCTGATCGAACACCTCGCGGCGGACCATCAGGCAGGCGCCCGAGACCCAGTCCACCGGACGCGTCGTGGCATGGTCCCATTCGAGGTAGAGGTAATCGCTGGAGACGGGGTTTCGGGGGAACCACCGGGTGAGCAGCGCGTAGCGGCCGAAGAAGATCGAAAACGGCCGCGGGAACCGCCGGCAGGAGTACTGCAGCGTCCCGTCCGGGTTGCGCAGCCGCGCCGCCACCGCGCCCGCCTCCGCGTTTGCATCGAGGTAACGCGAGAGGGTGGCCACCGCCCCCGGGTGGGCGACGGTGTCGGGATTGAGCAGCAGCAGATGGCGTCCGCGCGCGGCGGCCATGCCGAGGTTGCAGGCGTGCGCGAAGCCGACGTTGCCGCCGGCCTCGATCAGCCGCACGTCCGGCCAGGCGTCGAGGGTGCCGGAGGCGCGGGCCGTCCCCGAGTTGTCCACGACGATGACCTCGAGCGACAGGAGATCCGCGGAGGAGGGAAGGCTCTCCAGGCAGCGGCGGAGCAGCTCTTCGCTGTAGTAGTTGACGATGACGACCGTGCAGTCGGGGTCTGGGGCGGGACCGTGGCCCATCCGCGGCCCCGCGCCCTGGGGGCCGAGGGTCATTCGGCCCCACCGCCCCCGCCTCCCTGCTTGCGCAGGAACGCCGGGACGTCCAGGTCCAGCCGGCCGCCGCCGGAGGCCGCCTTCGCATTCGGCGTCTTGCGATAGAAGCCGCCCGCTTCCGCCTGGGGCATGGCCGGAGACTGCGCGGAGGGCCCGACGTAGTTCGCGAGGTCCACCGGGGTGGGCGCGACCTT
>Ga0075431_100008895_pt1 | contig 10059 bp, 11 predicted proteins | sample RhiMetdeltSRZDD5_FD_75297 | JGI IMG/M metagenome (GOLD analysis project Ga0075431, IMG submission 75297) | Populus rhizosphere microbial communities from Tennessee, USA - Rhizosphere MetaG P. deltoides SRZDD5 | ecosystem: Host-associated > Plants > Roots > Rhizosphere > Soil | place: USA...
AGCGCGCGCCCTGAAAGGTGTTGAAGAAGACGATGAAGAAGACGATGGTCCACGCCAGCACGACCTTGGCCAGGATCCCGAAGCCGAAGACCATGGTGATGAGGGGCACGAGGGCGATGCGCGGCAGCGAGTTGAAGGCGACGATATAGGGCTCGAAGATCCGCGCCAGGCGGTCATGGCGGCCGAGGACGAGGCCGGCCACGAACCCGCTCGACACGCCGGCCAGGAATCCCCAGAGCGTCGACTGCACCGTCGAGAGGGCCATCTGCCAGATCGACAGCCGGACCTGATCCGAGGCGAGGAAGACGAATCGCGCGGCGATCGCCGAGGGACGGCTGATGAAGAATGGATCGATCCAGTACAGCCCGGGGGTGCGGCTGATGGCCTTGACGCCGGTCAGCCATTCCCAGGCGGCCAGGATCGTGACCAGGATCACCAGCCGCCACACGAGGACGGAGCGGCGGCCACTCACGCGCCGCGCTCCGCGAACTCCTCGCCCAGCACGTGCCACACCCGGCTGTACTCACGCGCGTACTCGTCCGTCTCGCGCAGCTTGATGACGTCGCGCGGCCGGGGCAGCTTCACGTGGTGGACCATCTTGATGCGGCCAGGCCGACGCGTCATCACCACCACGCGATCGGCGAGCGTGATGGCCTCCGACAGATCATGGGTCACGAAGACCACCGTCTGGCGGCGCGCACCCCAGAGGGCGAGCAGCTCGGCGTGTAGATTGATCTTCGTGTGCGTGTCGAGGGCGCCGAACGGCTCATCCATCAACAGGATCTGGGGGTCGACGACGAGGGTGCGCATGAGGGCGACGCGCTGCCGCATTCCGCCCGACAGCGTGGCCGGAAACGCGTCCTCGAAGCCGTCGAGGCCCGCCAGCGCGATGGCCTCGCGCACCCGTCGCGCTTGCGCGCCGCCGGTTACCCCGCGGTACTCGAGCCCGAGCGCGATGTTGCGCGCGACCGTGCGCCAGGGAAACACCGTGTCCTTCTGGAACACGTAGCCCACGTTGGCGGGCGCGGCGCCGAGCACCCGGGCGCCGTCGATCTCCACCGTCCCCGCCGACGGTGTCACCAGGCCGCCGAGCATGTTGAGGATCGTCGACTTGCCGCAGCCCGAGGGGCCGACAAGAGCGACGAACTCACCCTCGAGCACGTCGAACGAGACGCCGTCGACGGCCGCGACCTCGCGGCTGCCGGCGCGGAACGTCTTGCGCAGGTCGCGGACCTCGATGCGGGTGCGGCGGGCGCTCAGGACTTGTACTTGGCCTGCGCCTTCTTGAGGAAGGACGTGTCGACCACCTTGGCGAAGGGCAATGGCTTGTCGACGGCGATGGGGACGAAGACCTTCAGGCCATTGTCGTAATCCTTCTCGTCGATGGCGAAGTCCCAGTCGAAGATGGTCTTGTAGTAGCGGATCGAGCGCAGCACGATGTCGCGGCTGAAGGTGTCCATGTACGGCTTGTGGATGAGCTCGGCGATCTCCTCGTCCTTGGCGCGGCGGATCCACTGCTGGGCGCGGTAGATGGCGTTGACGTAGGCCTGCACGAGATCGGGCGACTTCTCGATCGTCTCGCGCAGCGTGTAGCCGACGGTCACCGGAATGGGCCCGCCGAAGACGCGGTTCCATGCCTTCTCGTCCTGCACGTCGTAGATCGCCTTCCCGAAGCCCTCTTCCTCGGCCGCCCACTGCCACTCGGGGACGGCCATGATCGCGTCGAACTTGCCGGCCTTGAGGCCGCCCAGCATCGTGGTCGAGGCACCGCCGCCCACCCATTCCACCGCGTCGTTCACCGACTTGCCGTCGAGCGCCTTGCTCTGGCGCAAGACGTACACGCCGTACACGTACGTGCCGGATCCAATGGCGGTGGCGGCCACGATCGCCTTGCGGCCCACCAGCCTGGCGTCGGCCAGCGCCTCCACCGACTTCACGCCCTTGTCCCAGAGCTCCTTGCGCACCACGACGTTGGCGTAGCTGCAGCGCGTGTCGGTGGCGAAGAGCATCACCGTGTCGCGCCCCTTCTCGGTCGCCTTGAGGGGATGATTGGAGTCACCGAGGCCGAACATCGCCTGGCCGGCTGTCACCGCATTCACCACGCGGGCACCGCCGCCCGGCACGATGAAGCCCGGCATGGAGACGTGCTCCTCCTCGAAGAACTTCTTCTCGCGCGCGACGAGGTGCTGGCCGTAGACGAATGTCGAGACGCTGTGCGAGACCGTGATGGGCTTCGAGCTCTGGGCGCCCGCGCGGCGGTGCCACCCGGCGGCGAGGGCCGCGGCGGCGGTGGCGCTCAGGAAGTGTCGCCGGCTCCACTGCATGCAGGAATCCTCCTTGGAATGCGGGAGCATAGCCTCGGCACGCGGCGCCTGTCAACCGCAACATATTGACACTACAGCGAATTTCGGCGATGCTGAGGGCCTTCATGGTCCGGAGCATGACCGGGTTTGGACGGGCGGAGCTCAGCGGCGAGTCGATTGCCGTCACCGTCGAGGCCCGGTCCGTCAATCATCGTCATCTCGATGTCGCGCTGCGGCTGCCGCGCCCGCTCGCCTCGCTGGAGCTCGACGCGCGACGTCTCGTGCAGGCGCGACTCGAGCGGGGCCGCGTCGACGTCACCGTGCAGGTCACGCCGCTCACCGGGACCGCGACCCAGCGGGTGCAGGTCGACGGCGCCCTCGCGCGCGAATATATCGCCCGCGCGCAGGCGGTGGCCGCCGAGCTGGGCCTCGGCCCCGCGCCCGGCGTCGAGTGGATCCTCGAGCGCCCGGGCGTGATGCGGCTCGAGGATGCCGAGCCCGTGGAGCCGTCGGCGCCGTGGCCGCTCCTCGAGCGGGCGCTGACCCAGGCGCTCGACGAGCTCGTCGAGCGCCGCGCGGCGGAGGGCGAGCGCCTCGTCGACGCGCTGCGGATCCTCCACGCCGACCTTGGCACCGCCGTGGAGTCGATGGCGACACGGGCACCGGCGTCGTCGGCGCGCCGGGAGCAGCGACTGCGCGAGCGCCTGCGCGGGTTGCTGGCCGACACGGCGATCGACGAGACGCGCATCCTGACCGAGGCGGCGATCTGGGCCGAGAAGAGCGACGTGACCGAGGAGCTCGCGCGGCTGCGCGCGCATCTGGCCGAGTTCAGCCTGGCTCTCGACAAGGGCGGGCCGGTGGGACGCGCGCTCGACTTCTTGATCCAGGAGCTCAATCGCGAGGTGAACACCGTCGGCTCCAAGGCCGACGATCTCGAGCTGAGCCAGGCGGCGCTGGCCGCCAAGGGCGTGCTCGAGAAGATCCGCGAGCAGGTGCAGAATCTTGAGTAGCCGCGCCACGAACGGCGCCGCGCCGCGGCTCGTCAACGTGGGCCACGGCAACGTCGTGCTTGCCCACCAGATCGTCGCCATCGTGGCCCTCGACTCGCTGCCGGTGAAGCGGCTCATCGAGACGGTGAAGGGCTCCGCGAAGCTGGTGGACGCGACGAACGGCCGTCGGACGCGCGCGGTCATCGTCACCGAGAGTGACCACCTCATCCTGTCGTCGCTCGAGCCGGCCACGCTCGCGCAGCGGCTCGCCACTGATCGAGGCGGCCACGATGAGTAGCGATCCCGGCCTGCGCCTCCGCCGCCGCGGCACCCTCTTCGTCGTGTCCGCGCCCTCCGGCGCCGGCAAGACCACGCTCTGCCGCGAAGCCCGGCTGCGCGTCCCCCACCTCGCCTACTCGGTCTCGTGCACGACCCGCGCGCCGCGTCTCGGAGAGGTCGACGGCCAGGACTTCCGCTTCATCTCGCGTGAGACGTTCCTGGCCATGCGCGACCGCGGCGAGCTGGCCGAGTGGGCCAGCGTGCATGGCAACCTGTACGGGACGCCGGCCCGGCCGCTGGAGAACGCCCTCCAGGACGGTCGCGACGTGCTGCTGGACATCGACACGCAGGGCGCGGCCCAGCTGCGGCAGCGCTATCCCGAGGCCGTGCTGGTGTTCGTGGTGGCGCCCTCGATGGCGGAGCTCGAGCAGCGCCTGCGCGAGCGGCGCTCGGATGCCGACCAGGACATCGCCCGGCGGCTCGCGCGCGCGCGCGACGAGATCGCGCTGTGGAAGCAGTACGACTATCTGATCGTGAACCGGGACGTGAAAGAAGCGATCGATCAGCTCATGGCAGTGATCCAGGCCGAGCGCTGTCGAACCACGCGCCTCGGCGTCACCTTCCCCGACCTGGAGGTCTCCAACTGATGGCGTTCCCCTCGCTCGAATCGGCGCTCAACAAGGTCTCGAACCGATATCTCCTGGTGGTGCTGTCGGCCAAGCGCGCCCGGCAGCTCAACCGCGGCGCGGCACCACGCGTCGAGAGCAAGCACAAGAAGCCGACCAGCTCGGCCCTCGAGGAAATCGCGGCCGCCAAGGTCGAGTACCGCGTCAAAGAAGTGGACGAGACCGCCAAGGCCTGAGCATGCGGCTCGACGGACGTGAGCTCGTCCTGGGCGTGACCGGGTCCATCGCCGCCTACAAGGCGGTGCTGCTGCTGCGCGAGCTCACGTCGCTCGGCGCCGGAGTGACGGTGTGCCTGTCCGAGCACGCGCGGCACTTCGTGGGGCCGCTCACGTTCCGGACGCTCTCTGGACGTCCCGTGCTCACCGACCTCTTCGATCCGCAGAGTCCCGAGTCGGTGGAGCACGTGGCGCTGGCCGAGCGGGCGGCGGCGGTCGTGGTGGCGCCGGCCACGGCCAACGTGCTGGCCAAGGCCGCGCACGGCATCGCCGATGACTTCCTCACCACGCTCCTGCTCGCCGCGCGCTGTCCGGTCGTCATGGCGCCGGCGATGGACGGCGGCATGTGGGACCACCCGGCCGTCGTGGCCAACGTCGCCGCTCTTCGTGGCCGCGGCGTCGTCGTGATGGATCCGGAGGTCGGCGCCCTCGCCTCCGGTCTCTCCGGGCGCGGCCGTCTGCCGGAGGCGGAGACGATCGTGGAGGCGCTCCTCGCGGCGCTGGCGCCCGCGCAGGATCTGGCCGGCGAGAAGCTCGTCATCACGGCCGGACCGACCCGCGAGCCGATCGACCCGGTGCGCTACATCTCCAACCGCTCGTCGGGAAAGATGGGCTATCGCTTGGCGCTGGCCGCGCTACGGCGCGGCGCCCACGTGACGCTGATCTCCGGGCCCACCGCACTTACACCGCCCGCCGCCGCCACCTTCGTGCCCGTGCAAACGGCCGAGGAGATGCGCGAAGCCGTGCTGCAGCATCTACCCGGCGCGACGATCGTGGTGAAAGCGGCCGCCGTCGCCGACTATCGCGTGCGGCGTCCCTCGGAGACGAAGATCAAGGGCAAGCGTGATCTGACGCTCGAGCTGACGCCGAATCCGGACATCCTGGCCGAGGTCGCAGCCGGCCGCACCGGGGCCTTCGTCGTCGGCTTCGCCGCGGAGACGAATGACGTGGCCGCGAACGCGCGCGCCAAGCTGGACGCCAAGGGGATCGATCTGCTGGTCGCCAACGACGTCAGCCAGGCGGGCATCGGCTTCGACGCCGACGACAACGAGGTGCTGCTCATCGACCGCTGGGGAGGCGCGCGGTCGCTGCCTCGCATGTCCAAGGGCGCGGTGGCCGACGCGATCCTCACCGAGATCCTCCGCCTCCGCACCGCGGCCGGACGCGCGCTCGGCAAGGCGGCCCGCTGAGCTCGGCGCCACGCGAGGCGCTGGCCGACGCGCTCGGCGCGCTCGCCGAGACGCTGCGCTTCCATCGCGATCTCGGCGTGCCGACGGTCTCCCTCGACGGTGACTACTTGCTGACGCCGGCAGACTCGCTGCGTCGACAAGAGCAGGTGCTCCAGGGCTGCCGCCGGTGCAAGCTCTGCGACGGTCGGACGAATCTCGTGTTCGGCTCGGGCAATCCGCAGGCGGAGTTCGTCTGCATCGGCGAGGGGCCCGGCGCCGACGAGGACGCGCAGGGGCTGCCCTTCGTCGGTCGCGCCGGACAGCTGCTCACCAGGATGCTCGCGTCGGTCGACCTCTCGCGGGACGACGTCTACATCTGCAACGCCGTGAAGTGCCGCCCTCCATCGAACAGGAATCCCGAACCCGACGAGATCGCGGCCTGCGCACCGTTCCTCGCCGAGCAGCTGGCGACGCTGCAGCCGAAGGTCATCCTGTCGCTCGGCAGCGTCGCCACGCGGGCGTTGCTGAACACGACCACGCCCATCGGCAAGTTGCGCGGACAGATCCATCCCTACGGCGACGCCGTGCTCATCCCGACGTTTCACCCGGCGTTCCTGCTGCGCAATCCCGGCCAGGAGTTCAAGCGAATGGCGTGGGACGACCTGAAGCTCGCCAAGCGAGAGTACGACCAGCGAAGAACGCGGTGACCGTCGCGGACGTCGCGTTCGACGTTCCCCTGCCGCATCCGTTCTCGTATCGCGTGCCGGAGGCGTGCCCGGTCGCCATCGGACAGCGCGTCGTCGCGCCGCTCGGTCGCGCCCAGCGCATGGGCGTCGTCGTCGCCGTTCGTGAGAGCGACGACGATGGGCGCCTGAAATCCCTGCTGAGCCTCGTCGATGGCGGACCCGTGCTCGACGCCGGCGCTGTCGAGCTGGCGCGCTGGATCGCCACCCAGTCCCTGTCGTCCCTCGGCAGCACCCTGGCCGCGCTCGTGCCGCCTACTGTATCCGAGGGCGGGGCTGGCTCGAAGCGCGGGGGGCCTGATCCAGGTGGATCTCGGCTGCGCTGGCTGTCGTCCGTCACTGCGAATCCTAAGACGGAGCTTCTCGTCGGCGCCGGACGGGAGATGCGACTCCTCGAGCGCATTGCGGACGGGCCCGCGCTTGTCGTCGTCCCCGATGTCGATGCGGCGGCGCGCTGGGCGCAGCGGGTGGCCAAGCGCGGGCCGGTGGTCAGGCTCGACTCCGGCGTCGACGACCGCGAGCGAGTGGCGGCGTGGGCGGCGCTGCGGGCCGGCACGGCACCGCTCGCCGTCGGCACCCGCTCGGCGTTGCTGGCGCCGCTGGCGCGTGGCGCGACGCTGGCGCTCGTCGACGAGCACGAAGCCGCCCACAAGCCGCCCGGGGCACCGCGGCTGCACTCCCGGGACATCGTCCTGGAGCGCGCCGCACGCGAGGGGCTGCGCGCGATCCTCACCTCGGCCACGCCGAGCGTCGAGATGTGGTGGCGCGCCGACAGCGGCCGTGCCGACCTCGGCCCGGTGGAGGCTGGCCCGTGGCCGGCCGCGCAGGTCGCCGACACGCGCGGCATTCTCCGTCGCGAGCCGCTGACGCCGCCCCTCGCGCGCGCGATGCGCGAGACGCTCGCCGCCGGCCGCCGTGTGCTGCTCGTCATCAGTCGGCTCACCTCGGCGCTCGCCTGCGACGAGTGCGGCGAGATCCTGCGCTGTCCGGCGTGCGCCATCGCGCTGGCCTACGCCCGCGCGGGGCGAATGCTCGGCTGCCGCGTCTGCGGCCACGTGGCTCCGGCGCTCGAGACGTGCCCGTCCTGTCGTGGCCGCCGGCTCTCGCCGTTCGGCTGGGGCGCGGAGCGGGTGGAGCACGCCGTCCGCCGTCGCTTCCCGGACGCGCGTGTCGCCCGCTACGATCCGGATGCCTCGCGCGGCGCGCGCGCGGAGGCACAGCGCAAGGCGGCCACCGACGCGCAGGTCGTCATCGGCACCCGCGGCGCGCTACGGCTTTTCGGCCGCGGCGCGCTCGGTCTCGCCGGCTTCGTGGCGCCCGATCAGCTGCTGCGCCTCCCGGACTTCCGCGCCGGCGAGCGCCTGTTCGCCCTGCTCTGGGCCGCCGCCGAGCGGGTCGTCCCCGACGGCGCGCTGGTGCTGCAGTCGCAGACTCCGGAGCATTACGTCCTCGACGCGGCCGTGCGGGGGGATCGCGCCGCGTTCTACCGGCACGAGCTCAAGTTCCGCGGCGAGCTCGGCTACCCGCCGTTCCGCCGGCTTGCCATCGTCACCGTCGCGGCGAAGGCCGCCGCCGACGTGCGGCGGCTGACCGACGACGTGGCGGCCGCGATCACCACCGAGCGCGAGCTGACGGCGTATCCGCCGGCGCCCGATCGACGCGATCGACTGCGCCGCATCGTGGTGAAGGGGCGCGACGATCTCCCCGACCGGCTGGCCGAGGCGCTGGCGGACCTCCGCCGACCGCGCGCGAAGCGCCGCGGGAGCATCGAGGTGGAGATCGATCCGGTCGAATGGCCGACGTAGAGGCGTCGCTGGCCGTGGTAAACTGCGTAAGTACGCGGATTCCTGAGGGGAGGCGCATTCAGATCGATGGCGGTCCTGAGCGTCAGGAAGTACGGTGATCCAGTCCTCCGGCGACGGGCGAAGCCCGTGGAGACGGTGACGCCGGAGATCAAGCGCGTGATCTCCGACATGGTCGACACGATGTACGACGAGGTCGGGCTCGGCCTCGCCGCGCCCCAGGTCGGCATCTCGCTACGGCTGATGGTCGTCGGTGACGACGACGGTCGTGAGGCGCGGGCGCTGCTCAATCCCGTCATTGCCGAGCAGGGCGGCGAGATCGTGGCCGAGGAAGGATGTCTATCCATTCCCGGCGTGTTCGCGCCCGTGAAGCGCGCCGAGTGGGTGCGCCTCGACGCGCAGGATGAGCTCGGCCGACAGGTGTCGATCACGGCCCGCGGTCTCCGCGCCCGCGTCTTCCAGCACGAGATGGATCATCTCGACGGCGTGCTCTTCATCGATCGGCTCGATCCGGTGACCCGCGACAAGATCAAGCGTCGCATCCGCAAGGAGGGGCTCGCCGAAGAGGCGGGCGCCCACCGCGCGTTCGCGCTGTAACACGCTGAAGCTCCTCTTCTACGGGACGCCCGATTTCGCCCTGCCGGCTCTCGAGGCGCTCCGTCGCGCTCACGACATCGTCGCCGTCATCACCCAGCCCGATCGACCCGCGCACCGCGGCCAGCGACTGACGGCGCCCCCGGTGAAAGACGCAGCGCTGGCGGCCGGCCTGCCGGTGCTGCAGCCCGCCCGCCTGCGTGATCCGGAATGGCCGGAGCGACTCGCGGCGTTCGGCGCGGATGTGGCCGTCGTGGTGGCGTTCGGACAGATCCTGCCGAAGGCGGTGCTCGATGCGCCCGCGCGCGGCTCGATCAACATCCACGCCTCGCTGCTGCCGAGATACCGCGGGGCGGCGCCGATCCAGTGGGCCATCATCCGCGGGGAGACGGAGACGGGAATCACGACGTTCCAGATGGACGCCGGCATGGACACCGGCGACGTCCTGCTCATGCGATCGACGCCGATCGGCCCGGAGGAGACGGCGGGCGATCTCTTCGCGCGGCTCGCCCCGCTCGGCGCCGACGTGATCCTCGACACGCTCGCCCGGCTCGACTCCATTACTCCGCGGCCACAAGACCATGCCGCCGCCACGCCCGCGCCGCGGCTCAAGAAGCTCGACGGCGCCGTCGACTGGTCGCAGCGCAAGGGGGACATCGTCAATCTCGTTCGCGGGTGCAACCCGTGGCCGGGCGCGACGACGCCCACGCCGGCGGGCACCCTCACGCTATGGCGCGCGCGCGCCATCACCGCGACGCCGGCGCCGGTGGGCACGCTGGTGCCGCACGAGCAGACGCTCGCCATCGCCGCCGGGGACGGCCTCGTGCTGCCCGTGGACGTCCAGCCCGAGAACCGCAAAGCGATGCGCTGGAGCGAGTGGCTGCGCGGCGCGCGGCTGCAGGCCGGCGACCGCATCGGCGTCACGTGAGCGCGGCGGCGCCGGCCCGCATGGTCGCCGCCCGGGTGCTCGAGCGCGTCGAGACGGACGACGCGTGGGCCGACCTGGCCCTCGCCGCCGAGGTCACCCGGGCGGCGCTGACACCGCGCGACGTCGGCCTCGCCACCGAGATCGTCTACGGAACACTGCGCTGGCAGCGCTACCTCGACTGGGTTCTCGCACCGCACTCGCGCCGGCGACTCGACACGCTCGACGCACGCGTCCGCGTCATCCTGAGGATGACGGCCTATCAGCTGGTGTTCCTCGAGCGCGTCCCGCCGTTCGCCGCCGTCAACGACGCGGTCACGCTCGCCCGTGGTCGCACGCGTGGCGTCGCCGAGT
>Ga0075431_100008898_pt1 | contig 10058 bp, 8 predicted proteins | sample RhiMetdeltSRZDD5_FD_75297 | JGI IMG/M metagenome (GOLD analysis project Ga0075431, IMG submission 75297) | Populus rhizosphere microbial communities from Tennessee, USA - Rhizosphere MetaG P. deltoides SRZDD5 | ecosystem: Host-associated > Plants > Roots > Rhizosphere > Soil | place: USA...
TCGATTGATTTCGATCGCGCGCGCATAATTCTCGAGGGCCTTCGCAAAGAGCTCCGTCGGGTCCTCGCCGCGCTCGACCTTGTAGTAGGCCCACATCAGGTGCACTCCGCCGAGCGAGCCCCAGCCCTTGTCGAGGAAGCGGGCCCGCTTCACGGCCTGGCCCAGGTCCTCGATCGCCCCCCGCCAGTGCCCGGTCGGTTCTTCTCCGGAGCGAAGGGCGTAGTTCCCCCAATTCGAACGCAAATCGCCCCGCCACTGCCACGCCACCGGCTGTTCGGGATTCCGCCGGAGCGCCTCCGTCAGATCCTCCATCGCCTCCCGCCACTGCAGCTTCGGATCCTCCCCGTGGGCCTGGTTGTAGAAACCCCAGGAGGATCGCGCCCCGCCTCTCCCCAGCCACGACATGGCGTCGCCGGCGTCCCGCTGGATCGCCGCCTCGAAGTCGTGGATCGCGTCCCGCAAGGGCGCCGAGGGGTCCTCACCGCGGAGCATCCGGTGGGTTCCCGTGTGGACGCGCGCGAATCCGCGCCCCTGCCACGCCCCGAGGCAGTCAGGATTCCGCTTGAGCGCCTCGCCGAAATCCTCGATGGCCGCTTGGTACACCCGGGTCGGATCCTCACCTCGGATCTTCTGGTGCATCCCCACGTTTGATCGCGCGAAGCCCCGGCTGACCCAGGTCTCGACGTCGTCGGGATTCCTCCGGAGCGCCTCGTTCAGGTCCTCGATCGCCTCCCGGAATTGATCCGCCGGTTCCTCCCCGCTGCGGGCGCGGCAGATGCCCCAGTTCAAGCGCCCCAGGCCGCGGCTGCGCCACGTCATGGCGCTCTCCGGGTTTCGTTTCAGCGCCTGGTCGAGATCGCCCAATCCCTCCTCGAACAGCTTCGTCGCGAACTCCCCGTGGTCCTCCTTGTAGGAAGCCAGGTTCAAGCGCGAGGATCCGCGACCCCGCCACGCCTCGGCCCGGGCGGGATCCTGCTTCAAGGCTTCGCCGAAGTCCTCGATCGCCTCGCCGTACAGCGCCGAGGGATTTTCCCCGCGGACGATTTTCTCGCTCCCCCAGGAGAGTCGCGCGCCGCCGCGACCCAAGAGGTGCGGGATGTACCCACGATCCTTGTCGTGCCCCGCGGTCCAGGCGCGGATGGCGTCTTCGTACCGCCCCCGCTCCTCGTGCAGACTCGCCAGCGCCTCGTGTCCCTCCTCCAGTCCCGGGTCCGCCGCCACCGCCGCGCCCAGGAGCCTCACCGCCTCCTCGTCCTTCCGCTCCGACCAGGCCATGAGACCCCGCGCGCACGATCGTTCCCCCGCCGACAATCCCTCCGCGCCGGCTTCCAGCTTGCCGAGGTCCGACTTCATCTGGTTCATCAACCCCTTCGCCCGGCCGTCCTTCTCCGCCAGCTTCCGCCAGTCCGGCCGCCGCACCTCCGATCCCGGCTTCACCTCCCCGTCTCCCGCCAGCCTCCTCCCTTCCACGGCCAGCGCGGCCTGCACCAGCTCCTCCGCGCGTTGCCGGTATTTCCGCGACAGGAGGACGCCCCGCTCGTAAAGCGCGGGGCCATAATGGGGTTCCTTCTCGAGCGCGCGGTTTTGCTCCTCCAGGGCCTTGACGTCGTCCATCACTGCCCGAAACATGCGACCCAGCCGGTAGTGCGGTTCCGCGCTCTGCGGATGAAGACTCATCGCCTCGCGGCACGCCTCCGCCGTCCGATCCACGAACGCCTTCGCATGCTCCGTCCGTCCCGACCGCCTCACCTCCAGGACCGCCAGCAGCGCGGTCTGCGTCTGCCTCCGCAGTCCCGCCAGCGCGTTGGCCTCGGCCGACGTCGCGCGCCGCACCCAGAAAAGCGCCGCTCCTCCCAGCAGGACGGCGATGGCCGCCGCCGCGGCGAGCGCCTTCCGCTTCGCCAGTCTCTTCCAGAGGCGGTAGGCCACGCCGGGCGCCCGCGCGAGGACCGGTTCCCCCTTCAAGTACCGGTCCAGGTCGTTCGCGAGCGTTCCCGCGCTTCGATATCGCTTCGCGGGATCCTTCTCGAGACATTTCAGGACGATGGCGTCCAAGTCCCGGTCGACGGGGAGCCGCGCAGGGTCCTCGTCTTCCATGCGCTTGATGATTTCGAAGACGGTCCGGCCCGGGAACGGCGGCCGGTCCGACAGGAGTTCGTACAGCGTCGCGCCCAGGCCGTACACGTCCGACCGGAGGTCGATCTCCGCGCCTCTCGCCTGTTCCGGACTCATGTAGGCCGGCGTTCCGAGGATGATTCCGGACGCGGTCACCTTTTCGACGCCCTCGATCTTCCGCGCCAGCCCGAAGTCCAGGATGAAAACCTGTTCATCTCCGCCGATCATGATGTTCGAGGGCTTGAGATCCCGGTGGATGATTCCCTGCCGGTGGGCGTACTCCACGGCGCGGGCCGCGTCCCGGATGTGCCGGACCAGGAGCCTCCGGTCTTTTCTCGGGATCTTGTCGAGGGTCCTTCCTTCCACGTATTGCATCGCGAGGTAGGGACGGCCGCCCTCGCTCCCGATCCCGTAGATGGCCGCGATGTGGGGATGAGCGAGCTTCGCGGAGAGCTCGGCCTCGCGCCGGAATCGCGCCAGCTCGTCCGGATCCGCCGCCTTCAAGAGCTTGAGCGCCACGGGCCGGCCCAGGACGGTGTCCCACGCCTTCCACACCTCCCCCATGCCTCCCGATCCGACCTTCTCGAGGCAGAGGTAGTCGCCCAGGCGGGCGACGCCGGGTCCGGGGGGCAGGTCGACGGGGGACGAGTCCACCGATTCCGCGGCTTGCGCGACTTGCGTGGCGGTGAGGATCTTTTTCTGGATGAGCAGCTTTCTCAACCGCGGCACGGGTTTCGCCCCGGCGCGAGCGGCCTCGCGCTGTTCGCGAAGGCACGCCTCGACCGCCTCCCGGGTGGCGAGCTTCCGGGCGAGCAGCGATTGCGCAAACTCGCGGTCGCGCCGGAGGATTTCCTCCACCGCCGGCGGGCCGTACAGCGACTGGAGCAACGCGTCGAGGGGATCCGGACTCGGCGTGTCACCGCTCATACTTCACCATCGCGGCGCGACCCGGGACCTCACAGGTATTTCAGGATCGCGCCCAGCTCGTCATCGACGTCCGCCTCATTGCTGTATTCCGCGACGAGGCGCTCGATCTCGCGGCGCAGGCTTTCCTTCACCCGGTACAGGGCGGTTTCCACGGCGTGCTCCGTCTTCCCCACCCGGGCCGCGAGCTCCTTGGCGGTGGCCCCTTCCATGCGGGCGAGGAGCAGGTCGAGCGACGGCTTCCCCTTCAGCCGCTCCATCGCCAGCTGGGCCAGGTTCTTCGCCCAGGCGAGGTCGAAGTCGCCGTCCGGGGGGATGTCCGCGGGGAACTCGAAGTCCTCGAGCGCCACCTCGCGGCGCCGGTCCCGCCGGGCGGCCAGGGTGCGGCGCTGGTGCGAGGCGATGACGTGCCGCGAGACCGCGAGGAGGAGCGCCCTGAATTTCCCCCTCTGCCGGTCGGCCCGCTCGAGGAACCCCTCGGCGCAGACCCGGAGGAAAACCTCCTGCGCGACGTCCTCGGCGTCTTCGTGGCTGAGGCCCCGCTTCCGGGCGAACTCGTAGACCGCCGGGCGGTAGCGCCGCACGACCAGGTCCTTCACGCCTTCCGGGTCCTTCCGGACCTGGAGGATCCGGGTCCAAATCGACGTGGGAAAGTTCAAGGCGACTGGATCATATACGGATTTTCGACGTGAGGATGGAGATTCGGCGGCGATAGCAAGGTCGAGCATTCGGCGATGACAACAACCATGTCCGGCCCCCGCGTCCAGGTGATTTTCTTCGGCGAGATCATCGCCGACAGCCGGGAAGCCCTGCGCCTCGCGGACGGCAACGGCGGGCATGTCTACTACTTCCCGCGCCGCGACGTGAACATGGCGCGGCTCTACCGCTCGACGCTCAAGACCGTGTGTCCCACCCGGGGCGAGGCCTCGTACTACACGCTCGCCAACGGAAGGCTGTCGGAGAACGCGGCCTGGAGCTACGAGGAGCCGGACGTCGCCGACAGCGATCTCAAGCACCGCCTCGCGTTCGACCCCGGGAAGGTGGATCTGATCCGGATCATTCGCGAGGAGCATTGAGGCCGGCGAGGGGGACGGGCTTTGCCGAAACCGCCAAGGTAGTCCGGTTCGGAGTCAACGCCGAGTCCCGGCGAAGACGTTCAGATCATGACTGATCTTGGTCCCGCGCCCGCGGCGGCGGTCTCCTTCCGAAGCGAATCGCGCCGAGGCAAACCGTTCCCTGAAATCTCGCGGCGAAATTCCCAGGTTCCGGATGAAGGTCACGCGCATCCGCTCTTCCGTGCGATACCCGCATTGCCGGGCGACGGTCTTGATCCGGGTCTGCGACGACTCCAGGAGTCGGCGGGCCGCGTCGAGGCGGATCGCCTCGACCGCCTTCGCCGGCGTGAGCCCCCGCCGGGCGACGTAGACGCGCGCGAAATGCCTCGGGCTCATGTGGGCCTTCTCGGCGAGGGCCTCGACGCCCAAGTCCTCCGTCAGATGCTCGCCGATCCAGAGCTCCAGTCGGGCGAAGTCGTCATCATCGGACTCGGCCTGCCCGGCCAGGATCGCGCTGTATTGCGACTGCCCTCCGGAACGCTTCAAGTAGACCACCAGGACGCGGGCGACCGCCACCGCCGCCTTGTGACCGAGATCCTCCTCGATGAGCGCCAGCCCGAGGTCGATTCCCGTGGCGACACCGGCGGAGGTCCACATCGAGCCGTCGCGAACGAAAATGGCGTCGGGCTCGACGGCGACGGACGGGTACCGCTTCGAAAGCAGCCCGCACTGCAGCCAGTGCGTGGTCGCCCGGAGCCCGTCGAGCAAGCGCGCCTCCGCGAGCAGGAAGGTGCCCGAGCACACGGAGCACACGCGTCGGCAATCCGCCGCCTTCCGGCGGACCCACTGGACCACCGCCTGGTCCCGCGTGACATCGTCGACGAGCGTGGCGCCCGGGACGATGAGGGTGTCGATCGGCGCTTTGTCGAGAGCCTTCGCCGGCTCGGTATCCACGGAAACGCCGGCCGACGTCAGCACGGGTCCGCCGCGCGCGGAGACGACCGTGCATTCGTAGGGAACCGGGCCCTCTTTCCCCGCCACGAATTTGGCCGCAATGTTGAACGCCTCCAGCGGCCCCGCCAGGTCCAGCAGCACCATCCCTTCATAGGCGACGAACACGATGCGCCGGAGTCTCGATCGGACGTTCGTGGGCGATGGCAGCATTTCAGGGATTTATGTCATTGCTGCCATGACCGGTCAAGGGGTATTCCTAGGTCAGGCGCGCGGCGCCGGGAGTCGGCGAACGAGGGAGACACGATGATCCACGTAGCGGCGACCGTCGAAGTCAGGCCCGGGGAACGCGACGCCGTCATCGCCGATCTGGCGACTTTGGCGCCCAAGATCAAGGCCGAGGAAGGATGCCTGGAGTACCTCGTGGCGACGGAGATTCCAACGAAACTCCCCGCGCAAGCTCCGCCCCGGGACAACGTCATCGTCACGCTGGAGCGGTGGCGGACCCTCAAGGACAGCGAAGCGCATCTCCGCGCGCCCCACATGGTGAAATTCGTGGAGAGGAACCTCGATCGAATCGTGAAGGCCACGCTCCAGATTTTGAAAAGCCAATAAGGAGGACTCCCATGTTGTTTCGCACGGTCATCGCCGCGGCCCTCGCGCTGGGGGCGACGGCTTGCGCGGGCCCGCCCGCGTCGAAGGAGGACGGCGCCACGAAGGGAGCGCCGGACACCGCCCGACTGCGCACCTATGTCTCGACCCCGTCCGGGATTTTCGCGAACGCGTACGTGCTCGAAACCGGGCGCGGCGTGATCGTGGTCGACGCCACGCTCACCGTCACCGACGGCCGGCGGTTGCGCGCCCTGGTCGACTCGACGTCGAAGCCGTTGCTGGCCGTGTTCATCACCCACGGCCATCCCGACCACTACAACGGTCTGACCGAACTCGTTTCCGGACGCCCGCCGGCGCCCATCTACGCCACGCCCGGAGTGGACCGGGTGATCCGCGAGTGGGACGACCGCAAGGAGAAACAGTGGAAGGGCCTCTTCAAGGAGGAATGGCCCGCGGTTCGCACGTTCCCCAATCGCACCGTGGCCGACGGAGAGACCGTGACGGTGGACGGTGTGAGCTTCACGGCCCACGACCTCGGGCCCGGAGAATCGCACCACGACGCGTACTGGATCGCTCGCGACGGCCAGGAGACCTACGTCTTCATCGGCGACCTGGTCTTCAACGATGAGCACTCCTATGTCAGCGACGGCCACACGACCGAATGGCTGGCCAGCCTCGAGCGCGTGCGCCGGCCGCTCGCCGGGGGGCGGTTGTATCCCGGGCACGGCCCCGCCGGCGGGAGTGAACTCCTCGACAAGCAGCGGCGGTACCTCAATCACTTCCGCGATGAGGTTCGCCGCCTGGCCGCGGGGCGGCCTCAACTCACGGAAGGCGAAAAGAACGAACTCGTTTCCCGGATGACCGCCGTTCTCCCCGCCGGCAAGCTCACGTTTCTCATAGGCAACGGGGCAGACGCCGTGGCGGCGGAACTGGCGGAGTCGTCAACGGCGACCGGCGGTGGGAAGCGCTGATTGATGGAGGTTGAACCGATGACGGAAAATGAAAGCGTGAAGTTCGCCGTCCTCGTGGCCGACGGATTCCAGGATTCCGAGTACTTCCTGCCGAAAATCGAAATCGAGAAGCTCGGGGTCCGGACGGAAATCATCTCGCGGTCACGCCAGCCGATCGAGATCTACTCGTTCTTCTCGAGAATCGGGCTGCTCGACGTCCAGAAGACGATCGATGAAGCCGATCCGGACGACTACGCCGGCGTGCTGGTTCCCGGCGGCGCCAAGAGCCCGGCGCTGCTGTCGGAGAGCGAAGAGGTGCTGGCCTTTGTCAGGCACCTCAACCGGGAGCGGAAGCTCGTGGCGCCGATCTGCCGGGGGACGATGCTGGTCGCCAAGTCCGGCATCGTGAAAAACCGGCCGGTCACGGGGTTTCACCTCGGCGATCAGTACCCGGACCTCGTCGTCCAGCCCATCGTCGAGGAGTTCGGAGGCATCTGGATCAAGGACCGTCCCGTCGTCATCGATGGGAACCTGATCTCATCGAGGCACCCCGACGACGTGCCCCATTTCGCGGGCGCCATCCGCGAGTGGCTGATCCGCGCGCGCATCCCCGCCCGGAGGTGAATTGTGAAGACAAGTCTCTTGATCACGAACGCCCTTCTTCGGGCCTTGACGGGAGGAATCATGCTGCACGAAATTCCCATGGTCTTCACCAGCGACGGCGTGCCGCTCGTCGGGACCCTCGTTCGCAAGGCCGGTGTGCTCGGCGCGCGCCAGCGCGGCGTCGTCGTCACCGGTTCGTGGCTCAACGTGAAGGAGCAGATGGCGCTCGGCTATGCGCGGGCGCTGGCCGAGCGCGGCTTCACGGCGTTCACGTTCGATTTTTCCGGCTGGGGCGCGAGCGGCGGCGCGCTCCGCCACTGGGAGATGCCCACGCAGAAGGTGCGGGACCTGGCGGCCGCGGTCGACTTCGTTTCCTCGCTCTCGTTCGTCGGCCCCAGGATCGGCCACCTGGGGGTGTGCGCGAGCGCCCAGTACGCGCTCCGGGCCGCGGCGGGACCGGCGCGGATCGCGAGCCTCGTCTCCGTCGCGGGATGGTTCCACGACACGGCGTCCGTCGCGCCGTTCTATGGCGGCGAGGACGGGGTCGCGCGGCGGCTGGAGCGCGCCGCCGACGCGCTCGCCGAGTACCACCGCACCGGCAAGCTCCGCATGGTCCCGGCCTACGCGGAAGGCGATGAGCGAGCCGGCATGTCCTTCAAGATGGACTACTACGGCAACCCCGCGCGCGGGGCCGTCAAGCCGTGGAGCAACCAGATGGCCGAAACGACGTGGCTGAGCTGGCTCGGTTTCAACGGCCTCGCCGCGGCGCCCTCGGTCACCGTCCCGACGTTGATGATTCACAGCGACGGCTGCGCGCTGCCCGACAACGCGAAAGCCGTGCACTCGCGGCTGGCGGGCCCCAAGCAGCTCGCCTGGATCGACAAGGGCACGCAGACCGACTTCTACGACGTGCCCGAATTCATGAAGATCGCCGCGGACCGCGCCGCCGCGTGGTTCGAGGAGACGCTCTAGCGTCGCCTCCAGATTGACTTGCCCAGTTTCCACACGGTCTCTTTGGATGCGACACAGGTTCAAAGTTCAAGGTTCAACGTGTGTCCGGCGTCCGGAGTCCAAGGCCGTCGTGGGGCCGCCTATCGTGACGTTGAACCCTGGACCTCGAACGAACCTTGAATTCAGCACGTTGTACTTCTGATCGGCCCTTTCGAGCTCTGGGTTCCCAGGGAACCTCTCACCCGCCCGGCTTCAAAAAAAGAGAGGCCCGGCGCGGGGCCGGGCCTCTCCGGATCAGGCTCGTTGATTTCTACGGGCTAGTCCTTGGGGTTGGCGTTCCCGTGCGCGGGCACCTTCATGAGCAGGAGCTGGCCTCCCTCCACGAGTTCGGCGTCCAGGGCCGCACCGCTCACGTTGGTGTAGTGGGCCTGCACGTCGAGCAGGAAATACCGGTACTTGTTGACGTCGAAGCCGTCGACGCCCTTGAAGAGGTCCGTGACTTCGATGATGCCGGACGACTCCTCGTCGGACTGGCTGCCGCTGGTCCCGTCGATGTCGGCGGTGGCGCCGGCGAGGAACCGGGCCGGGTCATGCTGCGCCAGTTCGGTGATATCGCCGTTCTTCGGGTTGTACTTCCACACGCGTCCCAGCCGGACGTTGTTGCCGACGTCCTCCTGGAGGTACACGTCCCCGTCCTGGTCCACCGTCATGTTGTCCATCATCTTGATCTGGGGGCCCGGCACCAGGTTGCCGTCGATCGCGACTTCGATCTTGCCGCCGAGTTCCGGCTGGCGGATGTCGGTGAAATCCATGCGCCACAGGCGGCAATTGCCGGAGAAGCTCGCCGTCGTGACGAACCAGTACCGGTTCGGGTGCTTCGGGTCCCACTGGCCGTCCTCGGGACGGTCCAAGGTCGTACCGCCGCTCCCCACGAGCTCGAACGTCCCGCTCCTGAATCCGGTCGCGGGATCGTCGTTCGTGTACCCGGGGATCTTCACTTCGTAGAGGACGCCGTTGTTCAGGCCGGCCTTGTCGACGGGAGTGCCGCTGTCCTGCTTCGTCCCGATGTAGGTGTACACCTTGTTCGGGGAGCCGTCCTCGTTGGCCATGACGATCGTCTTCTCCTGTTCGTACGGGCTGGCCAGGAGGTTCTCCCAGGCGTGGATGTTGAACCGCGGAAGAATGTAGCTCGTGCCATCCTGCGTTCCACCGGAGAGGTGGGCCACGGCGCGGCCGAACGCGGCATCCTCTTCCCCGTTCAGGTAGATCCGGCCCTCGCTGTACCCCTTGTCGGAATCGCTGTCGTAGAAGGCGCTGGGGGCGGCGAGATCGGCCGAGCAGAAGCGGGAGAAGACGACGGTCGTCCCGTCGAGATAGGTTCCGCTCGCGGTGTTCCACACCTTGACGCTCTTGATCAGGTCCTCCCCGTTGAGGACCGCGAGATCCCTCTTGCGGATCTGCCAGCGGGACACGAACGAGCCGATGGCGCCGTGCGCGCGGGTCACGCCCTGCGTGTTGCGCAGTTCGTGGTTCATGAGCACGGTGAGGGTGCCGTTGCCGTTGTCGTACGCGCCCAGGCCGTCGGGGATGCCGGCCATCCGGTAGGTGGCGCCGGCGACGTTCTTCTTGGGCACGGAGTCGCCCACCGTCAGGACCGACGTGAACTCGACCCCCTCCGCGACGGGGACGATGTACGGCGATTGCGAACTGCTGGGCCCGGTCGTCGCGGCGGGCGCCGCGAGGACCGACAAAGCCAGGACCAACGCGAACGTGCGAACCATGGCCGCCTCCCTTGTTGAGGTGAATGAACCGTGAAATCAATCCCACCGCCTGTGGCGGGCAGGATGGGACGCCCGGGTGAGCGTTCGGTTTCCCTTTCGTTCAGATGAGGCAAATG
>Ga0075431_100008904_pt1 | contig 10056 bp, 10 predicted proteins | sample RhiMetdeltSRZDD5_FD_75297 | JGI IMG/M metagenome (GOLD analysis project Ga0075431, IMG submission 75297) | Populus rhizosphere microbial communities from Tennessee, USA - Rhizosphere MetaG P. deltoides SRZDD5 | ecosystem: Host-associated > Plants > Roots > Rhizosphere > Soil | place: USA...
TCAGGGCTGCAGCTGGAAGGCGACCAGCTCGACGGTGGACGGTCGTCTCGGCGTCGATCACGCCATTGATGCCGGACACGCCGCGGAGGGCGCTCGTGAGCGGCTCGCCGGTCTCGGTGGCGTCGATGCGCGTCGGCGTGACCGACGTGATCACCCAGGCGCGATTTGGCTCTGTCGGTGGCGTCGTGTAGTACACGACGAACTGCCACCGATCGCCCACCTTGACGGCGGGGTAATCGGTGGTCTGCGCGAGCGCCGAGCTGGCCACGAGGGACGAGCGCCAGCGGCACGATTCGCGGCCGCAGCCTCATCGCCGATAACTATAGCCGGATGGAGATCGTGAACATGCTCGAATCGGAGGTTGGCAGCAAGGCGGCGTGGAGGCGCGCGCAGCTGACGCCGGCCGACTGGCAGGTGCCAGTTCCGGACGCCGCCGTGCAGGAGCTGGATGCCGCGCTCGATCGACTGCGAGCCGCGCCCGTCCCGGCCGAGCGTCTCCGGCCCGATGCCTTTCCGCTGCCGGCCTGTGCCGCCCTCGTGCGGGATGTGCGCGCGCGCCTGCTGCACGGCGTCGGGATGGCCATCGTCGATCGCTTGCCGGTGGAGCGCTACACCGCAAACGAGAGCCGGACGGTGGCCTGGCTGCTCGCCTCGCTGCTCGGCCGCGTCGTCGCCCAGAAGCAGGACGGCGTCTTCCTCTACGACGTGAGGGATACCGGCCAAACGCTCGAGTATGGTGTGCGGCGATCGTTGACCAATCTCTCGCAGCCGTTTCACACCGACGGTCCGTGGCTCACGCGGACGCCCGCCTTCGTCGGTCTCTTCTGCCTGCAGTCGGCGGACGCCGGCGGCCTGAGCCGGTACACGAGCCTGCTCACGGCGCACAACATGCTGAGAGAGCGCCATGCGGATCTGCTGCCGCGTCTCTACCAGCCGTTCCACTGGGACCGACAAGCCGAGCATGCGCCCGAGGAGCCGAAATTCTCGACGCACCCCATCTTCGCCTTCGACGGCCGCGCGCTCGGCGTGCGCTACTACGAGGACTACGTCGTCAAGGGGTACGCGCTCGCCGGCAAGTCACTCGACGCGATGGGACGTGAGGCGCTCGAGGCGATGCGTGAAGTGGTGGACGCGCCCGCGCACTGGGTCGAGTTCCGCATCGAGACCGGTCAGCTCCAGTACCTGAACAATCGGCTCTTCGCGCATTGCCGGACCGAGTTCCACGACGCGCCGGCGTCGGACCGTCGGCGGCACATGATCCGCGTGTGGAATCGCGACGAGGGCACAGCAGACCTCGAAAGCGGCGGGACCGCCGCGTAGCGACCGCTCGCACAGATCGCGGCCGCCGTACCTAGTGATAGCCACCCACGATCCAGCGCTTGCCGCGGCACAGGAGGAGCTGGCCGGCATCGGCGACGCCATAATCGATCGCCGGCCCGTGTGGAACGGCGGCGGTCTCGAGGCGTGACTCTTGTTCTGGTCCGCCGTCACCGGCGCGGAAATACCAGAAGTCGTCGAGCGTCATGGGATACGGCAGATCGCGAGGGAGCATCCTGACGCGGAGCTCGGGAAACGGCTTCAGCAGCGCGAGCCGGATATGGGACGGGCACGACGCCCAGGGGTGCGCCCGCGATGCGGTCGAGACCACCAGGTCGTACACGAGCTCCTGGCGTGTTTGCCGCGAGCACCACGCGACATATGCGGTGCCCGCTTCTCGCTCGACGACCCAGGTCCTCGTGACGCCGGGCAGGGCGCTGATCGGCTGCCGACATCCCGCCTGTTCGCCTGGCGGCGCCGGCGGTGCCTGACCGGCGCCGCCTTGCGATGCCCACGCCATCGCCGACAGCAGCGTCACCGCGAAAACCGAGGTCGCACGTCGGCACACGGACTTCATTCAGCGATAACCCGTGACGTCGGCAGGCTTGCCGGCGTCTTGCACTTCAGAGAGGTACCGCCAGGCATCGGGCCGGCTGCCGTCGACATCGGTGAAGCCATAGATCTTCGCGAGCTGACCGCTCGACAGCGACGTGCCGTTCCAGCGCGCGACGTTGGGATCCTGTGCGAGCGCCGCCACCGCCCGGCCGACGAACGCCGGCGTCTCGGAGATCGCGAAGTGCGGGGACCGCCTGGTCGCCTCTCGCCACGTCTCCTCGGTGACGCCATAGGCGTCGAGCATCGCTTCCGAGCGCAGCCAGCCCGGCGTGAGCGAGACGGCGGTGCCGCCGTGCGGCCGCAGCTCGTGCGCCAGGGAGAACGCCATGCGATTCACCGCGGCCTTGGCGAGGTCGAAGAAGAACGAGACGCGGTAGTGCGACGCGTTGTACTCGTCCGTTCCGTCGGTCACTTCGACGACCAGGCCGCCCGGCTTCTCGATCAGAAGCGGTAGGGCGAAGTGGCTGGTGATGGCGTGCGTGTCCACGGCCAATCGCAATGTTCGCAGGCCATACTCGAGGTCTGATTCCCAGACTGTCTTGTTCCACTCCATCCGGGTCGCGCCCCAGATGTCGTTCACGAGAATATGCAGGGCGCCGTGGTCAGCGCCGATGCGCGCGACGAGCGCGCGTACCTCGTCAGGAACGAGATGATCGACACGTACCGAAATGCCGCGGCCACCGGCCTGATCGACGAGCGCCGCCGTATCCTCGATCGTCTCCGGCCGGTTCATCTCGGATCGCTGCCCGCGTATCGTGCGTCCGGTGACGTAGACCGTGGCTCCGGCCGCACCCAGCTGCACAGCAATTCCACGGCCGGCGCCCCGAGTGGCGCCGGCGACCAATGCGATCTTGCCCGTCAGTGGCTTCTGCATGAGCGCCTCTACGGTAGCGCATCGAGGCGCGCGCATTCCACTGCGCGGCCGCCGGCAATCACCGGTCGCCCGGTGCGTCTACGGCGACCTCGCCGGCATCGTGGCCGCGTTTCCGGCGACGCTCGTCCTCGTCGTGATCGCCGGGGCGCTGCGTGGCGTGAGCACGGAGCGTCTCCTGGCGCCGCTGGTGCTGGCCAGCGTCGGCTTCAAAGGGTACGCGCGGGTGGCCTCGCCGCCGGCCTGATCGGCGTCTGGGTGTGGCACGCGGCGGATTCGGTGACGCGACACCCCGCCAGTTCGGAGGGCTGTGCGCGGAAGCGGTGCGCGCCGAGTGGGTCGTGATCGACCCGCGCCTCCCGAGCGGCGCGCGTTCGAGACGGTGCTCACCGAGGGGTTCGAGCGGGTCGCGCACTCGCCGTCGTTCGAGGTGCGACGGCGCACGCCGCGCGCGACGCCGGCGCTGTGTACGAATGGCGCGCGAGCGCGCCCAGCCCCTCCCGCGCGACGTCTTCAGATCATCCGCAGCTGGCGCGCCATGGCCAACCGCCGCTCCGCCAGCCGGTCGGCGGCGAGCCAGGTCGGAATCGCCTCGCGCTTCGAGATCTCGATCAGCTCGGTCATGCGCTCGCGGATGCGCGCGACGTTGTTCCACGCGCGCTCGCGGTTGAAGCCACCCTTCTGCGCGATGCGGTCGGTGTCGAAGACGGTGCCGCCCGCGTTGGCGATGTAGTCGGGCGCGTAGAGGATGCCCCTGTCGTGGAGCAGAGTGCCGTGGCGCTCCTCGGCCAGCTGGTTGTTGGCGCTGCCGCACACGATGCGGCAGCGCAGCGCGGGCACGGTGCGGTCGTTGATGACGGCGCCGAGCGCGTACGGCGCGTAGATGTCGCACGGCTGCGCGTGGACGGCCGCCGCGTCCACGGCGTTCACGCCGAACTCCTTCCGGGCGCGCTCCACCTTGGCCGCGTCGATGTCGGCGACGATGACCGACGCGCCTTCCTTCACCAGGCCTTCGAGGGCGGGCCAGCCGACGGCGCCCAGGCCCTGGAGCGCGATCGTGCGGCCGTGCAAGCTGTCGGAGCCCCAGACCTCGTGCGCACACGCCTTCATGGCCTGCTGCACGCCGAAGGCGGTGGCCGGCCCGATGTTGCCGGCACCGCCGCAGTACTCCGGCAGCGTGATGACGTGCTCCGTCTCCTGGTAGAGCAGCTCCATGTCGTCGAGCGTGGTGCCCACGTCCTCGCCCGTCTTGTACTCGCCGTTCTGCGACTGGATGAACCGGCCCATCGCGCGGATGAGCGCCTCGGTCTTCTGCGTCTTTGGATCGCCGATGATGACGGCCTTGCCGCCGCCGAGATTGACGCCGGCGGCCGCGTACTTGTACGTCATGCCGCGGCCCAGGCGGAGCGCGTCCATGATGGCGTCGTTCTCGCTGGCGTAGGTCCACATGCGCAGGCCGCCGCAGGCCGGCCCGAGGGCGGTGGAATGGATGGCGATCACGGCTTTGAGCCCGACGTCGGCGTTGTGGCAGAGCACGATCTTCCGGAAATCGTACTTCTGGAGATATTCGAAGATCATGCCGCGGTCCAGCCGCCATCGACCATCAGAATCTGGCCCGTGACGTACGACGACGCGTCCGCGGCGAGGAAGACCACGGGCCCGATCAGCTCGTCGACCTTCCCGCGTCTTCCCATCGGCGTCCACTCGCGGATGTGCCGCTCTTTCTCCTCGTTGTGGATGTTCTCGGCCCCCTGCATGACGTTCTCGAAGTAGGCGGGGGCGAACACGTTCACCCGCACACCGTCGCGCGCCCACTCGACCGCGAGCGTTCGTGTGAGCTGGTTCACGCCGCCCTTGGCGGACGCATACGGCACCAGCCACTTCACGCCGATCGAGCCCGCGATGGACGAGTTCATCACGATGCTGCCCCGGCGTTGCGTCAGCATCTGCCGGCCGACCGCCTGCGCGCAGAGGAAGTAGCCCTTGAGGTTGATGTCGAGGATCTGATCCCACTCGGCCTCGGTGTAGTCGACGGCCGGCTTGATGATGTCGATGCCGGCGTTGTTGACGAGCACGTCGATCCGGCCCCACGCCTCCAGCGCCCGTCCCACCATGCGGTCGACGTCGGCCTTGGCGGACGTGTCGACCTTGAGCGCGAGCGCCTTGCGACCGAGCGCCGTCACTTCGGCGGCGAGCTTCTCGACCTCGGTCAGCGTGCGGCTCACGGCGATGATGTCAGCGCCGTGCTGCGCCAGACCGAGCGCGATCGCACGACCGAGGCCGCGCCCGGCGCCGGTCACGATGGCCACCTTGCCCGTGAGATCGAACAGCGTGCTCATGAGTCGTCCTTTCATGTTCCGATCGTGGCCGGAGCCACGCGCGGGCGCGTGCGGCCGCCGAGCTTCCGAAGATAGACGGTCAGCACGATCAGGCCAAGCCCGATCACGATCTGACGGAGCGCCGCCAGCCGTGGCGCGTCCAGGCCCGGCATGACGTCCTTCGCGAAGCGCGTGCCCTCCAGTACCAGCATCAGGATGGCCGTGCCCCAGACCGCGCCGGGCATCGATCCCGGTCCGCCGATGATCATCGCCATCCAGGTATAGAAGGTGATCTCCGGCGTGAACTGATCGGGTACCACGTACGTCACGTAGTGCGCCCAGAGGCTGCCGGCGACGGCGGCCAGGCCGGCGCCCCACCCGAGCGCAGTCAACCGGAAGCGCAGCACGTCCTTGCCGAGCGCCATCGCCGCCTGGTCGTCGTCGCGGATCGCGCGCAGCGTGCGGCCGAGCGGGCTGCGCGCGAGGACCTCGCTCAGCACGAAGGCGACCGCCACCGCCGCGAGCACGAGGAGCAGATAGGCCACGTGGTCCGGCACGCCCGGCAGCGCATGCCAGGGCCGCGGGATACCCGGGATGCCAAGCGCGCCGCGCGTCAGCTCCCGCGCGTTGAGGAGCAGCAGCCGCAGCAGCTCGGAGAAGCCGAGGGTCAGGATGGCGAAGTAGTCCTCACGGAGGCGCAGGGTGGCCGTGCCGACGAGCAGGCCGGCCGCCACCGCGACCACGACCCCCACGGCCAGCGCGACGGCGAACGGCACGCCGGCCAGCGTGAGCAGCGCCGAGGCGTACGCGCCCAGCGCGTAGAACGCCACGTGACCGAAGTTCACCAGCCCGGTGATGCCGTAGTGCAGGGTGAGCCCGAGCGTGAGCAGGATCTGGATGCCGATGATGGTCGCCAGCGCGACGAGGTAATCGGTCATGCGCCGCCCCACAGGCCGCGCGGCCGGAACATCAGGCAGAGCGCCATGGCGCCGAACGCGATCGCTTCCTTGTACGAGGCCGGGATGAGCAGCGTCGACCACTCCTGGGCGAGGCCGATCACCAGCGCACCGCCCATGGCGCCGTACGGATTGCCGATGCCGCCGACGATGGCCGCCGAGAAGATCGGGATCACGAGGTCCCAGCCCATGTTCGGCTGGATGACCAGGTTGAGCCCGAAGAGAACGCCGCCGGTGGCGGCCAGCAACACGGCGATGAACCACATGGCCAGCCGCGCGCGCCCGACGTCGGCGCCGGCGATCTCGGTGAGCACCGCGTTGTCGGCGATGGCTCGCAGCACGCGGCCGAGCTTGGTGCGCGACAGCAGCAGATGCACGGCGAGGACGAGCACGGCCGCCACCGCCAGGGTGAGAAGCTGGTAGGGCGTGAGGCGCACCGGGCCCCAGACGTACGGCCGCTGCAGCGGCACCGAGAACTGCAGCAGGCTGCTGCCGAACGCGAACAGGACGGCGTGGCGCAGGATGAACGAGACGCCGATGGAGATGACGAGCAGCTGCACGGTGCCGGTCACGGGGAGCTTGTCGTAGGCGAGTCGCGCCACCGGCACCCCGACCAGCAGCGCGGCGCCGATGCCGAGCAGCGCCGCCCACCAGAACGGTACGCCGACGAGCGCGTTGAAGGCGAACGTGGCGTAGGCCCCGAGCATCATGAAGTCGGGGTGCGCCACGTTCGCGAAGCGCGCGACGCCGAACGTCAGCGAGAGCCCGACCGCCCCCAGCGCGAGGAGGCTCGCGACGAGAATGCCGGTGACGGTCAGATGGATGAGCTCGCCGATCAGCTGGCCGACACCTCCGCGTACTTGATCACGCGGTCCAGTGCCCACTTGCCGGATTTGATCCGGTACACGCCGAAATCGGTCTTGGCGTCGCCGTTCTCGTCGAAGTCGACGGCGCTCGAGGCGCCCTCGTAATTGACCTTTTCGCCGGCGTTCACCGGCCCTGCCGCGTCGGCCCAGCTGCCCACGACCTTGCCCGGGGGATTCGACACCTTGCGGATGTTCGCCTTCAGCGCGTCGCCCGCCGTGTCGCCCTTGGCGGCGAGGGCGGCCAGGGCCAGGATCATCAGATGGTCGTAGGCCATCGCCGCGAAGAAATCGGCCTCGTCCTTGTGCGCGGCGCTGAAGAGCTTGTTGGCGTTCTTGTACGCCGAGGACGTGAGGTTCGGCGCGCCCTCGACGACGATGATGCCTTCCGCGGCCTGCGCGCCGATGCCCTGCACGAACTTCTGGTCGAACGCGAATCCCGGCCCCATCCACGTGCCGCCCAGACCGAGCTGGAACCACTCCTTGAAGACCTGGATCCCGTCGGGCGTGTAGCCGCCGAACAGGATGACGTCCGGCTTGCCGGCCAGCGCCTGCTGGATCTCCGAGCGGTAGCTCGACTGGTTCGGGTTGTAGATGACCTTGCCCGTGACCTTGCCGCCCGCCTTCTCGAACCGGGCGGGGAAGCTGTCGCCGAGGCCGATGCCGTACGGATTGTTGAGGATCAGCAAGGCGGCCGTCTTGTAGCCGAGCTTCTGCGCCGTCGTCGCATAGACGCTGCTGATGACCGCCTGCGAGTACGCCGTGCGATAGAGGAAGTCGTCGTCCTTGAACGTCGAGATGGCCGGCGAGCTGGAGACGCAGAAGTGCGGGATCCGCGCCTGCACCGCCACCGGCGCCACCGCGAGCGTGACCGCGCTCGACCACGTGCCGACGATGGCGTGGACCTTGTTGACGTCGACCAGCTTGCGCGCCCCGCGCACGCCCGCGTCCGGGTTGGTCTGGGCGTCCTCGGTGAACAGCTGGATCGGCTTGCCGGCGATGCCGCCGGCCTTGTTGATCTCATCGGCGAGCAGCGTGTACATGCGTGACATCGTCGTGCCGTAGACGGCGCCGCCGCCGGTGAGCGGCGTGAGGACGCCGATGCGGAGCGCCTCCGACTGCGCGTGAGCGAGGCGGCCGCCGACGAGCGCGGCGGTACCGCCCGCGAGACCCGTGGCGAGGAACTGGCGTCGATTGAGCGTCATCGTCTATCTCCTTGGAATGGCAGCGGTGGCCGGCCGGATTGCACCATAGATGCCGGGGCGGATCAACCGCCGAGGTAGAGGCGCGCCACGTCCGGGTTCTCGAGCAGCGCCGGACCCGGGCCTTCCAGCCGCACCTGCCCCCCGGCCAGCAGGTAGCCGCGATGCGAGCGCCGCAGCGCCTCCCGCGCGCTCTGCTCCACGAGCAGGATGGCGACGCCGGCGCGGTTGATCGTCTCGATCTTCTCGAAGACCGTGTCCACGAGCACGGGCGACAGGCCGGCCGACGGCTCGTCGAGCAGGAGGAGGCGCGGGTCGAGCATCAGCGCGCGCCCCATCGCCACCATCTGCCGCTCACCGCCCGACAGCCCGCCCGCCTTCAGCCGCCGCTTCGCGCGCAGGGTCGGAAAGAGCTGGAGCACCTCTTCGAGGCGCGGCCGCACGTCGTCCTCTCGCACGACGGCGCCCATCTCGAGGTTTTCCTCGACGGTGAGCGACGGGAAGACGTTGTCCACCTGCGGCACGTAGGAGATCCCGCGGCGCACGAGCGCGCTCGGCGCGAGCCCGGTGATGTCGGTGTCCTCGAACCGGATCGCGCCGCGGCGCGGGCGCAGCAGCCCGAACGCCGTCTTCATGAGGGTCGACTTGCCGGCGCCGTTCGGCCCGATCAGCGTCACGATCTCGCCGGCCCGGACCTCGATGGAGACGTCGTGCAGGATCTCCATCTGCTCGTAGCCGGCGCTCACCCCCGCGACGGTGAGGACGCTCACGGCGTGGTCTGATGCCTGGCACCGAGGTACGCGGCCAGCACGCGCGGATCGCGGCGGACGGTGTCGGGCGGCCCCTCCACGAGCGGCCGCCCTTCGCTCAGCACGATCACGGGATTGCACACGCTCATGACCAGGTCCATGTCGTGCTCGATCAGCAAGATGGTCATGCCGCGCTCGGCGGCCAGCCACTGGATGTAGCGCGTCAGCTCCTTCATCTGCGTGGGATTCACGCCGGCGCCCGGCTCGTCGAGCATGAGCAGCTTCGGATCGGCCATCAGCGTGCGCGCCAGCTCCAGCAGCTTCTTCTGACCGCCGGACAGCGTCCACGCGGGATCGCCGGCGACGCGCGTGAGCCCGACCTGCTCCAGCACGCGCTCGGCATGCTCGCGCAGGCCCGTCTCTTCGCGGCGGATCCGTCCCGGGGTGAGCCACGTCGCCCACAGCCGCTCGCCCGTCTGGTACGGCGGCACGACGAGGAGGTTTTCGAGCACGGTGAGGTCCTTGAACTCCCGCGGGATCTGGAACGTGCGACAGATGCCGCGGCGGAACACCTGGTAGGGCGCCATGCCCGTGATGTCGTCGCCGCGGAACACGATGCGCCCGCTGTCCGGGCGGTGGAAGCCGGTCAGCACGTTGAACAGTGTCGTCTTGCCGGCACCGTTCGGGCCGATCAGCCCGGTGATCGCGCCCTCGCGGACCTCCAGCGAGCAGCGGTCGACGGCGCGCACGCCGCCGAACGACTTGGTGAGCTGGTGCACGGCGAGGAAGGCTGGCATGGGCTGATCGGCGAGAGCATACAGGAAGAGGACGGGGGCGGGATTTTCTTCCGAGGCCTTCACCCAAAGGTGTAGCATCGTTCCGTGAGCGCGCCCGCCCCGCCGGCACACGCGCCGACCGAGCCTACGCTCGCGGGCCGTACAGTGCTCGTCATCGAGGATCATCCTGATTCGCGGCAGCTGCTCGTGGACGTGCTCCAGTCGCTCCGTGCGCATGTCATGACGGCCGCGAGCTGCGACGAGGCAGAGCGCCTCCTGAGCGTGCACCGGGTTCACCTGGTCATTGCCGACATGAAGCTGCCTGACGGCACCGGCCTCCATCTCATCGACTGGATCCGCAAGCAGCACAAGGCCATCCGGAGCATCCC
>Ga0075431_100008905_pt1 | contig 10056 bp, 10 predicted proteins | sample RhiMetdeltSRZDD5_FD_75297 | JGI IMG/M metagenome (GOLD analysis project Ga0075431, IMG submission 75297) | Populus rhizosphere microbial communities from Tennessee, USA - Rhizosphere MetaG P. deltoides SRZDD5 | ecosystem: Host-associated > Plants > Roots > Rhizosphere > Soil | place: USA...
CGCGCGGGGTCGCCTGATGCAGCTCGCGGTCTTCGTCGCCCGGCGGCTGGCCGTGCTGGTCCCGACGCTCTTCTTCGTGTCGGTGCTGATCTTCTCGCTGCAGAAGCTCCTGCCCGGCGACGCCGCCATCGCGCTGGCCGGCGAGGAGAGCGACCCCGCCGTCGTCGCCGGGATCCGCGCCAAGTACCACCTCGATCAGCCCGTGGTCGTCCAGTACGGCCTCTGGATGAGCCGGGTCCTGCGCGGCGACCTCGGGGACTCCCTGCGCAACAAGATCCCCGTCACCGAGCTACTCGCCTCCAAGCTGCCGGTCACGGTGGAGCTCGCCGTGTGCTCGATGCTCGTCGCGCTGGTGATCGGCATCCCGACCGGCGTCCTGTCGGCCGTGCGCCGGGGGACGCCGATCGACGTCGCCGCCAACGCCGTCGCCCTCTCCGGCTTGTCCGTGCCGCACTTCTGGCTCGGCATCATGCTCATCCTGCTCTTCGCGGTGAAGCTCGGCTGGCTGCCGGCCTCCGGCTACGTGCCCCCGTGGGAGGACCTCGGCCGCAACCTCACCACGATCCTCATGCCGTCGTTCGTCCTCGGCACGGGCGTGGCGGGCGTGATGATGCGTCACACCCGCGGCGCCATGCTGCAGGTGCTGAGCGCCGATTACGTGCGGACCGCCCGCGCGAAGAGCGTCCCCGAGCGGCTGGTCGTCCTCAAGCACGCCCTACGCAACGCCCTCATCCCCGTCATCACGCTGGGCGCGATCGAGTTCGGCCGCCTGCTGTCCGGGGCCGTGCTGACCGAGCAGATCTTCGCCATCCCGGGGTTCGGCAAGATGCTCGTGGACGGCGTCTTCAACCGCGACTACGCCGTCGTCCAGGGCGTCGTGCTGGTGTCGGCCGGGCTCTACGTCGTCCTCAACCTGCTGGCCGACGTCCTCTACTTCCTGGCCAATCCCCGGTTGAGGGGCGCGTGAGCGTGGGCGGTCGCGCCGAGGCGACCCCGACCGCGGTGATGACGATGCCCGCGGTCGCCGAGACCCAGCGCCCGTCCGTCCTGCGCCGGCTGTTCCGCCGGCCGCCGGCGGTGATCGCCATGGCTGTGGTGGCGCTCTTCGTGGTCATCGCGGTCGGCGCGCCGTACGTCGCGCCCTACGACCCGGTGAAGCAGGACTTCCGGGCGATCCGCAAGGCGCCCTCGGAGGCCTACCGGCTCGGCACCGACGAGGTGGGCCGCGACGTGCTCTCGCGCCTGATCTGGGGGGCGCGCGCCTCCCTGCTGGCGGGCATCATCCCGGTCTCGATCGCGCTCGTCATCAGCATCCCGCTCGGCCTGCTGTCGGGCTGCACCGGCGGCTGGCTCGACGGCCTGATCATGCGGATCACCGACGCGATGCTCGCCATCCCCTTCCTGATCGTGGCGATCGCCCTGGCCGCGTTCCTGGGCCCCAGCCTGACCAACGCCATGATCGCCATCGGCATCGCCGCCTTGCCCACGTTCCTGCGCCTGGCCCGCGGCACGGCGCTGTCGGTGACGACCGAGGAGTACATCGAGTCCGCCCGCTCGCTGGGCTGCTCGCGCGTGCGGATCGCCGTGCGTCACGTGCTGCCCAACATCGTGCCGCCGCTGCTCATCCAGTCGAGCCTGACCGCCGCCGCGGCGATCATCGCAGAGGCAAGCCTGTCCTTCCTCGGTCTCGGCCAGCAGCCGCCGGCGCCGTCGTGGGGCAGCATGCTGAACGCGGCCCAGCGCTATCTCGTGCAGGCGCCCTGGATCGCCATCTATCCGGGGCTGATGATCTTCGGTATCGTGATGTCGCTGAACGTTCTCGGTGACGCGTTGCGCGACGCCCTGGACCCCAAGCACGGCTGAGCCGTGCATTCCGCAGGACCGAGGAGACCGACCCGATGAGCCTGATCCGTACGACCCCGATCACAGGACCGAAGGCCTGGCGGGGCGCCGACCTGGTGGACGATGCCTCGTGGATCGTCACCCTGAACGACGCCGAGCTCGCCGACCTGGACCGAGCCCTCATGGTGGCGCGCTCCAGCGGGCGGCCGCTCGCCGAGATCGATCGCGCGCAGTTCCCGCTCACCGTCATGCGGCCCCGCCTGGAGGCCGCGCGGGCCGAGATGCACGACGGCCGTGGCTTCCTCGTGCTCCGAGGCCTGCCCGTGCAGCGGTACAGCGACGACGACGTCGGGCTCATCTTCTGGGGGATGGGGCGCTATCTCGGCAGCCCGCTCTACCAGAACCCCGCGGGCGACCTCCTCGGCCACGTGTACGACCACGGGCGGACGTACGGCAACATCGACGTGCGCGGCTACGAGACCAACGCCTACCTGCCCTACCACACCGACGCCGGCGACATGGTGGGCCTCCTCTGCCTGCGCCGCTCGCTCGAGGGCGGGCTCAGCAGCATCGTGAGCTCCGTCACCGTGCACAACGAGATCCTCAAGGCGCACCCCGAGTACCTCGGGCTGCTCTACAACGGCTTCTACTACATCCGCCGCGAGGCGGCCCTCACGGAGCGCGGCGTGTCCGATCGGCCCATCCCGGTGTTCGGCTACCGGGACGGCATCGTGAGCTGCCGCTACATCCGTAACCAGATCAACGCGGGCGCGGTGAAGCGCGAGGTGCCGCTGACGAGGCTGGAGACCGCCGCGCTCGACTTCCTCGACGAGCAGACGCGGCGGGCCGATCTGCGCCTCGACATGGATCTCCAGGCTGGCGACATCCAGTTCATCAACAACTACACGATCCTGCACTCGCGGACCGGCTTCATCGACGGGCCCGAGCCGCACCAGAAGCGCCACATGCTGCGCCTGTGGCTCAAGTTCCCGACGGTGTGGCCGCTGAGCTCGGAGTTTCCGACCCACATGGGCTACAAGCCGGCCCAGGACACCCCGATCCTCATCGAAGCGGAGGCGTGAGGCCATGCCCAAGGTCCTGACGGACGACCAGGTCGCGACGTTCAAGCGGGACGGCTGCCTCTCTCCGGTGCGGGCGATGAGCGCCGAGCGCGCCCAGGCCTATCGCGAGAAGTTCGAGGCGCTCGAGGGCCGCGTGACCGAGATCAAGAAGATGAAGACCAAGTCCCACCTGCTCTGCCCGTGGGTGCTGGAGATCGCCGAGGACCCGCACATCCTCGACATCTTCGAGGACCTGATCGGCCCGAACCTCCGCTGCTGGAGCATGGCGTGGCGGGTGAAGAAGGCCGACGGCGAGACCTTCGCCGGCTGGCACCAGGACTCGGCCTACGGCGCCGCCCGTCCGGTGGTGCTGGGCGCGCTCGCGCTCTCGGACTGCGGCCCGACGCAGGGCTGCCTGCGCGGGATCCCCGGCTCCCACACGTGGGGCATCCTCAAGCACCAGGAGAAGGACGACCCGCGGAGCATCCTCGCTCGCGGCCAGTTCATCACCGATCCCTTCGACGAGTCCAAGGCCGTCGACTTCGCGCTGCGGCCCGGCGAGATGGTGATGTTCGACAACTCCCTCGTCCACGGCTCGGGCACCAACTTCGGCCCCGACCGGCGCTTCCTGCTCCTGGTCGAGATGCTGCCGACGTGGGCGACGGCGCCCCGCGTCCGCCAGTCGGCGCTGCTGGTCCGCGGCACCGACACCCACGGCAACTTCGACGACGAGCCTCGGCCGGACGCGGAGTGGAGCGAGCAGGCGGTGGCGAACTGGTCGTCGGTGGTCGACAAGCGGGCGAAGCTGATCTTCGCCGACAGCCAGATCGGCGCGAGCATCGCCTACGGAGGCACTCGCCAGGCTGTTTGAACGTGGGGGGCCCCGACATGGCCCCCCACACCCCCGATGTCGGGGCACCCCGGCGAAGCCGGGGCGCCCCTCGCTTTTACGCTAGGCGAACGCGGCCGGAGCCTGGGGGGTGGCCTTCCACTGCTCCGGGTCGTGGCCGTAGAGCGTTCGCGCGCCTTGCTTGTCGCGGAGGTCGCGGAGGCGGCGCAGCGAGTGGGCCATCTCGGTCTCGTCCCACACGATGGTCGGCAGGACCTCGCGGTCCATGTTCTCGCGCGTGTAGCAGGCGTCGGCGGTGAAGACCAGGCGCACGTCCCGGGCCGGGCGCAGCAGGAGCGACTGGTGACCGGGCGTGTGGCCGTAGGTCGGGACCAGCACGACCGCCCCGTCGCCGAAGACGTCGTGCTCGCCGTCGACGGCCTGGTAGCGCAGCGGGTGCTCGAAGTCGACTGGGCTCGGGCGGTAGCGTCCCACCGCCAGCACCTCGGCTGAGCGCGCGGCCTGCATCTCCCGCGCCTGCACCAGGATCGTCGAGCCCGGGAAGAACTCGTTGCCACCGCAATGGTCGAAGTGCCAGTGCGAGTTGGCGACGTGGGTCACGTCGGACGGGGCCAAGCCGAGGCGTCCGAGCTGACTGACGACGTCGTCGCCGGCCCTCGAGTGCACGCCGAAGCGCCGGGCACGCTCTTCGCCGTAGCGACCGAGCATGTCGGTCATGGTCGCGGGGTGCAGGCCGGTGTCGAACAGCAGGCGGCCTCGTGGATGGACGACGAGGACGCAGCTGATCGGCACCGTCCACCGCGCGGGCGGCGCGTCGCGGATCATGCTCTCGCGGGCCAGCTCGAGATAGCCCCCACACAGCGCGAACACCTGGATCATCGGTCGCCTCCTGGGACCTATCGAGTCGCCGGCGCCACGTCGAAGCGCTCCAGCCGCAGCCCGCGCCACAGCTCGTCCCGTGCCGGCTGACCCAGCGCGAGCCGCGCCAGCACGTCGCCCACCATGGGACTCAGCGCGAAACCATGCCCGGAGAAGCCGGCGGCGACGAGCAGTCCCTCGACGCCCGGGACCGGGCCGAGCACGGGCAGATCGTCCGGCATGAACGCCTCGAGCCCGGCCCAGCCACGCGCGAGCGCGCAGCGCCCGGTCGGTGGATGGACCTCGCGCGCGACGGCCAGGCTCGCCTGGACGCTGTCGTCGCGCAGCGCCCACGCGTTGCCGGCGCGGTCGGCGACGTCCGCCGGCCAGCCGCCGCCGATGAGGTAGGCGCCGGTGTTCAGCTGCTTGAGACTCAGCTTGCGGTCGAAGGCGCCGACGACCGGATCGAGGGCGGCTGGCATGGCCTCGGTCAGCAGCATCTGGAGCGCGCGCGTCTCGATCGGCAGCACGACACCGAGCGGCGCCAGCAACGGCGCGCTCCAGGTGCCGGCCGCCACGACCGCGACGTCGCACGGCTGGCGCACGCCGTCAGTGCGCGTCACGGCCACGACCCGTCCACGCTCGCTCACGAGGGCCTCGGCGCCCACGCCCGGCTCGATCGTCGCGCCCAAGCGGCGGGCCGCGGCCGCGAAGGCGAGCACGGTCGGCAGCGCCTCGGCCTGGCCGTCCATGCCGCAGAAGACCCCGCCGCGCGCGGCCGGCGTCAGCCCCGGCGCGATCCGCAGCGTCGAGGCGGCGTCGATCACGTCGACCGGCACGCCGTCGGCGCGCTGCTCGGCCACCCAGGCCGGGAGCGCGCGCCAGGCGCCGTCGTCGAGGGCGACCCGGAGACCACCACCCCGCCGATAGCCCGTCTCGCCCTCGAGCTCGCGGTCGAGCTCCGGCCAGCGGGTGAGGCTGGCGAAGGCCAGCGCGCGCTCCGCCGGGTCGCGGCCCATCACGCGCACGCCGGCCGCGCTCGCGCCCGAGGCCGCGGCCCCCGGCGTGGCGCGCTCGAGCACGGTGACGCGGGCGTCCGGTTCGGCGCGGCGCAGGTGCCACGCCGTGCTGAGGCCCATCAGCCCACCGCCCACGATGACGATCGACACCGGCACGCGGGGAGCCTACCACACGCCTTTGACAGCGGTCCCCGACTGAGGCATTGTCGGCCCGCGATGCAGTTCGGGATCTTCCTCGAGGAGCGGCGGCCGGGCGGCACCGACCTGGCCGCACTGCAGGAGACGTTCGCGCTGTCCGAGGCGGCGGAGGCGTGGGGCCTCGACGCCGTCTGGCTGGGCGAGATCCACTTCAATCCAATCCGTTCGGTGAGCTCGGCCCCGCTGGCGCTGGCGAGCTTCATCGCCGCCCGGACCCGCCGGATCCGGGTGGGCATGGCGGTCCAGGTCCTGCCCCTGGGCCATCCCCTCCGGATCGCCGAGGAGGCCGCGACGGTTGATCAGGTCAGCGAGGGCCGCTTCGAGTTCGGCATTGGGCGCAGCGGCTCGCCGCGGGCCTACGACATCCTCGGCGTGCCCTACGGCGAGAGCCAGGCACGCTTCGAGGAGTGCCTCGAGATCATCCTGCAGGCCTGGAAGGGCGAGCGCTTCAGCTACCACGGGCGCTACTATCGCTTCGACAACGTCCTGGTCGGCCCACGCCCCTACCAGCTGCCCCACCCGCCGCTCCGGATGGCAGCCAACTCCAAGGAGACGTTCCCGGTCGTCGCGCGGCTCGGGCTGCCGCTGTTCGTCGGCCTGCGTGATCTCGACATCCCCGAGCTGCGGCTGCGCATCGCCGACTATCGCGCGGCGTGGCGGGAGGCCGGCCATCCCGGCGAGGGCGACGTCTGCCTGCGGATGCCGATCTACGCGGCGCCGACGCAGAAGGAGGCCGTGGAGGAGCCGTACGAGAACTTCACCTACTTCTTCCAGCGCCACGCCGAGCTGACCCGCTCGGGCCTGGGCCGCGGGGACACCGGTCCCGCCGACCGCCGTCGGGCCAAGCTGGACCAGCTCACCCAGCTCACCTACGAGAACATCCTCGAGACACGGGTCGCCGTCGGCACCGCCGGCGCGCTCGTCGAGCGGCTGGGGGCGCTCCGCGACGATCTCGGGCTCACGGGTCTCGTGGCTGAGCTGAACCCCGGCGGCCTCCTCTCGCTCGAGCGCATGCAGCGGACGCTGCGGATCCTCACCCACGAGGTGATCCCCGCCCTCCGCTGATGCTCACCTGCCTCTTCGAGGATGGCGGCCGGGCGTCGCTCCGCCACGCCGTCGTGCACGCGGTCGTCGAGCGTGACGGCGCGCTGCTCTTCGTGCGACGCGCCGAGCATCTCCAGCAGGGCGGCACCTGGGGACTGCCGGGCGGCTTCCTGGATCTCGGCGAGACGCTCGCGGAGGGCGTCCTGCGCGAGCTCTACGAGGAGACCGGGTGGACGGGCCGGGTGATCGGGCTGCTGCGCATCAACTCCAACCCGAACCGGCCCCGCGAGGACCGGCAGAACGTCGCGTTCGACTTCGTCATCGAGCCCCTCGCCCAGACCGGCCAGCCGGACGCCGAATCCTCCGCCATCGCCTGGATCCCGATCGACCGCCTGCCCCCTCTGGACTCCCTCTCCTTCGACCACGGCGACACCGTCGCCGACTACCTCCGCGTCCGCGGCGCCCTCCCCCCAACCCCGAGCCTGATCTGACGACGCAGCCGCTCAGCCCGCGCTCGCCGCCGGCCGTCGGAAAGGGGCCAGATGCGAGGCGGCGCCCGAAGGCCGCGCGCGAGGCGTACTCCCTGTACGTCGAGCGCGCGGCCGAGGGCGCCAACGAAGCAGATGGGTCCTTTCCGACGGCCGGCGCTAGACCTCGATTTCGATCCAGGCTCGGCGCGGCAACCGGCCGGTGAGGCGGGCGCCGAAGTCGAGTAGCACGAGCTGCCAGCCATACTTCGCGTGCAGCGCGCCCTTGGCCAGGCGGATCGAGCGCTCGTCCTCGATGAGCCGCGCCGTGGCCTCGCGCCAGGGCCCGCGAATCCGTCCGCGCGCGTCGCACGGCGCGACCCGGGCCCGCGACGATTGACGCAGGCGCTTCACCTTGCCGGACTCGCCGGCCGTGAAGACGTAGAGCCGGTTGGCGGCGGCGGCGAACCACACCGGCGTGGCCACCTCAGCGCCGTTGCGGCGGTAGGTTGCCAGGCTCAGGTAGCGATGCTCGTCGAGGAAGACGCTCTCGCTCACCGCCCTCAGTAACCCCGCGCGCGGTCGACGACGTTCAGGAGCGGCCGACCGCCCAGGTACCTCTGTAGGTTTTCGGCGAAGAGGTCGGTGCACTTGTCGTCGTAGCTCGGCAGGAAGCCCGACACGTGGGGCGACACGATCACGTCGTCGAGCCCGAAGAGGGGATGACCGGGCTTCGGCGGCTCTTGGGCGAAGACGTCCACCGCGGCACCGGCGATCCGGCGCGCGGCCAGCGCCTCGGCCAGCGCGGTCTCGTCCACGCTGGCCCCGCGCCCCACGTTGATGAAATAGGCCGAGGGCTTCATCAGCCCGAGCTCCCTAGCACCGATCAGCTTCCGGGTCTGGGCGGTCAGCGGCGCGCACATGACGACGACATCGGACCGCGCGAGGAGCTCGGGCAGACCGTCCGGCCCCACCCAGGCGTCGGGCAGCACCCCGTCGGGATCCCCGGTGCCCGGCAGCGTGTAGCCGGCGTCGCGGTGCTGCGAGGGGTCGCGCTTGCAGGCGATCACGCGCATCGCGAAGGCCGCCCTCGCCATCCGCGCCAGCTCGCGCCCGATGCTGCCGTAGCCGATGATGCCGAGCGTCGCGTCCCGGATCTCGCTCGGCACGAAGAGCGGCCACCGCTGCTCGTCCGGCGGCCACGCGCCGCGTCCCTTCCACTCCACCATTCGCGGCACGCGGTGGGCGAGCGCCAGCAGCACCGTGATCGCGTACTCCGCGATCGTCGCCGCGTGGACGCCGCTGGCGGTCACGAGCGGGATCTCGCTCTGGGTGTAGAGCGGATGCTCGGCGAGCCCATCCACCCCGGCCATGTGGAGCTGGACCCACTTGAGCCGGGGCGCCCGCGTCAGGTCACGCGGCGGCGCGCCCGCGTAGAGCACATCCACCCCCGAGTAGTCGGCGGCGGTTGGGGTGGCGCGGGTCACCTGGACGTCGTCCGAGACGGCGCGCATGCGGTCGAGCTGCGCCTCGCTGAACGGCATCGTCACGAGCACCTGGAGGGCGGAGGTCGGCATGCGGGAAGACTACCGCACCCGCCCGACACGGGTCGTCTATACTCGCGGTGCCCGGCCGCCGCGCGGCCGGCGGGAGGCGTCATGCCACACGCACTCGACACCGTCCTCGAGCCATTCCGGCCCGGCTTCGATGCCGATGGCTTCGACATCAGCGTGGACGCAGTGCAGGGCGACGGCACGGCCGTCGTGCGCATCCGCCATCGCCCCGACGCCTGCGAGGAGTGTCTGATCCCCGACGACATGCTGAGCGGGATGCTCACGACCGCCCTGCGACGGGCGGCGCCCGACGTGACGAGAGTCGTCATCGAGCACGAGCGCGCCTGAGGCGCGTCCAACCTCATCGAGGAGGTCGTCATGGCCCAGGTAGAGACCGACAACGACGGCGCGCTGTCCCGGCGCTCGCTGCTCACCGGCCTCGGCGTCGTCGCGGGGGCCCTCGCGGTCGCTCCCGTGGCCGCGTCGGCCCAGGCCCCGCCCGCACCGGCCGCGCCGCCGAGCACGATCACCACCCCGCCCCGCGACTTTGGGCCGGGCGCGCCGCCGAACGTCTACTTCACCGACCCCGACGTGATCACGATCGACCCGATGTTCAACGGCCTGCGCCAGGCGAACGCGCCGATCCAGCGGCTCTGGACGGGCGCGCTGTGGTCCGAGGGGCCCGCGTGGAGCGGTCAGGGCCGCTACCTAGTCTGGAGCGACATCCCAAACAACCGGCAGCTCCGGTGGTCGGAGGACGACGGCCGCGTCAGCGTCTTCCGCATGCCGTCGAACAACAGCAACGGCAACACCTTCGACTTCCAGGGCCGCCAGCTCTCGTGCGAGCACCTCACGCGGCGGGTCGTCCGCTACGAGCACGACGGATCAGTCACCCTCATCGCCGACAAGTACACCGGCAAGCGACTCAACTCGCCGAACGACGTGGTGGCGCACCCCGACGGCAGCTACTGGTTCACGGACCCGCCGTACGGCGGCCAGCTCTACGAGGGCGCGCCCGACGCGCCCGGCGGGCCGAGCAACCGCGCCGGTCGCCTCAAGCCCCGGCTCGGTCAGCCGCTGGAGATCGGCGAGGCGAAGCGGGAGCTACCGACCGGCGTGTACCGCGTGGACCCGAGCGGCCGCGTGGACCTCGTCGTGGGCGAG
>Ga0075431_100008913_pt1 | contig 10052 bp, 6 predicted proteins | sample RhiMetdeltSRZDD5_FD_75297 | JGI IMG/M metagenome (GOLD analysis project Ga0075431, IMG submission 75297) | Populus rhizosphere microbial communities from Tennessee, USA - Rhizosphere MetaG P. deltoides SRZDD5 | ecosystem: Host-associated > Plants > Roots > Rhizosphere > Soil | place: USA...
GTGGAGTCCGCGATGTTCGGGCTGCCGTCGTCCGGGTCCCAGGTGCCGCTCGCGACTTCGTAGAAATAGCCGTGCACGCGGCCGCCGAATGCCACCTTCGCGACCAGGTCGCACTCGGTCACTGCGCCGCCAAGCACCTTCGAGTTGAACGGCGCCCGCGCCCGCGCGATCAGCAAGTCGATGCGCGGGTTGGTCACTGTGCCGTTCGTGTTCGTCAGCGTGATCTGCTGACCGACGATCGGCGCGAGATCCGTGTCGAACGCAAGCACGTACTGCTCGAGGTCGCGGCGCGTCTGCGCATTCGGAATGCCGACGCCGGGGCCGAGCAGGTTGTTGCGGAACACGATCGCGCTGAGGAAGCGGTCGACGGTGTCGACCACGCCGTCGTTCGTCAGACCGAAGCCGCGGACCTGGTCGCCCAGGTTGCCGCTCTCGTTGACGTCGAAGAAGCGCGAGTCCGGGAAGCCGAACATGCCGATCTTCGTGTAGATGTTCCGCAAGTGCGGAATCTTGAAGATCTGCGTGATGCCCTCGAAGCTCGCGCGGCCGTCCGTGCCGAAGAATCCTTGTGCGCTGTTCACGACGTGGCAGCCGTTGCAGTTGAAGCCTGCGTCTGCGCCAGTCGCGATGCCGTCCGAGCGCCGCGCGCCGAAGTAGAACGCCGCGCCCGCGGCCTGCGCCGCATTCAGCGAATTATCGAGCGCGCGCACCGGATTCGGCGGCAGCTGCACCTGCAGCTGGAAGTCCGTGAACCGCTGCATTTCCTGTGCAGTCGGCATGCTCGCGCGGCCGAGCAGTCCTTCGAATGCGACGATGAAGTTGTTGAACGACAGGTTCGCATCGAACGGCGGCTGTGTGCGTGTGTCGACGCCGAAGAAGCCGTTCGCGCGATCGCCACGCCAGTGCATCGCGCCGGCGTTCACCAGACCGCGCAGCGTCTGCGTGGTCATCGGTCCCTTCATCGGATGGAACTCGTTCGGGTTGCCCGTGCCATTGATCAGCGAGCCCGGGAACGTGGTCACGAGCTGGAACAGGCCGATCTCCAGGCCCGACGCCAGGCGCTTCGGGATCGGGTTGGCGGTCACCACGTCGTCGGGATTGCCGAGATCCCACGCCAGCTCGTCCTTGTCGCCGAAGATGTGGCAGCTCGCGCACGAGGCTTCGCCGTTCGCCGAGGAGAAGGCGGCGTCATAGAGCAACGGCCGCCCTTGCACGACGCTCGCCGGCTCGGGATTCGGCAGCGAGACGCTCGCGACCTGCGAGCGGGTCGTGAGGTTGATCGATTTCACCGCGTTGTCGAAGCGCGTCATCACGTACAAGCGATTGCGTGCCTCGTCGAGCACGACGCCGCTCGGACCGCCGCCGCTGACGTTGATGTAGCTGGCGCTCGCCGTGCGCGGATCGAAGGAATTGCTTTCGAGCGCTGCAGTGTTGAGCACGCCGATCTTGCTCGAACCGAACGCGGCAACGTAGAGACGCGCGCCGTCGCTGCTCACCGCCATGCCGAGCGGTGTCGACAGGCTGTGGTTCTTGATCGTCGGGTCGAAGCCGGGTTCGTTCGCCAGCCTCGTGTAGTCGATGTGCTTGTTGAGATGCCGCGGCGTGACCGAGCTGCCAGAGATGACGGTGACGCGCATCTGGGCCAAGTTGCCCTGCACCGTGCTGCCGCCGAATACGCCAGGACCTTCGAAGCGAGTCAGGTTCTGCGCCTCGCTGTTGGTCACGTACAGTTTGCCGCTGACCGGGTTGGCGACCATGTTGAACAGCGTGGTGCCGACGCCGGTATAGAACGCCGTCTGCGCGAGCGTGTCCGCGTCGATCGCAAACACGTCTTTGTCGGGCAGTCGGAAGCGGATCGCGTTGTTCCAGTTGCGGCCCAGCGTGTCCTCCCAGCGATTGCGCGACCTGTTGAACTTCACGACCAGGCCGACCTCGGGCGCGAGCTTGCCTTCGGCGTTGGTGCGCGGGCCCGGCAGGCCGCCGGGGAAGCTGTTGTTGAACAGCGGCGCACGGTCGCTGAGGATCAGGCACGGCAGGAACGTGATGAAGCCGTCGCACACGGCTTCGAGATTCGCCGTCGTCGTCTGGTTGCCCGATTGCAGAATCGCGGCATAGACAGTCTTGCGATCCGGGCTTACGGCGAGCGCGCGCGGCGTATCGCCGAACAGCGTCACGATGCGCACCGGCGTTCCGCCCAGCGTCGTGCCGAGGCTCGCGGGATTGAAGACCCACACGTCGGCGCGGCTCACACCAGGTGTCGTCAACTGCGGATCGCCGGCTCCCGGCACGCCTGCGATCGACGGATGCACTCGCTGCTGGCCGCGGTGTGCAGTTGTAACAAATGCGTAGTTGTTCGTGCCGGCGAACACGATGTCGCGCGGCTCGTCGCCGACCAGGATCGTGCGCGTGACGTGCGGCGTGCCGCTCAGCGACACGACACTGACGCTGTCGGACAGATGATTGACGACCCAGGCTTCCGTCGCGCTGCGCAGGGCCACGGCGACGGGCTCGAGGCCCACGGGCACGCGCGCCTGCAGCGTCAGACCGCCGGTCGCGTTGATCGAAAAGATCTCCAGCGCATTGTTCGGCGTGTTGACTGCGAACAGGCGTGAGCCGTCGGCAGAGATGGCCAGCGGACGCACGTGGCCGCTTTCGAACTCAATGAAATCCGGCGCTTGCGCCAGCGCCAAAGTCGGACCCAACAGCAACCCAAATAGTGCCAGCAGCCCCCTGATCATGTGTCGTCTCCGTTTTGTGATGAGACTCGGTCTGCCCTGGATGCTAAGCAGCGGCGTCGACGCGTACCCCCTCCGATAGGAGGGGGCGGTGGAGCGGCGGATACCTATGAGCGCAGGATCGCCGCCAGCTCGGCATGCAACTGCTGAGCAGACGGCGGCCGATCCGTCGGATCGGCGGCGAGGCAGCGCCTGAGCAGCTGGCGCAGCTCCGGCGCAAGGAAGGTTGGTAAATCGGTGCCGCGCGTCGTGCGGGCACCGGTCAGTGCTTCGAGCAGCATGACCCCGATTGCAAAGATGTCCGTGCGCGCATCGACGGCCTGACCGAGCAACTGCTCGGGTGCCATGTAATCGGGCGTACCCATGATTACGCCATCTGCGGTCATCGTGCCGGACTGCTGCTGCTCCTCGGCGCGCAGCTTCACCAGGCCCAGGTCGAGAATCTTCACGGCGAGCGCGCCGGAGACGTCGCGATGGCCCATCACGTTCTCGGGCTTCAAATCACGATGCACGATGCCGCGCACGTGAGCGGCCGCGATGCCGTTGAGAATCGGCTCGAACCACTCGCCGGCGACGGCGATCGGCAGCGGCTGATGCCGATTCATCACGGCTCGCAACGTCTGTCCCTGCACCCGCTCCATCACGATGTAGGCGCCTTCGCCTTCCAATGAGCCGACGTCGTGTACGGCCACGATGTTCGGATGACTGAGGCGCGCTGCCGTGCGCGCCTCGCGCCGAAAGCGTCGCAATGCGCCGGGTTGTCCGAATGCGCGGCTCAGCATGATCTTCACCGCGACGACGCGGTCGAGCTTCAGATCGCTCGCTTCGTACACGGCGCCCATGCCGCCTTTGCCGATGAGTCGGTCGAGGCGATAACGCGCATCGATCGTGCGCGGCACCGGCAGGGACAGCGTCAGGTATTGCTTGTCGAGCGGGCACTGTTCGATGTCGCCACTGAAGCAGGCGCCGCAGGTCGGACACTCCTTGAGGAGGTCGGGCATGCTGTCATCGAGACGGGCGAGCACGTCGTGCCGGACACGCACTTCTTCCGTGAGACGCGCGCGCAGGCGCAGGTTCTCGCGAATCACCGCGGTTTGTCTGGCGACGGTGTTGAGGAAGCGCGAATCGCCGTCGCTGTATGGCTGCTCGGACTTCTTCTCGCCGAGCAACAACGCGCCCACCAGTCGATCGTCGCTGTCTGCGATCGGAACGATGACGTCGATGCCGCGCTGCTTCAGCCAGTACACATCCTCCTGCGACAACCCTGCCTCGATCGGCAGCGGCAAGGACGCAGCGCGGTCGCGTTGTTCGAGCCACGACAGCCACCGCTCGCCCGACGGAAAGTCGGACGGTGTCAGCAGCGGGCTCGAGCTTGCAGTGACAGCCAGCTCCTGCGGATCGCGATACCACACGTACGCGCGGCTCGGATGCATCGCGGCGACGACGGTCTCGCTGACCAGGCGCGACAGCTCGCACAGCGACTCGACGCGCCGCGACTCGTCGAGCATCTTCATCATCAGCCGCTCGCGATCGTATTCCTCGCGGAAGAACCGCCGATCGAGCATGCGCTGAATTGGCGTCCGGAACCGCAACACCAACCCCGCCAGCGCGAGCCAGAACAAGTAGCCGCTGGTCTGCGTTGCCAGCTGCGCGAGCGTGAGATCACGATGACGAATCAGGATGTAGATCAGCGCGAAAAAGGGCAGGGCAGTCGCGACCTGCAGTGCCCGCTGCGCAAGCAGGTATTGCACGCCGCGGCGGATAGCGACTCTGATGTCGAGCACGCGATGCTTGAGTACGGCGTACGCCATGGCGATCGGTACGAAAACCGTCATGCCGTTCGCGATCAGATCGTAGCGCGAGAGGCCCGGGGGTCCGACGAACTGCTCCAGCGCGTTGATGACCGCCCACCACAACAGCGGCACCGCCACGAGCAACGCTGCATACACGACCCAGCGCACGCGTCGTCGCTGATCCTCGTCTTTCACGCGCCGGTAGTTGTACGGCACCACCAGCACCATGCCGACCATTGCAATTGCGAACGACACCAATGCTGTCGGTCGGCGCAACGAGAACAGCGGCGCGAGCTCGTTCAGCAGCTCGATCGTCTGCGCCGCGCCGGCGATGCGCAGCGAGCTGTTGAGAGCCAGACCGAGCAGAGCGGGTACCGCGCCGATGACATAGGCGAGCGCCAGCGCCCAGCGAAACGCGCCGCGGCTCGGCTCGCTGGTGGGAAAGCGCGCCAGAAAATGAAAGCCGAGCACCACGTGCAGCGGCTGCCAGAGCGGTCCGCCGTGAATCACGCCGAGTTGCAGGAATACGAGTCCCGTCGCGAGCGCTGACAAGCACCCAAGGCGCGCGAGCACCGATTCCGGCCGTGCGAAACCGACGAACAGGCCGACGACGCACCAGGTCAGGCTGACGGCGAACCAGACGATGGGCGTGGTGTTCGTCGCGGCGGCGGCACGCAGCAGATATGTCTGTCGTACCTCGTCGCGCTCGACGACGACTTCGTACCGATCGCCTGGTGCGAGCGTGCGGAGGTGGAAATAAAGTCCGGCGTCCGGAACCGGCGCGACGCCGTTGACGCTGACCAGGCGATCGTTGAGCTGCAGTTGCCCCGCCGCGGGTCCGTTCGAGCGAACATCGGTGACGTACCACTGGTTGCCGCGCGGTTGTACTTCCCATCCCACCGAAAATTCGTTGCCGGTGATGAGCAGCCACATCCCGTAAGAAAACGAGATGAGCGCAACGATCGCGAGCAGCCAGACGATTCCGAGGAAACCGCGGTTGACCGGTGTCTGGACGACAGTCTGCAGCGTTGGCGGTGGACTCAGCTCGAGGTCGACTGCTGCCGCGGATACGCCGACGGGTTGCAGCGGCAGCTCACCGAAGGCGCCGGCGTTCTGATGCGCGCGCAGGAGTCGCTCGACTTCATCCCGGACGCTCGCGTCGGCGCCGCAGGCCTGATCCAGAAACGCCTTGCGCAAGTCCGGCGCTTGCGCGAGCGCGCCGTGAAACAGCGACGATATCTGTCGCCACTGCTCAGGGTTCATTGGCGGGCTGCGCCGAGAGCGCGTCGAACAGCCAGGCGCGGGCGAATTGCCAGTCGCGCTCGACTGTCGCCAGCGACAGTTCGAGGAACTCAGCCGCTTCCTCCAGCGACAGCCCGCCGAAGAATCGCAGCTCCGCGATCCGGGCCTTGCGGGCATCGATCTCGGCCAGCCGCGACAGTGCGACATCGAGATCGAGCACGTCGATGTCGAGCGGTTCCGCGAATGCAGCGCCGGGGTCGAGCGTTATCCGTGCCCATTTGCCGGAGCGTTTCCCGGCGAGCCGCGCGCGAGCTCGATCGACGAGAATCCGCCGCATCATCTCCGCCGCCACGCCGAAGAACTGTGCACGGTTCCGCCAGACGGCCCGCTGTTGGTCGACCAACCGCAGATACGCTTCGTGGACGAGGTCGGTCGGCTGCAGTGTTTGGGCGCGCGGCTCGCGGTGCAGGCAGGCCGCAGCGCGGCGACGCAGCTCCTGGTACACGACGGGCACTAGCCGGTCGCGCGCGCCCAGATCCCCCTCCCGCCAGGCGTGCAGGAGCGCCGTCACGTCGCCAGAAGCCTTCATATAGTTATCTTCCCTGCCGACGCGCCGATCTTACGCCCGCTCGCCGCAACGATGAGCAAAGTCGCCGCGATTTCTCGCGTCTAGGTGGAATCCCTCTTTTGCCCAGAACAGGTACCCACCATGACAACCCTCAAATACGGAATCCTCGCCGCGCTGGCCGGTGCGGCGATCGTCCCTCCGGCTCACGCCGCTAACCCGGTCTTCCAGTCCTTCTTCTTCACCGTGTGCCAGAGCCCGACCGGCTCGCTCGCGACCCGCTGCGGCGAAACGGCGGGCGGGCAGGGCAATCTGTCCGGCGACAGCGAGTCTTCGCTCAACCCGAGCCAGGCGCTGAGCAACAATCAGTCGCCGTTGTCGCTCGCGCACTCACGCGGCGAACAGCTGAATGACTCCTCGGCGACCGCCCGCGAAGAGGGGCGCTCGCTCGAGGCGGGCAAGTTCGGGCTGTTGTTCGTCGGCCGCGGCGTTTGGGAGGACCAGGATCGCATCGTCGACGTCGATGCCGAGCGCACTTACAGCAGCGACTCGCAGGCTTTCGACTTCGGCTTCGAATCGCGCGTGAGCGAGCGTCTCGCCGTGGGATTGCTGGCCACTTACGAGAACAGCTCCGGCGAGTTCGCGCCGGATCGCCCGGGCGTCAACTTCTCGCCGGTCGGCAATGCCGGCGACGTCGGCGTCACGAATTGGGGACTGGCTGGGTACCTGACCGCGCAGCTCGGCGAAGGCGGGTTCTTCGATCTCGCCGCCGGCTACGTCGATTCGCAGTTCGAGCTGGAGCGTCGCGCGGTCTTCCAGGAGGCGGGTCGAGTCGTGCCGCAGACCAACGTTGCGACGACTGCGGACGTGGACGGCAACCAACTCTGGGCAACCGCGAACGCCGGCTTCGACTGGGCCAACGGCGCGTGGACGTGGGGCTTGTACGCCAGCGCTCTCTGGGCCGAATCCACCCAGGATCCCTACGACGAGCGTGACCGCTCGGGCTCTGGACTCGCAATGCACTTCGAAGTCGCGGACCGCTCATCGCTGCTCGGGACGGTCGGCGCACGCGCGAGTCGCGCGATCAAGACGAGTTTCGGTGTAGTCGTGCCGCAGCTGCGCGTGGACTACGTGCGCGAATTCGAGCGTGACGGTCAGGAGGCGACCGCAAGCTTCCTGCTCGACGCACAACGCTCGACGTTCAAGTTCGCCGGCGACGAAGCGGAGGAGAGTTACGGTGTCGCGGCGTTAGGGATTGTGCTGGTGCTGCCGAGCGGCTGGATGCCGTATGTGAATGTGGATGCGATCGTCGGGAGCAACGATTTGGATCGATATCGTGTCGCGCTCGGACTGCGCCACGAGCTTTGACTAAGGGCTGTAGGCTTTAGGCCAGTGCGGCGGTGCCGGGCGTTGGAGTTGCCGGCTTCGCGAGATACATCAGGTGGGCGATGCCGGCTACCGGAAGGATCACGAACAGCAGCGTGGCCTCGAAGCTGCCTTTGAAATCTTCGGGCCCCACCAGGAAGCCGGCGAGGGTGCCAAGCAGGTTCAGCGCAATCGGAATCCCGATCAGAGTGATCCCGACCGTACGATTCCGAATGCCTCGGCCCACCAACACATAGCGCAGCCCGAGGAAGAGGCCGATCGGGCCGAGAACGCTGACCACAGCACCAGCGAATAGCATCGACACAATGAAAGCACCACCGGGCTGCGCCGACAGGTAAAACCTTTCGATGACCTCCGGAGTGTGCCGGATAATTCCGGACGGACCAAAATTGAGATCGAGCCAGCCGATCGTCAGCGGCACGAAACAGCCCAAGGTCTCGATGAGCATCACCCAGCGCGAGATTCGCAATGTGCCGGTGTCCATGGGAGCGAACCTTTGTTTGATGGCGGCGACCAGACAGCCGAATGCCCAGCGAAGGCGTTCGTGCTCATTGGAGAGATATGGAAGCTCGGCGCGCATTGCGCGCACCCACTCAGCGTGCTGCTCGCGCAACAGCCATTGCGCGAGACGCAGACACAGCGATGCCGGCGCTTTCATGCGCGGCTCACCGAACTTTTCGGGCCGGCCCCGATTTCATCGGAGATCTCGAACTGCTCTTGCGCATGCGCTACGCCTTTGGCCGTCAACCGATAGACATGCCGCGGCGGCCGACCCGCTTCCTGCGTTTCCACCCATTTGTGCTCGAGAAAACCGCGGCCGGAAAGCCGCATGAGAATGGGATACAGAGTGCCGGAAAGCAGCTGCGTGGCCTTCGACAACTCATAGCCGTGGTGCCACTTGCGCGGCTGATCCATCAACACGCGCAGCAGGTTGAGTGTCTGTCCGGAAGAGCGACGTATGCGAGCCATGCCTATAAGTCTACATATGTGGCTTTATAAGTCCAGCGCGCGTTTACATATCGAGCAGCACGTCACAACGCAAAGTCGGGCTAAAGCCCGACCTACAGCGCACTGCGATGCGACAGCAGGAACGTCCGCACCGCATCGTCTTCGCTCAGGCCGATCGCGCGATCGAACGCTTCCTGTGCATCGCGCGTTCGACCCAGCTCGCGCAGCAGGTGCGCGCGCACGGCCCAATACGGCTGATACGACGTCACGGACTCCGACTCGATCTCGTCCAGCAGAGCAAGTCCCGCTTCCGCGCTCTTTGCCTCTCCATGCGCGGCCGCGCGACCCACCGCCGCGCCGACCGACGGCGCGACCTGCAAGAGCTGATCGTAGAACCGTGCGATTGCTCGCCAATCGGTGCGCCCGCTATGCGCGCGCTCCGCATGCACCGACTGAATCGCTGCTTCGATCTGAAATCTTCCGAGTCGCGGATTCCGCGCCGCTGCCATCAGCTCGCGCTCGGCTTCGTCGATCAACGGCGCGAGCCACGACTGCGGATCCTGCTCGGAGAGCGGAACGAATTTTCCGTCCGCGCTGCGACGTGCGGGACGGCGGGCTTCGCAGTGGAGCATCAGCGCCAGGAGTCCGTGGACCTCGGGATCGTTCGGCACTTGATCGCGCAGCACTCGTGCGAGCCAGATCGCCTCTTCAGCGAGGCCGACGGCCCGCCGATCCGTGCCAGCGGCGTCTTCCCAACTGCTGCCGTACGCGGCGTAGATCGCATCGAGCACAGCTTCCAGGCGCTGCGGGATCTCGTTCGCCGCCGGAACTTCGAAGGCGATCTGCGCCTGCCGGATCTTGTTCTTCGCGCGCACGAGCCGCTGACCCATCGTCTTAGGCGAGACGAGGAATGCCCGTGCGATCGCCACAGCATCCAGACCCAACACCGTTTGCAGCATCAGCGGCGTGTGCATGTCGGGATCGATCGCCGGATGTGCGCACACCAGCAGCAGCTTCAAGCGCTCGTCCGGCAGCGCGTCGGGATCCGCAGTTTCGTACAGATCGCTCATCATCAGCTCGATAGTCGGGACGCTGTGATCGCGCACCCAGCGGTGCCGGGCGTGATCGAGAAGGCGATTGCGTGCTGCCGTCATCAACCAGCCTTGCGGATTCTTCGGCACGCCGTCGCGAGGCCACGTCGTCAACGCGGACATCAGGGCATCGGCGAGCGCGTCCTCCGCGGCGGCGACGTCGCGCGTGCGAGCGGACAGCAGCGCGACGAGCCTGCCGTATGACTGGCGCGCGACCGACTCGACGGCACGCTGCGCCAGATCATCTGCATGTTCATCGGTTGGGGTAGTCACCCGTCACACGCTTGTGAAC
>Ga0075431_100008916_pt1 | contig 10051 bp, 12 predicted proteins | sample RhiMetdeltSRZDD5_FD_75297 | JGI IMG/M metagenome (GOLD analysis project Ga0075431, IMG submission 75297) | Populus rhizosphere microbial communities from Tennessee, USA - Rhizosphere MetaG P. deltoides SRZDD5 | ecosystem: Host-associated > Plants > Roots > Rhizosphere > Soil | place: USA...
GGGCACTATTAACGACAATGGCCATCGCGTCAGATACGTCTGATCGCCAACATCGATGAAAACATGGGCAAGCTCGAGCAGATGCTCATCGAGCAAGGTCTGCGGGACAACACGATTGTTATTTTCCTGATGGATAACGGCACGAACTACGGCGATGAAATTTTCAATGCGGGCATGAGGGGTACGAAACAGTCGCTTTACGAGGGCGGACATCGTGTTCCCTTCTCTTTATCCGCTGGCCGGTTCCCTAGCAAGCGAGTCTAGCTCGCCGCCAGCGCCCGCAAGATCCTCGCCGCCCCTCGCGGTCCGTGCTTCACCACCAGCCGCATCGGGAAGTTCCGGCCGCCCCTCTGTAGCTTGTCCATGTGTGCAGCCTGCGCCGTCATTTGCGGGCTGGCGACGCGAATATCTGTGGGACATTCCGACCGATCTGAATGCAACAACGCTGGCGTGTTTCGCAAACTCGTTATGTAATCGTCTGAGCGCTTTCATAGTCCGCGAAGACGGAACCTTCGAGAACTAAAGCGCAAGGGCAGGTCGCCGCATTGCCCTCTACATCAAGACTACGACCCGACGGTGCCGAGCTGCCGCTATTGCGGGGGCGGTCCGTGCAAGTGCCCGCCGATAGCGGAGAACGACTGATGTCCAAGACACCCAATAGGCTCTACCTGTATTGGAAGTGCAGACACTGCGATGCAGAGGGATCAAGCCCCATCAGCGCTGCGTACCCAGAGCACAATGCCCGATCTCGGCTGCGGCATTCACACGCGAATCACAGCTATCTCTGCCAGAAAAATAACGGCATCTCGGGGGTCACGTATAGGCCGGTCATGGCCGCGTGCAAGTACGGCGCCGCGGAGGGCAAGTCGGATGCTTAACCGCATGAGCCATGTAACTAAAAGTACAACCATTAACGCCAAGGCACTCAACAACGAAAGCCAATCCTTCGGACGGGGATTGTTGATTGCCGCGGCCACTAGCGCAGCCCTGTGGGCGGCGTTTGGCGCCGTGGTGTTTTGGTAGGTTGCAGCGCTTTGATTTCGCGTTCGGACATCCCTCGCGCGTGTCAAGATCGCCGGGACCGCCACAAAGGGCGTGGGCGCGAAAGTCATGTTGACGACGTGCGGGACGACATTCCGAGAAACCAAGGCATTTGTGTCACGCCACCAAACGACATCGGACGAGGCTGGAAGCGTAGCTATTTTCCGATGCAGAAGCTCGCGAAGATCCGACCAAGCAACTCGTCGGAGCTGATCTCGCCCGTGATCTCGCCGAGCGCCTGCTGCGCGTCCGAGAGCTCATGCGCGACGAGCTCTCCGCCCCCGCGCTCGAGCAGCAGCCGCTCCGCTTCTTCCACCTGCTCGCGAGCCCGGCGAAGTGCTTCGAGATGTCGCCGCCGGGCAGAGAGCGTTCCCTCGCCCGGCGTCGCATAGCTCACGCATTCCTTGAGGTGTCGGCGCAGCAGATCGAGACCTTCGCCTGTCAGCGCTGACAGGAAGAGCTGCGGCGGGTCGGCGGACTCGAAGCGGTCGCTGGCATTGGTACGATCGATCTTGTTGAAAACCACCGTTGCCGGTGTTGCTCCGGGCAGTGCCGCAAGATCGGTCGCAATCGCGGCGACGGCATCCGGATCGGCGGCATCGACCACGAACAGGACCCGGTCGGCGCGAGCGATCTCACGCTCGGCCCGCCGGATGCCTTCCCGTTCGATCTCGTCTGCGCTCGCGCGGAGTCCCGCGGTATCGAGGACATGCACGGGCAGACCGTCGATCTCGATGCGCTCGCGCAGCACGTCGCGCGTCGTTCCGGGCGCCGCCGTGACTATCGCGGCGTCGTAACCCGCCAGGCGATTGAGCAGGCTCGACTTGCCGGCATTGGGCCGACCCGCGATGACGAGCGTCAGTCCGTCGCGAAGCAGCGCGCCCTGGCGTGCCGCCGCGTCGAGCTGCACGAAGCGCGCGCGAAGGTCGGCCATGCGGCCCCGCAGGCCGCTGTCGGCGAGAAAGTCGATCTCCTCCTCCGGAAAGTCGATGGCCGCCTCAACCCAGAGCCGAAGCTGCAGCACCGCTTCGGCGAGCTCCCCGACCTGCGTGGAAAACGCGCCCTCCAGCGATCGGACGGCCGCGCGCGCCGCCTGTGCCGAGCCGCTGTCGATCAGGTCGGCGACCGCCTCGGCCTGCGCGAGATCGAGCTTGTCGTTCAGGAACGCGCGTTGTGTGAACTCACCGGGCGAGGCTGCCCGCGCCCCGAGCTCCAGCACGCGCGCAAGCAGCAGGTCCATCACTACGGGACCGCCGTGACCGTGCAGCTCGAGCACGTCCTCGCCGGTGTACGAGTGTGGCGCCGGGAAAAATAGAGCCAGGCCGAAGTCGATGATGCCGCCCTGCGCGTCGCGAAATGCGCGCAGCTCCGCATGACGCGGTGCGGGTGCGCGGCCAAGAACGCCGATCGCGACCTCGGCGCAGCCGGGGCCGGACACACGCACGATGCCGATGCCGCCGCGGCCGGGTGCGGTCGAGATCGCGGTAATCGTGTCGGCCGCAGCCGTTTTCATTGACGAAATATAGGGCAACCCCAGATGCTCCGAATCTGGCGGATCGAGAAGGCGGCCTTTCTTGTCTCTGGTCACGGAACTGCGGCGACGACAAGTGTTCAGAGCCGCGGCATGGTACGCGGCGGCCGCATGGGTGGCGATCCAGGTCGCCAGCACCATCGTTCCGCAGTTCGGCCTCCCGAACTGGTCGGTGCGCGCGGTAATCATCGCCGCCGTACTCGGCCTGCCGGTCGCGCTGGCGCTCGCGTGGCTCTTCGACCTGTCCGCACTGGGCCTGCGACGCGAAGTCACCGCGCCTCGCGCCCCGTCGGACGGATCGGCGGTCGCCGCGCCGGCCCTCGCCGCGCCGCTCTGGCGCATCCCCTCGTTCTGGATCGCGCTCGCGCTTGGCGCCGTTCTCGCGGCAAGCGCGCAGCAGGCTTGGCAGCGGCTGATCCGGCCCGCGTTCGGCGAGCGACCCGGGCTTGCCGTGCTGCCCTTTGCCAACCTGAGTCCGGATCCCGAGAACGCATACTTCGCCGATGGACTGCACGAGGAGATCCTCGCCACGCTGGCGCGAGCCGGCGGTCTGCGCGTGATCTCGCGCACCTCGGTGCAGGCCTATCGAGACACGGACCGCAATCTGCGGGAGATCGCCGACGCCCTGGACGTAACGCTGATACTCGAGGGATCGGTACGTCGCGACGGCGACGACCTGCGCCTCACGCTGCAGCTCATCGACGGTCGGAGCGACGAGCATCTCTGGGCGGAGACCTACGACAGGAAGTTCGAGGACGCCCTGCAGCTGCAGCGCACCGTCGCCGAACACGTCGTGGCGGAGATCGGCGCCAAGCTCACGCCTGCCGAACAGCGGCTGATCGCGCGGGCGCCGACGTCGAATCCTGAGGCGTACGAGCGCTACCTGCAGGCCCTCGCCCTGTTCGGCCGGCAGGATTTCGAGGAGATGGAGCTGCGCAACGTCGAGCGACTGCTCAGCGAGGCGATCGAGCGGGATCCGAAGTTCGCGGTGGCCTACGCGTTTCGGGCCAAGGCACGTGTCCGGATCCAGCACAGCGGCTGGGGCTCGCCCGGTCTCGCCGAGCGAGCACGGGCCGACATCGAGCAGGCGCTGAGCTTGCACCCCGAGCTGCCGGAAGCCCTGGTAGCGCGCGGTCTCTATCGCACGTGGGTGACCCAGGACGCGGCGCGGGGACTCGACGATCTCATGCGCGCGCTCGCGAGCGCACAGAACGATGCCGACACGCACCACACCGCGGCTCTTGCCCTGCGCCGTCTCGGCCGCTTCGATGAGGCACTCCGGGAGTTCGAGCAGGCCGAGCAGCTGGCGCCCGGCCTGATCGGCTATCAGTACGACCGCGCCTTCACCCTGCTCGGGCTGCGACGCTACGACGAAGCCTTGCGCGCCTGGGATTCGATGATCGAGGGGCATCCCACGTTGACCTGGCCGCTGCTTGGCCGGTACTGGATTCGATTCGCGGGCACGGGGGATACGAAAGGCTGGCGTTCGGAGTGGGACCGACTGGCCCCAACGATGGACAAGTCCGACCGTGCCATCATCGCCTACGTGACCTACACAGGTACCGATGACCTCCCGGGTCTGATTTCGTGGTATGAGCGCGCGACGCCCGACGAGGTGGCCGGATCGCGCGACTACACACTCGGCGTAGCCTATGCCGCGATCGGAGAGCTGGAGAGGGCGCGGCCCCATCTTGAGATGGTTGCGGCGGCCGCCCGGGATCCGACGAGCGGCAGCTCGGATGCTGAGGGCGCCGTGGCGCTCGAGCTGCTGGGCGAACACGCGGCTGCCATCGACGCCATCGACGAGGCAGTGCGGCGTGTGCCCGAATCCCAAGACGCCGCCGCCGGCCCGTCGGTCGCGATGCTACGAGCGTGGATCCTGATTCACTCCGGCTCGCGCGCGGAGGAAGGCTATCGCGAGCTCGAGCGGCTGCTGGGTGCGTTTGGCGTCATTCCCCGCTTCGTTTCCGTCGATCCGCTGTGGCGGCTGCTCGAGAACGATGCGCGGGTTCAGCGAACGGTTCAGGCCGCGCTGCCGAACTAGCGAACCGCGGACAGCCTGTTATCCCGCGCGCTCGAGCTGGACCCGGCGTTCGCGCTCGGATTTGCGCTGCGGGCATGGGTTCGTGTGTGGCTGGGGACGACGATCGAGAGCCCGAACGCGGAGATGGACGTTCAGGGTGCGTGGCGCGACATCGAACGGGCGCTGCAGCTGCAGCCAGAGCTGCCGGAGGCACTTGCCGCCCGCGCGTCCTATCTCACCTATGTCGAGCGGGAGCCCATGCGCGCACTGCGCGACCTCGACCGCGCGCTGGAACTCGCGCCCAACGACGCCGACACGCACGGCATCGCCGGCCTGACCAAGCGCCGCCTCGGACGCTTCGACGAGGCGATTGCACATTTTCGAGAGGCGGCGCGCCTCATGCCCGCCCAGCCGCAACATTCCCTGCGCGTCTTCGAGACACTGGAAGGCCTCGGGCGCCTTGCCGAAGCAGAGCAGGAGCGGAAGGCCTTCGCGCAGCGCTTCCCAGACTGGCGTGCCCCTGCCGAGCTGAGTGGATTTCACGTGCGCTTCCTCGCGACAGGCGCCACGGACGGCTGGCAGGAAGCGTATGAGCGTCTCGCGCCCGGATTGTCGCCCGCTATCCGCTCATACTTCTTCGGCCGCCTCTGCCTCGCGACCGGGGATTTCGCCGGTTATGCCGCGTTTCTCGAGGCGGCCGACCGGTCGGAGTTCGAGAGCGCCAGCAATCGAGTGGTCGAACTCGGCCGTGCCACCGCTGCGCTCGGCGACCGAGCGCGGGCGCGGCCGTATCTTCAGTCGGTCGTGGACGAGACGCGCGCGCCGGACGGCGTGCCGTTGACCGACGGTGCGGTGGCACTTGCGCTGCTCGGCAGGCCCGACGAGGCGGTACGTGCCGCCGACGAGGCGATTCGGCTCGTCCCGGAGTCGCGTGATGCCGTCAACGGTCCGACCGTCGCGGTCCAGCGGGCGGCGAACGGGCCGACGAAGGCTATGCAGAGCTGCAGCGCCTGCTGGGAGCGTTTCGGGTGCAACCGCGTGCCTTCGCGACATACTCGCTCGGCGTGATGCTCCGCGACGACGCGCGAGCCCACCGCATCGTCCAGGAAGCCATCGAGTGGCAGGATCGCGCCTTCGCAGCGAGCGGCGGATTCACGTCGCCGGCGCCGGTAGCCGATCCTCGACCGTGAATTGCGACAACGGAAAGGCGCGCAGCCCAGCGTCGCCGCGCGCGTAAAAGCCGACTTCGTCGGCCCGCGTCTCGCACAACCACTCCTGCTTGAACGTCGGCCGTGGCGCCGCGAACGCCGTCGGTGTGTAGAGCGCTACGTTCAGACCGCCGTGCGCGTCGCGCGCAGAGACGTACTCGATGGCGTCGGCGCCTGCATCACGCAAGGCTCGGCCGAGCTGCTGCGCGGACCCGTAGTCGTCGCGGCTCGCCAGCACCTCGCGGAAAGTGGCGAACGGCGGGAGCTGCAGCGCGTAGCCGCGCCGCGCGCGCAGCCGTGCACCGAACAGAGTGTGCTGGGTGCGCAGCGGCACCTGTGGCGGCTCGCGCATCCCCTGCCAGAACACGAAGCGGTAGTAGGCCGATTCAGCGAGCACGGTAGTGACGCCGCGTGCGGCATAGAAGAGGCTCGGCTCGTGCCGGCCGCCAAATCGCGACCCGTGCGGCAGGGGCGGATAGCGAAACGGCGTGGCGAGCAGGTAATCCAACCGGGCCGTGCCCTTGGGCAATGCGGGCTTACTGGCTTCAAGCATCGACTCGAGGAGGTCCTGCTCCGCGAGCGTTGCGACCAGGCGGTTGGTTGCCACCTGTTCCTGGCTTTCCACCAGGCGGAGGATCTCGCCCGCGAGCGGACGCGGCCGCGCTTCGCCGCCGACGGCCGCCCAGATGTCGGTCATCAGGGCTTGCCGCGGATCGCGTCCAGATACTCGACCACGCGAGTCAGGCCCTGGACGCTGCGGATCTGCTCGGCGGGGACACCGCCGGTATGCAGGTTTTCGGTTTGCATCCAGTGCCGCATCACGGCCCGGTCACCACCCACCAACACGAAGAGCGCGCGATAGGCGCGGATCAGGAGCAGCGCAAGCTCGCCGGATTTGCTGGCTGGGTCGAGCTGACCACGGCTCAAGGCGGTTCGGTCCCGCCCGATCACCGCGCCGAGCGCGGCCTGGGTGAGCCCCAGCTCCTTGCCGGCGTTGACCAGGGCCGCGGCCAGCACGCGACCGGAGTCCGGAAGATGGGCGAGATTGCTGTCCATAGTCGATGTGCCTGTTGCACATTCTAGGCTTATTTGCAGCAAATGCAACGCCTTCTAGAGTGGCGCCACAGGCGAATCAACCATGGGCAGCCAGCTCCCGAGAGCCTCTTTCAGGACCGGGACTTGGCGGCCTCGGCTTCGACGACCTTGTTGATCCGCCACTGCTGGGCGATCGATAACAGCGTATTGGTCAGCCAGTAGAGAACCAGCCCAGCCGGGAACCAGGCCATCATCACCGTCATGACCACCGGCATGAAGGCGAAGATCCGGGCCTGCATCGGATCGGGGGGCGCTGGGTTAAGTTTGAACTGCCCGAACATCGCTCCGCCCATCAGGATGGGCAATACGAAGAAGGGGTCCTTCGAGGACAGGTCCTGGATCCAGCCAAGAAACGGCGCTTGCCGCATCTCGACGCTTTCGAGCAGCACCCAGTAGAACGCGAGGAAGACCGGGATTTGCACGAGAATCGGCAGGCACCCGGCGACGGGGTTGATCTTCTCGCGCTTGTAAAGCTCCATCGTCTGGCGGGCGAGCTGCTCCCGCTCATCCTTGTATCGCTCCTGGATGCTCTTGATCCGCGGGGCGATGGTGCGCATCTTGGCCATCGAGCGACCGCTGGTCTCGGTGAGCTTGTAGAAGACCAGCTTCAACAAGAACGTGACAATGATGATCGCCCAGCCCCAGTTTCCGACGATTCCGTGTACTTTCTGTAATAGCCAGAAAAGTGGTTCGGCGATGATCGTGAGCTTGCCGTAGTCGGCCGTCCGCTCGAGCTTCGGGCCTACTGCCCGGAGTTGATCCTGAAGCTTGGGGCCAACGAAGAGCGTCTCGCTGAGCCGGCCGGTGGTACCGGCTGGCACCGTCTTCAGCGGACCGCGGTAGCTGAGCACGGCGTGCTCGCCTTCGCGTGTCAGTGTGAAGTGGTATTCCTCACCCTTGGGCGGTACGGCCGCACTCACGAAATGATGCTGCAGCGACGCGACCCAGCCATCGGTGACGCCTTGGGCGTATAGAGCGTCGTCGTCGTCCTCGATGTCCAGCTTGCGATAGCTGCTGCCGTCGAACACGGCTGGACCACGGTAGGCATAGCTCTCGACGTCAAACATCGAGCGCTTCTGCTTGACGATGTGACGCACGAGCTGCACGTAGGACGCGCCAGACCACTCAGCCTCCGAGCGGTTGTCGACCTGGTAGGCAAGCTCGACGTCGTAGCGACCCCGGCGGAACACGAAGGTCTTCGCCACGGTGATGCCCGCGCCGTCGGTCCAGATGAGCGGCACGCGCAGCTCGGACGCGCCGGGCGCAAGCCGGAACTCCTGGGCCAGGGTAGTGAACTTCGCGAGATGGTTGGGCTCGCTCTCGGCATTCAGGGCGCGCAGGCCGCTGCGGTCGACGTTATAGCTCGCCTCGCGGGTATCGAGCAGTCGCACGGGCGGGCTGCCGGGTTGTTTGTCGTGCGGGTACGCGAGCAGGTCCGCGCGCACCAGGTTGCCGCCGGACAGGCTGATATCGACGTCGAGCACGTCGGTCATCACGCGCACCCGGGATGAGGCTGTCTCGGCCGGCGCGGCTGGGGTCGGAGCCTCCGACGACGGCGCCGCGGCTGGGGCCTGCGTCGAAGGCAGGGCAGGCAGCTCAGGCAGCGACGCATCCGCGGGGGCCGCCGGGCCTGTCTCGGGCTGCGCGGCCACCGGGGTGGTCGCGGCGGGTGCGGCGCGGTCGCCGTAATCCCGGTTCCACTGCACCAGGTTCATCCACAGCAGCAGCGCTACGGCGATCCAAAGATAAATACGCGGGTTAGCCATGCGGGATCCGGTTCAGCGGAGCGGTCGACGTGTCCGGGACGGGGTCGTAGCCGCCAGGATTCCAAGGGTGGCAGCGCCCGATCCGGCGCAGCGCGAGCACAAGGCCACGCAGCGCCCCATGCCGCTCGATCGCTTCCCGCGCGTAGCAGGAGCAGCTCGGGTGAAAGCGGCAGCTCGGCCCGAGCAGCGGGCTCACGCAGAAGCGATAGACGGCGATGAGCCCGATCAGGATCGCGCGCATCGCTCGCTTACCCGTCGCCAGTGAACCGCAAGACTGGCCGAGGTCTCGACGTGCGAGGCTGCCGCGGCAGCCGCTCGCGCTTTGACCACGAGATCGACCGCCGGCAGAAGATGCCGGTGCTGCCGGAAATATTCGCGAACCCGACGCTTGACGCGGTTACGCGTTACGGCGCCGCCGGCGGCGCGAACACCGACCGCGAGCCCGAGCCGCGGGTGGCCAAGATCGTTCAACTTCGCGCTCACGAGAAAGAGCGCGTCGGACGACCGCAGCCCCAAACGGTGGACGGCATCGAATTGTGACTTCGCGAGTAACCGGTGCGCGCGCGGCAGGCCCCGCGCCGGATGCAGATCGGATGCGACGGGCGCGGTCAGGTCAGACCGCGAGCCGCTTGCGCCCTTTGGCGCGCCGGCGGCTGAGCACGAGGCGGCCGCCCTTGGTGGCCATGCGGGCGCGGAAGCCGTGGGTGCGCTTGCGGTGCAGATTGCTCGGCTGAAATGGGCGCTTCATGGCGGCTCCGTATTGCCCGAAAATCGGACCAGAAACAGGTAGATGAGTGGCCCGGAAAAGGGGCGCGGAAGGATACGTACCCACCGCCGCGGCGTCAACCCGTGGAGTGCTCGCGTCCGAGATATCCACAGGAGCTTGCGCGGTATAAACTCCCCGCCCTTTCCCGTCCGCTCCCTCACCCGTCTTACGCTAAAGCCAAGCCGGTCGTGGCGACTTCACTCTGGAATCAATGCCTCCGCCGGCTCGAAGCCGAGCTGCCTGAGCAGCACTTCAACACCTGGATCCGGCCGTTGCAGGCGATCGAGGACGAAGGATTCCTGCGTCTGCTCGCTCCGAACCGCTATGTCATCGACTGGGTAAGCCAGAACTGCGCCGACCGCATCGGTGAGATCGTTGTAGAGCTCGTGCCGCCGCCGGCGCCGGCAGTGATTTTCGAAATCGGCTCACGCATGACCGTGGCGCCCGGCCTCGTCCCGCGCGCGGAGCTGCGCCCGCGGCGGGTCGAAACGTTGCCGCAGATCGGCGGTCGTCTCAACCCCGAATTCACGTTTGTAAATTTCGTCGAGGGCAAGAGCAATCAGCTCGCGCGCGCCGCGGCGGTGCAAGTGGCCGAGAATCCCGGCCGCGCCTACAACCCGC
>Ga0075431_100008918_pt1 | contig 10050 bp, 10 predicted proteins | sample RhiMetdeltSRZDD5_FD_75297 | JGI IMG/M metagenome (GOLD analysis project Ga0075431, IMG submission 75297) | Populus rhizosphere microbial communities from Tennessee, USA - Rhizosphere MetaG P. deltoides SRZDD5 | ecosystem: Host-associated > Plants > Roots > Rhizosphere > Soil | place: USA...
CCCACAGCGGCAACTCGCAGTTCTATCTCAACATCGCCGACAACTCGGCGCTCGATCCGCAGCCGAGCCGCTGGGGCTACGCGGTCTTCGGCCGGATCACCCAAGGGATGAACGTGGTGGACGACATCGGTGCGGTAGCAACCGGCGAAGTCGGCCAGTTCGAGAAAGACGCGCCGCTCAAGCCGGTGATCATCATCAGGATCGTGGAATTGAAGTGATTCTGTTCATTTCCGATCTGCACCTCGACGGCACGCGGCCCGACATCACCGCGCAGTTCCTGGAGTTCCTGGATCGGGAAGCACGTCAAGCCGAGGCGCTGTATATCCTCGGCGACCTGTTCGAAGCGTGGATCGGCGACGACGATCCTGACCCCGACAAGCGCCGTGTGATCGCGGGCCTGCGCTCGGTCACGAGTGCCGGCGTGAAGAGCTTCCTGATTCACGGCAATCGCGATTTCCTGATCGGCAAGCGCTTCTGCCGCGAAACCGGCATCGAGCTGCTGAACGACGGCACGGTGATCGATCTATACGGGCGACGCGTGCTGCTGATGCACGGCGATCTGCTGTGCATCGACGATCATTCGTATCAGCGCCTGCGGCGCATCGTGCGCAACCCGCTCGTGCAGTTCGTGATGCGCCGTCTGACGCTGCGACAGCGTCAGAGGCTCGCGGAACGGATGCGCGAGGGGAGCAAGGAACACATTGCGTCGATGGACATCGCCGCGCCGCAGATCATGGACGTCAACCAGGACGAAGTTCGTCGCACGCTCGAACGTTATGGCGTCGATTGCATCATTCACGGTCACACGCATAGGCCGGCGGTGCACGAGATGCAGATCGACGGTAAGCCGGCAGTGCGCATCGTGCTCGGGGACTGGTATGAGCAAGGCAGTGTGCTGCGCTGGGGCCCTGACGGATTTCAGCTCGCAGCGCTGTAGGTCGGGCTTCAGCCCGACTCTGACTCCGGAACTCCATCCGGCCGCCCCCAGGCATCGCGAAAGACCAGTTCCCCCAACCGCTCCCGCTTTCGCCACCGCTCGATCTCCAGCATCGGCGCCGGATAGAAGGCGGGGACGTGCCCGATGCACAGAATCGCCACCGGCTTGCTGCCCGCTGGCATGGACAGAAGCTCGGCCAGCACAGGCGGATCGAACAGCGAAACCCAGCCCATGCCCAATCCTTCCGCGCGCGCCGCCAGCCACATGTTCTGAATGGCACAGGCGACTGATGCGAGGTCCATCTCCGGCAGCGTTCGGCGGCCGAACACGTGCCGCTCGCGCCCATCGGTCAGCGCGACGACGAGTACCTCGGCGCATTCAAGCAAGCCCTCCACTTTCAGCCTCATGAATTCGTCCTGCCGCTCGCCGAGCGCTGCGGCCGTGTGCCGCCGCTCCTCCTCCACGAGTGCGTGGATACGGACCCGCTGATCGCGATCGATGATGCGCACGAAGCGCCAAGGCTGCATGAGGCCGACGCTCGGCGCGTGGTGTGCGGCTTCGAGTAACCGCTGCAGCACACTCGGATCGACGGGCTGCGACGTGAAGTGGCGCATGTCGCGCCGTTCGCGAATCACGCGGTAGATGGCGCTTCTTTCCGCTTCGGTGAACGTGTCCGTGCTCATAAAGCCCGACCTACAGCGCACCTTGCAGCGGCGAGCCTGAATGAAAGCGGATTTGCGGATCGGGTGAGGTCGCGAGCTCCGCTTCGATTTCCGCCAGATGTTTGAGTCGCGCGCGCCAATCCTGCTGACCGGCGCGATGCTCGACCAGTCGCAGGTAGACCCCGTAGTGGCGTGCTTCCGAGGCCGCCAGGCCGCTGTAGAACTCGCTCAGTGGCGCTTGCAGCCGCGGCGCCAGGCCCACGAAGCGCTCGTGCGAACGCGCCTCGATCAGCGCGCCGCACAGAAGCAGATCGATCAACCTTCCCGGATCCGAGCGACGCGTCGCCTTGCGCAACCCGTCCGCATACCGCGCCGGAGTCAGACGCACGAACGGCACGCCGAGCTCCTGCATCATCTTCTGCACTTGCTCGAAATGCCGCAGCTCTTCGCGTGCGAGGCGCGACAAGCGATCAGTCAGCTGCAAATCGTCGGCATACGTGAAGATCAGGCTGAGCGCAGTCGAGGCTGCCTTCTTCTCGCAATTCGCGTGATCGACGAGCAGCTCGCGCCAGCGGTCGGCGGCAACCTCGAACCAGCGTTGCGGCGTCGGCGCGAGCAGGACGTCGTTCAACGCAGCTCCTCGATCTTCGCGAGCAGCGCGCTCGCCGACGCAAGGCGATGGATCGGATCCTTTGCCAGCAGCTTGTTCAGCAGCTGCTGATAGTTGCGCAGCGGCTCGGGCAGCAGCGGGATAGGCGCGTTCGCGTGCATGTAGATGACGCCCATCGGCGACTGGGCGAGGTACGGCTTCTGGCGCATCAGCATCTCATAGAAGATCACGCCGATACTGTAGAGGTCGCTGCGCTCATCGAGCGACTGCCCGTGCCCTTGCTCCGGGCTCATGTAGTACGGCGTGCCGAAGATCTCGCCCGTGGCGGTGATCTCCGCATCAGTTTGCACGTGCTTCGCCAGTCCGAAGTCGATCAACGCCACCGAGCCGTCGGCGCGCAGCATGATGTTCCCTGGCTTGAGGTCGCGGTGGAGCACGCCGACTGCATGCACGACCTCCAACGCCGCTGCCATCTGCGCCAGGTACGACAGCGCTTCGCTGCCATCGAGCCCGCTGGCAATGAGCGAACGCAGATCGCCGCGCGGGAAATACTCCATCGCAAGATAAGCGTGGTCGTCTGCGATACCGAGATCGAAAATCCGCACCACGTTCGGGTGGCGCACCTTGGAGATCAGCTCGTATTCCTGCAGGAAGCGCGTGAACTGCGTGTGCTCATCGCCGGCAGTCGGCGAGTCGCGCAGCACCTTCAACACGACCATCTCGCCTGCGCGCTCGCTCTCCGCCAAGTACACCGACGAGGTGCCGCCGATCGCGAGCTCGCGCACGAAGCGGTGTCCACGAATAGTCACCGGCCCGAACTGCGACAAGCGTTCCGCTTCCGTGCTGGTCCGCCACAACGCGAGCTGTTCGCGCCGCTGAACCATGGCTTTGCGCAGCACGTCGGCCATGCGCCGGTGATCGATGCGCTCGCGGGTCAGGCAGTCGATCGCGCCCCGCTGCACGGTGCGTTGCGCGAGCGCGGGATCGTCGCCGCGCGCGAGATACACAATCGGCGGGAAGGCGTTGCGGTGGAGCAAGTTGTCGAGCCACTTCTCGCCCTGCCCTCGCTCGATGCGGTCATCGAGCAGGACGACGTCGTAGCCGATCGCGTTGAAACCGGAGTGCAGGCGGCCCGACTGCAACGGCGCGTGGATGCGGCATTCCGCGTCGGGCCAGATGATCGACACGTGCTGCTCGAGTGCACGGCCGAGCTCGGTGTGATCGCTGATGATCAGCAGGCGCGGCGCACCGGACGATTGAGTGATCGGCGAAGAGCCAGTGCTCGCCACCACTCTCTCACACAGCGCGGATCGCCTTCAGCGAGCCGCGGTGCAGCTGCTTGCGGCGGGTTTTCGCCTCGTCCGAGCGCTCTTCCTGCAGACGCGCGAGATAGCTCGGCGTGACGTCGCCGGTGACGTACCGGCCGGAGAAGCACGAATCGTCGAACTCCTGGATGTTCGAATCGTGGTGCAGGCACGCCCGCACCAGATCGTCGAGATCCTGGTAGATGAGCCGGTCGGCGCCGATCAGCTTCGCCACCTCTTCCTCGGTGCGATCGGCGGCCACGAGCTCGGACGTCGCGGGCATGTCGATGCCGTAGACGTTCGGGAAGCGCACCGCCGGCGCCGCGGAAGCGAAGTAAACGCGACGTGCACCTGCCTCGCGCGCGAGGTCGATGATCTGCGCGGACGTCGTGCCGCGCACGATCGAATCGTCGATCAGGAGCACGTTCTTGCCGCGGAACTCGAGGTCGATGACGTTGAGCTTCGAGCGCACCGACTTCGCGCGCTGTTCCTGCCCCGGCATGATGAAGGTGCGACCGATGTACCGGTTCTTCACGAAGCCTTCGCGGTACTTGACGTTGAGCAGCTGCGACACCTGCACCGCCGCGGTACGGCTCGTGTCCGGAATCGGGATCACGACGTCGATGTCGTGGTCCGGCCAGACACGGCGGATCTTCTCCGCCAGCAGATCGCCCATGCGCAGCCGCGCCTTGTGCACCGAGATGTTGTCGATGATCGAATCGGGCCGCGCGAAATAGACGTACTCGAAAATGCACGGCGTATGGCGCGCGACCGGCACGCACTGGTGCGAGTAGAAGCGGCCGCGCTCGTCGATGAACACTGCCTCGCCCGGCCCGACGTCGCGCATCAGCTCGAAGCCGAGCTGATCGAGGGCGACGCTCTCCGAAGCAAGCATGTACTCGTCGCCCTGCGATGTTTCGCGGCGACCGATCACCAGCGGCCGGATGCCATGCGGATCGCGGAAGCCGAGCAGCCCGTGGCCGACGATCATCGACACGACTGCGAAACCGCCGCGAACGCGCCGATACACCGACGTCACAGCAGCGAAGATGTCGACTGCCGAAGCGCGCGGTGTCCCGGCACGCGACAGCTCGCTCGCCAGCACGTTCAGCAGCACTTCCGAGTCGGAGCTCGTGTTGAGGTGACGCAGGTCTTCGCGGATCAGCACCTCGGCGAGCTCGGCAGCATTCGTGAGGTTGCCGTTGTGCCCGAGGCAGATGCCGTAGGGCGAATTGACGAAGAACGGCTGAGCTTCGGAGGAGGCATCGCAGCCGGCGGTGGGATAACGGCAGTGGCCGATGCCGATGTTGCCCTTCAGGCGCAGCATGTGACGCTGCTGGAAGACGTCGCGAACCAGGCCGTTCTGCTTGCGCATGAACAGCTCGCCTTCGTCGCAGGTCATGATGCCGGCGGCATCCTGGCCGCGGTGCTGCAGCACCGTCAGCGCGTCATAGAGCTGCTGATTGACCGGCGAGTGCCCGACGATGCCGACGATTCCGCACATGCTCTCAAGCTCCCGACCGCGTCGTTTGCACGTCGACGACGGTTTTCATGCCTGTTTCCGCGAAGTTCTGGATCCAGCTCGCCAACTCGCTGGCGTACGGCAACAAGTTCGAGCGCCGCCACCATTCGACCTTGTTGAGCTCGACGAATTCCCCGAGCATCACGAACACCGCGATGACGACTGCGCCGCGCACCGTGCCGAAAACCAGGCCGAGAATCCGGTCGACCAGGATGCTCAGCGCCGAATGACGCAGAAAATAACCGAGAATGCCCGAGATCAGCCAACCGACCACCAGCACGCCGAGCAGGATCAGCACGCGCGCGGTCCACAGACTCACCGGCGGCTTGCCGACCATGCCGCCGAGGTAAGGCTCGAGCGACGGCGCATAGCGCCACGCGAGCCACAAGCCGCCGAGCCATGCGAGCAGCCCGACCGCCTCGCGGACGAAGCCACGGAGCGTACCCAGGAGCATCGACGCGAGGAGCACGCCGACAATCAGGTAGTCAGCAGCATTCATAGACCGGAGGACACCACCATGACGGGAGCCGGGACATCGATCGCGGATCGATCGTCAGTCAAATTGAGCGCGCGGATTCTAACAGCGCCCCTCCGCCCCTACCAATCAGGTCGTCCCAATTCGGTCTTCACGGATGCGCGACGATCGCGGCGCCCGGCGACTTGACAGTGCGCAGCGCCGCTTCGGCGCTCGCGCGGTCACTCATCGGCCCGATCCGCACGCGATATAGCGTCGCGCCGCCCGACTTCACCGGCATCACGAATGCGCTCTGTCCCTGATCGCGCAGTTGCTTTGCAATTCGCTCAGCTGTCGCCTCACGCGCGTAGCTGCCGATCTGCACTGCCCACCGTCCCGAGGTTGGGGCGCCCGCGTCGGAAGCAAGAGGACGCGTCGCAGTGCGCGCCGGCGCTGGCGTCGGAGTCGTAGTCGTAGTCGTAGTCGGCGGTTCGACGACGGGCTGCGACACCTCAGGCTTTGCCTGATCGCTGGCAGGGGGTTGTGGCGTGGACGGTTGGGTGGACGGTTGGACCGACGGCTGCGGCGCGACGGGAGACTCCTCGGGCGGCGGCGCGCGATTCTCGACGACGGCAGGCGCGGGTTGCGCACTCGGCGACTGGCTGAGATCGATCGTGTAGGTCTTGATGGGCGCGTCATTGCGCGACTGCGCCGCCGGCTCTGCGCGCGAGCCGCGATCCGGCCCCGACAGCATCTCGGGGATCAGGATGATTGCCGCTGCCATGAGCACGGCCGCGCCGACCAGGCGTTCTTTGACTATGCGCTCCACGGGCGCGAAGTATAAAGCCAGCCGAGGGCGGGACCGACGGTCAGGAACGAGCCGAACACCACGATGCGGTCGCCGGGCTGCGCCAGTGCTTCCGCGGCCAGGCACCCCGCAACCACGTCAGCCGCAACCACCTCGACATTCGCGCCGAGATTCTGCACGCGCGACGCAAGTGCGTCCGGCGCAAGCGCGCGAGCGCCTTGCAGCCCGACGATGACCCAGGTGTCGAACGAGTCGCGCAGCTCGCCGACGATCCCCTCCACGTCTTTGTCGCCGAGCACTCCGCACACGGCGATAGTGCGACCGGTCGTTGCTCTGGCAGCCAGCTGCGCCGCAAGCGTCTGCGCTGCTGCGGGGTTGTGAGCGACGTCCAGAATCCACTCCATGGGCTGCGGGGTGCTCTGTCGCACCACTTGGAAGCGGCCCGGCAGCGCGACGGTCTGCAGGCCCCGCTCGATGGCCGATCGAGGGACTCGCAAGCGCGCCTCCAGCACCTCGAGCGCCGCGAGCACCGCCGCGGCGTTATCGTATTGGATCTCTCCGTGGAGCGCCGGGGCCGGCAGATCGCGCTGTTCGCCAACGCGCCCTCGCCAGGTCCATCGCGCGCCGCTACGTACCCAGTCGAAGTCGTGGCCGAGCTGCTGCAGGTCTGCACCGATCCGTCCTGCGAACTCGCGAATCGAAGCTGGCATGTCGCGAGCGCCGAAAATCGCCGGACGGCCGCCGCGAAAGATGCCCGCTTTCTCAAGGCCGATGGTTTCGCGGTCTCGCCCCAGCCAGTCGCAGTGATCGAGATCGATCGACGTCACCAGCGCGACGTCGGCGTCGACGACGTTTACCGCGTCGAGCCGCCCGCCCATACCGACTTCGAGCACGATTGCGTCGAGATCGGCTTCGGCGAACACCAGCAGCGCGGCCGCTGCGTTGAACTCGAAGAACGTCAACGTCTCGTCGCCGCGAGCGGCGTCGATGCGCTCGAATGCCGCCACGAGTGCTTCATCGGGAACCTCGACACCATCGATGACAATCCGCTCGTTGTAGCGAAGCAAATGCGGCGAAGTGAAAGTGCCGACGCGGTAGCCAGCCTCGTTGAGAATGCGTGCAGTCAGTGCGACGCAGGAGCCCTTGCCGTTGGTGCCGGCGACGGTGATGACCGGGCATGCAGGGCGCCGCCATTCCAGGCGATCGAGCGTGCGCTGCAGGCGGTCGAGCCCGAGATCGATCGCATTCGGATGCAGGGTTTCCTGCCAGGCGAGCCAGTCAGCAAGACGGCGGAACCGAGGGCTCCGCTCGCGGGGCCCAGCCATCCGTGTCAGCCGACCGGGACGGCAGGCTTGTGCATGAACATCGTCAGCAGCCCGGCGATGCGGTCGCGCATGTCACGGCGGTCGACGATCATGTCCAGCGCCCCGTGATCGAGCAGGAACTCGGCCCGCTGGAAACCTTCGGGCAACGTCTCGCGCACGGTCTGCTGGATGATGCGCGCGCCAGTGAAGCCGATCAGCGCTTTCGGCTCGCCGATGTTCACGTCGCCGAGCATCGCGAGACTCGCGGACACGCCGCCAGTCGTCGGGTCCGTCAGGACGGAAATGTAGGGCAGCCGCGCCTCGCTCAGTCGTGCGAGGGCGGAGCTGGTCTTCGCCATCTGCATCAGCGACAGCAGTGCTTCCTGCATGCGCGCGCCGCCGCTGGCGGAGAAGCACACGAGCGGCTTGCGATGCTCCAGGCAGTGCTCGACGCCACGCACGAAGCGCTCGCCGACCACCGAGCCCATCGAGCCGCCGAGGAACGCGAACTCGAACGCGCCGGCGACGATCGGCAGACTGTGCAGCGTGCCGGCCATCACGACCAGCGCATCTTTCTCCTGCGTGCTCTTCTGTGCCTGCAGCACGCGGTCCCGATACTTCTTGGTATCGCGGAACTTGAGCGGATCCTCGGGCTCGATCCCTTCGCCGAGCTCTTCGGTCGTTTCCGGGTCGAGAAAGTACTCGAGCCGCTCGCGCGCGCCGATGCGCATGTGATTGCCGCACTTCGGGCAGACGTGCAGGTTGCGCTCCAGCTCGGCGCGGTACAGCACCGCGTCGCAGGCCGCGCATTTCATCCACAAGCCTTCCGGCACCGAGCGCGTGCGCCGCTCGGTCTTGATCCGCGAAGGCATGATCTTTTCGAACCAGGTCATGGAAGCATCGTGGGGTCAGGCGGCTCGCTTGGCAAGCCCAGGCCGGGTGTGTAGCGGATGCCTGCCAGATACAGTCCGCCGGGCGGCGCCGTGACGCCGCCCTTGGTCCGGTCGCGCGCCGCGAGCACTTCGGCGGCCCAGTCAGTCGGGCGCTCGCCCGTGCCGATGGCGATCAGCACGCCAGCAATGTTCCGCACCATGTGATGCAGGAAGGCATTCGCACGCACGGTCAGCACGATGTGCTCACCCGTGCGCTCGACGCCGATCTCGTGCATGTTCCGCATCGGCGTGCGCGCCTGACATTCGGCAGCCCGGAACGATGAGAAATCGTGCTCGCCCAGCAGGTGTGCGGCAGCCGTCCGCATCCGGTCTGCATCCAGCGGATCGCGAACCCAGCACACGCGATCGGCCGCGAGCGCGGGGCGCGCCATGCGATTCAGAATCACGTAGCGATAGGTGCGGGCGAGCGCGCTGTAGCGGGCGTGAAAGGCCTCTGGAACCTCGCGCGCCCAAAGCGCGCTGACCTGCGCAGGCAGGTTCGTCGTCGCGCCCAGGACCCAGCCTCGCTCGGTCCGCACGGCCTGCGTGTCGAAGTGCACGACTTGCATGAGGGCGTGCACGCCGGCATCGGTCCGGCCGGCCGCCGTGACTTCGACAGGGTGATCCGCAACGGTAGATAGCGCCGCTTCGACGACCGACTGGATCCCGACAGCGTGCGCCTGCGACTGCCAGCCGCTGAATGCGGCGCCGTCGTACTCCAGGCCGAGAGCGATTCGGGTTATCTGATCGACTCCATCAGGCGCTGCGCTTCCTGCTTCTGGCTGGCATTGCCTTCGGACAGCACCTCTTCGAGGATGCTGCGCGCACCGTCCGGATCGCCCATATCCATGTAGGCGCGTGCCAGGTCGAGCTTCGTGCCGACTTCGCTCATCGTCACCGGCTCGAGCTCCGAGAGCCCGACGTCGCCGCCCGCGAGCGTGCGGCGGTGGGCCGTGTCACCGTCATCGGACGACAGCGGCTCGCCCACGTCCAGATCGACGCGCGGCACTTCGGAAGTGCGGTCCGCGAACACGTCGCTCGAGAAGTCGTCTGCGTTGCGATCGCCGGCGCGATTCTGGCGCACGGTCTCCGGCCCACTGCCCGAGCCGGACAGCTGATCCAGATCCACATCCAGCTCCCGCGGCATCGAAGGACGCTTCATCTCCGCGGTGGAATCGGTTTCCGCAACACGCGGCTGCTCGACTGTGTCGCCGCCGGCGAGATCGACCTGGTCGATGTAGATCGTACCGGTCGTCTCGATGTCGAACTTCTCGCGCGGCGCTTTCATCGTGCGATCGAAATTGCCGATGGACGGCGCGAGTTGCGTCATCTCGTCGTCGCGCAGCGCTGCCGGGCTTTCCGCCGTCGCATCCTTCTCCAGCGACGTGGTGTCTTCCAGCGAGCCGGACGCCTCGAGCGAATCGACGTCGAGACCGAGATCGTCCAGCGACAGCTCGGCGGTCTGGTCCGCCTTCGCAGCCTTCTCGCGAATCGTGCGCTCGCGCATCGTCTGCGCC
>Ga0075431_100008921_pt1 | contig 10049 bp, 6 predicted proteins | sample RhiMetdeltSRZDD5_FD_75297 | JGI IMG/M metagenome (GOLD analysis project Ga0075431, IMG submission 75297) | Populus rhizosphere microbial communities from Tennessee, USA - Rhizosphere MetaG P. deltoides SRZDD5 | ecosystem: Host-associated > Plants > Roots > Rhizosphere > Soil | place: USA...
CGCGCCATGATGATGTCGTGAATCGTCTCGGGGACGTCGATGCTTTCGGGCCCGGACACGAGCACCAGCCGGTCGCCCTCGCGGCGCACCACGCCGAGGTCCAGCAGCGTCTTGGCGACCTCTTCGATAAAGAGCGGCACGCCCTCGGCCTTCTGCCTCAGCGCGTCGAGCAGCTCGCGCGGCACGTCGGCGGCGCCGAGCACGCTGCGCGCGACCGCCAGCGTTTCGTCGTCGCCCAGCGTCGTGAGATTGATCGTCGAGTAGTAGCTCCTGGAGCCGAACGGCGGCGCGTAGCCCACGCGGTAGGTGAGGATCAGCATGATCGCCGCCCCCGCGAGCGATTCCATGAGCGAGCCGAGGAACTCCTCGCTGCCGGCGTCCATCCAGTGCAGGTCCTCGACCACCAGAACGACCGGCCGCAGCTGGGCGCCGCGCACGGCGAGCGCACGCAGAGCGGCGAACGCCAGGCGTCGTCGATTCGGCGCGTCCATCGTCGCCACGCCGGCGTCGCCCGGATCGACCGACAGCAGATAGCGGATAAAGGGGACGTGCTCGTCGAGGCCGCCCATGCGGCGCGTGACGCCTTCGACCTTGGCGATGATCTCCGGCTCGCCGTCGAATTCTTCGACGCCGAAGTTCTTGCGCAGCAGGTCCACCAGCGGCAGGAACGGGATCGACTGACCGAAGGAGACGCACTGTCCCTCCACCCAGCTGACGGCCCGGCCGCTCTCCGCCAGCTGCCGGCGGAATTCGTAGAGCAGCCGTGACTTGCCGATGCCCGCGTCGCCGACGATGAAGACGACCTGGCCGCGGCCGGCCTCGACGTCGGCGGCGCGCGCGAGGAGCGTCTGCAGCTCACGATCGCGCCCGACGAACGGCGTGAGACCGCGCTCCCGGCCGACGGCGATGCGCGAGCGCCCGCCGCGCGCGCGCACGACCTCCCAGGCATGCACCGGCTCGTGCCCCTTCACCTCGACGCGCCCGAGGTCGAGCGTCTCGAAGAAGCCCTCGATCGCCCGATGCGTGGCCTCGCTCACCACGACAGTGCCGGGCCGCGCCGTCTGCTGCATTCTCGCGGCGAGATTCGTCGTGTCGCCGACGGCGGTGTAGTCCATGCGGAGGTCGTCGCCGATCGCGCCGACGACGACGGCGCCGGTGTTGAGACCGATCCGCATCGTCAGCGACAGGCCGCGCTCGGCGCGCAGCGTGGCGCCGTAGTCAGCGATGGAGCGCTGAATGCCGAGCGCGGCGTGCACCGCGCGCCGCGCGCTGTCCTCGTGCGCGATCGGCGCGCCGAACAGCGCCATCACGCCGTCGCCCGTGTACTGGTTGATCGTGCCCTCGAAGCGATGAACCTCGGCCGTGATCCGCTCGAAGCAGCCGTTGATGATGCGGTGCACGTCTTCCGGGTCTCGCTTCTCGGCGAGGCTCGTGAACCCTGCGAGGTCGGCGAAGAGCACGGTCACCTGTCGGCGCTCACCCTCCAGCGCCGAGCGCGACTTCAAGATTTTGTCGGCGAGATGCTTCGGCGTGTACACGGGACGGTCGCCAGCCGGCGGGGGCGGCGCCGCCGTCTCCTGGAGGCTTTTGCCGCAGTGGCCGCAGAAGCGGAAGTCGGGCGGCGCTTCGGCGCCGCAGTGCGGGCAGCGCGCGGCGAGGGCCGCGCCGCATCGGCCGCAGAAGCGCATGCCGGGCGGGCTCTCGAAGCCGCACTGAGAGCATCGGGGCGAGGGCATGAGGGATTATACGCGGGCGCGCGTCGCAGGCCGTTCTCGTGTACAACTAACGCCGCGGAGGACACGCCCATGACCTACGACCTGCTGATCAAGAACGGTCGGATCATCGATGGCTCGGGCCGCCCGGCGTTCCACGGCGACGTCGGCGTGGCGCGAGGAAAGATCGTGGAGCTGGGGCGGCTCGATGGGCCGGCGCGGCGGGTCATCGAGGCCGACGGGCGCGCGGTGGCGCCGGGCTTCGTGGACAATCACTGCCACTACGACGCGCAGGTCCTCTGGGATCCGCTGTGCACCTTCTCCTGCCACCACGGCGCGACCAGCGTCATCATCGGCAACTGCTCGCTGGCGCTCGCCCCTGTCAGGGCCGCCGACCGCGAGAAGCTGGCCGGCATGCTCTCCTACGTCGAAGCCATTCCCATGGACGTCCTGCAGGCCGGCGTCACCTGGACGTGGGAGACGTTCCCCGAGTACATGAGCGCGATCGGGCAGCGGCTGGCCGTCAACGTCGGCACCTTCGTGGGCCACTCGGCCGTCCGCCTGTACGCCATGGGGAAGGACTGCTCGGAGCGGGACGCGACGGACTCGGAGCTCGAGGAGATGCGCCGCGTGGTGCGCGAAGCGCTCGACGCCGGCGCGCTCGGACTGTCGATCACGCGCAACATGAATCACTTCGACATCGCGGGGAAGCGGATTCCCGCCGCGTGCGCGCCGGAATCGGAGCTCTTCGCGCTGGCCGACGTGCTCCGCGAGGTCGGCACGGGCGTGATCCAGTGCGGCGGCGGCACGAATCCCGAGCTGAAGGACGGATTGCTGAGCCGGCTCGCACAGACGTGCGGCCGCCCGATCATGTACAACACGCTGCTCGAGCAGGCGCGACAGCCGGGAAGGTGGCGCACGCACCTGGCACACGTCGAAAAGACGGCGCAGAGCGGAATCCGTGCGATCCCGCTGTGCAATCCGGGGAGCGTCGTCAATCGCTTCACCATGAAGAACTGTCAGGTGTTCCGCAGCATGCCCACCTGGCTGCCGATCTTGCAGTCCTCCGACGCCGAGAAGCTGCGCGCCTATCGCGACCCGGGGATGCGCGCCAAGCTGCGCGCCGAGGTCGAGGCGCCGCTGGGCCCGGACTCGACGTTCTCCAAGCGCTGGGACCTGATGATCGTCGAGGAGCCGCAGCTCCCGGAGAACCGCGCGCTCGCCGGACGCGACATCGCGGCGATCGCCAAGGAGCGCGGCCAGGATCCGCTCGATGTGTTCCTGGACCTGGCCGTGGAGGAGGAGTTGAGCACGGTGTTCAGTCTCGGCGAGATCAACATGGACACCGAGGCCGTCGCGCAGATCCTCGGGTCGCCCTACGCGGTGGTCGGGCTCTCGGACGGTGGCGCCCACGTGCAGTTCCACTCGAACGTGAGCAACCCGACGCGGCTGCTCGGCTACTGGGTGCGCGAGAAGAAGATCATGTCGCTCGAGCACGGCGTGCGCCGGCTCACGTTCGATTCGGCCTCGGCCTTCGGGATCTACGACCGTGGGCTGCTGCAGCCCGGACTGGTCGCCGACCTCGTCGTCTTCGACCCCGACACGGTGCGGCCGATGCCGGAAGACGTCGTGCACGACTTCCCGAGCAACGGCTGGCGCATGCGTGAGCTCGCCGAGGGCATCCACTACACGGTGGTGAACGGCGAGGTCCTGCTGGAGAAGGGCACGCACACGGGTACCTATCCCGGCCGCGTGCTGCGCAACGCGAGGTATCAGGCGCGTCAGGTGTAAGCGGGCATCCGCGGGAACGTTCCTCGCCTCGAACGTAGAATGATCCCGCATGGCGCCGCCGGCGGTCGAGCTCCGGAACGTCAGCAAGTCGTATCGCGAAGGCGAAGCCGAGCGCGTGGTGCTGCGCGACGTCTCGGTGACGATCCCGCGCGGCGAGATCGTCGTGGTGCTCGGTCGCAGCGGCTCCGGCAAGTCCACGCTGCTCAACGTGATCGCCGGCATCGACCGGCCCACCGCGGGCAGCGTGGTGGTCGATGGCACCGACCTCACGGCGCTCGACGAGCAGGCGCGCACGCGCTTCCGCCGCGCGCACATCGGCTTCGTCTTCCAGTTCTTCAATCTCATTCCGCTTCTCACCGTCGAGGAAAACCTGCTCTTGCCGCTGGACCTCAACGGCCGCGCGGACGCCAAGGGCATCGCGCGCGCGCACGACCTGCTGGAGCGCGTCGGCCTGGGCGGTCGGGGCGCCAGCTATCCAGAGCGGCTCTCGGGCGGCGAGCAGCAGCGCGTGGCCATCGCGCGCGCGCTGATCCACGACCCCGCGCTGATCCTGGCCGACGAGCCGACGGGCAATCTCGACGCCGAGACGGCGACGGCTGTGCTGGACCTGCTCGACACGCTCGCGCGCGAGGCCGGTCGCACCGTGCTGATGGTGACGCACAGTCGCGAGGTGGTCGGCGTGGCCGATCGGATCTATGCGATCCAGCGCGGAAAGTTGTCCACATATCCACGCGAATCCACAAACTGAAATTTTTCGCGGCAGACGTGTGTCCGGCGTGGCTTCGGGCATGCGAGGCGCATGTTGACTGGCGCCGCGCATCACACCGCGGTTTCGCGCAGTAAAGACGCGGCAAAATGCGACCTCACGTCCACCGGCGGGCGGCTGGAGCGGGTCAAATGACGCTTGACGCCCTGACCTGCGTCCGCTTTGATCGCCCGCGGACATCCCATGGCGTGCGAGCGGTCGCTCGATCCAAATTTTCGCGCGTTGTTCGAATCGGCCCCCGGTCTCTACCTCGTGATGACCCCCGGCTTCGAGATCGTCGCGGCGAGCGATGCCTATCTGCGGACGACGATGACGAGCCGCCAAGAGATCGTGGGCCGGATGTTGTTCGACGTGTTTTTCGACCGCCCCGGCCACGCCGCGGCGCTGAGCGTGCGCCGGCTGACCGCCTCCGTGAAGCGCGTGCTGGCCGACAAGCGGCCGGATGTGATGGCCATTCAGAAGCAGGACACGCGGTACTGGAAGCGGGTGAACTCGCCCGTCTTCGGCGCGTACGGGGAGGTGCTGTACATCTTGCACCACCTCGAGGACGTCACCGCCTCCGTCACGCAGTCGGCCAATCGTGCCAAGGACGACTTCCTGGCCATGCTCGGGCACGAGCTCCGCAATCCGCTCGCGGCCATCGCGAGCGCGACGGAGGTCTTGAGGCAGGGCGGCAAGGTGACGCTGAACCGGCGGCCGGTCGATCTCGCCGACGCCGTTCGCCGCGCGGTGTCGGTGCTGCAGGGTACGGGCGAGTCCACCGAGCACGTCGTCGAGGTCGACGCCGCATCGGTCGGCGTCGACGTCGATCCCACGCGCCTGGAGCAGATCCTCGTCAGCCTCCTCACGAACGCGGTGAAGTTCACGCCGGTCGGCCGCGGGATCCACGTGCGCGTGCGAGCGGAGGCCGACGCCGCCGTCTGCGTCGTCGAGGACGAAGGCATCGGGATCGCGCCCGAGATCTTGCCGCGCATCTTCGATCTGTTCTTCCAGGGCGACCGCACCGCCGCACGCTCGGAAGGCGGCCTCGGCATCGGGCTGACGCTCGTGAAGACGCTGACCGAGCTGCACGGCGGCACGGTCGAGGCCAAGACCGGAGGCCCCGGCCGCGGCAGCACATTCATGATTCGGTTGCCGAAGGTCATGCTCGCGTCGCCCGCCGCGCGCCGGCCGACGCGGACTCCGACCACGCGCCGGCGCGTGCTGGTGATCGAAGATAACGACGATGCGCGCGACGTGTTGAAGACGTTGCTGGTCCGGGAGGGCCACGAGGTGCTCGAGGCGCGGGACGGCGCCGACGGGGTGAGACTGCTGATCACGGAGCGTCCGGAGGTCGCCTTGATCGATATCGGGCTGCCGGTGATGGACGGCTACGAAGTGGCGCGCACGGCCCGACGCCAGGGCGATCATTCGACGCTGCTGGTCGCGCTCACGGGCTATGGACAGGCCGAAGACCGACAGCGCTCCTACGACGCCGGCTTCGACGATTTCGTCGTGAAGCCGGTGGACCCCGCCCGCCTGACGCAAATCCTCGGCGACCGGAGCGGCACGCTGCGGTGGTGAGCGGCCGCTTGCGCTGGTGAGCGGCCGCTTGCGCTGGTGAGCTAGTCCCGCGCCTGCTGCCGATCGAACGACGTCTTGCAGTGCCGGCAGCAGAAGTACACGACGCCGGCGGCGGTCTCCGAACGGTGCTCGGCCGTCGCGACGTCCACGCTCATTCCACAGATGGGGTCGATGGCCGTCACGGTCTCGGCTGCGTGCGCCGGTGTCTCGGCCGCCACGCTCGGCTTGGCCGTGCGCCGGTGCTGGATGATCTCGGCGAGGATGCTGACGGCGATCTCGTCCGGGCTCGCCGCGCCGATGTCGAGCCCGGCAGGCGCCTTCAGCCGCGCGAGACGCTCGATGCTCAACCCGGTCTCGCGCAGACGCTCGACGATGGCCGCGGCGCGGCGGCGGCTGGCCACCAGACTCACGTAGCCCGCCTCGGTCGCGAGAATGCGTTGCAGCGCGTCCTCGTCGGAATCCGCGTGCGTGGCGACGACGACCGACGCGTGCCGCGCGGCGGCGGGGTTCCCGAGCGCGGTCGCGGCCTCCACGGCGCCGAGCGCCTGCACGACATACTCGGCGGCGGCGCCGAACCTCGCCAGCGCCTCGATCACCGGCCCGTGACCGATGAGGATCAATAGCGGCTTCGGCAGATACGGCTCCACGTAGATCTCCAGCGTGCCGCCGCTGTGGCACGTCATCGGGTACTCGATCATGCCGGCCGTGCGGCCGGGACCCGCGGTGCGGCCGGCCCCGTGCGCGCCTTCGCCAATCAGACCGATCAGCCGCGGCCGGCCGTCGTCGATGGCGGCCAGCGCCTCCCGTACGACGACGGGCTCGGCGCACGCGCCGCCGACCCAGCCTGACACCGTGCCGTCTTCGCGCACGAGCGCCTTGGCGCCCGGCTTGGCCGACGTCGGCGCCTCGCATCGGACGACCGTCGCCAGCGCGAACCGCTCGCCGCGGCGTTGCAGCTCCGCGGCGAGCGCTATCAGATCACTCACTCGTGACACCCTTGTCACGAAGCAGCTTCCACACCTTCGCCGGCGTGATCGGAATGTCGATGTGCCGCACGCCGAGATGCCAGAGCGCATCCACGACCGCGTTGGCGATCGCCGCGGGTGCGCCGACGGTCGCCGACTCTCCGACGCCCTTGGCGCCCAGCGGATGGTGCGGTGACGGCGTGATTGTGTGGCCGGTCTCCCACTTCGGCGTTTCCACCGCGGTCGGCAGCAGATAGTCGATGAAGCTGCCGCCCTGCACGTTGCCGCTCTCGTCGTACGAGATCTCTTCGTAGAGCGCCGGCGCCAGTCCCATCGTCAGCCCGCCGTGCACCTGCCCCTGCACGATCATCGGGTTGATGATGTTGCCGCAGTCGTCGATGGCGACGAAGCGGCGAACCTTCACCTCGCCGGTGCCCGCGTCGACGTCCACCACGCAGATGTAGCTGCCGAACGGGTAGGTGAGGTTCGGCGGATCGTAGTAGCTGACCGCTTCGAGCCCGGCCTCCATCCCTTGCGGATGGTTGGTGTACGCGGCGAACGCACACTCCTGGATCGTCTTCGATTTGCTCGGCGCGCCTTTCACCGAGAACTTGCCCGGCTCCCACACGAGATCTTCTTCCGCAGCTTCGAGCAGATGCGCGGCGATCTTGCGCGCCTTGTCGCGCACCTTGCGCGCCGCGACCGCGGCCGCCGCCCCCGCCACCGGCGTCGACCGACTCGCGTACGTGCCGAGACCGTACGGCGCGGTGTCGGTGTCGCCTTCCTCGACCTGGATGTCCTTGGCCGGAATGCCGAGCTCCTCGGCGAGAATCTGCGCGTACGTCGTCTCGTGACCCTGCCCCTGAGATTTCGTCCCGAAGCGCGCGATCGCCTTGCCCGTGGGATGCACGCGGATCTCGCACGAGTCGAACATCTTCAGCCCGAGGATGTCGAAGTGCTTGGAGGGCCCGGCGCCGACGATCTCGGTGAAGCTGGAGATGCCGATGCCCATGAGCTGCCCGCGCGCGCGCTTTTCCAGCTGCTCCTTGCGCAGCCGCGCGTAGTCGATGGTCTCCATCGCCTTCATCAGAGCGCCGGCGTAGTTTCCGCTGTCGTATTCCCAGCCGAGCGCGGATTTGTAGGGGAACTGCTCCGGCTTGACGAAGTTCTTGAGCCGGAACTGGCCGGGATCCTGGCCGAGCTGGTGCGCCATCAGATCGACCATGCGCTCGATCGTATGCACGGCCTCGGTGACGCGGAACGAGCACCGATAGGCGATGCCGCCCGGCGGCTTGTTCGTGTAGACGCCGTCGACCTCGACGTGCGCCGCCTTCAGATCGTAGGAGCCGGTGCACACGTGGAAGAGCCCGGCGGGGAACTTTGACGGATTGGCGGCGGCGTCGGTGTAGCCGTGGTCCGCGAGCGTCTTGATGCGCAGCGCGGTCAGCGTGCCGTCCTTCTTCGCCGCCAATTCCGCCGTGATGTGGTAGTCGCGCGCGAACGAATCGGCCTGCAGATTCTCCATGCGGTCCTCGATCCACTTCACCGGCTTGCCGGTGAGGACCGAGGCGGCGACGGCGATCACGTAGCCGGGATAGACCGGCACCTTGCCGCCGAATCCGCCGCCGATGTCGGGCGAGATGATGCGGATCTTGTGCTCTTCGAGCCCCACGTGCCCGGCGACCAGCGCGAACACCGTGCGGATCGCGTGCGGCGCCTGCGTCGTCATCCACACGGTGAGCTTCTCGTTCACCTTGTCGAAGTGCGCGACGCAGCCGCACGTCTCGATCGACGCCACGTGGATGCGCGGGAGGTAGATGTCCTGCTCGACGGTCACGTCGGCCTCGGCAAACGCGCGATCGGTCGCCGCGCGATCGCCCCATTCCCAGTGCCAGATGTGGTTGTCCTTCTTGTCTTTCTTGTCCGTGCGCAGCACCGGCGCCCCGGGCTCGAGCGCTTTTTTCGGATCGACGACGACGGGCAGCGGCTCGTACTCGACGGTGACGGCGGCGGCGCCATCGGCGGCGGCGTAGCGGCTGGTGGCCAGCACCGCGGCGACTTCCTGCGCCTGGTACATGACCTTGTCGACCGGCAGCACCATCTGCGTGTCCGACATCAGCGTCGGCATCCAGTGCAGGTTGTACTTCTCGAGATCCTTTCCGGTGATCACGGCCAGCACGCCAGGCGTGGCCAGCGCCGTCGCGGAGTCGATCTTCACGATCTTCGCGTGCGCGTGCGGGCTGCGTACGATGTCGAGCCACAGCATCCCGGGCAGCTGCACGTCGTCCACATACGTGCCTTTGCCGCGGATGAAGCGCGGATCTTCCTTGCGCCTCATCGAATGCCCCATGCCGCCGACGTCGGGCGAAGTCTTGGGTGTCATCGCGCGGCTCCCTCCTGCAGCGCCGCCGCGGCATGCTGCACGGCCTTGACGATGTTCACGTAGCCGGTACACCGGCACAGGTTGCCGGAGATCGCCACGCGGATCTCGTCCTCGGTCGGCGTCGGATGCTTGCCGAGAAACGCGTACCCGGTCATCAGCATGCCCGGCGTGCAATAACCGCACTGCAGGCCGTGCTCCGCCATGAAGCCTTCCTGCAGCGGATGCAGCTTGCCGTTCTGCTCGAGGCCTTCGACGGTCATCAGGCGCTTGCCGTTCGCCTGCACGGCGAACATCGTGCACGACTTCACGGGACGGCCCTCCAGCAGCACGGTGCACGCGCCGCAGTGAGTCGTGTCGCAGCCGATGTGCGTTCCGGTCAGTCTCAGCACGTCGCGGATCAGATGGACCAGGAGGAGCCGCGGCTCGACGTCCGCCTCGTGCTTCTCGCCGTTGATCGAGAGCTGGACGCGCATGATTTACCTCCGTCCTTCCGCGCGCGCGGCCGCTTTGCGCAGCGCCCGCGCCGTCAAGACCCGCACGAGATCTCTCTTGTACGCGACGGAGCCGCGCAGATCCGCCGTCGGCTCCGATGCCGCGGAGGCGAGCTGCGCCGCCTCGCTGATCGCCGCGTCGTCCAGCCGCTTGCCGCGCAGGGACGCCTCGGCCTGCACCGCCTTGATCGGCATCAGCCCGACGTTGGTGAGGCCGATGCCCGCCTGCTCGCACACGCCATCCGCGCGCAGCGTCACCTGTGCGGCCACCGCCGCGGTGGCGAAGTCGCCCACCTTCCGCTCGAGCTTGAAATATGCGCCGCCGCTTCGCGGTGGCGGCAGCGGGAGACGAATCTCGACGAGCAGCTCGCCGGGGCG
>Ga0075431_100008922_pt1 | contig 10048 bp, 7 predicted proteins | sample RhiMetdeltSRZDD5_FD_75297 | JGI IMG/M metagenome (GOLD analysis project Ga0075431, IMG submission 75297) | Populus rhizosphere microbial communities from Tennessee, USA - Rhizosphere MetaG P. deltoides SRZDD5 | ecosystem: Host-associated > Plants > Roots > Rhizosphere > Soil | place: USA...
TGCGACGCGTCGTCGGTGGCCGTGAACCAGTAGCGCACGATCGTTCCCGTGGGGAACGTTCCGATCTGCACGCCGTAGACCCCGTCGCCCGCTGCGGCATCGCCGTGCGCTCCGTCGTCGAACATCGCGCGGACTTCCTCGCCGGCGCCGCGATCGAAATGCGCCGTCATGCTCCCGATCCCGAAGTCATCCGAGATGGAGGCGAGGAGCGTCATCTGCGACGAGCTCGCCGGAGCCGTCGGCGAATGGTTTCCCGGGTAGATGAACGGAGGCAGATCCGTCGCGAAGACCGAGTTCTGGGCGCCCGGCGTCGCGCTGCCCCCCCGTGCCTCCTTGAAGAACTCGGAGTCCTGATCGGAGCCGGAGAGCCTCGCGATCAGGGTCGCATCCGGGCTATCGAAGCGCACCCAGAACTCGAGCGTGTACTGGTCGTTGGTGACGAGCCCGAGCCCGTCCTGGACGATCCCCGCTCCGGCCCCCGTCCCGGCTCCCGAGGCCGTGATCTTCAGGCTGCGCGTGCCGCTCCGGGCGTCCTCGGTCGTGATCGCCGAGGTGGAGTGGTTGCCGTTCACGGTCCAGGGCGCGAGGGATCCCGACTCGAAGGTCCCGTTCTGGATATGGTCGTCCCCGGGGTTCCCCGCCGGGTAGATCTTGACGTCGTCCACGTAAGCCGTGCCCGCTCCCGTCAAGTAGAGGTAGAGCCGCGCGGAGGTGGCGAGGCTCGTCACGGTCACCTTGGTCCAGCTCCCCGCCCCTTCGCTCGCCGCCCAGTTGGCCGGGTTGTCGTTGTCGAATGCCGGGTTGCGCCTCTCGAGGGAGTGACCGTACCCGTCGGCGAGTATGGGCCACGGGGTGCGGTCGTCGTAGGTGAAGTCCTCGACCTCGATACCGCCGGTGTTGATGATCTTGATCCGCTCGCCACCGTTGTCGAGGGACGACATCGTGTCCCAGTTCCCCACGGTGTTCGTGATCCCGTAGATCTGGCGGATCCGGGTCGCGTCCGCGCACACGACCAGGTACTCCTTGGGCCCGATCGTCACCGAAGGGAACGTGAAGACGAGCCCGGAGGTGAAGCTGAACCCCGCGAGGTTGTAGGACTCGGTCGAGCTCAGGTTGTGGAGCTCGATGAAGTCCTCCTCTCTCTGGCCGCTCGCCGGGTTGTACATGACCTCGGTGATGACGATGTCGGTCACGTCGTCGGCCGCCGCTCTCGTCAGTACGAGCCCCACGACTGCTGCCAGGAAGAAGCGGCTATACCCTCTCATTCGTTCCCCTGAACATGGTTCGACCTCGTGGAAGGCCCCGACCCGACTACAACATTAGGGTCTGGTGAAGTTTGTGCAAGCGCGCAGTATGGGTTCCATCCGGCTTCCTCGGAACGCCGCGGGAGGGTACCATCCTGTTCCCACGCTGCCTCGAAGCCTCGAGAGCCCCATGACAACCACCACCGTCCGATTCCGTTGCTACTTCTGTCACCGCATCCACAGCGTTCCCGAAGGCGCCGCCGGGAAGAGGGGGAGGTGCGTGTGCGGAAAGCTCATGCTCGTCCCCTCCGTCATGGCCGGCGAGGGAGCCCCATCGAAGAGCATCCCGCTCGCCCTTCCGCCTGCGGTGCCTCCGCCGGGCGGAGAGGAGGATGCCGCGGACATCGATTTTGCCCAGAAAACCGCACCCGCGTCGGCTGCACCGGCTGCCGACGAGCCCTCCACGACACGGTTGCCGCCCGTGGAGGCGACGAGGCCGCTGCCGTTCCGGAGGGAGCCCGTCGAGATCGAGGCCGTCGCGGCGAGCCGACGCGAGTCGGCGAAAGGAGGTTCACGCTTGCTCGGATCCATCTACATCGTCCTCTCGCTCGTGGCGCTCGGCGCCTGGGTGCTCCACCAGTTTTTCTCGGGGACGCACCCGATCGAAGGAAAGCTCCTCTGGGCCAGCGACCCGAACTTCATCGGTCTCCCGGCGGCCTTCTGGAGCACGGTTTTCCTGTCGCTCGCGATCGCGCTCTTGCTCGAAGGCGTCTACCGCATCCGGCGGGCCTGAATTCACAGGCTTCTCCCTCCCGCTCCCTCTCCCGCTCCCCCTCCCGATTCTTCCGGGCACCGGGCTGTAGGACTCACCACGGAGCCACTGAGGGCACGGAGAATCCGTCGTCGGTCAGGGGATCATCGCGCCGGCTTCATCACATCCGCGCCCGAGCGACGGCCTTCCGCCACTCCGCCACCCGCGCCGTCCGCTCCTTCGAGCCCATCCGCGGCTCGAACCTCTTTTCCCTTCCGCCCGGACCGGCCTTCACATCGCCGACCTTCTCGATGATCCCCGCGGACAGGCCCGCGAGCATGGCCGTGCCCGCCGCCGTGCTCGATGTCATGGCGGGGCGAAGGACGCTGCGTCCGAGCACATCCGCCTGGAAGCGGAGGAGGAGATCGTTCCCCGCGGCGCCTCCATCCACCTTGAGCGCGCGGATCTTCCGTCCGAGGTCCTTCTCCAGAGCCTCCACGAGATCGAGCACCTGGAACGCGATCCCCTCGAGCGCCGCCCGCGCCACGTGCCCCGGGCCCGTGCCCCTCGTGATGCCGGAGATGAGCCCGCGCGCCCCGGGGTCCCAGTGGGGAGCTCCGAGGCCCGTGAGCGCGGGGACGAGGGTCACGCCCCCGGAATCCTCGACGGAGCCCGCGAGCCGCTCGACCTCGGACGATGACCGGATCAACCCGAGCCCGTCCCGGAGCCACTGCACGATGGCCCCCGCGATGAAGGTGGAGCCCTCGAGCGCGAAGACGGGCTTCCCCCGCAGCTTCCAGGCGGCCGTCGAGAGAAGGCCTGCCCGCGAGCGGACGATGGCCTTTCCCGTGTTAGCGACGAGGAACGCCCCCGTCCCGTAGGTGCACTTCGCCTCTCCGGGCGCATGGCACCCGTGCCCGAAGAGCGCGGCCTGCTGGTCGCCGATGAGGCTCGTGATCGGGATCCCGTCCGGCAGGAACCCGACGCCACGAGTTGCGCCGAAGACGGCGTCGTTGTCGAGGATCCGCGGGAGCATCGCGCGTGGAACGCGGAGCGCGGCGCAGAGCTCGTCGTCCCAGGCGCCGGTCTCGAGGTCCATGAGAAGCGTGCGCGAGGCGTTCGACGTGTCGGTCACGTGCGCTTCGCCGCCGGTGAGCTTCCAGGCAAGCCACGTATCCATCGTGCCGAAGCGGACCCGGCCTCTCTCGGCATCGCGGCGAAGCGCCGGCGACCGGTCGAGCATCCAGGCGATCTTCGTCCCGGAGAAGTAGGGATCGAGGACGAGTCCGGTCTTCCTCTGGAAGAGGTCCTCGAGCCCCTCCCGCTTCATGCGCGCGCAGTCATCGGCGGTCCTCCGGTCCTGCCACACGATGGCGCGGCCTCGAGGCTTCCCGCTGGCGGCGCTCCAGATCCCCGTCGTCTCCCTCTGGTTCGTGATGCCGATCGCGCCGATCCGCGACGGGCTCACCCGGGCCTTGCGGATCGCATCCTTCGCCGCGGCGAGCGCGCCCGCGTGGATCCGGTCGAGATCGTGCTCGACCCAGCCCGGCCGCGGGAAGTGCTGCGGGAGCTCCCTCGCGGCCTCGGCGAGCACCCGCAGGCGCGAATCGAACACGAAGGCCTTGTTCTGCGTCGTCCCCTGATCGAGGGCGAGGATGAGGTTATTCGGGGCCATTCTTGGCGGGGGTCCTCAGGGTCACGTTCATCACCAGGGATCGCCGCGGGGCGATCCTCTTGAACACGAGCGGGAATCCCAGGCTCTCGTCGAAGCGCGCCTTGAGGACCGCGTTCCTGGGGGCTCCCTCGGCGGGGGCCGCGGCGCCGGCCATCTCCAGCTCGCGCTCCGCGATCCCGAAGAGCCCGGGCACGGCGTACGCGTCGCGGTTGTCGAGGGGCTGGCCGTCGCGGAGGATCCGCACCGCCTTCGCGCCTCGCACCTCGACCTCGATCCGCTCCGCGGGCCGCGCATCGGACTCCTGTACGATGGCGAGGTCGTAGTCCGCGGGCCCGCTCTTCGCCCACAGGGCCCGCGCCGCATCCAGAGCGCTTCGCGTGAGGAGCGGGGTCGTGTCCCGGAAGAGGAAGAAGCCCGCGAGGAGGACCGCGCCCACGATGAGCGCGGCCACGGCCCAGGGCCGGCTCTCAGGGCGTGCCAGGAGCCTTACCCTCGCTCTTCGCGGCCGGCGCTCCGCCCCGCGCGCCTCCGATCTCCTGGATCACCGACTGGTAGGCCTTCGAGAACTCCTCTCCCGGCACATCGTGGATCTGGAGGTAACGCACCCTCCCATCGGGATCGAGGATCGCGGTCCCGTGGTTCTGGAAGAAGACGTGCTTTTCCCGCTCCTCGGTGCTGGGCCGCGCGCTCGAGTGGTTCGCGACCGCCACGGGGAAGGGAGGCGGCTGGTCCGTGAAGAGCGCGGCCGCGGCGGCGAGGTTCTCTTCCTTCGTCTTCGCGGGACGGAAGAAGACGCCGGCGAAGGCGAGCGGGAGCCCCGGTGTCACCGCCTCGAGGAGGTTCTTGAGCTGCGTGATCTTCTGATACCTGTCGCGCCTGCACTGGGCGCAGTCATCGAAGGAGAAGATCAGGGTGTGGCGGCCCTTGAGGCCGTCGAGCACGCCCTGCCGCTCCTTCCAGGTCTTCTCCGACACATCCCACCAGAGAGGCGCGGGGGGCGGCGGAAACGGCTTCCCCACCATCTCCTTACGGACCGATTCCTGGTAGGCCAGCATCGTCTTCGTGTAGCTCCCGAGCCTGCCCTCGAGCCTCACGTCCTGTCCGCCGCGGCGAAGGAGGAACCGCAGCTTCGCTCCGATGTTCTGCGCCCGTATCTCCTTCACGAAGGCCTCGGGAGTGGGGATCAGGACATCGTTCACGGCGCGGAGCTCGTCGCCCACCTGGAACCCCATCTCCTTCGCCGGCGACATGGGGTGGATGTAGGCGACGAAGACGCCGGGCTCGCCGCCCGGGCGCACCTCGGTCTCGAGTCCGAGATAGGCCCGGTCGTTCGGGCCCGCGCCCACCGGCCGATCCTTGGGCCCCGGCTTGGCCGGCTCCTCCCCGATAGCGGCGGCAGAGCACGCGATCACTCCCGTGAACAGTAGAAGAGAGACCCAGGGTCTCCGGTCTCGGCGCATGGACGGCTCCTTCGGCTTCGAGGATTTCAGGATTTCGGGTTCAGGCGACTATTTTAGTCGCTGTTGCGGAAGCCGCACGACCTTCCCCGTCATCGCCGCCGACTCCTCCGCGCGGCAGACCTCGAGGGATATGGCGGCCTGCTCCGCCGAGAGGTCCGCGGGGACCTTGCCGGACCGGACGGCGTCCACGGCTGTCTGGATCTCCACGCGGAACCCATCGCGGGCCTCGAGCTTCGCCTCCTGCTTTCCCCGGGCCCCGTGAATCACGGGACGCGGGGAGCTCGCCGAGTCGAAGTGAACCGTCGCCTTATCGAAGTAGGCGTCGTAGCCGTGGCGGAAAGGGAGAGCGGGCGCGTTGATCCAGCCCCCCTCCGCGGAGAGGAGCCGGGAGGAGTCGCCGTAGTCGTACACGGTCCTCAGGTAGTCGATCCGCCCATCCTCGACGAGCGCGCTCGAGCGAACGGCCCCGGGACGCCCGAAGAGGTGGACCATGAAGTCGGTGTCGTGGATGTGGAGGTCGATGACCATGCCGCCGGACTTCGAGGGATCCGCGAACCAGCTCTCCGCGCCCCAGCCCGGCCTCGAGATCGTACGGCGGAGGTGGAGCGCGAGGAGTCCCCCCCAGGACCCATCCCGCACCTTCCTTCGAATGAGGTCGAACTCGGGGAAGAACTTGAGCACCTGGGCCACCATGAGGAGCTTCCGGGCGCGCTTCGCGGCCGCGATCATGCGGCGGGCGCCGCTCGGCTCGAGGGCGATGGGCTTCTCGACCAGCACGTGCCTTCCCGCGCGCAGGCTCTGGAGGGCGGCCCTCTCGTGGAGGAACGAGGGCAGGCAGATGTCGACGATGTCCACCCGGTCATCGTCGAGGAGCGACTCGAGTGTCGGATGCGCGGTCACTCCCCGGAGGTCGATCCTGCCGCCGCCATCCCCGAAGTTCCCGCGAACATCGCTGAAGTCTCCGCGTGCCTTGCGCGGGTCCGAGGTCACGATGGCGACGACCTTGCCGCCTCGAAGAGACGATGCGGCGGCGAGATGCGTGGTTCCCATGAAGCCCATTCCGACGATTCCGATCCCCAGGTTCCGGCGTGAAGCCATGCAGTCCTCCGTGGGCCGAAACGATACGCGAAAAGGGGCAGGGGATGGGAAGGCTCGTGTTCGCCAAAAGTGCGCAGAAAGGGGGTAGGAAGGTCGTCTGGGCGTGGATACAATCGGCCTCAGTCCGTAGGGAAGAGCGAACAAAGCCAGTAGCTCCGCGCCCTCCGGTACTTCCTTCCAGTAGCAGTTCCGCCCGCTTCGAGGATCTCACTTCCCAGACAAGGCCCGAGGTGCTCGCGCGCTATGGAGAGCCTTCTCCAGATTGCAGTGTGCCGCTTCCAGCCTCGGAACTGCTCCATACAAACCATACATCCACTGAACTCCGCAACGGTGTGGAGGTATCACAGGCTTCATTTCACCTGACGAAGAGGCGCAGGGCGGCGGGTTTCCCGACCTCTCGAGTAGCGTGGGCAACGCTCCCCGGGAAGAAAGGTCGACCGCCGCGCGCCGCATGCAACACGATTCCTTGACGTAGTGTTGGCAATTCCTGCAGCCACGTGCCTGGGGGAAGGCACGGGGGAAAGCCGCACGACGTCTTCCGGTCCCTGCGGAGGTCCGTGCCGGGGGGGCCGGGTTCCACAAAACCCGCGAGGGCGAGCTTCTCTTCTCCGGAGCCCGGGCTAATGGGTGCCCGGGTTCAGGCGAAGGGCAGCAGCCAGCGCGCATCACTCCCAGAGGGGGTCTCCCATGTACTTCACGGAAAAGCAGCTTCGGATCATGGAGTTCATCCAGAAGTTCCGGGCCGATCGCGGTATTTCCCCCACGCTCGAAGAAATCGCAAAGCACTTCGGCGTGACCAAGATCACGATCTACGAGCACATCAATCAGCTCGAGCGCAAGGGCGCCATCAAGAGGGAGAAGTTCCGCGCCCGCTCCATCGAGATCCTGTCGCCGGTCGAGGAGCGGAACTCCCGCTTCCTCCTGCCTCTTGCCGGCCAGCTCCGGGAGGGCGCTCCCCTCGAGGCGGTCGGTGATACCGAGAACCTGAACCTCTCGGATCTCATTCCCCTCGAGAAGCGTTGCTACGCTCTCAGGGTGCGCGGCGATGCCCTCGCCCAGGACCACATCACGGAGGGTGACTACGTGATCGTCGAGAGGCGGGAGGACGCGGAGAACGGGGACATCGTCGTCGCCGTCCTCGAGAACGGAGAGGCCACCCTGAAGAAGTTCTTCCGCGAGAAGAACCGGGTCCGCCTCCAGTCGCAGAACGGCGCCCTGAAGTCGATCTATCCGAAGAGCTGCGAGATCCGCGGCGTGGTGATCGGCGTCCTGAGACGTTTTCCCAAGGTGATGGCCCAGAGCTGATCCCCCCCCCGCCTCCCCAGCCCTCCACATCGACACTCTTCCCGGCTCGAGCCTCCCGCGACGGGGATTCCACGTCCCGGTTTTCCTCCTCGCGCATGGCATGTGGGCATGTGGCATACTAGTACCTGTTGAAACTTCCGGCGTTGGAGCTGACCGCAGCGCGCCGGAGCGCTCGGAAGCAATGAAAACTCGTGGCGGCGGCAGCTCAACGCCCGGCGAGATCGTCGCCCCAGCCGGTTCCGCGACAGGAACACCAGGTTACGTATGCCCGTACGGGTGAAGTGCCGCTGCGGTCAGGAGCTGAGCCTTCGCTACGGCGAATGGGTCTACTTCTTCATAGGTCTCGTGCTTCTCTGCCTGGTGGCGAACACCGTGGCCCTCCTCCTCCTCTACTTCCGTCTGGAAGAGATGTCTGCGGAGAGGCAGGGCCCGGTGGTGGTCGCGCCGTCGGAGAGGATCGCCCCGGAGGAGTCGCCGGCCGCCGGTAAGGGCTCCGCGGAGGAACCCGGAACTCCACCGGCCGTTCCGGCGGAGGTGAAGAGCTCCGTCTCCGCGCCGCCGCCGAAGGCGCCCGATCGGGAGCGGGAGCCGGATGCGGGAGCCGAGGGGCCGGAGCGCCGCGTGGATGAAGGCATCCTTCTCGGAGAAGCCGTCGAGGAGGAGCCGTGGCCATCGCCACCCTGGCGCGAGCGCGGTTCCGCGCCCGAGGCGCCGCGAGCGTCCGTGGAGGCCATCCGCTCCCCGGTCGAGGAGGAGGCTCTCGTCCGTCTCCGCATGCTCGAGCTGGGCCGCGACGATCCCCTGGTCGCCGCCGGCTTCCTCCTCGACCCGGACCCGAGGCTCCGGATGCTCGCCGCAGACTCTCTCCTCGCGAGGCCGGATACGGGCGCCGTCCCGGCGATGCCCCGGACGCTCGCGAGCGCCGCGCTCCCGGAGCTCGAGGGCGGGACGGCGGAGAAGCTCCGGTCCGCGCTCGATCTCGGGTCCGGCGAGAGCACGGAAGATGCGGCCATCCGCGAGGCGCTCCAGGCATTCGAGCGGAGCCTGGAGGGACCTCGGCAGGCTCCCGATGTCGGCGCGCTTCGAGGCGCGGTTCGGGAGTCCCGCGCGCGCGGCGTGGACATCGTCCTCTGCATCGACGCCACGCGCAGCATGGAGGGCCTCTACCACGCTCTCGATGATGACATCGCGTGGCTTTTCCCCGCGATCGAGTGGGGCATCCCCGACGCCCAGGTGGGCCTCGTCATCTTCAGGGATGACGTCGAGGGGTCGAGGGGATTCTCGCGCCCGGGCGACGTGGAGAGCGCGGCGCTCCTCCGGACATCGCGGGCCGAAGGGGGAGGTGACGTGCCCGAGGGCGTGCACCACGCCCTTCGCCACGCGCTCTCGCTCGGCAAGTTCGCATGGCGAAAGGGATCCGAGAAGCACGTCATTGTGATCGGCGACGCGCCGCCCCCGTACAGGGAGCAGCGCTCCACCCTCTGGCTCGCGGGCCGCGCCCGCGAGGAGGCAGGGTACCGCGTCCATGTCCTCGCCCCGAAGCTCGAGGACGGCAAGCCCGAGCCCTTCCTCGCGGAGCTCGCGAAGCGGGGAGGCGGCACGTACACGACCATCGCCGAGGGCGGTTCCCCCGGCGAGGAAGTCCTCGCATGCCTCCTCCGCGGCGGCTCCGGTCCTCCTCTCCGCCCGATTGCGGCTTCTCTCCGGGGGCTCTTCCGCCTCGAACCGTCCCGCACCCGAAAGGAAGGGTAACGGCGCCGCGCGACCCATTGAAAAAGCGGAATGCGGGTGATAACGTTGTGCTTATTCCCGCATAGAGTGCCCTTCCGGGCTCCACACTTACCGACCTCAAGTATCAAGACAACCGGGGACCGAGGGTCTTCTCCTCTGGACATTCACCTCCCCGGTACGCGCCAAGGAGGAAATGAATGTCCATTCGCCGTGCGCGGCTCCGCGCGCCCCTGTGGCTTCCCTGCACGCTGTGCATGCTCGCCGGTTGCGCCGGCACCGAGTACAGGCTCACCCCTGCTCTCGCGCAGGGCTCGCGGGGACTCGCGATGCAGGCAGCAGACGACGAGATCGACAACGCCCTCGGCGAGCCGGCCATCACGGAGAGCACGGTCCGGGCAGGCGCCATGCTGCACCGCCGAGCGCAGGTGGAGCTCAAGGTGGGGGCGAGCGTCCCCGTGGGACTCTTCGAGGACAACGAGTTCGAGCCGGGTATCTTCCTCGGAGCGAAGGCCAGCGTGGAGGGAGCGAAGAACGTCTTCTTCGGGGTCTCCTTCGACTACTCGCGCAACACGGTCGACGAGGGCGTGTCGGCGCTCGCCAACGATCCGGCCAGTCTTCCGGGAGTGACGCCCGATCAGCTCTACGAGTCCATCAACCGGTACAACACCCTCGTGATGTTCGATCACGACATCGTCCTCGTGGAGGACACGATCGCCGAGAATCGACCGCTCATCTTCCGCTGGGGCGCCGGAGTCGGCGTCAGCGTGATCGACGGCCAGGAAGA
>Ga0075431_100008923_pt1 | contig 10048 bp, 6 predicted proteins | sample RhiMetdeltSRZDD5_FD_75297 | JGI IMG/M metagenome (GOLD analysis project Ga0075431, IMG submission 75297) | Populus rhizosphere microbial communities from Tennessee, USA - Rhizosphere MetaG P. deltoides SRZDD5 | ecosystem: Host-associated > Plants > Roots > Rhizosphere > Soil | place: USA...
TGGCTGTTCGGCGCGGCGGCTGTGATGATAAATCGCGCGCGCGACGAGTTCCTTGCCCGTGCCGCTTTCGCCAGTGATCAACGCCGTTGCGTCCGAAGAGGAGACCTGGCCGATAAGCTTGAAGACATTCTGCATCGCCTGGCTGCGGCCGACGACGCCGACATCGTAGTCCTCGGATTCAAGCAGCGGCTGATAAGAGACCACTTGCTTCATGTCGCGCGCGGCCTTGAGGGCGTTGGTGATGATCTCCTTGAGGCGCGGGACGTCGAAGGGCTTCAGCAGGTAATCGTAGGCGCCCAACTTCATAGCTTCGATGGCCGTTTGGGTGGTGCCGTAGGCGGTCATCATGATAATCAGCAGCTTGGGATAACTTTCGCGCAGGCGTCGCAAGGTCTCCAGGCCGCTGATGCCGCCCATGCGGATGTCCATGATGACGAGATCGGGTTTGACACGCGGGACGAGCGAAATGCCTTCTTCACCACTGTTAGCGGTGGTTACTTCGATTTCAGGAGAATCAAAGATGCGGCGGAAGGAGTATTGCACATCCGCTTCATCATCGATTAACAAAACTTTATCCATTTACGGCGTGCAATATAACCACGGAGAGCGAGAGAACACAGAGAATTACGGTGCCTAAACCAAGTCTTCTTCTTTCAGGTGATGACGTTCTTTGAACATGAGATAGACAATACCGCCAATCACGCTCCAGACAAGTGTGCCAGCATAGGCGAGGAGCGAGAGCGAAAGCGCCTGCGTCGCGTGGACGCCGATGGACGCAGCTGCGAGCATGATCACGAACAGATTCTCCCGCACGCCAAGGCCGCTGGGCGTGATGGGCAACGAGGCGATGCAAATGATGGTGGGAACGATCAGGAACAGGCTCAACAGCGGGATGCGGATATGCAAACCCCACGCCAGCACCATGAACTGAAAAACGGTGACCGCGTTGAGCCCCATCGAGATCAGCAAGGCGCGGCTGACGAAGAATCGTTCGCGTCCGAATTGCCGGCATGCCTCGAGGAGTTGCTCGAGCCATTCGCCCTTCGGAAGGCGACGCAGCCAATCACGCGCACCAGACCATTGCCGCGAGACGCCGCCGTATAGCGCCAACAGAACGAGAGCTGTGCACCCAAGCAGCATGCCGAGTACGATCAGAATCGGCAGGCGCAGCATGGGATCGCCGAGCAGTTTCCAGTTGGGCAGCATCATGATTCCCGCAAACAAAAGCATAGCCCAGAGCCCGACAAGGCGGTCAACAAAGACAGTGACGACCGCTTCGGTCTTTTTATGATGCGTTTCGCGCGCGGCGTAATAGGCCTTCATCAAGTCGCCGCCGGTTGAACCGAGGAAAAAGGAGTTGAAGAAGTGCGCGACCAGTGAAATCTCGGCCGCGCGCGTGAAGGGCAAAGCCAGCCCGTGCACACGCAGCACCATGCGCCAGCGCAGCACGCCTAAACAGAGCATGACTCCAACCAGCAGGACCGACGCAAAGAAATATGGGAAAGGGATCTGGGTGAGGTTTTCCCACAATTGCGGCGGGCCCTCCGCCCAGCCTCGCAGCCATTGCTCGAAGCGCGGAAGTTTCTCAAATGGCTCGCCTCGCTGCTGCGCGGCGATGCGGGCTTCGTTGACGAAAATGGAATGAAAAATCCAGAGCAGCAGCAGCAGGCAAATCCCCAGGCGCCACGTGAGGTTCCAGATTTTGCGCCCGGTGCTCACTCCGGTCCCCAAAGCGCTTTGATGTGCGCGACTCCCTGTTTGACCTGTTCGACGGTAAGGCCGGGATTAAACTCGAAAATCTTCCAATGCTCCGGCTTCACCACGGATTTGATCGCCTTGAAATCAATCATGCCCGAGCCGGGTGGACAATGATCGCGGCCGGGGAACTGCACATCGTGGACGTGAAATCCGTAAAGACGATCGGCCATCGAGTGCAGGTGAAAGAGATGATCGATAAACCCGAGGTTCTCCTTGATTTGGGCATGGCCCGTATCGTGCCAATAGACGATCGCGGGCGATGTAAATTGCTTAAAGAACATCGGGTAATCCGAGTCCAGAGGAATCTCGTCGACAGCCTCGCGGTTTTCGATGCCCAGCTTAAGGCCGCGCGATTCGGCTTCGGGCGCCAGCCGCTCCAGCATCTCATAGGCAGCGTTGACGTAGCGCTCTTTCTTATTCTCGCGAACCTCGACGACTTCGTCGAAAAGCTTCTGGTATTTGGGCGTGTCCTTTTTTCCGTCCTTCACCAGGTCTTCGAGCTTGTCCATGTAATCCTTCATGTCAATCGCGCCCATGTGAAGGACGACCAGCGGCGCTTTTACGCGTGCGGCGGTTTCGATGGTCTTGAGAGTGTGTTTGTAGGCATTCTCGCGTTCGCGGCGATCTTCGGACGAAAATTTAAATATGTTAGGGGCGGCGTGGTTCACGCCCATCGGCAAGGGACAAAAATTGTGCAGGCTCGAAATCTTAATTTCGCCGGCATCAACGGCTTCCAGCACGCCCGGGAGCAGGCTGATGCGAACGCCGTGGCTCAACTCGGCATATTCAAAGCCGAGCTCGCGGATTTCGCGCAGCATAGCGCGGCCATCGGTGTGGCGATTCGAGTTCCAGCAGCTTGAGAGGGAATACATTGCAAACAGTGAGTGAAAACGCCAAAGGCCGGGTGCAGCACTCAATCCGCACCCGGCCCGTTAAAATCGCGGGAGCGAGTTTAGTCCGCGTAACGCGCGCTGAGCATGGCCGAGAACCGCGCCGCTTTCATCTTGCGGCGTCGGCGCTCGCTCGGTTTTTCAAAATGCCTGTGGTTGCGCACTTCTTTGAGCGTGCCTTCGCGGTCGAGCTTCTTTTTGAGCCGCCGCAACGCTTTATCAACGGACTCGCCTTTTTTCAGTCTAATTTCGGTCAATCTTTTCTCACTCCTCTCTATGCCATCGGGCTGTTTGGCCTCTGGCTCAAGGGCTGCTAAGGGTAGGTTTTCGGGCCCTGCCTGTCAACTCTGGGAAAGACAGTCAAAAATCCAGTGTTTACAGCAGGAATCCCCTTCCCCACAAAGAATTTGACCCACCCTGCCGCTATACCCAAGCTTAACCGTCCGCGCCGGGGCTCCGGCGCACTGCATGACATTGTCCGATATCAGCATTCGGCGACCGGTTTTCGCCGCCATGATGAGTCTTTCGCTCATCCTGTTTGGCGTCATCAGCCTGACGCGTTTGCCGGTCCGGGAATTGCCGGATATCGACCCGCCGATCGTGAGCGTGACTACGGTTTACCCGGGGGCCAACGCGGCAGTGATCGAAACCGAAGTGACCGAACGCCTCGAAGAAGCGGTCAACAATATTGAGGGGATTAAGACGCTTTCCAGCCAGAGCCGCGAGCAGGTCAGCACGATTACCATCGAGTTCGATTTGTCGCGCGACATCGATCTGGCGGCGCAAGATGTGCGCGATCGCGTGTCGCGGGTGCGCGGGCGTTTGCCGGAAGACATCGATGAACCGATTGTCGCCAAGCAGGATGCGGACGCGATGGCGGTCATATGGATTGGTGTCAACAGCGACGTCTACACTCCACTGGAACTCACGACGCTGGCCGAAAAGCAAATCAAGAACCGGCTGCAGACCATCCCGGGAGTTTCGTCCATCATGATCGGTGGCGAACAGCGTTTCGCCATGCGCTTATGGCTGGACGCCCCGAAAATGGCCGCGCACCAGGTCAGCGTGCTCGATGTCGAGCGCGCGTTGCGCCAGCAAAACGTTGAGTTGCCGAGCGGGCGCGTCGAGAACTTCGACCGCGAGATGACCATCCAGACCCGTGGCGAACTCAAGACGGCCGACGAATACGGAAATCTGGTGATAAAGACGGAGGGGACACGCTTTGTGCGTCTGCGCGACATTGGCGAAGCGCGGCCCGGCGTAGAAAACGAACGAACCATTGCGCGCAACAATGGCAACCCGTGCATTTTCCTTGGCGTCGTGAAGCAATCCAAGGCGAACACGGTCTCCGTTGCCAAAGGCGTGAAAGCCGAGATTGAGCGCATCCGTCCCACGCTGCCGGCGAATGTGAACCTGGTTTTTAATTACGATGAGTCGGTTTACGTCGAACGCGCGATCTCTGAAGTGTGGGAGACGCTGGGGATCGCTTTTGTTCTGGTCGTGCTGGTCATTTTTTTGTTCCTGCGCGATTTCAGGTCCACAGTAATTCCCGCGGTGGCGATCCCGATATCGATCGTCGGGACGTTTACCATCCTCTATGCGTTCGGCTATTCCGTAAACATTCTCACCATGCTCGCGCTGGTGCTGGCCATCGGCGTGGTGGTGGACGACGCGATTGTGGTGCTCGAAAACATTTACCGACACATCGAGCATGGCATCCCACCGCTGGAAGCCGCCTTCAAGGCGATGAAGGAGATTGGCTTCGCGATCATCGCGATCACCGTCTCGCTGGTGGCGGTGTTTTTGCCGTTGGCGTTTCAGAAGAGCACCACGGGCCGATTGTTCGTTGAATTTGCCGTTGCCGTTGCGGGTTCAGTTCTGATCTCGGCGTTCGTCGCGCTGTCGCTATCGCCCATGATGGCGGCTCGTATTCTGAAGCCAGTTGACAAAACGCAGCATGGCCGGTTTTACAACTCTCTGGAGCGATTCTTCAACGGCATGACGTCTTTTTATGGCCGGGTACTGCGCGTAACTTTGAACGGCACGGAGGCGGCGCTTCGGCCAGTGCTGCGAATGGGACGAGTCTCCCGGATGATCGCTGGTATCATTTTCGCCGCGACCGTTCTGGCTCTGAGTTTGGGCATACCTGGACTTCTGTATGGCTTGCTCGAAAAGGACTTTCTCCCCGAGGAGGACAAAGGACGCTTTATCGCCTGGGTTGTCGCTCCGGAGGGATCGACTCCCGAATATACCGACCGAATGCTCGTCGAAGCCGAAAAGATCATGCGCGAAACTCCGGAAGTGGAGATTTACGGGTCCATCGTTGCCCCGTCTTTCTCTGGCCCGGGGCTGGCGAACAATGGCATCGCTTTCGTGAAGCTCAAAGACAAGCGCGACCGCGGCATTCAGGAAATCGTGAATGGCCCTGACGGTTTGCGCGGGAAATTCTACAACCAGATCGAAGGGGCGCTGGCCATGCCGCAGATTCCCAAGGCCATTGGGCGCAGTTTCATCGCGCCGTTCAGTTTGGTGATTCAGGGGCAGGACCTGGACGGTTTGAATAGCTACGTCACGGATTTGGTGAACAAACTCCGGCAATCCGGTTACCTGCTGAACGTGCGTTCTTCGTTTGAGGTCAACAAGCCCGAGTTGCGTCTCGGCATCGATCGCAATCGCGCCGCGGCGCTCGGTGTGTCGATCGAAGATATTTCGCGCACGCTGCAAATCATGTTTGGCGGCCTGGACCTCAGCCGCATCAAAATGGAAGGCAAGGAGTATTTTGTGATGGCGCAATTGAAACGCGAGTCGCGCTTGACGCCCCAGCACCTCGACGGCATCTACGTCCGGAACTTCAGCAACGAGTTGGTCCAGCTTAGCAGCGTGGTGACGCACCAGCCTGGGGCCGCGCCGAACGCCATCGAGCATCATAACCGCCTCCGGGCCGCGACGATTTCCGGAACGCCGGTTGGCATTCCGCTCGGCTCCGCCATCGATCGCACGGAAGCCATGCTGAAAGGTGATTTGCCCGCGGGTTTTCTCCACGATTGGTCCGGCGAATCCAAAGATTTCAAAGACGCCGGACGCGAAGTGTGGTGGGTGCTGATTCTGGCATTGATAATAGTTTACATGGTGCTTGCGTCGCAATTCGAAAGCCTTGTGCATCCATTTACTGTGATCCTGGCCGTGCCGCTGGCCGCGGTCGGCGCGTTTGGTTTGTTGTGGCTGGTTCACGTGCTCGCGCCGATGGTGCCCGCGATGAACATGAACCTGTTCAGTCAGATCGGATTGATTCTGCTCGTCGGCCTGGTGACCAAGAATTCGATCCTGCTTGTGGAATTTGCAAACCAGCAGCGCCACCTCGGCGTGAACCCTTACGATGCCATGGTGCAAGCGGGCATCGTCCGTCTGCGCCCGATCTTAATGACCGCGTTTTCGACAATCGCTGGCATCCTGCCGATCGCCATTGGTTTCGGCGCTGGCGCCGAAAGCCGCCGCCCCATGGGTGTGGCCGTCGTTGGCGGCATGCTCACCAGCACATTTCTCACGCTTGTGGTAATTCCCATCGTCTATGTCGCCTTTAGCGAACTCGCGGCCGGCTTAAAGGCGAAGAAAGAGCCCGAAGCCGCGCCCTTACCCGCGCCGGAGCCGGTCTAAGAGCTTCGCGTGAATGTTCCCGAAGCCGCCGTTGCTAAAAACGCAAATGACATCGCCGCCTTGGATGTTCCGGAGGACGTGCTCGATGATCGTGTCAACATTCGGCAGGTAAGCCGCTGGTTTGCCAGCAATCTTGAGGTCTTCCATCAAGCGGCCGGGATCGAGCCGTTCGCTGGGTGAGAGTTGTTCGAGACGATCGACCTGTGACACCACGACGAAGTCGGCGTCCTGAAACGCGCCGACCAGGTCCTGTTGAAAAATATTGCGCCGAGTCGTGTTCGACCGCGGCTCGAAAATCGCGTGGATATGCTGCCCCGCATAACGAATGCGCAACGCCCGCAACGTCTCGCGAATTGCGGTCGGATGATGCCCGAAGTCGTCGATCACGGTGACACCGCCGGCGATACCGCGCACTTCCATGCGGCGCTTCACGCCTTTGAAGGTGTCGAAGGCCGATTGGATCTGGCTGTTCTTCAGCCCGCAATGTTTCGCGCAAGCGACCACCGCCAGCGCGTTGCGCACGTTGAGTTCGCCGAGGAGGTTCATGCGAAACTTGAAACTCGGAATTTCAAATTCGGAAACCGTCGGCGCGAGCTTGAGGTTGAACGCGCGAATGCTGTTGCCTTCCGCGAGCCCAAAGCGTTTCACGGGGCAATGTGTGACGTTGAGCAGCGGCGCGATGTTCGGATCATCGCCGTTCGCAAAAAGCTGGCCGTTGCGCGGAATAATGTTAATCAGCCGCTTGAACGAGGTCTGTATCGCGCCAAGGTGTTCAAAAATATCCGCGTGATCGAACTCAATATTATTAACAATCACAATCTCCGGCAGGTAATGGACGAACTTGCTGCGCTTGTCGAAGAATGCCGTGTCGTACTCGTCTCCTTCGATGATGAACCATTCGCTGTCGGTGAACCGCGCCCCCTGGCTGAAGTTGTTCGGAATGCCCCCGATCAGGAAATTCGGGTTCAGCCCGTTATGCTCGAACACCCACGTCAACAATGAGGTCGTGGTCGTCTTCCCGTGGGTTCCCGCGACGACAATCGAGCGTTTGCCGCGAATGAAAAACTCCTTCAGTAATTCCGGCAGCGAGCAGTACCGCATTCGCCGTTCCAGCACGATTTCCGCTTCGACATTCCCGCGCGAGATCGCATTTCCAATCACGACGAGGTCAGGCTTGTGCGCCAGGTTCTGCTCCGAATAACCAATGCGCACATCGATTTTACGATCGCCGAGAAACGTCGATGTTGGCGGGTAAATGTTCTGGTCCGACCCTGAGACCTGAAATCCTTTCTCCTGCATCGCCGCCGCTACCGCCGCCATGGCCGTCCCGCCAATTCCCACAAAATGGATAGACCGAGTCTCTGCAAACATGTGCGGGCATTATAGTCAGAGACTCCTTACGTCGTCTCCTACATTGTGATGCTCAGGCCAGCAGCAATTGCTGGCAAGCGGCGCGCAATTTTTTGAGGGTGGCGGCCGATTTTGCTTCGATGTAGCAACGGATCACCGGTTCGGTGCCGCTCGCGCGGAAGGCGACCCACTCGCGATTTGGAAGAAGGAATTTGTAGCCATCAGTCGTAATGAATTGCTGCACTTTGAAGGGGCCGATGGCGGCAAGGCCCGATGCAAGCCTCGTGAGGAGGCTCGCCTTCTTTTCGGGCGGGATCGCGATGTTGATGCGCTCGGTATGGAATTGGCCGGTTTGCTTTTCGAGGCGCTTGAGGATTTCGCCGAGGGATTTGCGTTCGGTGGCCACCAGTTCAGCCATGAGCAGGCAGGCAAGTATGCCGTCCTTTTCAGGGACGTGCCCCTTTACGCTGAGACCGCCCGATTCTTCACCCCCGACAATGATCGGCTCGCTTTCCATTAAGGCGCCGATGTACTTGAAGCCGACGGGCGTTTCATGTAATCGCACGCCCAGCAATTCCGCCACCGCATCCACCTGATGACTCGTCGGCACCGTGCGTACCGCAGCGCCGGTCCAGCCACGATTCTTTTTCAAATGGTAAAGCGCAAGAGCGAGAATCTGGTTCGGGGTAAGCCATGTGCCGTCTTTGTCCACGATCCCGAAGCGGTCGGCATCGCCGTCCAGGCCCAGGCCGAGTTGCGCTTTGCCGCTGCGAACAAATTTGCTCACCGCAGCCATTCCTTCGGCGTTTGGTTCAGGATGATGCCCCCCGAAAAGCGGGTCAGGAGAGTCGTGAAAGACCGTGATCTTCGCGCCGGCATCCGCGAGCAATGTGTCCAGATAGCCGCGGCCGGTCCCGTACATCAATTCAATCGCGAGTTTGAGCTTTGCCTTCCTGATGGTTGCAAAGTCGATCAGTTTGCGAATCTGCTGAAAGTAAGATGGCTTGGGATCGAACGTCTTGCACTGGAACGTGCCGACCACCGCCGGCTTCATCGACCACCCATCCGCCTGCAATTGCGCGATCTTCGCCTCGATTTGCCGAGTAACCTCCGGTGTCGCAGGAGCGCCGTTCGACGTGGAAAATTTGAGCCCCTGCCACTCTGCCGGATTGTGGCTCGCGGTCATGTTGATCCCGCCCATAGCGCCGCGCGCGCGGATATTATGCGCGATTACAGGTGTCGGCGTATCGCGATCGCACAACAAGGGCGACAATCCTGCATTCGCAAGCACCTCAGCGGCGGCCAGCGAGAACTCGCGTCCCAGAAATCGTGTGTCGTATCCAAGAATGATCGTTGGCTTCCGGTTTGCCAATTCGCCCTGGAGCCAGAGCGCAATTCCCTGCGTCGCCAGGCGGACGTTGTCGAAAGTGAAATCGCGCGCAATGAGTCCGCGCCAGCCGGAGGTGCCGAATTTAATCGAGGAGGTCAACTTTTCCAGTCGAAGGCCCGCTTCTTGAGAGCGTAAATATAACCTATAAACAGAATCCCCAGGAACGAAATCATCGATCCGAAAATCCAATTCTTCATTTCTGGGTTGGCGAGCATGCCCTTATAAACAACCGCCCAGGGATAGAGGAACACCACTTCGATATCGAACAGGATGAACAGCATGGCCACGAGGTAGAACTTGACCGACAAACGCGTGCTGCCTTCGCCCACCGGCAACATCCCGCACTCATAGGCGATGTCCTTGGCGCCTTTCCGCTTGCCCTTCACTCCAAACAGCACGGAGATCACGAGCACCCCGAACGCGAACGCGATCGCCACTGCGCCAAGCATCAACACCGGGATGTACTGGTTTAACTGCGCATTTTCCACTCAGCCACCATAGGAATGGAGTTCCATGTTGGCAAGCCGCTTTCTGTGGTTTCACCCCACCTTGTCAATCCCATGATCGGCCACATATTTCTTTATGCGCGGGTCGTTGAAACTGGGGGAGATTGCAGGGATCAAGGTTTTTGTTCATTGGACGTTTTTCCTGCTCATCGGATGGATTTTCACCATGCATCTCATGGCCGGCAGAGGTCCGGCAGCGGCCGGCATGGGCGTCCTTTTCATTCTGGCGCTTTTCGCATGCGTCGTTCTGCACGAATTCGGGCATGCGCTTGCGGCGCGGCGCTATGGCGTTGCCACGCGAGACATTACGCTTTTGCCGATAGGCGGTGTTGCCCGGCTGGAACGCATTCCGCGGAATCCTACGCATGAGCTGGTCGTGGCATTGGCCGGGCCGGCGGTGAATGTGGTGATCGCCGCGATCCTTTTAGTCGGGCTGCTGGCCTTTGGCGGCGGGGAAATCACCAGCAACCTCCTCGCGTTTCAAGGAAACTTCTTCGCGC
>Ga0075431_100008926_pt1 | contig 10045 bp, 8 predicted proteins | sample RhiMetdeltSRZDD5_FD_75297 | JGI IMG/M metagenome (GOLD analysis project Ga0075431, IMG submission 75297) | Populus rhizosphere microbial communities from Tennessee, USA - Rhizosphere MetaG P. deltoides SRZDD5 | ecosystem: Host-associated > Plants > Roots > Rhizosphere > Soil | place: USA...
CCAGCGAATTGGCTCGGGTTCCGGATCGACGAACATGCTCACCCGGCTGCCGTGCTTCTGGATCCCGCGGACGATGTCACGCATGTTGTCGACGGGTGTATTGGACGGCCAGCCGGCCTGGCTGGTCACCTCTCCCGGCTTGACCGGAACGAGCGTGCACTGCGTCGGCCGGATCTCGCGGACGATCGCCAGTAGATCCGGGCGCGGATCGCCCTCGATGTTGAATTCGGTACCCTTGCCGAGCGCCGCGAGCTCGCGCGAGATCGCTCTGACGTCGGCCATGGTGATGTGCCGGGCATCCGCGCGCGGGTGCACGGTGATCCCCGGAACACCGGCAGCCACACACACGCGCACGGCGTCGATCACACTCGGTTCCGTGCCACCTCGGGAGTTGCGCAGCGTCGCGACCTTGTTGACGTTGACGCTCAGCTTGGGCTGCGCGGAACCAACGGTCATCCGAGATGCTCCCTGACGGCGCCGGCGATCTCCGCAGCCCAGTGCTGGATTTCCTGCTGGTCCCGTCCCTCGAGCATGACCCGCACGAGCGGCTCGGTCCCGGAGTATCTCACCAGCAGGCGGCCGTGGCCGCTCAGCCGGCGCTCGACGCGATCCATCACATCGGCGACTGCCGGAATGCCTCGCAGCTCTTTGCGCTCGCGCACACGCACGTTGACCAGGACCTGAGGGTAGGTCACCAGCTCGGACGCCAGATCCGACAGCTCGCGTCCGGTTTCGGCCATCACGCGCATCACATTCAGCGCAGTCGCGATGCCATCACCCGTGTAGAGATGATCGGAAAAGATGATGTGGCCCGACTGCTCGCCTCCGAGCGAGAGCCCGCGCTTCAACATCTCCTTCATCACGTACTTGTCGCCGACCGGGCAGCGGACCAGATCGATCTGGCTCTCGCGCAGGGCGACCTCGAGACCGATGTTACTCATGACCGTGGCCACGATCGCGTCGCCGAGGAGGCCGCCGGTGGCCTTCAGATGGCGCGCGCACATAAACAGCACTGCATCGCCGTCCACGACGCGGCCGTCACCGTCGACGAAGATTGCGCGGTCGCCATCACCATCGAACGCAATGCCCAGACTGCGCCCTTCCTCGCGAACCACCCGGGCGAGGGCCTCTGGATGTGTCGAACCACAATCGAGATTGATGTTCCGGCCATCCGGCGACGCACCGAGCGCTCGAACGTCGAACCCGAGCTCGGCGAACAACCGTGGCGCCACGCTCGTCGTCGCACCGTTGGCCATGTCTACACCCACGCGCAGCCTGCCAAGACGGCCTGCATCCGGAAGCGCGCGGCGCAGGTGAGCGATGTAGGGATCGATGATGTCCAAACGGTCGATGCGCGCTTCCGCCGAATCGGGCACGGTCCAATCGTCGCGGTGAACGATTGCCTCGACGTCGCGTTCGAGCTCCTCGGTGAATTTCTCGCCCTTGCCGGAAAAGACTTTGATGCCGTTGTCCTCAAACGGATTGTGCGAGGCCGAGATGACGATCCCGGCGTCGAACGGCATCACGCGAGTCACGTAGGCAATGGCCGGAGTCGGAACGATGCCTGCCGACGTGACCGATGCACCGGCGGAACCGGCTCCGCGAGCAAGCTCACGCTCGATCCATTCGCCAGATTCGCGCGTATCCCGGCCGACGAGGAAGCGAAGCGGTCGATCGTCGTGCGGCATGGCCTTGACGAGGGCAGCGCCCAGCCGCGCGACGGTCTGGGGATCGAGTGGCGCTTCGCCGGCCTTGCCGCGAACGCCGTCGGTCCCAAAAAGTCTCTTGGACAATTATTGGTTTCTTATTTAATCGTGACAGCAACAACGGTCGGCGTCACCGTCACGATGCCGAAGTCTTCGGACGGGTCTACCTGGACCCGAAGATTGTACCGGCCGGCTCCAAGGCCGGCAAGGTCCACAAAGGTTTCAATCGAATCAGGACGGGCGTTGGCTAACGCATCGCGTTGCCCGCGAATGTCGACGCGTGCCAGCGTCGGCGTGAGGGTCGCGCGAAACCCACTGCCGAGGTTGCGCCAGCGAATGGGCACGCCCAACACTTCCCGCTCGACGGGTGCCGGCCAGACTTCTACGATCACGGTGGCGCTTTGTGGTTGAACGAGACGCACGGCTGATTCCGCGACGCCAATTGTGACGACGTCGCGAACGCGGTCGCGGCTGCCGTTGATCTCCACAGGTTCCGTCGTCGCCTCCGAGACTGTACGAACCCGGCTTTCGGGACCCATCACATCGACGGTGGCCGGTTCCGCCGTGAGGCGACCCACGACGTAGCCGGGTGCCGGGTCCCCGTCCAGCGCTGGCACGACGGGCACCGTGCGTATCGCCGATTTCTCGATCTCGAGCGACAGTGTCGACGGCGCAACCTGGACGACATCCACTCCGTAAGGCGCCTTCACCTCGTCGGCCCTCAGATGAAAGAGGCGCGAGCCGGTGCGCGCGATCGTCATGTCGAGCACCGCGATCACCTCGCCAGGCTCCAGGCGGCTCAGGATCGCCGACGATCCGCGCAGCCGCACATCGACGGCCGCTGGCACGTCTCCGACGATCTCGAGGCCGGGCGGCATGTTGATGTTCTCGAGCGGCACGCGCAGCGTACGTTCGACGACGTGCTGCCCGGCCACGGTCAGCCACAGCAGCGTCGCAAGAGCGATCGCCAGCACCTTCAGCCCGAGGTGGCGGAACGGATGGTAGGCCATCAGATGGTGTGGCTCGTCGTGGCGCGTTGCCAGATGGCCGGGCGCCGCTGCAGAACGAGCGCGCGCAGCCGATCGCGCAACATGTCCGCGGAGAGATCCCGTTCGATCCCGCCCTCGATGGCCAGCGCGACCTGTCCTCGCTCTTCGGAGACGACGACGGCCACGGCATCGTTCTCTTCGGTGAGACCGATCGCGGCGCGGTGCCGAGTGCCCAGGTCACGGCTGATCTTTGGATTGACCGTCAACGGCAGAAAGCAGGCGGCGGCGGCGACGCGATCCTCCTGGATGATCACCGCGCCATCGTGCAGCGGCGACTTCGGCTGAAAGATCGTCACCAGCAGGTCGTAGGTCATGGCCGCATCGAGAGGAATCCCGCTTTCGATGTAGTTGCGCAGCCCGATTTCCCGTTCGATCGCGATGATCGCTCCGATTTTCTGCGCGGAGAGCATCGTCGCGGCAACGACGATTTCCTCGATGGTCTCGTCGGCGGACTCTTGACGCGTGAAGTAGCGGAAGAAGGGCGCCTGGCCGAAATGGGCGAGGGCCCGGCGAATGTCGGACTGGAAGATCACGATGGCCGCAAACGCGACGTACACGAGCACGTTCCGGATCATCCAGTTCAGCGTCTGCAGTGGCGCCAGGTGAGACATGTAGAACAGTCCCACGATCAGGAGAGACCCGACGGCCATCTGCACCGCCCGTGTTCCTCTGATGAGTTTGAGGAACTCATAGATGAGGATCGAGACGATGGCGATATCGAGCAGGTCCCACCAGCCGACGGGCGGGCGAAAGCGCAGAATGCTGCTGAAATACTCGGACACTGAGCGTTAGCTTAACAAATGGCAGGACGGGACGGAGAAATTGGAGTCATGTTTGCTGGGTCGGCATTATTCCTGGCGCGCGGGCCCCATTCCTGCGCGCTGGACGCGCTTCGCGCGACGGCCTTTGGCCTTGCGCCAAAGCACTCAGCGAGCGCCGGCCTCACCGATCGGCGGGTATCGTTTGTGCCAGTCGGTGGCCTGCTGGTACGCATGACCGACACGAAACAACATCGGTTCATCGAACAACCGCCCGTACAACTGCATCGCAATCGGCAGAGCCGGCGCCGCCGAGGAGAAGCCGCATGGCAGTACGAGGGCGGGAACACCAGTCATGTTGGCGATGTACGAGTTGCTCGCCCGGCTCGCTGCGGGTTCGTCAGTCGACGGCACATCGGTGCGCGCCCTCTCGGGCTTTTCCAGGCGTGACGGCAACCCGGGATACGCGGGAACCGCGATGGCGTCGCATGATGCGAACGCGTGCGTCACCTCATTCTGCAGGATCGTGCGCAGCCGCTGCGCCTTGATGTAATCGATCGCCGGGTAGAAGCGCGCGGTCAGAAGCCGTTCGCGCACGAGGGGATCGAACAGCTCCGGCGAGTCGTGCAAGCGCTTCTCATGAAAGGCCGCCGCTTCGGCCATTGCGATCAGCCCGCCTGCCGGCGGCGCTAGATCGGCATGGGGAATGTCGACGGTCACCACGCGTGCGCCGAGATTCTCCAACAGGCGCAACGCACCCTGAAATGCAGCCTCCACATCCGGGTGCGCTCCTTCCGTGAAGTGACGTCTGGGTAGTCCAATCCGCAGGCCGGTCAGCCCCTGACCGAGCGCCACAGCGTAGTCAGGCACCGGTTCTGGCGCGCTGCCCGGATCCTTCGGATCCCGTCCCGAAATCGTCTGAAGCATCAGCGCCGCATCGTCCACAGTCGCCGTCATGGGCCCTGCGTGATCGAGCGACCAGCTGAGCGTCGTTACCCCATACAGACTGACCCGGCCATACGTCGGCTTCAGACCGACAATCCCGCACACGGCCGCCGGACCGCGAATCGACCCGCCGGTGTCGGTGCCAATTGTGAGCGGCGCCATGCGCGCGGCGACAGCGGCCCCGGAACCGGACGACGAACCGGCCGGCGAATACCCGACGGCCCAGGGATTGTGCACCGTCCCGAACCCTGAGAGGACACCGCTGCCCGTCGCGAACTCGCGCAGATTCAGCTTGCCTATCAGAACCGCGCCGGCATCGTTGAGCCGCTGTGTGATCGTGGACTCGTGGTCCGGAATCCACCCCGCCGTCACCTTGGATCCGTTCGTCGTGCGAATGCCGCGCGTCGCCAGGACGTCCTTCGCGGCATACGGGATGCCGTGCAGCGGTCCTCGATAACGGCCGCCGCGTATCTCGGCGTCGACCTCCCTCGCGCGCGTTCTCGCATGCTCGGCGGTGATCGTGATGAATGCGTTCAGCGTCCCGTTGAGCGCCCCGGCCCGGGTGACGAAGGCCTCAACGACCTCCATCGAAGACACCTCGCGGCTTCGAATCAACGCGCCCAGCTCACGCGCATTCTTGCGCACCAACTCGTCGGCCATTATTGGCTCCGCGGCAGGAAGATGACCGCCGGCGCCACCGCGTCATCGATCTCCAGGTCTCGAACCCGTTGGAACCTGTCGAGACTCAACTGAAGCGCCCGCCTGATGACCTCGATGTCGTCGGCGGGAAGCGCTCGGCCCTGAATAGTGAGTGCGCCTTTGAGGTCGTCCGTTCCGATCGCACGCTTTGACTGCTGGGCGAACGCCGTGCGGCTCAGCCCAAGGGCGGCGAGCAACTGCACGACCTGTCGTCTGGTTGGTTCCATTTCTTGTCCTTTTGTCCGGTATGGAGACAGAGACCCGTCCAGCTTACGCTATAGGGCGAGGTCGGGCCTTACGCGTGCAGTATTAGATCCGCGACTCGGACGACATCGACCATTTCTCGGACGCCGTGAACGCGCACGATATGCGCGCCGGCCAGAACGCTCGCGGTGACCGCCGCAGCGGTTCCCCATTCCCGGTCGCGTGGCATCCGGTTACCGAGCGCGAGCTTCAGAAAGGACTTCCGCGACGGACCTGACAGGATCGGGCGGTCCAGGCTCGTCAGGTCGCGCAGCCTCGCCAGGAGCTCGACGCTATGTGTCGCCTTCTTGGCGAAGCCGAAGCCCGGGTCCACGACGATCGCGTCGCGACGGACACCCGCAGACATCGCCCGATCCATCGCTGCTTGCAGCTCATCGCGCACCTCGCTCAGGAGGTCGGCGTAGAGCGCATGCTCGTACATGTCGTGTGAACGTCCGCGCGTGTGCATCAACACGAGAGCGGCACCTGTCTCGGCTGCGACATCGGCGAGCCGAGGATCGTAAAGCAACCCGCTGATGTCGTTGATCATGACCGCGCCGCGCCGAACGGCCTCCCGGGCGACCTCGGCCTTGTAGGTGTCGATCGAGACGGGCACGCGATCGGCGAGTCGCTCGACGACTGGCAACACGCGCCGCATCTCTTCGTCAGCGGGGAGAGGCGCTGCGCCCGGACGCGTCGACTCGCCACCGACGTCCAGGATGTCCGCGCCACTGGCGATCATCTCGAGGCCGTCAGCCACCGCTCGATCGGGATCCAGACGGAGGCCACCATCAGAGAACGAGTCAGGCGTGATGTTCAGGATCCCCATCACGAGCGTGCGCTCGCCGAGCAGGAGGGGTTCGCGATTCGGAAGCGGAAGCGTGTATCGCGTTCGCGGGCGCATACGAAACGAAAGGCCGCGGAATTCTCCGCGGCCCTTGATTGATGTCGGCCGACCGGTGACGGCTTATTCCTGGGGTATCGGCTTGTTCAGCGGCGGAATCGGCGGAACGATCGAGGGCCGATCCTTCGTCGGACGCCTGGTTCCATCTTCCGAGGCAGGCGTCGAGGCTGCGGCCGCCGGCTTGTGATCCTCGAGCGGCTGACCGGCGACGATCCGGCTGACCTGATCGGCGTCGAGTACTTCGCGCACCAGCAGCTCTTCGGCGATCCGGTTGAGCGCATCACGGTGCGTCTCGAGGAGCTTGCGTGCCCGATCGAAGTTGGTCGTGACGATCAGCTTGATCTCCTGATCAATTCTGATCGCCGTGTCCTCGCTGTAGTCCTGGTGCTGCGCGATCTCGCGGCCGAGGAAGATCTGCTCTTCCTTCTTCCCGAACGTGAGCGGGCCCATGGCGTCGCTCATGCCGTACTCGCAGACCATCTTGCGCGCCATCTCGGTCGAACGTTCGAGATCGTTGCCGGCGCCGGTCGTGATGCTGCCGAAGGTGATCTCTTCGGCCAGGCGGCCACCGAGCAGGATCGCAATCCAGTCGTGCAGATAATCGCGGGTGTAGTTGTGCTTGTCGTCGACCGGCAGCTGCATCGTGACGCCGAGCGCCATGCCGCGCGGAATGATCGTGACCTTGTGGACGGGATCGGCGTGCGGCAGCACGACGGCGAGCAGCGCGTGGCCCGCTTCGTGGACCGCCGTGACCCTCTTCTCCTCGTCGTTGATGATCATCGACCGGCGCTCCGAGCCCATGAGGACCTTGTCCTTCGCGAACTCGAAGTCCTGCATCCTGACGACCTTCTGGTTGTAGCGCGCGGCGTTGAGCGCCGCTTCGTTCACCAGGTTCGCCAGATCCGCGCCGGAGAAGCCGGATGTGCCTCTCGCCAGTACATGAATATTCACGTCGTCGGCGAGCGGGATCTTCTTGGTGTGAACGGCGAGGATGCCCTCGCGGCCTTTCACGTCGGGACGATTGACGACAATGCGGCGGTCGAACCGGCCGGGACGCAGCAGGGCCGGATCGAGGACGTCAGGACGGTTCGTCGCTGCTACGAGGATGACGCCTTCGTTCGACTCGAACCCGTCCATCTCGACCAGCAGCTGGTTCAGCGTCTGCTCGCGCTCGTCGTGGCCGCCGCCAAGGCCTGCGCCACGGTGCCGGCCAACCGCGTCGATTTCATCGATGAACACGATGCACGGCGCGTTCTTCTTGCCCTGTTCGAAGAGATCCCTGACACGCGACGCGCCCACGCCGACGAACATCTCGACGAAGTCGGAGCCGCTGATCGAGAAGAACGGCACGTTGGCCTCGCCGGCTACTGCGCGAGCCAGCAGGGTCTTGCCGGTTCCGGGGGGGCCCATCAGGAGCACGCCCTTGGGAATGCGGCCGCCGAGCTTCTGGAACTTCTGCGGTTCCTTCAGGAATTCGATGATCTCCTGGAGTTCTTCCTTGGCTTCGTCAACACCGGAGACGTCCTTGAACGTCACCTTCTTTTGGGAGCTGGACGAAAGCTTTGCGCGGCTCTTGCCGAACGAGAGGGCTTTGTTCCCCCCGCTCTGCATCTGCCGCATGATGAAGATCCAGAAGCCAATCATGAGGAGGATGGGCGCCCAGGAATACAGCAGCGTCGCCCACGGGCTGGCGGTCGGCTCCTCAGCTTCGATCACGACCTTCTTGTCGCGGAGTTCTTTGAGCAGGCCTTCGTACATGGTCGGCGCGTACGTGCGGAACTGCTCGCTCCCGTTTCCGGTCGTGCTGGTGTGCGTTCCTTTGATCCGGTTCCCGACGATCTGGACCTTCTCGACTTGTTCCTTGTCGACGTAGTCGAGGAACGTTGAGAAAGGAATGTCCCCGGGATTCTTCTGGAACGTATGCGAGAAGTTCCAGATTAGGACCCCCACCACGACGAGGACCATCCAGAACAGTAAGCTCTTGAGGGTCGAGTTCAACCTGGGCCTCCTAACCGCCTTGCTTTCAAGAGTATCACGCCTTGTAAGGGCTCTGTGACGCGAAAATCCTCGGCCACCGCCAGCCCCACAACCCACACAATCCGGCCGTCGCCGGCGACGACCAGAGGCACCGAATCCCGTTGCTCCCGTGGCACTTTCCGGTCCACGAGGAGGTCCTGCAGCTTCTTCCGCCGACCGCCGAGCCCCGCCGGCCGCAGCCGGTCCCCCGGCCGCCGGGACCGGACCACCAGGGGCAACGCCAGGGACTCGACCTTGACGAGGACCGACATGGCCGGCGAACCGGGAGCCGAAACCCCGGAAACGGCCGGGGCAGCGGCTGCCGCAGAGATGGTCCACCCGCTCCCGGCGAGGGTGACCTCTCCAGGAATAGACAGCGGAATTTCAAAAGAGTTCGAGAAAGGCTCGTGCCGCTCCCGGACCAGCCCAACGCGGGACCCCTGCCGCCGTGCCTGTACACCAGGCAGGCTCACTTCAGCAGGAGGCCTCCCCTTGCCTTCCGCGTCGCCGCGCGCAAAGGCAAGAAACCGCTGGACATGGTCGAAGCCGATGAACCGATCCGAGCCGGCGGCCAAAACCCGTTGCGCGACGCGTGAAGCAACCGCGGGATGGAGCGCATTGAGCGCTTCGACATCAATCCGGGTCTGACCGCGTGGCTCGTTTTCGTCACCACTATTTGTTAAGACGATCGTTTCGGCCGAATCGATTGCTTTCTGTTGCAGGTAATCTTCGTCGGCTCTCGCGATCGCCGCCTCGCGCGCCAGCACCTCGACGATATTCGGCGAATAGTCGCGTTCGAGGAGTGGAATCAGCTCGTGGCGAATCCTGTTACGGGGGATCGTCACGTCGCGATTGCTCGCATCCTCGCGGTACGGCTGGCCGCAATCCGCGAGGTACGCCTTCAGCTCCCCGCGGCGCGCCTCGATCAGCGGACGCACGACGCGTCCGGACACCGGAAAAATCCCCGCGAGCCCACGCGGCCCGGCGCCACGGATCAGACGCAGCAGAAACGTCTCGGCCTGATCGTCGAGCGTATGCCCCGTCGCGATCGCCTGCGCGCCGGCGTCGTCAGCCGCGGCCGCCAGGAACTCATAGCGCGCGGAGCGGCCCGCATCTTCGAGCGACGTGCGCAGTTCGCCCGCTCGGGCGCGAACATCCACTGTCGTTGAATGAAACGTCACACCCAGTCTCGACGCGAGGTCGCGACAGAAATGTTCATCCTCTGGTGCGTCCGCGCGAAGGGCGTGGTTCAAATGCCCGATCCCCGCAAGTACCAGCTCACCTCGTTCCTCCAGCTCGCGCAGCAGCAGCGTCAGCGCAACCGAATCAGGCCCTCCCGACAATGCGACGAGCAGACGGCCACCCCTCGGGACCATCCCGTACTGGCGCACGGTCCGAAGAACGCGGTCCGGCAGCGACATGTATTGAGAAGCAGGAAGAAGGAAGGACTTCCCTCATTCCTCTAACGAGACAAAATGGTGCCGGTGCAGGGACTTGAACCCCGGACTCCGCGGATATGAGCCGCGTGCTCTAACCAACTGAGCTACACCGGCAGGAACTCTTGAGTATAACAAACACCGTGGTTCGTCGCTCGTAGCTCGTGGCTCGGAGAGCGAACGCGGCAGTCCGGGCTCTTCGGGGGCGACCCTTCGACGTTGCTCAGGTCGGCCTGAGCGGGACGTGCGGGACGTGCGGGACGTGCGGGACGTGCGGGACGTGCAGGAC
>Ga0075431_100008928_pt1 | contig 10043 bp, 18 predicted proteins | sample RhiMetdeltSRZDD5_FD_75297 | JGI IMG/M metagenome (GOLD analysis project Ga0075431, IMG submission 75297) | Populus rhizosphere microbial communities from Tennessee, USA - Rhizosphere MetaG P. deltoides SRZDD5 | ecosystem: Host-associated > Plants > Roots > Rhizosphere > Soil | place: USA...
CAACGCCGTTCGGCCTTATTCCTAACGCCCATGCAGTGGCATTTGCCGCGATCTCCTTCCAGATAAGGCGAACGATCTAGATACAGCGCCCGTTGCGACCAATACCTGTCAAAGTCATAGTGACCCAATCGTCGCTAGACCGCCATCAGGGCCGCGCCCTAGTTTTCGGATGGGGGAATCCCCCACAACATCTGCGCAGCGCACTTTGCCGTATCCGGCGCCGCACAGTCAGCCCTTCAACCGAGCCCGCGCGGCGCGCGCGCGTCAGGTCCGGGCGCCCCATACGTCTCGCCCCGTAGCACGCTCCGGATCGCCATGAGCAGGGTCTCGTTCATTTCGCTCTTCGTGACGTAGCCGCTGGCACCGGCAGCGAACGCGTGCTGAGCATAGAGCGGAGCCACGTGCATCGTCACCACGAGCACCCGCAGCCCCCGATAGCAGGAGCGGACCTCTCTGATCAGATCGAGGCCATCGCCGTCGCCGAGACGAAGGTCGACGACTGCCAAATCGGGCCGCGTAGCGGCAATTGCACGCAGTCCGTCCTCTTGGTTTGCGGCTTGGGCGCAGACGGTCAGGTCAGGCTCGGCGTCGATCAGCGCCGTCAGCCCGCGCCGCACCAACGGGTGATCGTCGATAATGAGAATCCGTCGCTTGGCATGCGCCAATTGCGCTGTCCGCTTCCTAGACATGACTGAGGCCGCCCGCGCGGCTTTCCGCTCGCCGCCACGCGCGCTTTGCACCGGAAACAGCGCAAAGTCATCGGGCGTCACGGAAATTGTGCGGTGGGGAAAATCCCCACCCGAGCCGAGCGGTCACAGCGCACGCGGTTCGTCGTATGTATGTATGTATTGCAGTCCAGAGATTGCAACTGACGGGTTGTGCCCTTCCCTGGCCGCGCACGCCGTCCTGCGACCCGTGTTCCGGCTCGATACGAAGAGATGGCGTCTTTCGACGCCCGTGGCGCCGCCTTTCCCGGCAACGGCGAAGGAAGCGGGGTCAACCGACGCGACCGCTTTCGACCCAAAGAGTCGCGCGGCGGGCCAGTTCGGCGGCGGAGTTCAGACCGAGCTTGTTCTTGATGTGCTCGAGGTGCGATTCGATCGTCTTGACGCTTCGGGACAGGGTCATGGCGATCTGTCGCGTGGTCCGCCCCTGACCGACCAGCCGGAACACATGCAATTCTCGGTCGCTGAGGGTGCGGATCGGCGAGTCCCTTTCAAGCGTGTGCCCGCCGACGTATCGCTCAGCCAGACGCCGCTGGAGCGCCTCGCTCATGTATCTGTCGCCGGCGAGCACGCGGCGGATGGCCCCGAGCACCGTTTCGTCGACCGCTTGTTTCGCGACATAGCCGAGGGCGCCGGCACTCAGCGCTCGTTCGGCGTAGACCTCTTCGTCGTGCATGGAAAGTACGAGCGAAAGCACCTTCGGATAACGCGCCTTGATCTCCTTAACGAGATCCAGGCCGTCGTCGTCGCCAAGCGCAAGATCGACGATCACCAGATCGGGTTGACTTTTCGCGATCGCCTCGAGCGCGGCTAGGCGCGTTGCGGCCGCCCCGCTGACCGCGAAGCCCGGCTCGGACTCGATGAGGGCGGTCAAGCCGCGACGCAGTATGGGGTGGTCGTCGACGAGGAGAAGCGTTTTCCTAGCCGGTCCGGCCGGATCAGCCGCGGGCGCGGTCATCGGGCAGGTCGCTCGCGCGGGTCGTGGGGCTCGGGCATGGGAAAAGCGCAGGCGACCACCGTGCCGCCCTCGGGGCGCTGTGACAACGTCAGGGCGCCGCCGATCGCGCGGGCCCGATAATTCATCGTGTGCAAACCGATCCCGTGGTGATCGCGATTGTCTCCGGACAGACCGACGCCATTGTCCCGAATGCTTAAGAGTCCTGAACCCTGAGCGCATTCCAGACAAATATCGATGTGATCGGCTTGGCCATGAGCAACCGCGTTGCGCACAGCTTCCTGCGCGATTCTCATGAGGTGCATCACTGCTTCCTCGCCCAACCCGGGACAGTGGCCATCCGCGGCGAACGTGCAGGAAGCGCGATACATGTGGCTCACATTGCGCGCCAAGGTCTCGAGCCCGCCGACCAGACCCGTGCCGCTCAAGCGGATTGGCCCAAGGCAATGGGCCAGGTAGCGGACTTCGCCGATCGTCTCGCTCAAGAGCCGGACGATCTCGTCGGCCGCCGCGGCTGGGCCGGGTTGCGCACTCGCCGCCAGACTTCGAGACAGCCCCGCGGTCAGCGCGGCGATCCCGGCGAGGGATTGGCACAGCCCGTCGTGCAATTCGCGCCCAAGGCGCTCCTTTTCGCGGTCGGCGATCTCGAGGATCTCCCGCTCCAGCAATTCCTCTCGGCGGAGATGCTGAGATGTGATCTCAGATTGCTGAGGCCGCATCGCTGACCACTCACTCACAAACACACTGGCCGCTATGTCTCGTCAATGCCAAACATTGCAATGGCGAGCTTGTGATTTTGCAGGGGAGCCGCGACGACTATTTGGGTACCAGCATCCTCGCCACTCCAAGCACCGTTGCACCTGCACGAACCACGATTACTGCATCGATAGGAGGCGTACTTCCTTTCGTCTGATTGTGGTTTCGTACTCTTGGCATGATCCGCTTGAGTTCGAGAACAATGCGTAGATTTGCACGTCGACGCTGGCTCTATTTTCCATGGCCAGCTCGGGCGTGTCTTTTCAGACTCCATCGCTCGTTCACCAAAATGCTATTCTATTGTAAGATGACAAGTCAATAGAGTTCTCATTTCTGGCGATTTGGAGAGAGGAGCAACCTTTTGGATGATCTTGAAATTCTACACCGTTTAGTTGTTGGCTGCGAAACGATGCACGCACAGGGACCGTTACATTCCGCAGCCGATCCAAGCCTGACGACGGCGCCTCTGCGCGAGGACTTGACACGATCGTGAAGATTGCGAAGAACCACGACTTCGCCAACTGGCGCGAAATCTACAATCATGCGGACAACAAGGCGTCCGCAGCGAAACGCCCGGATCCCGACAAGATCTTCCGGGGGGCGCGCTGATCATTCCTGGTCGGCCGTCTAACCTTGAGCCGCCGCCTTTACCGCACAGCGCTGGAGGTGTTGCAGGCGGTAGCTTCGGCTTCGCGCGAATGCCGTTGCTGCTCAATCTGCGAGGATCGAGATCCTCCGATCTCGATCGGGCGCGCCCCTGGCAAAAATGGCTAGAGGAGGCCGCCCGGCACGCTCAAGCGCGATCGGCAGGCGCAGGAAGCGGTGCGCGCCGGCCGGCTGGACGGGGCGCCGGACTCACCGCGCGCCGAGTTTCCTACCGCGATGTTTTGCGATGCCCTCGACGAATTGGATGAACGACGTGCGCGTTTTCCTGCTTGGGAAACGGTCAAATGCCTTGATCAATCGAAGTGCACCGTCGGCGGCCAAGAACTCGCGCGCCTTGTTACCAGATGCCACGCCGGCCTTCGTCTCGCCAGCAAAGAAGAATGTCGGCGGCACATCCAGAACCTCGGCGATGCGTGTCAGGCGCCCGATCGAGATCCGGTTTGTGCCGGCTTCATATTTTTGCACCTGCTGGAATGCGACGCCTATGCGCGCGGCCAGATCGGTCTGAGTTAATCCGAGCGCTTTTCGCTTTGCTCGCACGAGGCGACCTATCTCGGCGTCCCGCGCGTCAACCGATCTCGGATGTGGCGTGGTGACGTTTCTTGCTCGTCTCATGCTGATGCCGTTGCCCTGAAAGTGATCATGCTGATTGCGTCGCCACTAGCACTCCAGCGGATTAAACGGAGCCATGGTTCTTAGCGAATGTCCAATGTCCGCAATCCTTGTTTTTTGCAACGTGTTTTGTCCCTTAACCCTTATTATTAGGCCTAAATTGCACCCGCGCGACGCCCTTGTCGTCGCTCGCGTGGTCGGTTCAGTTTCGGGCGCGCACCAAGGGCAAGACGGAGAGCGGCGTCGGCTACGTGAAGAGGAACGCGATCGCGGGGCATTCCTTTGCATTCGGATCGTTGGGCGAACTGACCCGCGTCGTCGGCAACGATTGTGCGGTCGAGATCGACACCAACAGCTACTCGGTGCCGTGGCGGCTGATCGGCGAGCGGGTGGCGGTGACGGTTGCGGCCGGCGAGGTGCGCATCCGCCATGGCGTGCGTCAGCCGGCGCTACGAAACCGGCGCCATGCTGATCACCTCCAACCGCAGCGTTGCCGAATGGGGCACGGTGTTCGCCGATCCGGTGGTCGCGACCGCGATCCTCGTGATCATGAACCCGAGGGGATGTCCATACCCACAGGAGGGGGCAGGCGGGGGAGCGAAGGCGGGGGATGGTCGAAAATGAGCAATGAACCCCTTGCTCGCGAGCGAACCATCCACAGACCACCGTCAGACACCGTCAGATGACGGGTGGTGTGCCTAACCTGCATTCGCGCGCATCGAATCGCCGGACGAGGCGAAGAGCACTGAATAGCCGGTTTCTTCTAATGCGGGACCGACCAGCTCTTGGAAGAGGATTTCATCCTCCACAACAATGACCGTGGGCGCCGTCTGGGCAGCCAGCGACATTGCACGTCCCTATTTACCGCTTCCGCGAGTGGACTTCTCCGCGATCGCCATTCGTTGACTCGCGAGCAACCTTCCAGGGGGACCCTCGTTGAATCGAAGGGAGCAGAAGCTTGAGGTCAAACCATGCTGGGCGGGCGCGCTACCCTCACTGCGGTCTTTTGAGTACGCCTGCTGGAACCGCGCGCGATTGCTGAAACCCGCGATCTCACAGAGCTGTTCAACAAAGAGCTGCAAAAAGCCAAGGCCGAACTTGCATCTGGTGATAGCGTCCTTTTCCACCGGCTTGGCATTCACGCCATGGCAGAGCAGGCGAGAGCAGATCCGGCTGCGTTCGCTCACGCCCGGTTGGCTGAAGCGGCGATGAAATTGATTACAGAGCGGGACTAGCACGATGATTCCCCCTGCCGGCCTTCACTCTATGAGCAGCTTCGACCCGCTGCAGCCAGCGATCCTTCATGATAGCCTGAACGATGAAATCGTTACGTGGACAGGAGAGCATGGCGACGATTTCGCCAAGCATGCCAGGAAGCATAGCGAAGGCGTGATGGAGTATGACGGGCGACTGTTCGACGGCTGGGGAAACGTGCTCGGCGGTTGATGCTCTTCGTCTCGGCACGCCAGCATGGGTGGAACCGCGCAAGCTGAAAAGTGACCGGCATTCGTTGCACAGTGCAACCCTGCCGGTCGACCGCGAAAAGCCGCCCTCCAAAGCGGATTGACAGAACGTACATTGTGCGCCGCGATGCCCGCCCACAGCGCATTTCACTGCGGGGCCGAACGATCGCTGCTTCCTGCCCAACATTTGTTATTTGTCGCCGACCGTAGTTGATGGCATCTGCACAAACATTTGCTCGAGCGCGCCAAGGGACCGAAGAGGGAATTGTTTTTTCGGCCATATTGGCCAAAACTATCGCGCAGCTTTTCGGGGACTCGCATGAGGACGCTGACGGCGAAGGTCGGATGGATGGGTCAACAGGTGATGGCGTCGGTATTAATCGCCCGTGGAGTCCTTGCAGTTGCCGCCGAATGACGGCGAATTGCTCACCTTGCTTTACCGCGCTACCGGCCGCGGCACGACACCGCCATCCGGCACCCGCGTGAGTTAATGGCTTGGGGAGGTAGTTTACCCGCTGTTCATTGTGCTTCCGACAATCGTTGGAACTGTTGAACCAAAAGCGAGACACTTGCGGCGGCTAGGTTCGGGGGAAGGGTCGTGGTCCTGGCAAACGTTGCCCTCTTGGGGCCGCAGGCGGTGCCGCCATCATGTTCGAGTGCAAGCGTTTGGGTCACAGTCGGCGCGCAATCGAGCTTTGGTTCGGACGCGGCCGCATGGTCGGCCCACGTGCGGCTGCTTTTCGCGGAGCCTGCATGAGTCTGGGCATCATGGCTTTCTTGTTCACTTGCCGTCCCTCGGCAACGGGCGCGGACGAGTATTACATCGTCCAGGACACCTCCACGAAACAGTGCGCGATTGCGGACAGCCCGCCGACAACGACCACGCTTCGTCTGCTTGATAATGGCAAGCTCTATTCCGATCGAAATGAGGCTGAGCGCGTTATGGCATCGCTCGCCTGCACCGCTTCGAGGCCGGCAACTGCGTCCATCGCGAAGAGTCGAGACGGCGTTCGACCCAAAGGCCCCGCCCACCATGTCAATGTCGAACGAACGGCCTCGATTCCAACAACCCAGACGCAAGGCTCGCAGGGCTACTCGCCTTCGCTCCTGAATTGGTTGCGGCGACTGTCGCCGTTCTGAAGACTGCAGGAGCAGAGAATACGATTGAATGGCGCGTCACCGCGTGTGGCCTCAAATCGTTAGCGCCGTGGCCGAGATAGACGATGGCCCTGTACTTTTGCAGCCGTGAACTTTGCACCGACCGTTCGGCATGGCTGCCGCTATGACCTTGTTGCCTTCCTGCCGATAGGTCCCGCTGGTAAAGACGGCGGTCTTATGCAGCTCTATGCGCTCAGCATCTGTGGGACTCGCGCCGGCCGGGGCCTTGCGGTTGGCGGCGGTAGTGACGGACTTAAAGTGACCGCCGCGCGTATAGATGGTGTAGCCAATCGGACCTTCCCCTAAGGGATGCACGGTCTTCCCGGTGGCCACTTCCTTAGTGACAAGACTGGTTAGTTTCCAGACGCCAACGACCGAGGTCGTATCTTGAGCCGCCGCCGAGTGCGGCATTGTTAGAAGGCAAGCGAAAGGATTGCCGAGACAAATGTCCGCGTCATAACGTCCTCCTTGGTGGCGCCAAGAAAAGCTCGGGTACTGACGACATGCAGTTGGGTATCAAGAGACCGACGCAAAAGGCGGTCTGCTTCAAGTTCAATGCTGCCGATGGCACCTACCTGAATCTACTTCACGGGATTTCGGCACGCCCCCGTTTGGATAGTCCAGTGTAAGCCTCCGGGATACGCCGGCAAAGCAAACGGGTCGCCCTGACAACTTACGAGTGATGCGGCCAAAACGCGCATCTTGCATGGTGCGGGACATCTACCGCCCCAATCGAACCCCTCAGCATCGCGCTTGGCCTCAGGAGAGGCCGGGTTCTTCATCTTGACCCAATCCAGCTTCCGTAGAGGGCATCGTTTCAAAGAGTAAAGTTCGCCTACCTTCCGGGCGTCCTTGGGCGCTCGACATCGACGACGACGACGGCGACGACCCCGCTCAGAGGGAAGGCTCACAGCCGCGGTCCCCATCATAGTGGACGCCATCGCAAGGATGCCCGGCGTGGTGCCGGGCATAACGGTTGAGAAAGCCGCCGACGTTTTCGAAGCGATGGCAAAAATGCTGCGGCGGTGCGAAGGCTGGCCAGAACGGCCCACGTTGCCCGCAGGCGCGCGATCCGCGTAAACCCCGCCCCACGGCGGGGCTTTTTCATTGACCAATGCGGTCGGGATAGTAGACGCCGCACAAGTCCCTGATCTGGTTCACGGCGATCTTGGGGCAGCTGGCGGCGAGCTCGAGCCGCAGCTCGACCGTGGCTCTTGTCGGGGTGGGACCCAGACGTGCCGAACCGCATGACGAAGCGCGAGTTGAGGCAATACCGAGACGGCCGCAATGCAGCGATGGCCGAGCTGGCCTCTGCCCTCGGCGGCACCGCCGCGGTGATTGAGGTCTAACCCATGACGCCCCCGAAGGGCGGACCCCGGCTGCCGGACTGGCGCCATACTGGCGTCAGCTTGACCACCGACTTGCGCAACCAGGTCCTAAAGGCGGCCACGCGCATCGAGGACGACGGCGCCATGCGTCTCGGTGATGTTCGGCGCGCCATCGCCTATGCCGAGCGCCGAATGCGGGGACGCTGATGAACGTAGCCGAAGTCGAGCAACACCGGTTCGCAAGGTCGCGCACACGCGCGCGACGTCCCGCAAGATAAACCGGCGACCTCGCCACGATGGCATCGGACAGCAGATGTAACCGGGGGTTGTCATGTCTGCAACAGTGTTACCCAAACAACCGGATGCCCGCCGAGCGCGCGTTCCGCGTAGACGGCACCTACGGCGCCGTCGATGCGGAGGGAAAAAGCAAGTGGAAAAGCTGGAACGCGCCGTCGTGTTGACGGCGGGAAAATGGACAATCGTGGGAGAACACAAGCGGGAGGCGTTTAATGGATCGTTTCTATAAGCTGACGAGTGCAATGCATTCGATACTCAAGGAGCTGATAAGCGACCCTGAGACCGATCCGGCGAAGCTCGGCAAGAAGGCTGTCGACCGTCTCTATGAGGAATTCCCTGATCTGACGCCTTTGGAGCTTGAGGCGCTTACCGAGACCTTGCCACTGCCAACTCGTCACTAGGAGCTATCCATCATGAGGGAGCCGACCGAGAGCCAACGCCCCCGCGCCGCGGCAAACGTGTTAAACGCAATAGCGGCGTCGAGCCTTGAAAGGACGCCTTTCGCCGATCGAGGCTTCAGCAAGTCGAAGCCATCATCGGGTGCGGCATCGATGCGCCCGAGAGGCTGCTCATGATGACGGAGAAAACGCTCCGCAGCATCCCCGGAATTGGCAAGGCGTCGATGCGTGAGATAATGCGGTATCGGGAGCGTTTCTTAGGATCTCCCGAGTAGGGGAATTTAAAGCGCGTCCCTTGAAACCCCGGCCCGTTGCTCGATCCGGCCGGGATAGTAGACGCCTCACAGGTCCATGATCTGATGGCGGCGATTCGGCCCTAGAATGCCGGCTCCCACGATTCGACCGGAAGATTCGCGGGCGCTCTGCTCATAATTGCAAAGGGCGTGTCGGGGTGCGCTCTTGCGCACGCTGCCGACCAATACGTAGCGCACCGCGAGCGACCCGGCCGACCTCGCGCACGTCGACCATACGGCCCTTGAACGCACTGGTGGAATGGCGCGAGATCACGGTCAGCCAGCGGTTCCGCGCCAGCAGCCGAATGATGTCCTCGGTCATCCCGTAGCTGAAATAATCCCCCTCCGCATTGCCGCCGAAATTGTCGAACGGCAGAACCGCGATCGAGGGGCCCGATGCGCCGGGCGTGACATCGGCCGGCTCGGCCGCGTCGCGCCGCGGCCCGTTCTCCGCCTCCGCATCCGACGGTCCGACTATCGAAGGTGCACCGTCGCTGACCTCGCCAACGAAGTGGAAACCGCGCTTGTGCAGCGTGCGGATGAACAGCTGCTCGTTGCCGGTGTCGCCGATCGCCTTGCGAGCGGCGTTGATGCGGCTCGACAACGCCGCCTCCGAAACGATTCGTCCGTTCCAGACCGTCTCGATCAGCTCGTGCTTGCTGACGATGCGTCCGCGGTTGCGAACCAGGTGGAGCAGAAGGTTGAACACCTGCGGCTCCATGTGCACGATGTCACCGCTGCGGCGCAGCTCCTGCTGGGCGACATCGAGTTCGAAATCGGCAAAGCGAAGCACGCGATTCCCCGATTCTCGGTCATGCAATTCCCGGCCACGGCACCAAGGACCAACGCCGGGTCTGCACCTTGGAGCCGGCGGCTTCGAGCCGCCGGGGTTTTTGTTCTGCAGTGCGGCGGGGCAGTGGATTCGGGACGGGGCCTGGTACCAATGAACGCCTGACGCACCTGCCCGGTTCCGCATCCTTCGATGGGAGAGAGACAGTGAAGGGCTTGACGTTACGAAATGTCTCGGTCAACGGCTCGGTCACCCCAATTCGCGGCCTAAGGTATTGGGGAGCCCGCGACATCGAGCATTCGTCTTTCGGCTGCCTCTTTCGCTAGTCGAAGCGCGCGAAGGCGTTCGGTGTTTGCGAGCATCTGCTGAGTCTCGGACTCGACTTGCGCCGCGTTCCGCCTTGCTAGCCAGCACTTGGGCGGTCTGTCTGCCAGTGTCACGTTTGCGCATCGTTGCTCGCGGTCTCTTTGTCCGCAGCTTCCGTGGCGAGCCGCTGCGATCTCAATCGGGCGGTTTTGTCTCGCGTGGCTTGAGCTGCCACCTCTTCCTTAGCTTTGGCGCGCTCTGCTTCAGGGGGCGCCGGTTTCTTGAAGCAGGCTTCC
>Ga0075431_100008929_pt1 | contig 10043 bp, 9 predicted proteins | sample RhiMetdeltSRZDD5_FD_75297 | JGI IMG/M metagenome (GOLD analysis project Ga0075431, IMG submission 75297) | Populus rhizosphere microbial communities from Tennessee, USA - Rhizosphere MetaG P. deltoides SRZDD5 | ecosystem: Host-associated > Plants > Roots > Rhizosphere > Soil | place: USA...
ACGGATCCAGCTTTTGTTTGGCTGCAGATCTAGTACGTATGATCTGTTGACCAATGCATAAACAACCAAAATAGGAGTTGGAGATGCCTTGTTTACGAGGCTGTGGTAATGTAAGAGTCGATATAATTTTGTCTCACACACGATATCATTTGGAGTATCGCCCACAGAGATATGATTACCTCTAGAGAGTAACTCGAGAGTCTTGGCTATCTTTGAGTATTCGGTTAGATTCCGATTTTGAGTATTCTTATCCTGGATTGTCATTTATATCATAACAATAACTTATTTGCTCTCTGGTTTTTTATTCGCGTTTTTTATATTTCTCAGAGTCTTCTTCATTTCTTGTAGATCCTTTAGAACCTCATCTAATTCCGTCCTTGTCGGGATGTTTAATAAATTAAGATTTCTTTCAACTATCTTGTTAATGCAATTTACAAAATCGAGCTGCTTTGAGTATACTTCATTGTACGCTACAGCAAACTCTTTTGATGAAAATAACGAACTATATGCTTCTTCAAAGGCATCAATTACAACCTGCCTAAACCTTTCAGAATCAGGATCATTCAATTTCGGATCAGATCTAGATTTCAAAAGTACGTTTCCAATCGCATGAAATTGAGTTTTTGACATTTGTAGCCAGTAATTTGACAGATACTTTTGTAGATCCATCAGTATCCGACTCAGCTCTTGTATATCTTCCAAGTATTCATTGTAATCCTTAGTTAATGCACTAAACATACCTAGTGTTGGAAAATTTTGTAATTTCTTCCATTTTTCAAAAATATCATATTTCGTGAAATCGTTCAAAGAATTATTTTCATCTTTCAATGTCTTTTATACCTATTTAGTATCTTGATTATTTACTATATTTACTTTAAATAAAAATCACACTAAATATTCGCTGTTCGGATGCAATTTGAATGAAAAGCTCATACTTTTGATTAGTATTGTCGGATTATAGTTAACTATAACATAAACAGTCATTGAATTCACTCAGTTGAACGGTCACTAAACTCAGTAGAGGTTTAATGTACGTTAATAAGGTCTTTCAATGCTATTAATCAATATGAGAATTACGGACATTTTTAAGAAATGGAGACCAAAAGGAAAGATGTATAGTCTTAGATGTAATCAATGTGGAAAAGGCTTTCTTTCAAGTTATGCACTTGAAGCTCCTGTATGCGGTAAATGTATGCAAAAGATAAAATCATCTGATTCTACGATTGATTATGATAAAAAATGTACTACCTGCGGTAACTTGGGGGTTATACATGCAAAATCACAATGCCATTCATGCTATTTTGGACTTCAAAATAATAATACTGGATAAATCAAAAAGATACATATCAGAAATCACAATTGATTGTGCTATTTTTTAATATATTGAATAATAATTTCACTAGACTAAATTAGTTAACCAATTTTTACAAAATTCGGGCTATATAGTAAAATGTGATTGGGAAACTAGCTTCATTTTCCTACCGAACCAGAGATGTGAGGTTCCATTATATGATTTCATCTGTAGCAACTTCATTCCAGTAATTTTTTCTATTTTTGTCAATCCAGTCAGGTCAATACAATAATTTTTTGCCTCAACAACAATAAATTCAAGGTTTTCTTCTCTGACGGTAACATGATTATATTTTAGTAAATCACTTGCTACAACAGTATGTAGTATCCAATAGACGCATTCATCAATTTCTATTTGCATTGGTTGATCTAGTAAGATACGACTGTGATATCTTTTAAGAAATTAGATAATATCATTTAGAAAAAATGATAATAAAAATTACTTGAAAGAACTAACTAATAGATTGTATAAAGAAATAATAAATTTAGAATCTAACATAAAATGTATCATTCTTATTGCATCAATACTATTATCGAATGTTACCTCAGCTAATTAAAAGCAACGTGGCAGACGACTATCTTTTTTTTGACCTGTTTTTCATTTTATTCAATTTTAATATTATTATTCCTGCTATCGCCCAAAGGATAGAAGAGAACAGGTATTGATGGAAAAACCAAGTTATTCCACCTCCTACAGCAAAGCATGCCCCTAAAATCCCGAGAATGTGTTTTTGTTTTACCATGACTTTTTACCTGTTTACAAGCCTGTTGTTTCCGTATTGATTGAATTATTTCTAATTAAAGAATTGTATAAAAAACATTTCATCGCTGCTCTTACTATTCATTTTGTCGAATCTTAAATATATTTACCACTAGTTAATAATATGTGAGATTTGCCCCCGCCTGCTCTTTTTGGCTTTATTATTCCCTTGGTTAGCTCGTTGGTATTAATAGATGCAATAAATCAACTTAATGCGTACGCAGACACAACATTTCAGATTTGTGTCAGTGGTAAATGCTAGATGGTCTTAGAGTACGAAGGATATCGTAGCCAAAAGACATGCATCAATGAAGATTGCGATCCAGATTTACTAGGTAATAACTCGACGAATAAGGTAAATTAAATTTGACACAATAGACAAAATTATTTAGTCAATTACAATTGTCTAGCGACCTAATTGGTATCCTTACAGGAACCGGATATCTCGTTTTCCTTTACATTTTTATCGCATTTTTCCTTATTTACACTACAAATCTTAACGCTAATACCATCCTTCCCCTCCCCAGTTGCGCAATACTGAAGCGATGAATCATCTTCTGCATGTACTATCACCATATTCAGATTGATAATGGTTATTGTGATGAGCGCAAATATCAAAATTAGTGATAATACGCTACTCATTACCTATCTCTCTACACTAGCATATTTAAGCCAAACTCTACTATTTGGTTTGTTTTTGCCTTATCCACATTGGCCATTACCGGGCCTAGTCACTCATAATTAAAACCTGTATATTTAAAAGACATGAGAAGACTATCTTGGGTCCCATACTCTGGTGGAATCACGTTACAATCCGTCCACGCTGGCTGAAGCCCAGTTAACTCGATATACGTTGGTTTTTAACATAGTAAATGTGAGAGAAAATTATTTACATATTTCTGGTATGTTTTTGAGGAATATCAGAATTTATTTCTCTAGGTACTAAAAAGTCACTAGTGATACCTCATGACTGTATGCACCTATTACGGCATTGTCCCATTTAATGGATACCCTGATCTGCATTACTAGAGTGGAAACAGAGGGGTTCCAATCATTAGTAAGATTCTTCCATAAGCATCGTTCCCTTTGTCTATTGTTACTTGTTAATTGAGATGAGAATAAAGATGATTTTCCTTGTGTTGCATAAATATTTTAATGAGTTAGTATCAATTACCAAGCCGGTCATTGTACATCATCCATTACTTCATTATTTTTCTTCTCCCTTTGTTTCTTCCTTACAAGATCCTTTACATCAGTGTAATTTGACTTGAGATGATAAACTAAAATTGTTAATAATTCGCCATTTGACGCCTCAAAATATACTTGACAAAGAAAATTCTAAATATTGATGGGTCTAGGTAACACATCATCGCAGACCTAAATTGCGTTGTGTAATCGCCAACCGTCTTAATCCTCTAACATACAAGAATCCCGACAAAGCGGCCAAAACAATTGACAATAGAAGTGCTATGTTGGTAAAATCAGACGGGACATTCATGGGATCCGAGTTCTTTGACGTTGAAATATAGTTACTGTCATTTTCCACCATAGTTCCACTTCTATTTACCATTACACCTAGACGATAGTTTAGATCGTACGAATTGATTCTTTGAATGGTTATTTTTAAATCCCACTCTCCAGCTTGACTGAGATATCCTCCAAATGTAGAGTACGCTGTATTATTTGTTCTTTCCAGATTAGCAATAATTGGACCTAAACTCAAATCACCCTTCTTAAATTCAATGAACACGTCAGAAGTTTGAGTTAAATTTTGATTTTCTCCTAGAATATTAACCGTAAAATTATTAAAACCTACAAAAAATGGAGAAATGACAAAACCTATAGGAACCCCTTGAACTTCTAGTGTCCGTGTAAACTCTCCTGGGGCTTCTTTCAATAAATGCTCTTCAGAAGTAGCACCATGAATAATCTCATGATCCATTAGGTCAGGTGTCGAAGTTACTGTCAAAAGAGATGCTGCACACAATGTACATATCATCAATAAAGTTTCAATCTTAATAGTTAACTTAATTGAGTCCAGTTTTTTCTGACTGAATCTTGTGTCGACGGATTTTCTGTTTTCAATTTTTTTAATACCAAGAAAATTCAACATCCTACCTATCCACAGTTGATGATACACTCCCATAAGGACTACAGGTAAGGCAATACATAGTTTTATTATAAGAACCCTGCCATAATCAGAAATCAGCAATTCATCAGCAGTTCGTATATGTAACCATGCCAAAGAAAGTCCGGTTATTCCTATGATTCCAATTGAAATTGTTGATACAAGTGAAAATTTGGCTAGTATTAATAATGTAATGGATTTTGGATGTGAAGGAAATTGTTGAATTTTTTCCGAGATAATCGTGGTGATACTATTTACGTTTGGAAAGAACACATATGAAATATACATCAGTCCTCCTATCCAAATAGAAACAGCAATTGAATGAATAAAATCAAATATGATCCCTACTAGCGACCATGATTGTAGAGAGCTGCTATGACTTACAAAACTATTTGTGCCAATAAAAATGCAAATTAGAGTCAGCAATATGTATAATAGAACTGCTCCGCTATCATTATGAGGTTTGTTCGGTCCATTTAGCTCATGATTTTTTGATATCACTCTGCCGTAGAAATAAGTAATGCATGTTATGGCTACACTACTTATTACTCTAATAAACCACACAGTACCATTAACTGTTTCAAATAAAAGTAATGACAGATTTCTAGCGTAAGAGGATCCAGCTTCAGTTACAACCGCGGCCTGAAAGAGAGGCAGGAAAGTTATAGCTATTGCCATAACAATTGAAAACACCATGATTAGTTTAGTGAATCTGGGCATTAGTAAAAATTCAACTTTGCCTCGCAATTGTATTCTATTTGGGTTATTCCAAAGGAATATTTGCAGTAGAACAAATCCCAGTATGAATACTTGCCCTATTATCACAGGAGCTTTCATGACAGCCAAAATTGGAGAAAATATGTCGTTGTTTTCTGAAATGTTTCGACTTGCGGCTTCCAGACTGCCGAAATTTCCAACTCCTACTACATACGTCCCCTTTGCTACGTGACCATCATCAAGGGATAAAGTCAACCAAGAGATAGAATAAACTCCTTCCTCAATCAGATTCCTATCTATGGATACTGATCCTTCTTTTCCAGATTGATCAGATATTTTGAAATCATCATTATCTATTCGTTGACCGGTTGAATCTATGACATGAATGTAACTCACATTGGAATCTGGTCTTTCAGAAAATAGAATAGATATGTTGGAAGGAAACACTTGTTGTGTCTCAATTAAAGAATTCGGTTTCAGCGTGTATTTGTCAGGCACTGCATGACCAAATACAATAGCGATGCTTTTGGAGTCATGTGTTAATGCAAAGGTAACTAAAATACATAATAACAAAATGATATATGGCTTTTTTAGCCAACTCATAAGAGTAAAACTTTTCAATGTGGGTGTGAATTTCAAAATTTTCAATAGTCTTCTATAAAAAAAGAGACAAGCTCTTTTGCTTTCTGTTCCAAGAAAGTTAATTGGAACTTGAATTTCCTTTCGATTGATTTATCATTTGCAAAATTTCGTTATTTGATATGTAGGGTTCAGGAAATGATGCATCTGTTCTTGCAGTGATACATCCAAACGCACCAGTCTGAGCCTTTTGTGTTACTCCTTCAGATATCTGTTTTGTAGAATTATCTTGGTTTCCTTCTCCCTCTGCGGTGCTACATTGGAAGTCAAGAGATAGAGTGACATTATTGATAGTACCAGACAGTCTATAATTATAGGTTGTTTCGATGGTAGGATAAAATACTGCCTCGTAATGGCCGGGGTCATTAAAAGCTGGTTCTATTTCTAGTATCTTTTTTTTGTCTCCCGCTGAAATTTCGAACTTTAGTGTTTTCTCCAATCCTTCAAGCATTTTGGTACCATTGGCATTTCGGTCAAGGGGATTTGCTGGATCAGCCATCCTAACAAAAGCCTCAGCGCCTGATTTGTCATCTACATAGACAGGTTCGTTCATTGATCCAACTGTAATCCAAAAATCTTCATTTCCAATGCTATACAATCTACTTTCATGTCCTAGTATGTTCTGTACTCCCGTAACGTAAAAGCTTCCAAATAGGAAACAAATGAGGGTTGAGAACGTAAAAAGTTGCTTTCTGATATTCATCCATTAAGAATAATGCTGACTTTATTTAACATCTGTGGTACATCAATCGAACATCACAGATGACCTCATGTTTTTTGTTGGAAGTTAGCAAAATTATCTCAATTCAATACACTGAATTGAATCAAAAATTTAGATAGGTATTGAAAGTTTGCCCTAGCACATTACTTGTCAATTTAGTAGTGCTAATGAATTTATTTGGATCATGAAATTGCCTGTGTCTGTTGGACTATTATTTTTAATGTTCACCACATACTCTACTATGATATCTACAGTTTTCCCAACTAAATTCAAGATTTCTATATCGATTGTTACTCTCCGAGTAAAGCCCCTCCCCCGTTGATTGGTGTTCCAAGAGTTTTATACTCTGAGCCACAATGAGTTATAGAGCAAAAGAAGCTGGTGGGCAAAGATTGTTTTTGTTATACAATCAACCCAACTCCTCCCATCAGTTTCTCATTTTACTCTTTCTACTAAACCCTCGTTCCTCAAGGCTTTTGGTAGAAGTTGAACCCCAGTTGGTCACAACCTGAGTATGGAGTGAGCACATATCACTGAATATTCAGTTGATTCTGAAAAGGCATCTCTAGTAAATAGATTATCCCATGTTTCAAATATAGGAAAACGCGATCATAATAGCAAGTCCTTTTATTAAGATACCTGCACTAAGATAATGTTGGCAAAAAGTCTGGCACTAACAATTATTCTAGCAGTGCTAATTGCAGGGTTGGGACATATTTACCTTGGATATAAGAAAAGAGGGGTAATAATTTTGATAGTTCGGATCGCCATATGGCTTGCCATATTCTGGCTAGTTCCATTTCCTCTGAGTTGGGTAATTGGACCAATATTTGGCGGCGGCTTCTGGCTTTGGCAGTTAATAGATGTAGTTAGACTGCATAATAAAATAAAATCGGGGCAAGCACAAACTACACAATTTAAGAACTAGTTACTACAGCTCAGATACATTATTGAGATAGTTTGAAATGAAAGGGATGAGACCACAGTAACAATCCAACACCAATCTAAAAGATCCTCAAATATGTGTGGAATTTGAATTTGGATTCCACAGATTTAGATTACACAATAAACATAATAAAGTTGTCAATCCGACAAGCGGAAGGGAAACTGGAAAATGTGGCATAATAATGAGCGCAACGGACCAAACGACACATGTTATTCTTCTGTGGAATTAATGGAGACAAATTAAATAATTTGACCTTCCATCAACTAAAAGCGCCTGTAAAATATGGAGATCATTTGATATTGTTCAAATTAATATAATTAACAAAGCATTCGATACTTTATTTAATACTATTTCTTCTCTAAATATCAATTTACACACTATTTTTGTCAACTTTGTCTTTTATCATAGCTTTATAAACTTAAAATAAAACCATTTACCTGACAGCATCTTGTACAACGTTTTTATGTGATGTTCTTCTACCAATAATTGTTTATTATGAGGAGAGGCGTCGAAATTATGGCAAGGTCAACCGCAGCAAAGAATGGTCAGGAGAGAGTCATTACAGATAGAGATAATTCAAGACACTTGCAGTATTTTAATAATGGGCAGTGGCGTCACAGTGAAAAATGTAGAGAATATACAAACAAAGAGTGCAAGGTAAAGAGGCTTAACAATTCCTTACGATGACCGTTAATGTTACCGGTCAAGTATTTATGAGTTCTTAATACTACTACAACTGCATAGGGAAAAAACAAAACCCACTGTAACTCCAATTATTATTCCAAGTGACAAATTACAGTTCCTCAAGAAAAAATTAGATGATCCGCACGTTTCACAATTTCTTAAAAGAGACTGTATTAGAGAAATAATGGGCGGTACATGTTCCATATGTCAAGAAACGCCCACCAAGATAGTGAGCTATCACCTGGAGGGTATTGTATTAATTGAAAGATATTATGATAAATGTATAGAAAGGATAGATCTTGATTAGGTTACCAATACATAAACAAATTTTGGGGTGCAGAAATAAATTGGAGGAGTAAGAGTTTATACTCCTATCTCTCTTGCTAGTTTCACAAGTTTTTTGCCGTCTTCTGTCAGGTTATTGAATACTTTGTTTTTAACACTCTTTCGGGCTACAAGTCCACGTTTCTGCGCCTTAAGCAGTTGTTTATGTCCATATCCATATGCGCCCAACTTGGTCAGCAGTTCTCTAGTCGGATATCCCTTTCCAGTACCAAGTGTCTTCAACAATCTCACCAGAGATTTTTCCTCCACGAGTATTTTTAACAGTTTTGCTTCTTTCATCGCATATTACTATATAACACTAATTATATAACAGTTACTGATAATTAGATACAAATTACTATTCAGATTCCTCCAAAAGTGATGCTCCGAAAGAGATTGAATCTGATTCAATAATAGTCTGAAATAGAGAATTTATACTTTCATACCCATTCATAACCAATACTTTTAAATTCCATGGTAATTGGATTAAATTCCCCTTCCAATACACATATCAATCCATTCATCCAAGTTAGTTTATCTGAATTAGTAAAATAAGTTCGAAGTACAACAAATTTGTTATTTTTGCTCATGTCGCGACCTTCGAACGATAACTCCTGTCCATCACTTGTAGTAAAAACACCTTGCCAATGCGATATTGTAACACCATTTTTCCCTTGTACAGAATTACCGGAACCCACTTTCTTCCCATCAGGGAAACCATTAAAACCTTTAAGCTCTCCGGTCCAACTTGCCTCTATTTCAGTTACTTCTGAACTTTCTGAAAGAATTTTCCTTCCAATTGGTTTGTCAATCTCCTCAAACAGTTTTTTTCCTCCTATAACCACCTTCCTAATTCACCGTTATTGTTCTCTGTAGTTAGCTTCGATATATCTTAATCCCTATCATTACCTCAAGACTCAAGATTTATCAATTATCAATTTAATTAATTCTAACTAGATCAAAAAGTGTAATATACGCATATTTTCTAAGGTTAGAGTCAAACGACATTCCTTCTGAAATAGTTGCGGTGGGATTTTGGTCTGATTTTTCTTGTTGCTCTCAATTATACTTTCTAGATTCAGAAACTAAATCATTAGGGCGTTATTCAAATTCCTAGCCAGGTTCATCTAATATGCATTCGTAGAATACAATTCGAAAAATTTCAGAATTTTACCACGACAACTATCATCTGCAATAGGAAACCCTACGCTACCATTTGAATCAGTATTGAATGTTTATCACTGAATAGTTAACTAAGATAACTTAACAAAATTAAGTAAAGAACTTATAGATTCGGTCCCATTGTAAATTAAATGTCTCTGAAAATGAAACGATCAAGAAAGTTTCCTATTGGCAGATACACTCCTGTTATATCAGTCACCATATTGGTCCTGTCATTAATATCAATACCAGCCTTCGCACAGCAAACCAATTTCATAGCTAGCTTATCTGGCCAAGTTATGTCACCGACAGTAAGTACAACCGCTACTGGAACAGCTAAATTTAACATAGAACCTGATGGAAATATGGCTTACCAGATAGATACAAGAAATCTATATGGGGTCATAGGAGCTCATATTAGTCTCAAGAATGGAACTGACTTGGCACAGGTCTTCAATTCTTATATGGAGATCAATGGAAAGTCTGAAATTCCCACTGGTGAAGTGAACGGCCAATTATCTAAAGGAGTTATTACACCTAGTGATCTTAGCGGTCCACTTACTGGCAAGACCGTTACAGATTTAACCAATCTTATGAAAAATGATTCAGTATA
>Ga0075431_100008931_pt1 | contig 10042 bp, 9 predicted proteins | sample RhiMetdeltSRZDD5_FD_75297 | JGI IMG/M metagenome (GOLD analysis project Ga0075431, IMG submission 75297) | Populus rhizosphere microbial communities from Tennessee, USA - Rhizosphere MetaG P. deltoides SRZDD5 | ecosystem: Host-associated > Plants > Roots > Rhizosphere > Soil | place: USA...
CCAGTCATTGCCCAGGAGAAAAAAGCGGAGGAGGCCAAGAAAGGAAGTGAGCCCGCGAAGGCCAAGGCGGAGAAAGTAGCGGGCGATATCGGCTTGTTGGATACGGAAAAGAATTACATGATCGTGGTGACCAAAGAGGGCAAACTCATCACGCTGGATTACAACACCAAAACCAAAGCCGTAGAAATCAAGGAGACAAAGGTGAAGATGGCCGATGTCGGGCTCGGTTCTTCCGCGAGCGTCGAATACGTCACCAAAGGCGATAAGAATTTTCTAACGAAGATGGATTTTACTCCTGCCAAAGGTGAATAGCGAAAAACCCATAAATCAAGCGGGATCAAGCCGAGGGCAATGACTCGATCTCGTCCCGGCGTTTCGGCTGTGATGCGATCGGAATGAAGAAGGAGATTTTAGTGCCGCTACCAGGGGAGGATTTGACGAAAAATTCTCCCCCGAGTTGTTTTACCCTTTGTTCCATCCCGGCTAAGCCGAATCGCGTTTCACTCTTTATGATCTCTTTCTGAAATCCGACGCCGTTATCGGACAGCGTTCCTTCCAACCGGCCATTATTGCGCACAAGACGGATATCAGTCTTCGACGCGTGCGAATGACGCGTTACATTGGTTAAAGCTTCGCGAAGAACGTAATAGATCTCGCGCTCTATGTCCGCCGGTAAATTTAGCTCCTCCGGCTCACTCTCCAGAATCACATCTAAACCCATACCGTCGCGCAAAAACCGCGCTTCTTCACGCAATTTTTCCACGAGAGTGCCGGCGATGAGCGGTTTTGTCGCTTGGCCCATAAGAAACCGGCGGATTTCTTTCATCGAATCTCTGGTAAGATCTTCCAGCGATCGCATTTCATCAATCAATTCTTTTTGGGAATCAGCTAGGTTTCTGCGACAACCTTCAAGACGGAGAATCAAAGTAGCCAGTGATTGGAGGATTCCATCATGCAATTCGAACAGGATCCTGCGTCTTTCCTGAAGAGTTGCTACTTCGCCCGCCGTTCTTGAGAGCGTTAACAGACGCTGATTTTGGTTTCGCTCAAATTGGCAAATGTAACCAAAGATGCCGGCTAGGACGATCAGGTAGAGACTTCGAACAAGTATGGTGTCAATTCCGATCGGTCCCTCGAGCGATTCTGCGGCGAGGGTCAGCCGGACAATGCCGTAGAGCACGACGCCAGCTAGTGCGACTGGAATGCTGCCCTTGAGCCCCCAACGTAGGCTCGCCGTGATGACGGGGAATGTATAATAAAAGAAAAACGGTGTGCGGGTTCCGCCGGTGGAAAAGACGATGACCGCGATCCAAACCACGTCAAGAGCGTTCGTCAGTATCCCAACCGGCGCTGACGCGGCCTCGCTTCGGCGGGCGAAATAGAGGACAACCAGGCTATAGAGTAAAAAAGAGATCAGCGAAACAAATGACAGTGTCGGAAAACGAGCCACGCGTTCCGGATTGAGTTGTATTACCAGGACGGCCACGACTGCAAAAGACACGCGCAACCAAGCCACCGCGGTGACCCGCTGCAACAGCCACCCGTCTTCAGGCGTGATTTTGTCAGGGCTCGTCACCATGGTTTACCGTATTCGCGGTAACTGCCTCGCAGTTGAACGAAGTTTGCGTTTATGCGGTGTCGACTTAATTACTCGAGTGCCCCATCAGCATGAGCGCTGCCTTAAACCGGTTATTGACTTTGAGCTTGTCGAAAATGTTAGTCAGGTGTGTTTTGACCGTCTTTTCGCTGATAAAAATTTTCTTGCCGATTTCCTCGTTGGTTAGACCCTCGGCAACCAGTTTTAAGATTTCCATCTCTCTTTTCGTCAGAGTTTTAATATTTTCATCGACCGGGGGTAGCGCTTCGCGCGGCGCTGCTTGATCTTGGACGATTTCTTGAAAGGTCTCCCACGACGGAACTTCCCGATCGATCCAGTAGCCGCCGCCATAGACCACTTTAATTGCCTGTAGCAGAGTGGCCGAAGGGACTCCCTTGGGCACGTAGCCTTTAGCCCCTCCCTTGGCGGCGTTCAGGACGTTTTCTTCGTCGGAAAACGCGGTCAGTATCATGACCCGAGTGGCTGGACTTCTAGCACCGACATCGAGAAGGTTTTGGACGACGTCCCCTTTGGGCATCTTTAGGTCGAGGAGCAATACGTCCGGTTTGGTCCGTTCAACGACCTTGGGGACTTCGTCGCCGTTTCCAGCTTCACCGACAACGAGAATATCTTTTTCGAGCGATAATATTTTCCGCAAGCCGTCCCGAAACAGCGCGTGATCGTCGGCGATTACGACTTTAATCGGTAACATAAGCTACCTCATGATCCTCGACCAATTATGTATTGAAATGAAAATACATCAATTATGCAGCCATGCAAACGAATGAAATTGGCTCTCGAAGCTGTATACAACTTTAGTTGTATTACGATCAAGTTCCACCAAGGGAGGAAAGGCAAAATCATACCTAAAGCGTATTGAGATGACCTGACGGTCACGATAAGTATCGTCGCTAATCCAAAGAAATTCTCTTTATTACGGAGGTAAAATGAAGAGCCTGTTATCAATTACTGGTGTTGCAGCAGTGTCTGTAATATTTGCGCTCTCAGGATGTTCGAGCCAAGAAGAAATGGCGCCTAAGCCGGCTCCGGCACCCGCCCCGGCTGCAAAGGCCGAAGCGCCGGCCGCGAAGGCCGACGGGAAAGCGCCCGAGGAAAAGGGAGCCGAAAAGGCGAAAGCAACCAAGCTCGCGGGCGATGTCGGACTTCTGGATACCGAAAAGAACTATATGATTCTGGTAACCAAAGAAGGCAAGCTCGTGACGCTTGATTTCGACGCCAAGTTCCAACCGACCCAGAAGGAGCCGGTCGAAAGCAAAGTCGCCGAGATCGGGCTCGGCTCGTCGGCGGTTGTGCAATATACTAAAGAAGGAGAAAAGAGTATCGCTACGAATATCGAATTTGTGCCGGCAAAGGGCGAGTAAGAAGACCGCTGGCTTGAAAAGTCTTAATTACGAATCAGGAGGAAACACGCAAATGAGAGCGAATACGATGGCTTTAGGCGGGTTGGCTTTGTTGCTGGCGGCGTCTTTGGCGTTACCAGTTGTTGCCCAAGAGGAAAAAAAGGCTGAGAAACAGGCGGAAGAGAAGAAAGCCGAACCGGCCAAAGCTAAGGCGGAGAAGGTTTCTGGCGACATCGGCTTATTGGATACCGAAAAAAACTACATGATTGTCGTCACTAAAGAGGGAAAGTTGATCACTTTGGATTTTAACCAGAAAACCAAGGCAACTGAGATTAAAGAGACGAAGGTGAAGATGGGAGACGTTGGTCTCGGCTCTTCGGCAGTTGTCGAGTACACGACTAAAGGCGAGAAAAATTTCTTGAGCAAGATGGAATTCACGCCAGCGAAAGGCGAGTAAGCTCGTCTCCGATTGTGGCAGGTCTAAAAAATGGGCACGGCGGCGCACGCCATGCCCATTTTTTTGTTCACTTCAAATTAAATAGGTTGAAAGCGCTATGGCGAGATTGGCAGGCGCGGCCGGCGCTAGAATTAAAAACCGTCCTCTTCCGTGTCGGCAAGATCGAGCTTACGGTAGCTGCGTTCATTGTCTAAAGTTTTTTGCCGCTTCGCTTCTCTTTCGTTCTCCTCCTGGCATCTCACGCAAAGGCGCGTAAAGGGCAAGATTTTTAAGCGACCCAGTTGGATTTCACCTTCGCAGCTCTCGCAAATACCATAGGTTTTATCGGCGATTCGCTGGAGTGCGTCGTCGATGGCGACGAGCTTTTCGCGCTCGCGATCGTTGAGAATAAAATTGATTTCTCGATCTCTCTCATCGCTGGCGAGATCGTAGGTGTCACGGCCTTCGTCTTTCACCCCTTCGGTCTCTTCTTTGACGCGGCCTTGCATTTCTTTCATCAGTTGCCGCTTCATCTCCTCGAGCATATCCGAAGCTTGTTTCAAGAAATCTCTTCGTTGTTTTTTTTCTTTATCGGGATCGGTTTTAGGCATTGATAATCTCACCTATCAGGTCGTAATCGAGGCCACCGGTAATTCTGACATCGACCATTTCACCGCAAACTGTAGTCTCTCCTGCCAAACCTTCCACATATACGGTTCCGTCCACCTCCGGTGCGTGGGCTTGGGTACGACCAGTTGCTTTGTGGGAGTCAAGATCGATCTCGTCGATCATAACGCGCTGAATGCTCCCAATCAAGGCCTCGTTCTTTTTTCGTGAGATCGTTGATTGCAAGTCCATCACTTCCTGCCAACGCCGTTCTTTATCTTGTTCCGAAACCTTCCCCGGCATGCGCGCCGCGGCGGTGCCTTCTTCCTCGGAGTACTTGAATACACCGAGTCTCTCGAATTCGGCTTCCTCCACGAACTGCAAAAGTTCCGCGAAATCCGCTTCGCTCTCGCCCGGAAACCCAACGATCAATGACGTGCGCAGGGTCAATCCCGGAATCGATTGGCGCAGCTTACTCACTGCTTCTCGAACGGCGCTGCCGCTTTTGCCCCGACGCATTCGCTGCAACACCGATTTGCTGCTGTGTTGGAAAGGGATATCCATGTACTTGCAGATTTTAGCGCTGTCGCGGATGAGCTCGAGGAGCGGTAAATCGAGAAAGTTAGGATAAGCGTATAAAAGCCGAATCCACTCGATCGATGGTACTTTTTCCATCCTGCACAGCAAACGTTCGAGGGTGGTGCCGTCTTTTCGGTCTCGACCGTAAGCGGTGAGATCTTGCGCGATGAGATTGATCTCTTTGACGCCGTTTTGGGCGAGCTCTGCTGTCTCTTCGACCACCGAATCGATCGAGCGGCTGCGGTGCGGGCCGCGCAATTGCGGGATGATGCAGAAAGCGCATTTGTGATCGCACCCCTCCGATACTTTTAGAAATGCGGTATAGGAAGGCGTCGATCGTAAACGAGGCGTGGCGTGATCGTAAATGTAACTCGGAACGCCGATAAATTGGCGCCGGGCGGTGTTTGCCTCATGCTCGCGCAGGATTTCGGCGATGCGCGGGACTTCGCCGGTGCCGATGAACAGATCGACTTCCGGCAATTCGGCGGCGAGCTCGTCCGGATAGCGCTGGGAAAGGCATCCAGCGACAATGAGTTTTTTTATTTGCCCCGTTTCTTTCAGTCGTGCCACATCGAGGACGGTGTCGATGGATTCTTCTTTAGCGGCGCCGATAAAGCCGCAAGTATTGACCAGGACAATGTCAGCGAGCTCGGGCTCGCGCACCATTTCGAAATTGTTCTGGTGCAGAAGCCCGGCCATGACTTCGGAATCGACTAGGTTACGGGCGCATCCTAAACTGATAATGTTGAATTTTTGCTTCGCTTCGCTCATTGCCCTAGCTCAACCACATCGGCGCCTTTCGGAATCTGCGCCTCAAATAAAGAATCCTTTAATCCGACGCCTTTGCGCATGGCGGAAAAGCGCACGGTCGTCAGATTGCTCGCCGCATCGCGCACGCTTACCCAGACGATATCGTTTGATGTCTTGTTGACGCCGAGGAGAATTTCCGTGAAACCTCCGGCCTCGCCCTTGGGTTCGAGCCGCAAAACATACTGATTGTCTTCGCTCGCCTTGAGGGCAGCATTGAAATCCTTTTTCAAATTTCCTAATCCGAGCAGGAAAGACAGTGGAATATCGCCGCGAAAAGCATTTTTGAGCGGGCTTTTGATCACTTGATTTTGCTCTGGCTGATAAAAATACAGGTGCTTGCCGTCGGCGAGCACGAATTGTCCTTTCGGTTCGTCGTAGCGCCAGAGCATCTTGCCGGGCCGTTTAAAGGACAGCTTCCCTGATGACTTCAGGCTGCGGTTGAGCGTTTTGACTTCAGTTTCCTGGCGGAAGTCCGCGACAAAATCCGCCGTCGCGTCGTAATTTTTTTGCAGCTTGTCGACGATCGCATCGGCGTTGTTGTTCTCCGCGGCGCCGCTCGGTTGCACTAAGGCAAACGCCATAAGCGTGACTATAAAGACGCCGGCTATCCATCGAGGCGGCGTCTTAAGCGTCGATTTTTCTTGCATAAACTTCACGGGGTTTGGCACCGTCGGGGGGTCCGACCACGCCGTCTCTTTCCATTTGCTCGATCATCCGAGCCGCGCGATTGTATCCTACCCGCAATCTCCGTTGAATCATAGAGATCGAAGCCTGCTGGGTTTCCGTCACGATCGCGAGCGCTTGATCGTACATCTCGTCGTATTCTTCATCGACCGCCGCCGCCGCTTCGACTTCTCTCTTGGCTTCGAGCACTTCCGGTCGATAGGTTGGCCGACCCTGCTGCTTGATGAATTTCATCACCCGAAGGACCTCTTGGTCCGAGACAAACGCACCATGCACCCGGATTATGCGCGCGGTTCCCGGGGGCAGAAAAAGTAAATCGCCATCGCCTAGCAGTTTTTCACCCCCCATAGAGTCCAAAATCGTTCGCGAATCGACGCGGGAAGTCACTTGAAAAGAAATTCGAGCGGGAAAATTGGCTTTGATCAACCCGGTAATTACGTCCACCGAGGGGCGCTGAGTCGCGAGAATCAAATGAATGCCCGCGGCGCGCGCTTTTTGCGCCAGCCGCGTAATGTACTCCTCGATATCGCGACCGACCGTCATCATAAGATCGGCCAATTCATCGATAATGATCACGATTCTCGGCAGTTTTTCATGCACCAGGGGCGCGATCGGAGAGAGATTGCCACCGACGGCGGGCGTTTCCTCGGTTGCTTCCTGCTCCATTAGATCGATGACGCTTCTTTTGTTGCCGGCTTCTCTTTCGAGCGTGCGATTGTAATTGTCGATGTTGCGTGCGCCCTTATCCCGCATTAGGCGATAGCGGCGATCCATTTCATCCATTGCCCAAAAAAGCGCGGCGGCCGCCTTTTTTGGATCAGTCACCACGGGTACCAGTAAGTGCGGGATATCTTCATAAACCGTAAGCTCGAGCATCTTTGGGTCGACCATGATGAATTTCACGTCCTGCGGGCTCGACTTGAATAGAATGCTCAAAATCATCGCGTTGATCGAAACCGATTTGCCGGTGCCGGTGGCGCCGGCGACGAGCAGATGGGGCATCCTGCCGAGATCGGTCGCGAATGGCCTGCCGCCAATATCTTTGCCGAGCGCGAGGGTGATCTTCGAGTCCGTGCTACGATAGCTTTCGCTTTCAATGACTTCGCGTAAATAAACCGTTTCGCGCCGCGGGTTGGGGATCTCGATGCCGACTACTGATTCACCGGGGATCGGCGCTAGGATGCGCACGCTCACGGCGCGCAGCGCCATAGCGAGATCATCCGCCAGCATCACGATACGACGTACTTTGACGCCCGCCGCGGGCTTGAATTCGTACATGGTGATGACCGGACCGGGCCGCACCGCCACCACTTCGCCTGCGACGCCAAAATCCTCGAGCTTTTTTTGCAGGATGAGCGAATTGGCGTGTAGCGTTTCTTTATCGATCTTGAATTGCTCGCCTTCGGACGGATCCAACAACTCTGACGGCGGTAGCTTATAGCCTTCGCCAATCTCCGGGAGCTTGAATTGCTCCGGCGGCGACGCCGGCTTTTTTGGCAGCTTTTTGGCCATCGAGTCATCTTTGACTTCATCTTTCAAGACGATCGGCGGCGGGATGTAGTCCTTTTTTTCTTTCTTGGTATTCTCGCCTTTGCGTTTGTCGCTCTTGTCCTTGAACTCCTTTAGCCGATTGTTGATGGCGGGAACGAATGACTTTCTGAAACCGACAAAGCTCTTTCTGGTATGGCCAATCAGATCGAATAACGAGTGTTGCGTGAGCACCATCACCGACAAAAGCATCGTAAAGCAGGCGATCAGGACCGCGCTTAATCGGCCGAAAAGCGGCACCAAAACACTTTCATTGAGAAAACCGCCGATGATGCCGCCGGCGTCGCGCGCGCTTTCGGTGTCGATCACCACGCTCAGAATCACCCCGAGGCTCAAGAGCAAAATGGCGTAAGCGACGGTCTTGGTGAGCTGGATTCCTTGGTAATTGGCGCGAAACATTCGGAGCGCCGCCACGCATAAAAAAACCGGCACGAGATAGGCGGTGATGCCAAGGCTTTGTAGCAACAGATCAGCTAAAAAAGCGCCGATAAAGCCGCCCCAGTTATGGGCATCGAGCGCGCCCGATGGCGTATTGAGCGAACGGTCGGCGGCGCTGTAGGAGATCAAGCTGAGCGCGATCAGCAAGGCGGTCAGGCAAATGACCACGCCCCAAATTTCACGATGGAGCCGACCCTTTTCCGGAACACTGGACATAGGTGCGTTTCCTCAAGTTTCGATGATGTACGGGAGAACAAAGGGATGGCGCTCCAATTTTTTTCGAAAAAAGCGCCGTAGTGCCTTGCGCACTTCTTCTTTGAGCTCGGCTGGATCGGTGCGGGTTTCTCGGTTGATGCTGCCGAGAGTTTCGAGAACTACTTTTTTGGCGTTCTCCAAAACTTCTTCGCTTTCCTCCGCGCGCATAAAGCCGCGCGAGATAAGATCCGGCCCGGCAACCACTTCGCCCGACTGCTGATGGATGGCCATCACGACCAGCACCATGCCGTCTTCCGAAAGATGGCGGCGGTCGCGGATGACGATATCGCCGACATCACCGACTCCTTTGCCATCGACAAAAACTTTTCCCACCTGGATCGACTTGGTTTTTTGCGCGCTGTTCACGGTCAGCTCCAAAACATCGCCGTCTTCGAGTAAAAAGCAGTTTGCCGCCGGGATACCGACGTCTTGGGCCAGGCGCCGATGGCGCACGAGGTGGCGATATTCGCCGTGAATCGGCACAAAATAACGCGGCCGGGTGAGTTGCAGCATGGTCTTGAGCTCTTCCTGGCTTGCATGACCGGAAACATGGATCTCCGAGACTTTTTCGTAGTGCACCTCGGCCCCACGCCGGTACAAGTGATTGATCAAATTGGAAATCGTTTTCTCGTTGCCGGGAATGAACTTGGAGGAAAGAATCACAGTGTCGCCGGGGTCGATCTTGATGGTTTTGTGGTCGTTCAAGGCGACGCGATGCAGCACCGACAGAGGCTCGCCCTGGCTGCCGGTAGTGAGAAACGTGAGCTGATCGAGCGGCAGATCGTGCCAACGATCGCTTTCGGTCATAAAGTTGCGAGGTAAATGCAGATAGCCCAATTCTGCGGCGACCTGACCGTTACGGATCATGCTTCGCCCGCTCAGTACAACGCGCCGGCCGCAACGCTCGGAGATATCGACGACCTGTTGAATCCTCGGGATGCTCGATGAAAAGGTCGAGACCAACACTTTACCGGTGCTCTGCTGCATGATCTGCTCGAGATTGGTGCCGACTTCCCGTTCCGACGGCGTGTAGCCCGGGCGCTCGACGTTGGTCGAGTCGGATAACAGCAGCAACACGCCTTTTTCGCCGTAAGCAGCAAAGGTCTGGAAGTCGAACATTTCGCCTTCCATCGGTGTGTTGTCGATCTTGAAGTCGCCAGTGTGGATAATAGTTCCAATCGGCGTTTCGATGGCCAGCGCCAGGCAGTCCATCAGGCTGTGGGTCACGCGAATGCCTTCGATACGAAACGGCGCGATGTCCCACGGCACCCCAGCGGTGATTTGGCGCACGTCCGCGGTGTCTTCCAAGTCATGCTCGATGAGTTTGTTGGCGAGGAGTCCGAGTGTCAGGCGCGTGCCGAAGATCGGCACGTCGAAGTGTTCCAGAATATACGGCAACGCGCCGACATGGTCTTCGTGCGCGTGAGTGAGTACGATCGCTTTGAGTTTGTCTCGAGTCTCGAGCAGATAGCTCACGTCGGGAATGACCAGATCGATACCCAAAAGATCGGCGCTCGGAAACATGAGGCCGCAATCGACAGCGATGGCGGCGTCGCCGTATTCGATCAACATCATGTTGAGGCCGAACTCGCCTAGGCCGCCGAGTGGAATGATTTTGACCGAATCCATAGTCCGTAGTCCGTTCAGGTGCGCTGGTTTTTCAATGACCTAATGGCGATCGCGGGATGGCCGCTTGCGCCGGCCGGGTCTGTTTGCGCCGGATCGTCC
>Ga0075431_100008932_pt1 | contig 10042 bp, 9 predicted proteins | sample RhiMetdeltSRZDD5_FD_75297 | JGI IMG/M metagenome (GOLD analysis project Ga0075431, IMG submission 75297) | Populus rhizosphere microbial communities from Tennessee, USA - Rhizosphere MetaG P. deltoides SRZDD5 | ecosystem: Host-associated > Plants > Roots > Rhizosphere > Soil | place: USA...
CTCTCGAGCTTCCGGATCATCCGGCGCACGACGCGACCGCCTTCCGCGCGGCGTAGCTCCCCCGTGACCGAGGTGGAGGCGGCCTCCCAGTGGGGGACTTCGAGCAACCGAGACGTCCGGAACGACCGGCCGGTGAGCAGGAACCCCATGGCCTCCAGGAGATTGGTCTTCCCCTGGGCGTTCGGTCCGATCAGCAGATTGAGGTGCGACGACGGGCTGTATTCGAGGGTGCGATAGTTACGAAATTCGAGTAGTTGAATCCATCCAATCTGCACCCAGCGACGCTCCTGTGTTCAGAGCGAAAACCCTTGTTTTTTCGAGCGAAAACGCTCGTTAAATACGCATGGGCATTATAACACAGCGGTACGCGTCGTCTTCGGCACTTTTGACCACTCCGGGGCTCAATGCGTCCTTGAATTCGAACACCACGGCGTCCCCTTCCATGGGGGCGAGCGCCTCGAGGACATAGCGGGAGTTGAACGCGATGGCGACCTCCTCTCCGGCATAGTCGACGGTCAACGCCTCCTCCGCCTCCCCAAGCTCAGCGCTCGACGCCGAGAGCTTCAACGAGGCAGGACTGAGCGTCAGCTTGACCGGCTTGTTCCGCTCCTCGGCCATCACCGACACGCGCCGCAGCGCAGCAATGAGCGCCGGACGGCTGAGGGTCAGACGCCCGGGGTGCGCCTTCGGGATCACGGCCTCATAGTTCGGGAACTGGCCTTCGATCAACCGTGCGGTCATCACGAAGTTGGGCATCTGCAGCACGAACTGGTTGTCCGTGATCGCGATCTGGACTTCCTCACCGACACCGAGCGCACGCTGGATCTCGGAAACGGCCTTGCGCGGCACGATGCCGGTCACGGGCGCGGCCGTTTGGGCGAGTCCTCGCGTCGTCATGGCGAGCCGGTGGCCATCGGTGGCCACGATCCGAATCTCCTTGGGCTGGATGACGAACAGCACACCGTTCAGCGCATACCGGGTTTCGTCGTGCGAGACGGCAAAGCTCGTGTGCGTCAGCATCTCGCGCAGGGTTTTCGCCTCGAGCGTGAGCCACGCGGACGGTGAGGCTGGAACCACCGCCGGGAAGTCGTCGGGACCCAGGCCGACCAGCTTGTACGACACGCCACTGCACCGGAGGCTCACCGTCGCGTTGTCGGCCGCCTTCAGCGTCAGCGATGCGGCCGGCAATTCCTTGACGATCTCCGACAGCTTCCGCGCGGAGATCGTGATCGCGCCCTTCGAGGCCACGCGCGCCGGAATCGTGACACGCGCTCCGACCTCGAGGTCCGTGGCGCTCAGGCGGACCGTCTCGCCGTCACTCTCGAGGAGCACGTTGGCAAGGATCGGCAACGTCTGCCGTGGCTCGACGATGTTCTGCACCATCTGCAGACCCTTGAGGAACGCGTCACGGTCCAGCACCACTTCCATGAAGGTCTCCGATGTTGTTTAGAGAAACAGAAAGACAACTTCGTAGTAGTCGAAAGCCGTAGGACGTGTGGACAACGCCCGGGCGCCGTAAGTCGCGTCGTGATGGGCCGTTCGTGATGCGCCAGTCATTGGATAAGACCGTGGATGCCGCGGGAACTCCTGGGGATCAGAGTGTGATCCCTTGGATAATCCCATCGACGGTCTTGCGTAGTTTGGGATCTTCTTGCAGGAGTGTCTGGATCTTGTCCACCGCGTGCAGGACCGTCGTGTGGTCCTTTCCGCCGAAGGCGCGGCCGACCTCGGCGAGCGAGGCGTGGGTGAGCTGGCGTGAGAGGTACATCGCGACCTGGCGCGGGAACGCCACGGCCTTGGTGCGGCTCTTGGCCTTCAGATCCGCGATCTTGACCCCGAAGAAGTCGCCGACCTTTCGCTGGATCTGCTCGATCGTGATGATCTTCTCGTCTTCGCCCCAGAGATCCGCGAGGACTTCCTGGGCCAGGTCCACGCCCATCTCACGGCCCGTGAGGGCGCAGAAGGCGATCATCCGGGTGAGGCTCCCCTCGAGCTCCCGGATGTTGGACTTCACCCGGCCGGCGATGAGATAGGCGACGTCGTCGTCGAGACGCACCCGCTCGACGGCGGCCTTCTTCTTCAGGATCGCCACGCGCGTTTCGAAGTCGGGCGGCTGGATGTCGGCGATGAGGCCCCACTCGAACCGCGAGCGCAGGCGCTCCTCGATCTCGGGGATGTCCTTCGGCGAGCAGTCGCTCGAGAGGATGATCTGCTTGCGCGATTCGTAGAGGTCGTTGAACGTGTGGAAGAACTCCTCCTGCGTGCGCTCCTTGCCCGAGATGAACTGGATGTCGTCGATCAGGAGGAGATCGATCGTGCGATAGCGGCCGCGGAATTCCGCGGTGCGATCGTAGCGGATCGCGTTGATGAGCTCGTTCGTGAAGCGCTCGGACGACAGGTAGGCGACGGACAGCCCCGCGAAGAGGCGGGCGGCCTGGTGGCCCACCGCGTGAAGCAAGTGCGTCTTGCCCAGCCCGACCCCACCGTAGATGAACAATGGGTTGTAGGCCCGCGAAGGCAGCTCCGCCACGGCCTGGCACGCCGCCTGGGCGAACTGGTTCGACGAGCCGACGACGAAGGTGTCGAACGTGTAGCGAGGGTTCAGGCCCTCGATCTTCGCGCCGCCGCGCGCGGCGGTGGCCGGGGCGCTCGCCTCGGCGGCGCCCTCCTCGCTCGGCGCGTCATCGATGACGATGGAGACGCGCGGGTGGCCCCCGATGCACTCGGCCGCGGCCGCCTGGAGGACATCGAGGTGGTGCTGGATCAACCAGTCGCGCGTGAACCGGTTCGGCGCCGCAATCGTGAGGTGGTCGCCCTCGAGCGACAGCGGCCGGCAGGGGCGCAACCAGGAATCGAGAACAGCCCCAGGGAGCTTGCGGGCTGTAGCGTCTAAAAGGCGAGTCCACAAGCCACTTAACACTAGCGAGGCCCCCAGTTACGCACAGACTTATCCACAGATGTGGATAGCCTAAGCGCTTTCGGCAGGAACATCTGCGCACGGCAGCGCGCGCATCGACAAAAACCCTCTCCGATCTCGTGAGTGGCGAACAGTAGTACGCGGTCCGCGACGATGTCAACAACGTTTCAGCATCGTGACGACGGCGCGTTGAGTTGACTTGAAAGACCCGACTGTTACACTACGTCGGCTCTGCCCATCCTGCGGGAGCTCGAGGTCCTGTAGTGCGACCTCCACGCTGTTCAAGGGGGATCACCGGTCATGAAGCGGACGTTTCAGCCGAATGTGCGCCGCCGGAAGAAGACGCATGGCTTCCGCGCGCGGATGAAGACCAAGGGCGGACGTAAAACGTTGAAGCGGCGGCGTGCGAAGGGGCGGAAACGGCTGACGGTGTAAGCGGACGGCTCCGCCGTCCCGAACGGCTCACCAAGGGCGCCGAGTTCCAGGCGCTGTTCCGGCAGGGCAAGCGAGTCGAAAGACCGTCGATGATCGTCCTCTGGCGCGCGAGCGAGAGCCCACGGCGTGCGGGCTTCGCGGTCGGGCGCCAGATTCGTGGAGCCGTGAAGCGGAACCGGGCCCGCCGGCGGCTCCGAGAGGCCTATCGGGCCGCGCGGGACGTCGCGCCCGCCGGGGTCGACCTGGTCGTGATCGGCCGCGCGACAGCGCTGACGCTCACCCTGGCGGCGCTGATCGATGACATGCGCAACGCGTTCCGCGTGATGGCGACGCCACGGAGTGGGAAGTGAGCAGCGCCGTACGAGCGGCCGTCCTCGCGGTGAGAGGGTACCAGCGGCTCGTGTCCCCGCTCCTGCCCCCGAGCTGCCGATTCGCGCCGACGTGCTCGGAGTATGCGGCGCAGGCGATTGCGCAGCAGGGTGTCGTCCGCGGCGGCTGGCTCGCGCTGCGCCGGCTCGTGAAGTGCCACCCATTCCACCCAGGAGGGTTTGACCCGCCGCCAGTATCGCGGCGGAGAGAGTAACGATGGAGAAACGGGCGATCCTGGCCGCCGTTCTCATGGCGGCGCTGCTCATCGTGTACCAGACGTTCTTTCTGCCGACGCCGCCGGTGACGCCACCCGACCAGCAAGCGTCCGCGCCCAAGCCCCCGGCACCGGCCCCTGCCGCCCCTCCAGCGTCGGCACCACCCGCGCCCGTGTCGGCGCCAACCCCGGGACCCGCCCCGGCCGCTGGAGCCCCCGCCTCCGCCGCCCAGCGGCCTCCGCAGCGCACGGTCGCGGCGGACAGTCCCCTCCATCACGCCGTCGTCAGCAGCGAGGGCGGCAAGCTTCAGGAGTGGACGCTCCACTACCGCGGCGAGAAGCCGATGGTGATCGTCGGTGAGCTCGGCCCGCGTGGCCTCGTGCTCGCCCCCCCGGAGGGAGTCTTCGCCGCCGACCCCCTGCCGATGACCATCGGGCGCGACGAGGTCCGGGTGGGTTCGGACAAGCCCACCGACGCCCTCCCGCTCACGGCCGAGACGGATGGGCTGCGGATCAAGAAGACGATGCAGTTCGAGGCCGGGGGTTTCGCGTACGAGGTGAAGCTCAGGGTCGAGAACACCTCGTCGGCGCCGCGGACGGTCAGCGTGATGCTGCCATGGCGGACACGCACCGACTGGAAGGGCGTGACCGAGAAGTTCCTCGGGCAGCACCCCACCGAGCTGATCTGGTCGGCCGATGGGCGCATCCGGCACATCGAGACCCTCACGTCGGTCGAGGACCAGGAGGTTGCCGGGGCCTGGGTCGCGATGGGAAGCATCTGGTATCTCCACGCGCTGGTCCCGAAGAGCCCGGATTTCAAGATCGTGACGCGGGCCGAGAAGGGCGCGCCGGCCAAGCCCGGTGACGCGCCTCCGGTGACGCACGTCTCGATGGGCGTGCGCGCCACGCCGACGATCGCGCCCGGCCAAGCCTGGGAAGGCACGGTGCTCGTCTACATCGGGCCGAAGGAATACGACCGGCTCGCCCCGTACGGGCTCGAGGGCACGATCAACTTCGGCGGGTTCCCCATTCCGCGCGCCTACGGCGGGCTGCCGATGGAATGGCTCGGCGTCCCGATCCTCAAGCTCATGAACTGGGTCTATCACCACGTCGGTAACTACGGCGTGGCGATCATCCTGCTCACCGTGGTCTCGAAGGTGCTGTTCTACCCGTTGACCGTGAAGAGCATGCGGTCGATGAAGGCGATGCAGACGCTGCAGCCGCAGATCAACGCGCTCCGGAACAAGTACAAGAGCGACCCGCAGCGGCTGCAGCGGGAAACGCTCGACCTGTACCGCAAGAACAAGGTCAATCCGGCGGGCGGCTGTCTGCCGATGATCGCGCAGATCCCCATCTTCTACGCGCTCTACCTCGCGCTCTCGGTCTCCGTTGAGCTCCAGGGCGCGACGTTCCTGTGCTTCGGGCGCGTGCCGTCGTGGATGCCGCTCCTCGGCGGTCAGGATCTGTGGATCTGCGATCTCGCGAGCCACGATCCGACCTACGTGCTGCCGATCCTCATGGGCGTGACGATGTTCATCCAGCAGAAGATGACGCCGGTGGCCGGCGATCCCCGGCAGGCGAAGATGATGCTGGTCATGCCGTTCGTGTTCACGTTCATGTTCATCAACCTGCCGGCGGGACTCGTTCTGTACTGGACGGTCTCGAACGTGCTGCAGATCCTCCAGCAGTGGTACATGGACCGGTCGAAGAAGCGCGACGACGAGCGGGTCGCCAGGCAAGACAAGCAAACCAGCCGCGCCTGAGCGGCGGCACGGAGACCGGTCACGGGCGCTGACACCATCGTGGCAATCGCGACGCCCTCGGGCGCCAGCGCCCTCGGCGTCGTCCGGTTGAGCGGACCGGATGCGGTGCCCGTGGCCGGCGCACTTCTTCGGGCGCCGAGCGCGCTCGAGTCCCAGCCCTCGCACACCATCCGCAAGGTCCACCTCGTGAATCACCGCGCCGGGACGTTGATCGACGAGGCCATGTGCGTCGTGATGCGGGCACCGCGCTCCCCGACCGGTGAAGACGTCGTCGAGCTCTCGTGTCATGGAGGTCCCGCCCTGCTCGCAATGGTCGTCGCGGAGCTGTGTCGCGCCGGCGCGCGAGTGGCGATGCCGGGCGAGTTCACGCGGCGGGCGTTCGTGAACGGACGGGTCGATCTCGCCCGGGCCGAAGCGGTGGCGCTCCTGATCAGCGCCCGGACCGAGCGAGCCGTCACTCTCGCCGCCCGCGCGCTCGACGGCGGGCTCGGCCGCCAGATCGAAGCGCTTCGCGAGGCCCTCATCGATCTCATCGCGCGGCTCGAGGTCGGTCTCGATTTCCCCGACGACGAAGTGAGTCTCGCGAGTATCGCCGCGCGCGCCCGTGTGCAAAGCCTCGCGCACGAGGTCGACGCACTCCTTGCGGCCGCGCACCGGGGACGGCTCGTGCACGAGGGCGTGACGATCGCGCTCGTGGGTCGGCCCAATGCGGGCAAATCGAGTCTCCTGAATGCCCTGCTCGGGCGTGAGCGCGCGATCGTCGCGCCGACGCCGGGCACGACGCGCGACGTCGTCGAGGGCACGCTCGAGATCGCCGGCGTGCCGGTACGGCTCCTGGACACGGCCGGGATCGGGCAACCGGGCGACCCCGTCGAAGCGGAAGGTATGCGACGCACGAACCGCGCGATCGAGGAGAGCGATCTGGTGGTGCTGGTTGTCGATGGCAGCGTCGCGCCGAGCGCCGACCCTCTCCTGGAAGCGGTGCTGGCGGGGCGCCAGGTCCTGGCGGTGCGCTCGAAATGCGACCTCCCACCGCACCCCGGCGTTACGATCGGGACCGACAGCGTCGCGGTATCGGCAACGGCCGGGAGTGGGCTGGCCGCGCTGGTCACCAAGCTCGCCGCTGAAGTCGTCCGGATGGCCGGAATCTTCAATGATGAAAGCCAGATAGCGGCAACCTTGCGGCAGATGGAAGGGCTGGAGGGTATCGGACGCTCTCTCAAAGCGGCCGGCGGTGCGCTCGCGGAGTTGCCGCTCGAGGTCGCGCTCGTGGACCTTCGAGACGCCCTCGTCGGGGTGTCGGCGCTCCTGGGATGTGAAGTGGGGGACGCCGTCCTCGACCGCATCTTTGCGACATTCTGTGTCGGGAAGTGAGTGTTCTTCCGCGCTCACTGCTCGGTTCAGCGCTTCCAGGGGTCGGGCGCCGACTCAGCGAGGGCGAGGCCGAGCTTCTCAGGAAGTATCAGGATCTATTAATCAAATGGCAAAAGACCACCCGGCTGGTTGGCTCGGTCGAACCGTCGTGGGTTGCGGAGAATGTCTTCGTCCACAGCTTCTGCTTTCTCGTGGGGCTTCCTGAGGGTACGCGCCGTGTGGCCGACCTCGGCTCCGGCGCCGGCATCCCAGGGGTTCCCATCGCGATCGTCAGGCCAGACCTGGAGACCACGCTCATCGAGGCGAGGCAGCGGCGGGTGTCGTTCCTATCTACTGTTGTTCGAGAGCTCGGCCTGGGCTCCGTCACCGTGGTAGGCGACAGGATCGAGAGTCTCCCCTCCTCGTACGACGCTCGATTTGACGCGGTGGTGATGCGCTGTGCTGGCTCTCGTTCCGAGATGCTCGAGTCAGCGCTCCGTCTGGTCCGACAGGGTGGCGTCGTTGTCATGTCCGCCCCGGCAGACGGGCCGACTCCTCGCGGCGCCGAGACCCTCGAGATAGGGGCTCCCTCAGGGCTGCTGTGGACCTTCCACAGATTTCAGAAGGAGTGAAATTGGCGTTGACCGTGCCATCCTCGCCGCAGAGAATGTTTCACGTGAAACGGCACCAAACAGAAGTAGAGCGATGTTTATCGTGAAACACTGGTGAGCCGATGAAGCCACGAACTCTCGCCGTCGTGAATCAGAAGGGCGGCGTCGGCAAGACCACGACCGCGGTGAACCTGGCGGCCGGTCTGGCGCTCGCCGAGAAGCGCGTTCTCGTCGTCGACCTCGACCCCCAAGGCAACGCGACAACCGGGCTCGGGATCAACAAGACCGATCTCTACCCCACCATCTACCACGTCCTCGTTGGCGGTGAGCCGGCGGACAAGGCTGTCCAGGCGACTGCCCTACCCCACCTTCGCTTGCTTCCTTCGGACATCGATCTGGTCGGAGCCGAGATCGAGCTCGTCGCGCTGGAGCGCCGAGAGTATCGACTGCGCGATGCGCTGCGGGCACGGACCGTCATCGAGGACTATGTCTTGATCGACTGCCCACCATCCTTGGGGCTCCTCACGATCAATGCCCTGGCCGCCGCGGATACTGTCCTTGTCCCACTCCAGTGCGAGTTCTTCGCCTTGGAGGGCCTCACCCATCTGGTGAGAACCGTGAAGCTGGTCCGCGAGCGACTCAATCCAGGACTGGACATTGGCGGCATCGTTCTCACCATGTTCGATGGGCGGACGAGCCTGGCTCTGCAGATCCGAGACGAGGTGCATCGCTACTTTCCGGGCAAGATCTTCGAGACCGTCATCCCCCGCAATGTGCGGCTGACCGAGGCGCCGAGCCACGGTAAACCCGTGATGTTGCACGACTTACGGTCCAACGGAGCCATCGCCTACCTCGACCTCGCCCGTGAGCTCATACATCAGGGAGGCACCGCATGAACAACAAGCCGCGAGGGCTTGGCCGTGGATTGGGCGCGCTGCTAGGGTCCGAGCCGGAGGTCTCGTCCGAGCCGTCGTCCGAGATTCTCCTCGACCGCATCCAGCCGAACCCGAGGCAGCCACGGAAGCATTTCGATCCGGTGGCCCTGGCGGAGCTCACGGAGTCGATTCGGGCTTCGGGCGTCATTCAGCCGATCGTCGTGCGTCGTGCCGGCGACGGGTACGAGCTGATCGCCGGAGAGCGACGCTGGCGCGCGGCGAAGGAGGCGGGCCTCGACCGGATCCCGGCCGTCGTGCGGGACGCGACCAACGTGGAGAGCCTCGAGATCGCGCTCGTCGAGAATCTGCTCCGCGAGGACCTCAACCCCCTGGAGGCTGCGGAGGGCTACCGTCAACTCCTCGCGGATTTCGGCTGGACCCAGGAGCAGCTCGGCCAGCGCATCGGCAAGGATCGCAGCTCGATCGCGAACACCCTGCGGTTGCTCAGACTCCCCGCCCCCATCCAGGACGATCTGCGCGACGGGCGACTCACGATGGGCCACGCGCTCTCGCTCCTGTCCTTGACCGGCGCGGACGAGCAGCTGAAGCTGAGAGATCAGATCCTCGCGCACTCATGGTCGGTCCGCGCCACGGAAGCCGACGTCAAAGCGCGGCGCCCGATGCAGCCGGCGTCCCGCGGTCGCTCCGTCGAGCTCGTGGCGTTCGAGGGTGCGCTCCAGCGCACGTTGATGACCCGCGTCCGCATCGTCGGCAACGATCGACGCGGGCGCATCGAGATCAGCTATGCGACCGCCGAGGAGCTCGAGCGCCTCGGCGGCTTGCTCGGAGGGCAGTTCTGAAGTGAAGGAACGCGTCGTCGTCGGTATGAGCGGAGGCGTGGACTCGTCCGTGGCGGCCGCGCGCCTCGTCGCGGACGGTTACGACGTCGTCGGCGTCACGCTGCGGGTGTGGCCGTGGAAGGAGCCCGACGACGCCACGCGCCGCTTCGGCAGCTGCTGCTCGGCGGAGACCGTCGACGACGCGCGCGCGGTCGCGCGGCGCCTCGGCATTCCGTACTACCTCCTCAACAGCGAGGAGGAGTTCGATCGCGTTGTGATCGATAGGTTTGTTTCTGAATACCGCGAGGGACGCACGCCCGTCCCGTGCGTGGCGTGCAATAGGGATCTAAAGTTCGGTTCTCTCCTGCGGCGGGCGGCCGCGTGGGACGCGGTCGCCGTCGCGACCGGCCACTACGCGCGCGTGACGCGTGATCCGCTCACCGGGCGCGCGCTCCTGTGGAAAGGCGCCGATCCGAGCAAGGATCAGTCGGACTTCTTGTGGCCGCTGACGCAGGCGCAGCTCGTCGCCGCGCGCTTCCCCATCGGCCATCTCACGAAGGACGCGGTGCGCGCGACCGCCCGCGAGCTCGGGCTGGTGACCGCCGACAAGCCCGACAGCCAGGAGATCTGCTTCATCCCGGATGACGACTATCGCGGCTTCCTCCG